>Ga0302319_10025865_pt1 | contig 10364 bp, 11 predicted proteins | sample Bog_T0_2_FD_203319 | JGI IMG/M metagenome (GOLD analysis project Ga0302319, IMG submission 203319) | Peat permafrost microbial communities from Stordalen Mire near Abisko, Sweden - Bog_T0_2 | ecosystem: Environmental > Terrestrial > Soil > Wetlands > Peat | place: Sweden: Abisko, Stordalen Mire...
ACCGTCACGGCAATACGCTGGATGTCAGCATCCGCATCACTGGGTTCGGTGCTATGACCGCGCGCCGCCAACCCCGGAGACTCGCCTGTGGAATATTCCCGCCACTTCAAGTTCCTGATCTGCGCCCCTGCCTTCAACCCCTCGGACCTCGAAGGGCAACGCCTGCAGGCCATCTCCGCCGAAATCGAGGCCGACGGCTACGCGGTGATGAAGGCCCGCAATGTCGATGACGCCGAACTGGTGATCCAGACCGACGCCGCCGTCGGCTGCGTCCTGCTGGATTGGGGCAAGCGCGGCCCGCAAGGTAAAATGGCCGGCCTCGTCACGCTGATCCGCAAGCGCGGCCTGGACATGCCGATCATCATTCTGGTCCGCCACCACCGCCTTGAAGATATCCCGGTCGATGTGCTGCGAGAGGCCGACGGCTACGTCTTCCTGGCCGAGGAAACCCCCGACTTCATCGCCAAGAACCTGATCAGCCGGCTGAAACAATACGCCGAGACCCTGAAAACCCCATTCTTCGGCGCCCTGGTGGACTACGCCGAGGAAGGCAACCAGCTCTGGACCTGCCCCGGACACAACGGCGGCGTTTTTTATGCGCGCAGCCCGATCGGCCGAATTTTCTTTCAACACCTGGGTGAAGCGGTGTTCCGCGACGATCTGGACAACTCGGTGCTCGATCTGGGCGATCTGCTGACCCACGAAGGGCCGGCGCTCGCCGCCCAGCAGGAAGCGGCGAAAATTTTCGGCGCCGAACGCACCTACTTCGTGCTCAACGGCACCTCGTCGTCCAACAAGATCGTGCTGCAGTCGCTGCTGACCGAGGACGACCTGGTGCTGTTCGACCGCAACAACCACAAGGCGGCGCATCACGGCGCGCTGTATCTCGGGGGCGCCATCCCGGTGTTCCTGGAAACCGACCGCAACGCGCACGGCCTGATCGGACCGATCGACTATGAAGCGCTGGACGAAGCGCGCATCCGCGAGAAAATCCGCACCCATCCGCTGATCACCGACCCCGACGCGTGGTGCCGGCCGCGGCCGTTCCGCGTCGCCGTGATCGAGCAGTGCAGTTACGACGGCACCATCTACAGCGCCCAGACCATCATCGAAAAACTCGGGCACCTGTGCGACTACATCCTGTTCGACGAGGCCTGGGCCGGCTTCATGAAGTTCCACCCGATCTATCGCGGCCGCTTCGCCATGGGCCTGGAGAACCTCGGCGCCGCGCATCCCGGCATCATCGCCACCCAGTCCACGCACAAGCAGCTCTCCAGCTTCAGCCAGGCCAGCCAGATCCACATCAAGGACCATCACATCGAGGGCCAGCGCCGCCGCGTCGAACATCGCCGCTTCAACGAGATGTTCATGATGCATGCCTCCACCTCGCCGTTCTATCCGCTGTTCGCCTCTCTCGATGTCGGCGCGCAAATGATGAAGGGCCGTCAGGGCGAGGTGCTGTGGGACGACACGATCCGCCTGGGTATCGAACTGCGCAAGAAGATGCGCGCGATCACCAGCGAGTTCGAGGCAAACGAAGCCAACCCGGACCGCAGCTGGTTTTTCGATCCGTTCGTCCCAGACACGGTCGAATACGACGGTATAACAACGAAGTGGGAGGACGTTCCGACCAACGATCTGGCCGCCGATCCGCGCTACTGGGAGCTGACGCCCGGCGCCGCCTGGCACGGCTACCGGCACGTCACCCCCGGCTATGCGATGACCGATCCCAACAAGCTGACCCTCCTCACCCCTGGCTTCGACCGGCAGACCGGCGCCTATACCGAACACGGCGTGCCTGCGCCCGTGGTCGTCCAGTACCTGCGGGAAAACCGTATCGTCGCGGAAAAGAACGACCTCAACTCGATGCTGTTTCTGCTGACTCCCGGCGTGGAATCCAGCAAGGCCGGGACGCTGCTTAGCGCGCTGGTGTTCTTCAAGCGCCTGCACGACGATAATGTGCTGCTGGAGGAGGCCATTCCCGAATTCGTCCGCAACCGCCCGCAACGCTATGGCGGGATGCGGCTGCGCGACCTGTGCCGGCAGATGCACGCCTTCTACCGCGACCAGGACACCAGCGCGCTGCAGCGCCGTCAGTTCCGCCCGAAGCATTTTCCCGAACTCGCGATGCGCCCGCAGGAAGCGGTCCGGCGGCTGGTGAAGAACGATGTCGATTACTTGCCGATCGACGAACTCGCCGGCCGCATCGCCACCACGCTCTGGGTGGTCTATCCTCCCGGCATCGCCACCATCGTCCCCGGTGAGCGCCTGGACGAACGTGCCCAGCCGATGATCGACTACCTGAAAGTGTTCGAACGCGGCTCCAACCTGTTCCCCGGCTTCGACACCGAGATTCAGGGCGTTTACCGCGAAAAACAGCCTGACGGATCGATCCGGATTTTTACTTACGTCACCCGGTAGCACTGGTCATCCGGCGCCGAAAGGGCGCGGCCGAGGAGCGCCCTTGACTCGAGCCAACGCATCACCACTTTCGAGTCGCTCTGGCGCGCAGGCGGGGGTGGTTCCTCGACCTGGCAACAGTTCCCGAATCTTGCAGTAGGGCCATGTCGCTCCCTCCAGAAAACTCGCCGCTTCAGCGGCTGCGGAAATGGATTCACGGACTGGACCTAATTACGAAGGCAGTAACAGCTATGGGCCTGCTCTTCGGGGCAATCGTAACTACGCTTGCATTCTTGCAGCTGTTGGTGCCATCCCACGCCACTATACAGCCAATCCGGGAACGAATGGGGGTCTATACGCCCGGCGTGCCCCTCTACAGTGCCGTCACAGCCGGACCGGAAATGTATAGGAATATCTTGGTCCCCGACGCCACAGGCGTGAACGCGCGCTACGACCGCGCAGACGTTGTCGCGTTCACGGTGGCAGAACCGGCGCGTGATGCGGACGGAAACCCTGTCGACGACGGCTCCAGAATTCCGCTTTTCCGCGACGTGGAAGGTTACGACCGCCCAGGCACGTTCGCCGAGATGAAGCAGCCGGGTAGTGCTCTGTTAGGGTTCATCTTCAAGGACCCGCACCCGGGCTTCGATCTGCCCGTGTTCCAGTTGCGAGGCGATGAACGCGGCTGTGGCAAAAACAGCTCGGTCGATGGGCGATCATTCCTGACGGTGGATTCCACCCTACGCTTTCACTGTCCAGTCGTCGGCGGTGATGCGTATCTTGTACGGATCGGGTATGCGAAACGAGCGGAGGCGGTCGCACATCGGGTAAGCATTGACACAGCCCTTGCCGACCCGACGCCAAACAACCTACCCATGACAGACTGACGTAGTGGGCAGCGGAAGGTTTCCGAAACAGCAAGACCAATCACCTTCAGAGGTTTTCGTTACGCCGCTGGGCATCCGGCGGCGGACTCTTTCAATGTCACCCCCCACTCATAAACCACCACCACCACCTCCGTCCGCGCGGCATAGGGCAGCGTGCCGACGACTCGGCTGAAGCGGCGGAAGGTGTCCCTCCGGCAGGCGATCATATCCGCCGGCTCCTTATAGGGCCGACGAGCCTCCATCCCCGCGCGGTAGGTCAGCTTGTCCGCCGGGACGTCGTCGTCAAGGACCACCAGCAGGTCGAGGTCGCTGTCCGGCCTGGCATCCCCCTGGCGACAGAGCCGAACAGGATCACCCGGTGCGGCCGGTAATAGGCGACGATCGGATCCAACAGTTCGGACGGAACGAGCGGATCGGACATTACGGTGCACCTGATGTCCTCAAGAAACTATCATATACGACCCGGCCGCCCCTCGCCACTCACCGCAGCGCCGCCAGCGCGACCCCCGCCCGCGTCATCGCCAGCACCACGAGTTGCCTCGCGCCGAAGGTCTCCCCCAGCCACAGGCCCGACACTGCGCCGCCGATAACAGGGGGGTTCAGGACGGCCGTCGCGGCGGTGGAAGCAGTGACCAGCCGCAGCGCGCGGAGCCACGCAAGATAAGCCAGCAGCATCGGCACCAGCGCGACGTATAGCAGCCCCAGTCGACCGGTCGTCGTCACGCCTGACCAGTCCGGATCCTCCGTCGCCGCGCTGAACGCCACGATCCGCGCGCCGCCAAGTAGGGCCTGCCACGCAACGGACGCGGTGGGCGGCAGGCGCAGCGGGCGCTGCTTGCCCAGGAGATACCCAGCGCGAAGGCGATCGCCGCACCCAGGGCCATGGCCGCGGCGGGCAGCTTCGCCCATGTCGCGTCTGGCGTTCCGGCGCCGACCAGCAGCGCGACGTCGCCCAAAGCGGGCACCAGGGCCAGCAGCTTCGCGAATGTCGGCCGTTCGTTCAGGATCGGCCAGGCGAACAGCGACGCCCAGGCGGGGACAGTATAGGTCAGCACCACTGCCTCCGACGCCTTCAAGTGCGCCAGGGCCTGGACCGTCAGCACGACGAACAGGCCGTGGTTGAGCATGGCGAACAGCAGGATGCGGCGCCACTCGCGCCTCGGCGGCGGATGCGCTCGCCTTGCGCGGCGGCGGCGGCGAAGGCCAGCGCGCAGCCGAGGACGGTGGAGGCGGCGCGCATGAAGAAGAGCGGCAGCATCGTCAGCAGGTATTTCGACAGCGGCCAGGCCACGCCCCAGCCGCGAAACTGTCCGATTAGTTCCCCCGCTTCCCGGCAGTCGTGGTCAGGCGCGGCGGCGGACCAGGCGAAGCCCGGCGAGGTCGATGCCGAATAGCGCGAGGCTTGCCGGCTCAGGCATGCTGGTGCCCGCCAGCGTGGTGCCGCTCACCTCCATCTGATACGGGCCGGTAGCGTCGGGCTGGGGGGTGACGAACGACCCGTTGTCCCAGAAGTTGCCGGCCACGCCGGTCCTGGCGTCGTTGCTGTCATAGCCCCACGAGGCAGGGCTGATCGGTCCACCGCCAACGAGTTCTACCCAATAGGTCGTGTTCGCCGCGAGCGTCACCGGCGTCGCAATGGACAGATCGTACGGCGCCAGCCCCGAGTGGCTCAAGTCGCGGTCGTAGATCGTGCCCAGCGTTGCCAGCTCCGCGCCTGCGTAGCCGTTCAGCAGAATGACGTTGATAGCGTTTGCGGGGTTGCTGGGCGCTTCCAAAAGGAATGTGACGTCCGACAGTTCGAAGCCATCCGCGCCCGTCGTAAAGGAATCGGCGGGATCCTCAAAGGGCAACGGAAAACCAATTCCCCCGGCACCGGTGTTGGTCTCGCCAAGGTTATCGAACAGCACGTCCGCGCGCCCCGGCGCGGTCAGTCCGCAGGCCAGCAAACCCGCAATGCTGAGCGCCAGCAACCCCGGCTGCACATTCCGATCCGTGATCATTGACATCAACCCCCCGACGAGTTCGTTGGCGTCGTCCCGACATCGAAGCCATGTCGCGCCAAACGTGAGCAACGATCATGCCATGGTATGGAATTACGGTTTTTTAAAAACTCGAGATCCACCCTCCCGGCCCGCCCTGGAGATCGTGTAAAAATTGCCGACAATCTCGATCAGCGCCGGCCGGCCCAGTTTCGCCTGGACCGGCCGCCGCGGCATCAGCCTTGCGGCGAACGCCCGCCACAGCTCGCCGTCCTCGACCGCCACCCTCGCGGCAACAAGCAAGTCGCACCGCTCTCCGCCGCAACCCCAGATGTCCGCCACATTGCCCTGCACCGCCGACCCGTGACAACGCCGCCGCGCGGCCATAATTTTCGTTCCGGTCACACCCGGTCCTCTTGACCGGAACCGCATCGAATCCTAACTGACTGGCACTCGAACCCAGGGAGTGCCAATCCACTGGACCCAGCGGCAGGCACGGCGGACCCGAATGTTCGGCGACGCCCCGCCTCTCGCGCTCCCTGCTTCGATCAGCAGAAGGGAGTATGTTCCATGGCGTTATTTCCCGACCCGTTCAACACGCTGCTCGGCCTGCAGACTGCTCTAGACACCTTCAGGACCAGTGGCTGGCTGCAGTCCAGCCCCAGTGGTGGCGGCAGCTACCCGCCCCTGAACGTCTTTCGCAAAGGCGATGGTTTCGTGCTGATCGCCGAAGTCCCCGGCATCGCCAGGTCCGACCTGGACATCCAGGTCAAGGGCCGCACGATCCGCCTGGCCGGCCGAAAATCCGTGCAATACAGCGAAAAGGCCAGTCTGCATCGGCGAGAACGCTTGTCCGGGCGCTTCGACCGTTCCATCACCCTGCCGATCGAAATCGACCCCGATGCCGTCAAGGCCGAGTGCCACGACGGAATTCTGGCCCTGTCCCTGCCCCGCGCCGAACAGGACAAGCCACGCTCGATCAAGATCGGCTGATACGGCAAGTTGGAGGATACCATGCCGGATGAACATGAAATCGCCGTTCGCGAGAAACAGGAACTGGCGAAGAAAGAGGAAAAGACGATTCCCGGGCGTTACTACGTTCCTACCGCCGATATCTTCGAGACCGAGGATGCGCTGACCGTCATCCTCGAAATGCCAGGCGTCGAGAAACAGCACGTCGACATCGCGCTGGAGGAAGACACCTTGCGCGTCGAAGGCCAGATCGACTTTTCCAAGTATCAGGGAATGGAACCCGTTTACACCGAGTATAATATCGGCCATTACGCCCGCGCCTTTACGCTGTCAGGGAAGATCGACCGTGACGGGATCAGCGCCCAACTCGACGACGGCGTCCTGACCCTGACTTTGCCGAAAGCCAAGGAATCGAAGCCGCGGCGAATCGCGGTCAATTGATACGGAATCGGACCGAGCGAGAAAAGCTCGGTCCACCGACGGCGAATACCTGGTCGCTGGGGCGGCCTGACCGCCCCTCGCACTTCGCCACCGATCTGCTAGTGTCGTCCCCAACTGCCAGGGAAGATCTTACTTCCCGGCCAGACAGGGAGGCTATGATCATGGAAGCGACGTCGTCGCACGCCGTGCCGGTTCATGCGATCACCACCCTCGAACGCCAGACCATCGCGCGGGTCTCGCGCCGGTTGCTACCGCTTCTGATCGCCTGCTATTTCGTTGCATATCTGGACCGGGTCAACGTCGGCTTCGCCTCGCTGACCATGAACAAGGCGCTGGGCTTCTCCTCCGCCGTCTATGGCTTTGGCGGCGGCATCTTCTTCCTCGGCTACTTCATCTTCGAAGTCCCCAGCAATATCCTGCTCAGCAAGATCGGCGCCCGCCGCTGGATCGCGCGCATCCTCGTCACCTGGGGTATCATCTCCGCCTGCACCGCCCTGATCACGGGTCCCGCGTCGTTCTATTCGGTGCGATTCCTGCTCGGTCTCGCCGAGGCCGGGTTCTTCCCCGGCATCATCCTTTATCTGACCTGGTGGTTCCCCTCGTACTATCGCTCCCGCATCGTCGGCATTTTCATGGCCGCGATTCCGCTATCCAACATCCTCGGCTCGCTGGTGTCCGGGGTGTTGCTCGACCTCGACGGCTGGATCGGCATCGCCGGCTGGCAGTGGCTGTTCATCCTCGAGGCCGCCCCCGCCATCGTCCTCGGCGTCGTCTTCTGGTTCTTCATGACCGACTGGCCGTCCCAGGCGCACTGGCTGACGGCCGAACAGCGCGACTGGCTGACCACACGGCTCGACGCCGAACGCGCCCAGCGCGAGGCGATCCGCAGTTTCAGCCTGAAGCAGGCGCTGCTGGACCGGCGCGTTCTGCTGCTCAGCCTGGTGTATTTCGGCGGCACGTTCTCCGGCTATGGCATCGTGCTGTTCCAGCCGCAGATCGTGCACCGCCTCGCCGCCGGCTTCGGCATGACCGGCGTGATCAACGCCATTCCCTATGTGTTCGCGGCCGCCGCCATGGTGTTGTGGGGCCGCCATTCGGACCACACCGGTGAGCGCCCCCGCCATGTGGCCCTCGCCTACTCGGTCAGCGCCGCGGGTCTGATCGCCACGGCGATGATGAGCGATCCCATCATGACCATGGTGATGCTGGTGATCGCGGCAATGGGCCAGGCCTCCACCGGCCCTACCTTCTGGACGCTGCCCACCGCCATGCTCTCCGGCACCGCCGCGGCCGGCGGGATCGCCCTGATCAACGCCCTGGGCAACCTTGGCGGCTTCTTCGGCCCCTATGTCTTCGGGCTGATCAAGGACGCCACTGGCGGCAGTTTCATGTATGGCCTGATGGTGATCGCCCTCGGCCCCATCATGTCCGCCACCATCGTCCTGATGCTTGGCCACGACCGGCGGCTGGAGCATATTCCCGGGCGCGAAGCGGGTGTCGGAGGTCCCGGGATGGCTCCCGTCAGGATACCAGCGCCGCAGCGGCGCCGATAATGCTCCAGGCTCACCCCATCTCCGCCAACGCCTCATCGATGTCCATCGACGTCAGCGTCCACTCATTGTCCAGATACGCCACGACGTGCCGCACAAACGCCTCGGTCAAGGCCAGCGCCCTGGCGTCATCCCCCAGATGATCCGCCAGCAGCGCCAATGCGAGTTGCCGGGGCCCCGGACCGTCATAGGTCCATTCGAACCCGGTCCGGTTGAAGCAGTGCAGGTTCATCCGTGCCGGCAACGGCGACCCGTTCACCGTCACCTTGATCCCGCGCAGCGTCCGCTCGCCTTCGTAGGTCTTCACGCCGCGTCCCCGAACACGATGACCGATCGGATCGCCCGCCCAGCTCGCAAATCATCGAAGCCACGATTGATCTCGTCCAGCGCGATCCGTTGCGAGATCAGTTCGTCCAGCTTCAGCGCCCCACGCAGATAGGACTCCGCCAGCAAGGGAAAATCCGTCGCCGTGCGGGCACCGCCGTAGCTCGACCGGGTGATTCGTTTCTCTCCCATCAGCGAGCCCCAGCGAAACGATACCGCCTCGTTGACGCCCACTTTGCCGAGCCAGACGATCTCGCCGCCGGCGCGGCAGGCTTCCACCGACAGCCGGAACGAGGCCTCGTTGCCCGCCGCCTCCAGCACGCAATCCGCACCGCGCCCGCCGGTCAGCGCCCGCACCACTGCCGCCGCATTGTCCAGCCGGGCGTTGACCGTATCGGTCGCACCGACGGTCCGCGCCAGCGCCAGCTTCGGTTCGTCCAGATCGACCGCCACGATCCGTGACGCCCCCGCCAGCCGCGCGCCCTGCACGGCCGACAACCCGACCGCACCGCAGCCGATCACCATGGCGGTGTCGCCATAGCGCAACCGCGCGATCCGAGTCGCCGCGCCCACCCCGGTCAGCACCCCGCAGCCCAGCAGGCAGGCGCGATCCAGCGGCATCGCGGCGGGGATCGGCACCGCGCAGGCAGCAGTCACGATGGCATACTCGGCGAACGCGGCGATGTGCATCATCGTATGCACCGGTTGGCCGCCAAGGCTCAGCCGAGTCGTGCCGTCGAACGCCACCGCCGCCGGCCCCTGCGCCACATACGTCTCACACAAAATCGGCCGCCCGCGCTCGCAGTAGAAGCACCGCCCGCAATGCGGGTTCCACGACAACACGACGCGCTCGCCGACGCGGCCGGGATCGACGCCGCCACCGACGGCGGCGATTGTCCCCGCGGCCTCGTGGCCCAGCACGATCGGCGTCGGATAAACCAACTGGCCCTGGATCACCTCCAGGTCGGTATGGCACAGGCCGGCCGCACCGAGCTTCACCAGCACCTCGCCGGTTTGGGGTGGGTCCGCTTCCACCGTCTCGATCCGCAGCTTCTGGTTCGGAGCCGCCAGCACGGCGGCCCGGAACCGCAACCGTTTCGCGTCACCTGCCATCGCCGGACCCTCCCGCCGTCGATGTTCAGTCCCGCCACACAAGTCCGTCAACGCTGACCGCCTCCCGAATCCGCCCGAGGGTGATACCCTACCTCCGGTGAGCGACCCGATCCTCCTGTTTGTGACCATCGATGCCGCGGCGCTGGTGCTGCTGGGCCTGTGCGCCGCGATCGTGCCGCTGTCGGCCGGTACGTTCCTCGCCACTCTGGCGAGCGGCCTCGGCATGCTGCTCTGCCTGCCGCCGCTGCTTCTGCGCGCGCCCGCCAGCACGCTCGACCTGCCGGTCGGGCCGCCCGGCTTGGCGCTGCATCTTGCCTTTGACCCGCTCGCGGCCTTTGTCCTGGTGATCGTGTTCTTCGCCGGCACCGCCGTCACGGCGTTCCAGTCAGCCGCGTCGCCGCCCTGCACGCCGGCCGAACTGCGCGAGACCGCGCTGTGTCTTGCCGGCACCGCCCTGACGCTGCTGGCCGCGGACGGCGTCAGCCTCGCGATCGGGCTTGCCGTGATGACGGCCGCCATAAGCCCACAAGGCCACCGCGCGCAGCTCGCCTTGCTGACGCCGATCCTGCTGCTGGCGGCGATCTGCCTGCTGACGCCAGCCGGCTTCGCGCCGCGCTTCGACACGATCCGAACCGCGCCGGCGGAGCCGATTCGAAGCGCCATTGCGGCGGCCCTGGGCGTTGCCGGCGTTGTCATAC
>Ga0302319_10025867_pt1 | contig 10364 bp, 6 predicted proteins | sample Bog_T0_2_FD_203319 | JGI IMG/M metagenome (GOLD analysis project Ga0302319, IMG submission 203319) | Peat permafrost microbial communities from Stordalen Mire near Abisko, Sweden - Bog_T0_2 | ecosystem: Environmental > Terrestrial > Soil > Wetlands > Peat | place: Sweden: Abisko, Stordalen Mire...
CCAACGTCAAGGTCATTCTCAATACGCGCAACTTCGGTCATATCCGGTCCCCGTTTTACGCCATGCTGCAGGCGCGCGGCGACGCCGTCATTGCCATGTGCTCGGATCTGCAGGATCCACCCGAGCTGATCGAACAAATGGTGAAGCTGTGGGAAAACGGCATGCCGGTCGTTATCGCCGTCAAGAACTCGAGCGACGAGAGTGGCCTGATGTTCCGCCTCCGCACCCGGTATTACCGCCTGGTCAACCGGCTTTCGAATATCGAAACTTACCAGCATTTCATCGGCTTCGGGCTTTACGATCGCAAAGTGATGGATATGATCGCGGAGTTCCGCGATCCCTATCCCTACTTCCGCGGCATGATCGCCGAAGTCGGCCTGCCGCACGCCGAAATACCCTACCGGCAGCCCCGCCGCACGCGCGGCGTCACCAAGAGCAACTTTTACGTTCTGTACGACATGGCCATGCTGGGCATCACCAACCTGTCCAAAGTGCCGCTCCGCATCGTCACCTTCAGCGGCTTCGCCAGCTCTATCTTATGTATCTGCGTCTCGATCGCCTACTGCATTTACAAACTGCTGTTCTGGAATAACTTCACGGTAGGCATCGCGCCGCTCGTCATCGGCCTGTTCTTTTTCGCCTCCATCCAGATGGTCTTCATGGGCATCATCGGCGAATACATCGGCGCCATCCACACCTTCGTTCAGAAACGGCCGCTGGTGTTCGAAAAGGAGCGCATCAATTTTGAACACGAGGCGCGCGTGCCTCTGGAGCCTCACGCGGACTTCTCCCCGGAAACCGCGGTTGCCGCGGAACAACTGGTATGAACTCCGCCGCGCGCGCACTTCTGGCGTGCTGCTGCGCGATGCTGTCGCTCGACGCCCAGCAGTGGACCTCCTGGGGCGGCGAACCCGGCGGCTCGCGCTTTTCCCCCCTGACTCAGATCAATCGCGCCAACGTCTGCAACCTGAAGCCCGCATGGAGCTACCACACCGGCGAGAGAAAGCCCGGCGCGGTCAATTTCAGCCCCGATCAGGTGGACTCGTTTGAGGCCACCCCGCTCATGGTGGATGGCGTACTGTACTTTTCGACGCCTTCGAGCCGCGTCATCGCGCTGGACGCCGAAACCGGGAAAGAGATCTGGCGGTTCGAGCCTCAGGCGCCCTGGCCGGTGTGGGCCCGCGCTCACCAGCCGCACCGGGGTGTGGCGTATTGGCAGAGCCCGGACGGCCGCGACCGGCGAATTCTGTTCGGAACCTGCGAGGCCGGCCCCACCTCTCACCTTTTCGCGCTGGATGCCCGGACCGGTAAACCCAAACCGGACTTCGGCGACCGCGGCGCCGTCGACCTGCGGCGCGGAGCCGCCGACGCAACCCCCGATCTGCTCTACGCCGTGACCTCGCCGCCCGCCATCTATGGGAACCTCGCGATTGTCGGCGCCGAAGTCCCGGAGTACCCGTCGAAGGGGCCATCGGGCGATGTGCGCGCTTTTGACGTGCGCACCGGAAAGCTGGTGTGGACGTTCCACACAGTGCCTCACCCGGGGGAGGCCGCCCATGGCGATTGGGAAGCCGAATCCGCAAAAGGGCGCACCGGGGCCAACGTGTGGTCCGTCATGAGCGTCGATGCGCAGCGCGGCATCGTCTATCTTCCCATCGGTTCGGCGTCGTACGATTTCTACGGCGCGGATCGCAAAGGCCGGAACCTGTATGCAAACTCGCTGGTGGCTCTCGACGCCGCCACCGGCGGGCTGATCTGGTATTTCCAGATGGTCCATCACGATGTCTGGGACTACGATCTTCCCGCTCAGCCCGTTTTGTTTACTATGCGGCGCGACGGCCGTGACATCCCCGCCGTGGCGCAGATCACCAAGATGGGTCTGCTGTTTATCCTGGACCGGGTCACCGGCAAGCCCCTGTTCGATGTTGTGGAGCGGCCCGTCCCGCGCAGCCGCGTTCCCGGCGAATCGACCTGGCCGACGCAGCCTTTCCCCGTCAAACCGCCACCGCTCGCGGCGGTATCGCTGAGCACCGGGGCGTCGTCGCCCGCTCGGCCGTCCGGACGTTCCTGCGCCGAGTTGGCCCGGACCATAGAACGGTCGGGGCTGTATGTCCCCTACGGCACTCGCACCACGCTTGCCACTCCCGGGGAACTGGGCGGCGGCAACTGGTCCGGTGGCTCCATGGAACCCTCCACGGGCCGGCTCTTTGTGAACACCAACAACCTGTTCTCAGTCGGCAGGCTGGAACTGCAGTGGACCGGCTCGCCGGAAAAATATCGGCGCACCGGCGGCCGCGGCGATCACGATTTCTTCTGGGACGAGAACCAGGTCCCCTGCCAGCGGCCACCGTGGGGCAGCCTCACCGCGGTCGATACCAATACGGGAACCATCGCCTGGAGCGTTCCGTTGGGCCGGATGCCGGGATTCGACGGAAACACCGGTACGCCGAACATCGGAGGCAGCATAGCCACCGCCGGCGGACTGGTCTTTATCGGAGCCACCGTCGACAACTTTTTTCGTGCATTCGACACCGGAACGGGAAAGGAACTTTGGGCGGCCCCGCTCCCTGCCGCCGCTCACGCGACGCCCATGACCTACGTCGGTAAACGGAACGGGAAGCAATACGTCGTCGTGGCCGCAGGTGGCGGCGGCGTTTTCCGGGGCAGCGTTTCAGACACTCTGGTGGCTTATGCTCTTCCCAATTGAGACACCCGCAGCCTTGTTGCCCGAATCGTGCGAGCTCGCAAAGCGCCCCGCCCGGTATTTGTATCTCGCGGCCGCTTTCTGCTTCCTGTTCGGTCTGGTCCTCATCGCCACCACTCAACTCGCCGGGGACGGAGGCTGGTTCTGGTACACGGTCGCGCTGCTCAGGGGATCGCGCCCCTATGCGGATCTCAAGGTGGCCATCCAGCCTTTCTTCCTCCTCGAGAGCGAATTGCTCATGCTCGTGCTCGGAAAAAGCTGGCTGGCGTCCCGGGTCGGCGCCGTGATCCATCTCGCCCTGTTGGTTTCGGGTATGTTCCTAGTGGCCCGCAAATCCGATTGGCCGGATCCGCAGAAAGCCGTTGTCCTCCTCGGCTCGTTCTTCGTCCTGATCCGTTTCGAGCAGTATCGGTTTGACGATTATCACGTCGTCACGCACGCCGCGTGCATCTGGTCGATTTACCTCCTGCTGCGTTTAGGGCGCGGCGGCGGGCACGATTTCCGGATAGCCGCGGTTCTCGGTTTGCTCGCGGGAATCGGCCTGATGAACCGCGTGAACGACGGAGCCGCCGTGCTGTGCGCGGCGCTCGTCGTGCTCCTCTGCGCTACCGCCGCCAACCGTTTTATATCCGCTCTGTTATTCGGGCTCTGCGCGGGAGCCGTGGTCTGGCTGGCCGTGTCCCTCACCGGGGACCGCTTCGGCGACTATCTGGCGTATTCCCTTTTCAAAGCTGCCAATAACAAAGGGGGAGCCGGCAATGTCCTCGCGTACCCGTTCGCCCTGCCTCTGAATGCGCTGCGTTATCTGCTCCAACGCAACCAGGTCGTCACCATCGCCTTTGCCGCCGCCGCCTCCCTTGCCTGGTTCCGCTTTATCCGCCCGTATTTTGCGGGTGCCGGTTCCGTTGTCGGCGCGGCCCTCGGAACTCTGACCCTGATTGCCGCCGCGCTGTCGCAGCTTTTCGTTTTCCTCAACGGCGATCTGATTGAAGTTGCCGCGGCATTGCTTGCCTGCGTTTGCTATGGCGCCGGTGCCGTTGTCGCGTTCCGCATGATCCGCGGCCTCCTGCGCCGGACCCCCTCCGCGGAGCTCGCGTTTGAAGCTTTGGTTTTCATGCCGCTCGGCCTGCTGGCGGCGGGCGCCATGTCTTCCGGCGGCGATTACAAGCTCTATGAAGCCATCGGCATACTGGTGCTGATCGCGCCCGTGATCTTTCCGGGCTTGTTTCGCTGGCGCTCCATGCGCCCTGTATACGTGCAACTGGCGCTGGCGCTCGCGCTTTCCGGCCTCGTGTTCAAGTGTCTCGTGCCCGCATCGTGGCACAGCTACCGCGCCCCGCCCGTGTTCGCCCGGCGCCACGTCCTGAACCATCCCGTGTACGGCTCCATGATCATCGACCCCCGCCTGCAGGAATTCTTCGGCGGGATGTGCCGGACAATCGGGCCGGATCGTAATGTTTCGGTGCTGTCTCTGCCTTTTCCGTACGTCAATTACTATTGTTCGATTCCGCCCTGGAGAAACTATATCCAGACTTTCTTCGATCTCTCGGGGCGAGATGTCATCGATTCTTTGATGGCGGATATCAACCGCACGCCTCCCGACTGGATCCTCTATCAGCGCCAGCTCTATTACCTCGCGATGCATGAAAGGACGTTCAACGGAGGACGCCGGCTGCCGCACCGCGATCTCGACGATCTGATCATGAACAAGATCGCGGCCGGGGAATGGAAGGTCGTTATGAAAGAGCGCTACGGCCTCGAGAGCGATTGGTTCCTGATCGACACGCGGCCCGCCGCGAAATTTGAGACGAGGGTCAAGCTATGAATGCCACAGAAGCGAAGTTCCAGACGCGCGACAAATTGATGATGTCCGCCAAGCAGATGCTCGTAAGGCTCGGCCCCGACAGTCCGCTGACGCGCGGCGCCCTGAACCTGCACGCCCGGCAGCGGGGTTTTCGCATCGCGTTCGGAGAGGCGATTTCCATCTCCCGGGGATCCTCGGTGATGCGGCTCTCCAAATCCGCCCTGCAGATGGTTCCCTACATGCTCGATTACTTCGACCTGTACTTCAGCTCCTTCGAGCCGTCGGCCGAAAATGGGCTGGCGCTCCTCGATTTCTCGTCGCCCCGTTTTCATCGTTACCGGAAAACCGGGGTCGAGTTCTATTTCCCATCGATCCCGGAGGAGGAGTACGGCGGCCAGTACACTTCTCATTACTGCCCAGGCCCCGGCGATGTCGTGTTCGATCTTGGCGCCAACGCCGGCGCCACCGCGTGGTATTTCTCGAATATGGTGGGCGACGCCGGCAGAGTCTTTGCCTTCGAGCCCGACGATTGCAACTACGAGTGCCTGCTGCGGAATATCGAGCACCATGGACTCAAGAACGTCGTGCCGCTCAAAAAGGCTCTGGGCGGTTTCACCGGCTCGGCCGTCTTCAACATGGATGGAACCCTTGCTGCGGGACTCGCCGATCTTGTCGCCTACACCAAAGCCAGCCAGCTTCGCACCGTCGATGTGCTGACGCTCGCGGATGCCTGCGCCCTCGCCGGCGCCGTCCCCCGGTTCATCAAAATGGACGTCGAGGGCGCCGAGATTTCGATCGTTTCTCAGTCTCTCGACTTTCTCCGCGCGAATCCCGTTCATTTCACCGTCGACAGCAGCCATGTCGTCGGCGGCCGGATGACTCACTTCGCGCTGGACCGGCTTTTCTCGTCGATCGGATACTCGGTCGAGTCGAGCGCCGAGTCCGGACAGATGTTTACCTGGGCTGCGCCCGCACCCGCTTCCGTCCGCCCCAACTGACATGGCCCCGAGTTCCTGGACAGCCCTCGACCTCGAAGCCGTGGTCCTGTCCTTTCTCCTGTTCCCCCTCGTCCTGCTGATTCCGGGGTATGTCGCAGCATGGGGCTGCAACCTCCTGCAGTTTCGCGACAGAAGTCTACTCGCGCGTCTCGCCATCGCCATAGCCACGTCCATCGGGATCTGTCCGATCGTGACCTGCCTGCTCTGGCAGTTCCTCCCGCCGGGTTTGTTCCTTTTCTACGGAGGCAGCACTATTGCATTTGCCGCCCTTGCGTTTCGCGAGCGCCGAATCTGGCTTTCCGGCTTCACATCCGAGATCGTCGCCAACCGCGCCTACCTCGCCATCGTGCTCGGCTGGATCGCCTTGTCGATCCTTGCCTTGATCGACCTGCAGGTCGGCCGGCGGCTCTACTTCCCGACGGTCGCGTACGATTACACCACCCGAGCCGCATTCACGGCCGCCATCGCGCGCGCCGGCATACCACCGCACAATCCGTACTTCTTTCCCAGCCGGTTCTTCGCTCTGCGCTACCACTATTTCTGGTTCGTGCTGCCTGCCGTCGTGCAGCAGATCGCGCAGCATACTGTGCAGCCGGTAACCGGAATTCGGATCGACGCCCGCCAGGCAATGATCGCCGAGACCGTCTGGTCCGGACTCGGATTGCTGGCTATCGTCCCCCTCTACCTGCGCTTTTTCGGCGCGCCCCGCCCGCGTCTCAAACGGCAAATGCTGATCGGCGCCGGGTTGCTGGCCGTCACCGGGCTGGACATCATTCCCGTGCTGGCAATCGAAAAACTCTTCGGCAGCTTTCTCGCCTCGATCGAATCCTGGAACGAACCGATTTCCGGATGGGTCGACGCGGTTCTTTGGGTTCCCCACCACGTGGCCTCGCTGGTCGCCTGTCTCATGGGCTTTCTCCTGCTCTGGAATGCCGCGCAGTCCGCCGCCACACGGTCGCGCTGCGCCGCCGCCGTTCTCGCGGCCTTCATGTTCGCCGGCGCTCTCGGCACATCCATCTACGTCACGTTTGTTTTTGCCCTGTTCCTGTTCGTCTGGATGGTCGTTGCGTTCCTGAACGGCCAGCGCAGACACGCGGGCCTGATTCTGCTCTCAGGGTGCATCGCCCTCGTCGTGTCGCTTCCCTGGCTCCATGAGACGTTTGGACCCGGCGCCGGCGCCGCATCCGGCAACTCCATCATGTTCGCGGTCCGCCGCTTCAAGCTGATGGACAATATCCTCGGCCTGAACCAGCCGAACCTGCGCTCGAACCTCGTCAACCTGATCGCGCTGCCGCTCAATTATTTCCTCGAGCTCGGCGCCTTCCTGATCTTCGGGGTCATTCAGTGCGCGCGCCTCTGGCGCCGCCGGCATCGTCTGTTCCCAGTCGACCTGTGCTCGATCGCCATGCTCGCCACCAGTGTCTTCGTCTGCACTTTCTTCCGGTCGGTCGTCATCGCAGGGAACGATCTCGGCTGGCGAGGGTTCATGCCCGCGCAGTTCGTTCTTCTGCTCTGGGGCGTGGGACTGCTCGGCAACGGGTTATTCTCGAAGGCCGGTTCCCGTTCGTTCCTCATTCTTGCGACGCTCGTTCTGGGAGTTGTGGGAAGCGCCTATGAAGTCTCGAAAATCCGCTTCTTCCCCATGCTTTGGGACAATGACTCCGCCTCGATCGACAAGTGGATGGCGCCCGACCGGAATCTCGGCGCCCGCACCTACGGGCTGCGCGCATTACTCGCGCGCCTGCAAGACCTCACCCCGCCCGGCGCCGTGTTTCAGCATAACCCCGATGTCGAGCCCGCCGATCTGTTTCACGGCATGTACGCCGACCGCCAGCTGGCGGCCGAAAGTCTGACCTGTGGCGTCGTTTTCGGAGGCAGCGCCGACCTTTGCAGCCAGCGCATCGATACCATCGCGGCGCTGTTCAAGGACTCGCCCGCGTACGACGCTTCCGCGATCGACGACACCTGCCGCCGCCTTTCCATCGACGTGCTGGTGGTGGAGGATACCGACAAAGTCTGGCGCGACCCTTCGAGCTGGGTGTGGAAGCGACAGCCCCTCGCCGCCAACGATTTCGGCCGCGCCTTCGCCTGCGGGGCTTTGAGCCGATAGACCGATCACACGCTCTGCAAATATTCCGCCGACCGCCGCAGTCGCCTGAAACGGCGATACTTATCCCCCGCCCGCAGCGCCGCGGCACCTTCCGGTTTGACGGAAAATGCCGCGCCTCGTGCCACACTCGTGCCAGGAACTGGTTCCGCCTCGCCGCAAGGGGTTGCAGATTCGGCCCACGATCTTTGCCTCGAAAATAATTTCTCGGCGACGTAACAACGTCTTCCGAGCCGCGACTGTAAAGGAGCGGTAACGAGAAGTTACGGCGTCACAAAGCGGCTGCCACGGGGGCCCCGCGGGCTCTTTGCCTCGAAAGTAATTTCCCGAGGTGCAACGCCGGAGTTGGATCTGCCTCGCCGCAAGGGGTTGCAGATTCGGCCCAGGATCTTTGAAAACTTGAACTTACGGCGTCTCGCATCGCCTCGCCACGCTTACGCCACCCCTGTATTTTCATCCGCAGGGGTGGCCCGCCCTGCTGGGCCAGTGAGGTTGAAAACTTAAGAATAATGGCGCTTCCCAGCGGTCTCAGCACCCTTACGCCATCCATGCATCTTACTCGCGGGGGTGGCCCGGTCTCCCGGGCTTGACCGCCGGTGTTCCAGTGGCTGCCGCTTACCGCAGATCGGCCCTCACGTTAAAACGCACACCCTCTCGACGCTGCAGGAATCCCACGACCTCGAACAGATTATCGGCGCGCGGATGGATTGCCCGTCGGCCCCGGCATCCGCATCAGGCTCTTCGCCGGAATATGAGTGGCCTCGCCGATCTTCGTGAAACCCACCGTGGCATTAATGTAATCGGCCTTCCAGCGTGGAAGCAACTCCTTCGCGGAGGAGTTCCCTGCGAAACTCAGGATCGCGTTCGACGCGCGCGCGTATCCTCTCATCAAGACTCCTGGCTCGGATCCGGGCCGCCGGAACGAACTGCCGCAACCCGGAAATTCGCCCCCAAACAGCCCCACCCCCCTTTGGGTCCCCAGATGTTATTGAAAACAAAGGCCTCCCAAAACCAAAAAACCCGCCAAAACCGGCTTTTTACTGCCATTTCACGCCAAAAACCCGCCGAAATCCCGCCAAAAACCCTACCGTCCCCGCCCCCCCCCCCCCGTCCGCAGCAGTCGGTAATCCCCACCCAGCCCCGGCACGACCACAGGTTCCACCACCCCGCCGCGCTCCAGCGCCTCCACCGCCCGGTGATACGCCGCCGACCCCGGCAGTTCCCGGTCCGGCGTCAGCGCCACAAACCCCGCGCCACTCGCGATAATCGCGCCCGCCAGCTCATTCGGCGTCACGGCCGGATTCGCGCGCTCATAGTAAAGCTTGTAGCCGTCCGGCGTAAACCCGCGAATCGTCTTCCGCCCCGTCTCCAGTCCGAACAACGGATCGAGATTCGCCATCACCACCGCATCGCCGGGAGTGCTCGCACGAATATACGCGAACAGCTTCCGCATCTCATTCCAGTCGTTCGGCGCCGCGCCGCCGGCCGGAAACTGGCCGAAACACAGCGTAGCTGGAATGCGTGAGAGCGATCCCCACACGCCCAGCCCGATCAGAATGATGACGGTCGCCGCCAGCGCCTCCTGTATTCGCACCCTCGAAAACACGCGCCACAGCATCCACAGAATCAGCGGCAGAATCGGCGCCACAAAACGCTGCGGCGGCCCCAGTCGGCAGACCGCCATCGCACAACAGAGCGCCACGAAAAGATCCGGAGCCAGTTGCCGTCGCCTGATCAAAGCCCATCCGAGCAGCACCACCGTCCCGATCGCCGCGTACCCGCTGGCGATGCCGGTCAGCAGCAGAAAAGGGCTCCGCAACAGATCCAGAACATTGGCGCCCAGCACCTGCAGCTTTTCGTTCGCCGCCAGCCTGGCCCCGCCCGCACTCGCGTGCAGCCCGCCATGCGCCAGCCACCATCCGAACCAAGGCGCCGTCAGCGCCATCGCGACGCCCGCGAACACCAGCGCGCTGCGCAGTCGCCGCCGCGCCACCAGCGTCAGGATGCACGCCACGATCAGCGGCGCGCCGGCCACCATGGTCAACGTTGCGAGCCCCGCCAACACCCCCGCGGGCAGCGCGCGGTCGTCCAGCATCATCGCCAGCGCCGCCGTCGCCAGCAGGCCGAACAGCGCCTCCGGCAGCAGGCTCGTGCCGAGGAACACCACCATCGGCGCCAGCGCCGTCATCGCGATCAGAATCGTCGCCCCGTTCGCCGACGCGCCCATCTTCCGGAGCAGCCGGAACGCGGCCGCCAGCCATCCGCACGTGCACGCGAGCGGCAGCAGCTTCAGCCATTGCGCCTGTCCGGAAACCAGCGTGAACAGCGCCAGCAAGGCCGGAAAAAGCGGCGGGTGTTCACCGGAATATCCGTGCCCGGCCGCCACCGCCTTTGCGTTCACCAGCGCGACGGCGTCGTCGTAATACAAACCAATGCCCGGTGCCAGCCACGCCACCGCATACACCGCGACGATCACGCCCGAAAGTGTCGCGATCAGCGCCCGTTGCGCGCCTCGGGTCAGAGTCATGAAGGGGAGAGTCCAGTGTATCGTCGGCCATCTCGTCGCCGGTGCTTTTGGAGTAAACTGGAGCGCAATGGCTACACGAGTCGTTTACGCATTCCTCGCCGCGCTCGCGGCATGCGGCGCATTGATGGCCGTCGAGACCAAAACCGCCGCCGACCACGGCGCCCCCGCCAACTACAACATCCCCCTCTGGGAGCCGGGCAAAGTCCCGATGGCCAAGGGCGACA
>Ga0302319_10025868_pt1 | contig 10363 bp, 8 predicted proteins | sample Bog_T0_2_FD_203319 | JGI IMG/M metagenome (GOLD analysis project Ga0302319, IMG submission 203319) | Peat permafrost microbial communities from Stordalen Mire near Abisko, Sweden - Bog_T0_2 | ecosystem: Environmental > Terrestrial > Soil > Wetlands > Peat | place: Sweden: Abisko, Stordalen Mire...
GGTCCTTCTGGGACGTGCTCTATCGCTGGTCGCCCGACGCCGTCAAAGAAGGTGTGGGACTCTCGGTGCAGCAGGCGCTCTCCGCGCTGCTCTCGAAATACTTGGACTGCGTGGTCGCCGCCGATCAAGCGGAGCTGGAATCTTTCTTCGGAAAGTTCGTGGCGCGCTCGCGGGTGAAAGAAGCAGTGAATGCTTTGCTGGCCGCTCGCGAACTCAGCTTTGTTCACGTCAGCGGCAGGTCGATGCTGCAGATCACTCCCGAGAAAGAAGCAGCCGCGCCGAAAGTCATTCAGCCGCCGCGGGCATTTCCGCGGCCGAGGCCTGCGGCACGAAGCTTCGAGCGTCCGTCTGGACGTCCCTCTGGTCCCGCAGGCTCACGACCGTCCGGGCGTCCCTCCGGACCACCCAGTTCGCGGCCGTCCGGACGCCCCTCTGGACCGAACTCCGGAAGGCCGCGAACATTCTCGCGTCCAAGGCCGAAAAGCGGGGGACCGCGTTAAAGCCTCACCCCGTGTCCTCCGTGGTAAAGATTTTGAAGTCCCGCCATGTACAATGCTGATTCGCAGATGACGGACCCCAATCCCCGCAAGCTAATCATAGCCATTGACGGCCCCGCCGGAGCGGGCAAGAGCACCATCGCCTCCCGCCTCGCCCGCAAGCTGGGCTATGTAAATCTTGAAAGCGGCGCTATGTACCGGGCGTTGGCGTTGAAAGCCATCGATAATGACGCCTCATTCGACGACGAATCCGCGCTGCTGAAGCTGGCGCAGGATTCGCATATTCAGCTCGAGCCGACGTTGAATGGAAACCGCACCTTGCTCAACGGACACGATGTCTCCGCGCGCATCCGCGAGCGCGACGTTACCGAAGCGGCCTCGCGCGTGTCGGTGCATCCTGAAGTGCGCGCCTGGATGGTGGCGCGCCAGCGCGAGATGGGCGCCAGCGGCGGCATCGTGATGGAAGGCCGCGACATCGGCACAAAAGTCTTCCCGGACGCCGACCTGAAAATATTTCTCGATGCCGACCCGGTTGTCCGCGAGCAGCGCCGCATGCAGCAGCAGAAAATCAAAGGCGAAGTAGCCGAGAAAGTCGCCGCCGACCTGCGCGAACGCGACCACCGCGACCGCACCCGTTCAGCGTCCCCGCTAAAAGCGGCAGAGGATGCGGTGGTCATCGACTCATCGAAGTTGAGTGAAGAGCAAGTGCTGACGCGAGTGGAAGACCTAGCCCGTCAAAAACTGACTTAGTAGCTCAAGACGCCCTGTCGTCCTGAGCGAGGAATTTGCTTTGCGTCAGCAAAGCAAATCCGCAGTCGAAGGATCCCTTTCAGCTCGCACTCCGGGCGGCCGAGAAGGGAATTTCCGTCACTACACTCGAAAAGCAAACTAAGACTGTAGTCGAAAAGATCAGCGATGTTTAGGCTGGCACGTCCGGCGAAGCGTCCACCAGACTCCGCGCAAATGCTAGAACGGCAGGGGGCAACTCGGTAGCGTTGCTCCGTGGCTCCTCGCTATAAAATCCCACCTTAGGCGGACTCTTGAGACTGCCCAGTTCGCGCATATTGAGAGCGGCTTGCAGTGCTTCAATCACAAAGGTACTGGAGTATCCGGTTGAGGAAACGTATAAGTTGAAGTGTGAGCGCACTGCTTCAATCGTTCTGCCGAGCGCCCTCGCGGTTGCCTCTATATCCGCCCCGCTATAAATCAACTCGCGCTCCTCAAGTCTCCAGCGTTGTCGGTGCTGCTCCTCTCGGTCAATAATTGCGTTGATGACGAGGGCGTCATCTATATGCTGTCTGAATCGCAGGACGGCGTTAGCGGCTATGCCCACATAAAATACTTGACTACTTCGAGGATCGCACAGTCCGTACACCGTCACCGCTTTGTCCCTGACTCCCTCGCCGCCCTCGGTACTGTTGAGCAAGTAAGGCGAGTGGTGCTCGCGAATCCAATACTTTTCCCGTTCGACTGCCTGAGTCGCAGGTACGTCGGTCTCAAGTATTTTGAGGTCGGGTTTCAAACCGAGGTAAAGCAAGGTCTGAATATGCGCCCGCTTAGCATTCGCGGTATTGGCTTCGATCTTCATCGTCGCCCTCCTAGTTCAGATGGTGGCACGCATAAAGTGAGGGCTTGTACGATCTTCACTTCCTCACCGCAATCCCCAACTCCTTCAACTGCTTCTCACTCACCGGAGTCGGCGCGTCCACCATCAAATCCACGGCCCGCGCGGTCTTGGGGAACGGAATGACTTCGCGCAAACTCTCCGCTCCGGCGAGAATCATCACAATGCGATCGAGGCCCAGCGCAATACCTCCGTGCGGGGGCGTGCCGTATTCCAGCGCTTCGAGAAAGAACCCGAAGCGCGCGCGCGCTTCTTCCTCGGTCATACCCAGCGCGCGGAAGATGCGGCTCTGCACATCCTGCCGGTGAATACGAATCGAGCCGGAACCCAACTCCGTGCCGTTCAGCACCACGTCGTAAGCCAGCGCCCGCACCGCGCTCAGCGGCGAGAGCGGATCGTTCAAGGCCTCAACGCCTTCCTCCAGCAGTTTCATGTCCTGCTCGTGCGGCGAGGTAAAGGGATGATGCGCGGCGTTCCAAACTTTTTCTCCTTCATCCCACTCGAACATGGGGAAATTTGTCACCCACAGGAAGCGATAGTCTTTCGCGGCGTCGCCAGTCTTCTTGAAGATGCCATGGCGCTCGGCGTATTTTTGCGCCAGAGCCAGGCGCAGCAATCCGGCCGACGCATAAATCGCCAACTCCTGCGGCGTAACCTTTCTGTTGGTAGCAACAGGCTCCGCTGCCTCGGTTTGTGCCGAGCCCGCCACCAGCACAATCAGATCGCCATCTTCCATCGCTGTCTTTTTTGCAATTGCGGCAGCCGCTTCGGGGTATTTATTTCCGATGCGCTTGAAATCTTCATAGACGCGAGCTCCGCCCTTGGCCTGAAACATGGGCTTGATGTCATCGCGCTCTTTGCGCGAAAGCTCGCCCACTTTCGGGATGCGAATGGCGATCACCGGCAGATCCGGATTAATCGCCAGTTCCTGCAAATTTTCCGCGGAAAAACAATCGCGCACATCGGTGAATGCCGGCAGCCGTAAGTCCGGCTTGTCGATGCCGTAGAGCCGAATCGCCTCGTCATAATCCATGCGCGGAAACGGCGTTTTGATCTGCGATCCCGCAGCCGAAAATGCCGCCGTTAGAAATCCCTCAACCACTTCCCACACGCGTTCCGCCTGCGGATACGACATCTCCAAGTCGATCTGGGTAAATTCCGGCTGGCGGTCGGCGCGCAAATCTTCGTCGCGGAAGCAGCGCACGATCTGAAAATATTTATCGAAGCCTGAGATCATCAGAATTTGTTTAAACAACTGCGGCGATTGCGGAAGCGCATAAAAAGTTCCCGGCTGCACGCGGCTCGGAACCAGATAGTCGCGTGCGCCCTCCGGCGTAGAGCGCGTCATGAACGGCGTTTCGATTTCGAAAAATCCCTGATCGGACAGATAATCGCGGATCGCCTTCGCCACCTTATGCCGCAGCGCGATGTTGAACTGCATCACGTCGCGCCGCAAATCGATATAGCGATATTTCAGCCGCGTTTCTTCATTAGTGAGCGCAGTGTCGGAAGGCAGGAAGGGCGGCAGCTTCGACTCATTCAGAATGCGCAACTCTTCCGCAACCAGTTCCACTTCGCCCGTCGGCATGTTCGGATTCACGGTGTTGGCGTCACGCAGTTTCACCGTGCCCACAACCGCGATGACGTACTCGTTGCGCAGTGCCTCGGATTTCTCATGAATCGCCGCGTCGCGCTCCGCATTAAAAACAATTTGCGTCACGCCTGTGCGATCCCGCAGATCGACGAACAAAAGATTTCCGTGGTCCCGCCGCCGGTTCACCCAACCCATCAGCACAGCTTTTTCACCCGCGTCAGAAGCGCGCAGCGCCCCGCACATATGCGTCCGTCGTAAGTCGCCTAGGAAATCGAGCAAGTTGAGTCCTTACAGTTAGAATTTCGCAGAATGATGAACCAAGGATTATAAACGGTGGGCGTCGCGATATCGCCGGAAGCAGGGCGATGCCGGCTTGACACGGTGACGAAACGCATGCCGCCGCTTCGCGGCCAGGGCGGTCTACTTCTTACTAGCCTTTCCATCCATGATGGTCGCCCACTTCGCGCCGTCTTGTGACATTTCGAAGGTGAAGTTGTAAGAAGTGGCCGACGTCATCTTCATGGTGAAGCGGCCCTTCATGGACATGCCGCCCATCTTCTCGTCGTTCACCCAGGTCCAGGTATCACCATCGAGTGTGCCTTTGGAGTCGTCGAACTCGCCGAAGCTGTTGAACTCGCGATAGGTGTAAGCCTTGTCGTCAGCCGAATATCCCATCACGGACAATCCGACGCCATCGCCCATTGAACTTTTGTACTCCGAGTGGCACACGAGAAAGAAACCGCCGTCCATCCACTCGCATTTTTCGGTCTCCACCATCGAACCGCCCGGGCCCATGGCGCTCGGTTTCATGTTGCCATCGAGCGTCCAGGTTCCGGAGAATACGTCCAATTTTTTGAGTTCCGGGCCGGGCTTAGGAGGTCCCATTTGTCCCATCGCCGCGGACACCAGAATGAACGCTGCCACAAAAACCAAACCGTTTCGACGCATGGCCAGTCTCCGATCTTCTTCAATCCGCGATAAAGCTTCCGGTAAATCTTCTTCCGGCAAATCTTAGGCCAGGGATACAGGCTAGTCAACCTGAGCCTACCAGTCGCCCCAATGCGCGGGCGTAGCCTGATGAAATTTCAGCTTCCAGATGTCGCCTTGTTTTACCCACACGGAACTGATGTGCTGATAGCGCGGCGGAGGCCCCTGATCTTCCGCAGGCTTGGTGCGCACCACCGCGTCATAGGTAACGATGGCAACCGCGTCGCCGCTGGCCACGACCTTCATGTCGTAAGGCATTAACTGCACCAGATCGGTGTCTCCCAGTTGGTCGATCGCATCCTTCTGTTCAAGTAGATTGCCATCGACGCCAACCAGCGCGAAGTCTGGACTGACCATGCGTTTAAAAAACGCCCGGTCATCTTTCATCTCGGCCTCGATCAGGCTCTTCTCCGCGGAAAACAAGGTCTGTTCCAGCGAAGTAAGAGGTTTGGCAGCCGAAGATGTCTGCGCCAAACTCGAAGTCAGGCTAACCGCCAAGATTGCAATCCATCTCATTTTCATCGCAAGCTCTCCTGTAAATGGGCTCCTGTAGGCCAGTTAGTCCGTAATTCCCGGAAGCCCGTCGATACTCGTGCGATTTTTTCTCGCCCGGTACGCTTTCAATCCATCGACGCCTTTCTTGCGTGCCCAAGCCTGCAACTGCGTGCGCTCGCCTGCGTAGTTAAAAAGCGGAACCCCATAGCCGCACGAGTCGACAACGCGGGTGAGTTCGATCGTGACGATCGACCGGACATTCTCAAAAGCCGGAAACGAACTGAGCAGCGCCACGAATTCTGGATCGTGCGGCTCGACGGCGCGTCCGTAACCATAGAGGCGAACGATATCCGGCGGTCCCTGAAAGGCGCAGAACATCAGAGTGATTCTACCGTTCTCTTTCAAGTGAGCGATCGTCTCCACGCCGCTGCCATTGAAATCCAGATAAGCAACTTTCGCAGGAGTGAGAATCCGAAACGTGTCGAGGCCTTTAGGGGAGATGTTGACATGACCCTGAACCTCAAGCGGCGCTGTTGCCACGAAAAAGATTTTCTGCGCTTCGATGAAGCGGCGGATCTCGGCATCGATCTCAGTGCGAATCTTTCCCATTGCTTACTCTCGGCCCTGTCGTCCAAAAGCTTCGTGTCATCCTGAGCGAGGAATTTGCGTTGCGAAGCAAAGCAAATCCGCAGTCGAAGGATCTGCTTCTCACCCGCACGGTGAATACCCTCGCAGGGAATTTCCGCCACGGTCCCAGGGCCCTTACTCTCCGATCCTCTGCGCCAACTCCCCCCGCGCCACCGAGACCTGCGCTCCCGTCGCCAGATGCTTCAGCGCGAACGCATCCGCCTTCACTTCATTCTCGCCCACAATCAAAATATATTTTGCCCCAGCCTTGGTCGCCGCCTCAAACGATTTCTTCAGCCGGAAACTCTCATCTCCCAAATCGACGACCAGATCGCTACGCCGCAGTTCCCGCGCCAGTCGCGCCGCTTCGCCGTTCATTCCTTCGCCCAGCGGAGCGATGTAGACATCCGGTTTCTTCAACACGCTGTCCGCAGTCTCCTGCAGCGACATCACCAGACGGTCTTCTCCAATCGCGAATCCAATCCCCAGAGCTGCGGGTCCGCCCAACGCCTCGGACAATCCGTCATAGCGTCCGCCGCCCAGAATCGCGTTCTGCGCGCCGAGCGCGCCGTGGGTGAACTCGAACGCTGTTCGTGTGTAGTAATCAAGGCCGCGCACCAGCCGATCGTTCAAAATAAAAGGAACTCCAACCTTGGTCAGAATTTCCTGCACTGCCTCAAAATGTTTTCGGCACCCTTCATCCAGAAACTGGCTGATGCGGGGCAGCGTTTCGATGATCGGCTGATCCTCCGGAACTTTGCAATCGAACACGCGCAGCGGATTTGTTACCGCTCGCCGCTGGCAATCGGCACACATCTTCGCCGCAACCGGCTCCAGAGCATGGCGTAGCGCCTCGTTGAACTTGGCGCGGTCTTCTTTGCAGCCCACCGAATTTAATTCGAGGTTCCACCCGGTGATGCCGACGCGATCAAGCATAGTGGCCAACATCTCAAGAATTTCAGCGTCGCGCGCCGGCGACTCGCTGCCCGCCGTCGCTGGCCCAATCACTTCCGCGCCGATCTGATTGAACTGCCGGTAGCGCCCCTTTTGCGGACGTTCCCTGCGAAATTGCGGACCGATGTAGTAAAGCTTGCTGAGCCCGCGATCCCACATTTTGTGTTCGATGTAAGCTCGCACCACACCCGCAGTGTTTTCCGGACGCAAAGTCAGCGATTGCCCGCGATCGCTCTCGGCACGTCCGCGATCCTCCCACGTATACATTTCTTTCGAAACCACATCGGTCTCTTCGCCCACACCGCGGGCAAACAATTCCGTCGACTCGAAAATAGGGGTGCGAATTTCCTGGAAGTTGTAGGCGCGGAAAACATCCCGCACTGCCGACTCGACAAAATTCCACAGCGCCGTCTCCGGCGGCAATAAGTCTCGCGTCCCTCGAACCGCTTTAATCATTTATTGTCTTTCCAATCATCATTCTGAAAAATGTCATCCTGAGCGAAGACTTGGTTTTCGCGAAGCGAAAGGCAAGTCGCAGTCGAAGGATCCCTCGCAGCTTAACGCTGGCTACGGCCTCGCCGGGAGTTCACTGTCATGCGGCCCGGTGAGAAAGCCCTGACGCGCCTGACGGAGTACACAGACGGTAGGGATCCTTCGACTTCGAAAACCGATTCGCTCCGCTCATCGATTTTCTCCGCTCTGGATGACAACCTACTGGGTACTGGGTACTGGGTACTCGATACTACCTCTCCCGCAAATACTCTTCCGTATACCCCAGATAGTTCCTCGCGTAGCGCATGATCGATTCCTGATCTTTTTCATCAAGCTTGCGCCGGAATTTCCCAGGAGATCCCATCCACAGCGATCCCGGCTCAACCACCGTCCGCTCCGGTATTAGAGTGCCGGCGGCGATAATCGATCCCGCGCCAATCTTCGCGCCATTCAAAATAATCGAGCCCATGCCGATCAGGCAGCGGTCTTCGATCTCGCATCCGTGCAATGTCACCGAATGGCCCACAGTGACGTACTCTCCCAAGGTGACACCGTATTGATTTTTCATGCCGTGCAGCACGCTGCAATCCTGCACGTTGGAATGCGCGCCAATGCGAATCGCGAACACATCGCCGCGGAGAACCGCATTCATCCACACCGACGCGTGCTCGCCCAGAACGACGTCGCCAATAATTTGCGCCGACTCATCCACGTAGCACGTGGCTGGAACCACCGGCTTCATGCCTTTCAACGATCGAATCATGCCTCTAGGATCCTCGCGAGAACTTTGAACATAGCATGCCATCCCACCTTTGCGTAAAGCAGAATTCCCACTCCGGCACACATCCCAAAAAGAACTTCTCTCTTCCGCTCGGAAGTCTCTCACTCGTGCTACAAAGGAATTGGTTTCCCGTCCCGCCCGCTTCCGGTGATGCGCGTGGGAGTCAACGCTCCGAGCCTCATCTCGACCACAGATGGGACTTCCATGCCACGCGTTGCGCTCTTTGTTCTTTGTGTTCTGTTTTCGCCGATCTTAGCCCGCGCGCAGGACGCCGCCACCGGAGCCATTCACGGCACTGTGGCCGACCCCTCCGGCAGTCGCATTCCGCAAGCCTCAATCGTCGCTGTGAACCTCGCGACCGGCGCTCGCTACTCTGCAACTTCTGACTCTGATGGACGCTTCTCCATCGATCTATTGCCGCCGGGCGATTATTCTGCCCGGATCGTGGCCCCGAGCATGTCCCCGCAGATAACTCCCCAGATTCACGTCGATGTCGGGGCGGTTGCCGAGTTTGAATTCCATCTCACCATCGCAGGCACTCAGGAAAAAGTCACCGTCTCTGCTGCGCCTCAACTGGTTGACACGCTACCGACAGGGATCTCCAACCTCGTCGACGAACGCGCCATCGCGGACCTGCCTCTCAATGGCCGGCGCTTCTCCGATCTGATGCTGCTTTCTTCCGGAGTCACGCAAGATCCCCGCAGCCTTACCTCCGCCACGAATGGTGACCTTTCTTACGGCGGCCTGCGCGGATTTCAGAACAGTTTTCTAGTCGACGGCGGCGACTTTAATAATGCTTTCTTTGCGCAGGCTCGCGGCCGCTACCGGGCGCCGTACGAATTCTCCAACGACGTAGTGCAGGAGTTTCGCGTTTCTTCCAATTCTTACGGAGCCGAACTCGGGCGCGCTGGCGGCGCGGTGGTAAATGTTGTTACGAAATCCGGTTCGAATCATTGGCACGGTACAAGTTTTTACTACCTGCGCGATAGTTCCTTTGGCGCGACCGACGCCTTTCTTGCCTTTAAACCGCACAACCGTCAGCAGCAACTGGGAGGCACGTTCGGGGGGCCCATCAAGAAAAATAAAATCTTTTTCTTCGGAGGTTTCGACCAGCATTACTTTCACGTGCCGAATGTGGTCGAATTTCTAAACGGCAGCTCGCAGGTCATCCCGCAAGCCGGAACCGGCCCCTACACTCCCGGAGACTACGAGGCCAGCGACCAGGCTCTGGTATTCGCCGCCGCCGCCCAACTGACTTCTCTGGCCGGCCAATTTCCCGCCGGGCAGATTGGCAATTCTGCCTACGCCAAACTCGATGTCAATCTTTCCCCACGCAATCAGCTCGCTCTACGCGTGAACACGACAAACTATTGGGGATCGAATAATGTATTCCTCGATCCCGGCAGTCCTCTCTCCTACGACGCCATTTCGAACAACGGAGAAGAAACCGTCGCTACCGAAACCGGATCGATTGCTTTGACCTCGAGCCTCTCCCCACGGCTGATCAGTCACGCCCACGCTCAATTTTCCCGCGACCTGCAACAGTCGTTCACCAACTCCACGGATACGCTCACCAAAATTCCAACCATCATTGACGCGATCGGACGCTCCGATATATTGCCGCGAGCCACTCGTGAACACCGCTTGCACCTTTCTGAGACGCTCAGCTTCGACGCCAGCCGCCACTCCTTCAAATTCGGCGGCGACACCCTTCTTACATGGATTTATGACTTCTTTCCCAGCCAGCAGAGTGGCGAGTATATTTTTTATCCCATCAAAGTCGATCCCTTCACTTTCGAGCCCCAGGAGGCCGGATTGGACCTTTCACCTCTCCGGGCCTACGCCCATGAAGTTCCCAAATACTATCTGCAAAATTTCGGACAGGCCGCCTCTCATCCCGATTCCAACGATTACGCCGCCTTTGCGCAAGACACCATTCGCGTCACCGACCATCTGGCGCTTAACCTCGGCGTCCGCTGGGATTTGCAAACCTTCACGACCGCGGGATTAGTTTCAAATCCATTGTTCCCGCCGTCGGGCAAAGTTCCGTTTAAGCCGCTCAACATCGGGCCGCGCGTTGGACTCGCCTACTCATTCGGAAAGTCTCATCCCCTCGTCGTTCGCGCGGGCTATGGATTGTTCTATGTCCGCATTCCTCAGATTTACAACTCGGCCATCGCCACAGAAAACGGCATCACCAATTCGCAAATTTTTCTCAATAATTCGGACTACTACGATCACCAGGTCTTCCCTACTTATCCGAATCCTCTAGTGGTATGTGGCGTGGCGCTTGCAACTTGCAATTTGCCGGC
>Ga0302319_10025869_pt1 | contig 10363 bp, 7 predicted proteins | sample Bog_T0_2_FD_203319 | JGI IMG/M metagenome (GOLD analysis project Ga0302319, IMG submission 203319) | Peat permafrost microbial communities from Stordalen Mire near Abisko, Sweden - Bog_T0_2 | ecosystem: Environmental > Terrestrial > Soil > Wetlands > Peat | place: Sweden: Abisko, Stordalen Mire...
CGCGACGCACTGGCGGCCATCGAGATGGAGTCCTGCAAGATCATTAACGTGAAGCTGGGCCGCGTGGGCGGATTCTCAGAGGCGATTGCGGTCCACAACGCGGCGCTGGAGCGCGGCGTGCCGGTGTGGTGCGGCGGGATGCTGGAGACAGGTATTGGCCGCTCGCATAACATTGCGCTCTCTACGCTTGAAAACTTCTCGCTGCCCGGCGATGTGTCGGCATCGGCGCGCTACTGGGCCGAGGACATCATCGAGCCCAAAGTCACCGTTTCGGCGCAAGGCGAGATTGCCATTCCCGATGCGCCGGGGCGCGGCTACGAAGTGCGCCGCGACCTGATCGAGCAGTTGACGGTGCGCAAAGAGACGATTCGCGCGCTGGAATTGGTGGGATAGCGTTGCGTTAGCCGCCTGTATACTGGCGTTGCCGGGACTGCAAGATCGTGATTTCCGGTAAGCGGAGATCGCCTTCATGACGACGTGGAAATCCCTGTTCCGATTCATTGCTACAATCACTAGCCATGCGCTCACAACCCGCGCAATATGGATTGCGTGTCTTTGTTTCTTTCCCGCCTTTATTTTTTCCCAAACCGACGAGATTCAGGTCTACGATGGCGAGATCGCCGCGCCCGGCATCTTGAATCTGATGATCCACAACAACTTCACGCCCAAGGGGCGGAAAACACCAGACTACCCTGGGGCAATTATTGCCAATGACTCGTATCAAGTAACCGGCGAATGGGCCTACGGCGTGAAACCGTGGATGGAGCAGGGGCTTTATATGCCTGTCACCTCGCTTTATTCCACCAACCACGGGACGACGTTTAACGGCTTCAAGATTCGCGAGCTGTTTGTTCGGCCCAATGCGCACGACCATACATTTTTCTACGCGGCGAATTTTGAGTTCAGCTTCAATCAGAGCTATTGGGAGCCCACAAAACACAGCGCCGAGATCAGGCCGATCGTGGGGCTGCACTTGCATCCATGGGATGTAATCTACAACCCGATTGTGGACACGGATTGGAAGGGTGGAGCGGGTAACCTGCAGTACAACCCGGCAGGCCGCGTGGCCTACAACGTAAACGATAGTTGGGCCATTGCGGCGGAAGAGTATGACGGCTTTGGGCCGCTGAATGGATTCGTTCCGCTCAAAGATCAGTTTCACGAAGTCTGGGCGACTACGAATTACTACGGCAAGAGGTTCTTCGGCATCAATATTGAAAGCGGGATCGGCTACGGACTGACTGCCGGTTCCGACAAGTGGACCGTGAAGTGGATGCTGTCTCGCGATTTGAACACCCGTCCGTGGCGACCTTAATACTACAGTTGTATCTGCCGTGTTTATTGGAAAACAGACAAGAACCCGGGCCTAAAGGCCCCGCCATTTCGCGCTGTTTCAGGGGGTTGAAACCCCCTGCTCCCTCCGGAATTTCCGATCTACAACTGTAGTATTAATCAAGCGACGGCGATCTATTCGTCACTGTCGTTGATTGAGAAACGCGTCAACCTCATCTCTCCTAGGCATAGACGATTGAGACCCGCGTCGGGTTACCGAAATAGCCGCTGCCGCATTGGCAAATCGCGCTGCCGCCCACGGGTCGAGCCCTTCGAGAAGCGCCACGGCAAATGCGCCGTTGAAGCAATCGCCTGCGCCAACTGTATCGATTGCTTCTACTTGGAAGGGCTTTACCCATTCGGCTCTCCCGCCGGCTTGAGCCACAAACGCGCCGTCACCGCCACGCTTCAGCACCACGCCGCGCACACCCTTATCGAAGAACTGGCTCGCCGTGTCCTCGATGCTGGAAGTGTTGCCAACGTAAAAAGCCGCCTCGGTCTCATTGGGCGTGAGCCAGGCCACGTGAGGCCAGACATCGTCGGGTAGAGGCGCAGCGGGAGCGGGATCGAGCATAACCGGTACGCCCGCCTCTTTGCACAGCGCCAGCGTGTAGGCCACAGTGTCGATAGGGAGTTCGAGTTGGCATAGCACCATGCCCGCCGAGCGAATCAGCTCTGCATGTGCGTCCACCGCCTCGCGGTCCACCTTTCCGTTCGCGCCGGGAATGACCGCGATGCTGTTCTCGCCGCGTGCGTTGACAAAAATCGGCGCAACGCCAGAGGAGCCAGCTACGCGCATCACCCCTTTGGTTCCCACGCCTGTGCGCACAAGATTATCTAACATCGCCTGCCCGAATACATCTTCGCCCACCGCGCCTACCATCTCCGTTGGATAGGCGAGTAATGCCGCAGCCACGGCCTGGTTGGCGCCCTTGCCGCCCGACCCAGTCGCAAAATCCGTTCCGATGATAGTCTGACCCGGCAGAGGCATCTCCTCAACCTGCGCGATCAGGTCCATGTTAAGGCTTCCTACAACGACGATTGGTTTTCGATTTAAAGTCACAGTTGTTTCCTCGTCAAAAAGATTGAGCGGTATTTAGAGCCTCGGTCAGCGCCGGGACCAATTGAAAAAGGTCGCCGCCGAGCCCACTGCCAGTATGGCAAATGAGTGCCAGCACGGCAAAAGGACTATCCGTTCGGAGGCTGTGAAGCTCTTGGGTTCAGCCAGTGTGGGGAGAAACATCGCCATTCCAGACCAACATTACAGGATGGGGCAGTTGGCCGTCTTGCCGGAGACGGAGTTTTTCCGAGTATCGCCTCTTGCCGAGAACGGAACGGGGCCCAATAGTTTTAGTGGCGCATCGTGACCGGCGGTCCTTAATATAGGCAGAGGCAGGTTATCAGCAAGCCTGCGTTGTTCGAGACCCACTATTTCCCGGTATTTGGACCTCTTTGCAGTCTCAGCCAGGTGTGAAATCAAGCACCGGCGATTCCAAGTTCACACGCAGACACTGCGGTGAACCTATGCAGACGACTTCCCGTGGCCTATTTTGGGAGCGCCCTGCAGTTGCGGCATTGGATGGGGTCCATGAACTCGAACGACGATATATCGCAGCAGAGCCAGGCGCATCGGGATGCCAACGAAGAGCCTGCGCCACAGCTCCAACGTCACAGCTCGACGGTGTCGCTGCGCGCGCTGTGTGCTGTTCTTGTTCGCCGCCGCCGTTTATTTCTCTCCATCGAAGGCGGCTTGTTACTGCTTTGCCTTCTCTATTGCCTGATCGCGCCGAACTCGTATGAGGCAACTGCGCGGGTTCAGTTGCGTACCACGCCGGCCACCCCACTGGGCGCTGAGGGAGCCGCGGCGATGGCTTCGGCTTCCATCCTTTCCGCTCCGCTGACGCTCGAAACCATCTCCGGCGTTTTGCGCAGCGAACAATTGGCATGGCGGGTGACTACTACACTGAAGCTGTATCAGGAGCCGGGCTTTGCCGGGAGTTTTGCGAGCCGCTATCCGGGCTTTCGCGCCGATGCGCCATCCCCGGAGGCTGAGGCCTGGCTGATTGAACGCTTCAGCAGGCGGCTGAATGTGCAGACCATCCCCCGAACGCTTTTCATTGAGATTCGCTTTCGAACCCACAACGCAGTGCTTTCCGAAAAAGTAGTGAATGAGTTGATCAACGCCTACGATGCACAACTGATCGAGGGGCAATTGCAGGCCACGGCAGATGCTTCCGGATGGCTCAACAAGCAACTTGCCGATATGAAGGCAAACTTTGACCGGGACCAGCAAAAGCTGGCGGAGTTTGAAAACAGCCATGCCATCGTCGGCCATGCGGGAGCGTCTGGCAACGGACAGCCGTCCGAGGGTTCTTCAGTTGTTCAGATGGATGAGCTGAGCCGGCAACTGGTTGCGGCCACTTCGGAGCGAATTCTTGCCGAAGCCGAATACCGTGCCGCCTCCCAGGGCGATCCGGAGACGGTGATTGCGGGCGATCCGCGACTGCAGGATGGCAGTGGCGGATTCGCGACGGCGCTTTTGCAGCAGATTCGAACACGAGAGAGTGATCTCGAAGAAGAACAGGCGCGGTTGAGCGCCGAACACGGGCCGAACTTTCCACGCGTGGTGGAGATTGGCCGCCAGTTGGAGGATCTTGACCGGCAGAAGAAGGCCGAAGATGCCAAACTCGTCGATCGCTTTCACTCCAGCCTGGTTACGGCTCAGGATCGCGAGCAGTTGGTGCGCAACAGCCTTCAGCAAACTACGGGTGAAGGGCTGAAATTGAATCAGGCGAACATAGAATATGAAACCATGCGCCAGGAGGCGGAGGCGAGCCACGAACTCTACCTGCGCGTGCTTGAAAAGGTGGAAGAGGCCGGACTGATGGCCGGCACGCATGGATCGGATATTTCAGTGGTCGATCCAGCACGTCAGCCTGTAAAGCCTGTGTCTCCGAATCTTCCGCTTTACCTGGCCATTACATTTTTTGCAGGACTCTGGCTGGCTACAGGAGGAGTACTCATGGCTGAATCCCTCAGTGAACAGAAGGCTGAAAAGACTGGTTCCGGCGCGCGGGCCATCGTGCTGTTTTTGGCGGCGCTGGCTGTCAGTTCTGCGGCTCATGCGCAGTTGCCTTCGCCAGCCACCACCGGCCTGCCGCCGGGTGTCAGCCCCACTCCGCAAACTCCAGACACGCGGATTGCCCCAAATGCCAGAGAGGCTCCAACGGTATGGGGCGGCGCCGCGGCGAATGTGGCGGGTATGCCAGCTGCCGGCCAGCCTGCAGGAACGCTGGGCGCTCCCATGCCGGCTCCGATCGCGCCCGGAGACTTGCTCGACATCAGCGAGTACCACACGCCGGAGTTCCATACTGACACGCGTGTTTCCGCCGCAGGCACCGTCACGCTGCCGATGATTGAGGATGTGCAGATTGGCGGTATGGACGAAAAAGCCGCGGCCCATGCCATTGAAGCGGCGCTGGCCGCGAAAGGAATGCTGCTGCATCCGCTGGTCTCGGTGATGGTGACAGCCTACGCAGGCCAGGATGTAAGCGTGTTGGGAGAGGTGACACGACCCGGCGTTTATCCCTTCACCTACCACCACCGGCTGCTGGATTTCATCTCCGCGGCTTCCGGCCTCTCGCCCAACGCCGGGAGGCTGGTGAACGTATTTCATGCCAACGATTCGAAGACCGCTCATCCCATCGTGCTCGATCCCAGCGGTACAGACACTGCCGCGGACCACAATCCGGAGCTAAGCCCCGGCGACACGGTGCAGGTGAGCCGCGCCGGACTGGTTTACGTTGTGGGCGATGTGATTCGCCCCGGCGGATTTGCTGTCGATCCCACGCAGGGGCTCACGGTGGTGCAGGCGCTCACGCTTGCCTGGGGCCCGTCGCAGAATGCCGCAACGGGAAACGCGGTGTTGATCCGCGAGCAGAAAGGCGGCCGCACGCTGACCACGCTCAACCTGAAACGCATGTTGCACGGCCAGGACCCAGACCAGCCGATTCAGGATCGAGACATTCTCTACATTCCCGACTCCGAGGCAAAGTACCTGTGGAACCGCACGCTCGAGGCCGCGATTCAGTCCACCCTGGGCGTCACCATTTACTCCGCGCTGGTTTACTCGTCGAGATATTAGTTCGCGAAATGATGTTGAACTTGGTCCGGTTGTACATGAGGTTCTGATGCGTCGCGTTGAATGGCTTCTGCTGCTTTTGTTTGTTTTCGCGATTCCGTGGGAGTATTCGCTCGAACTGGGAGAGGGTCTCGGCAACGTGGGCCGCTTTGTAGGCTTGTTGGCGCTGCTGGCCGCGATCCCGGCCGTGCTGCAGTCGGGACGCATGCGTTCGCTGAGCCTGATGCACTGGGTGGCGCTGGGGCTTTTTTTCTGGTTCTGCCTCGGTTGCTTTTGGACCATCGACTCGGCAGCAACGCTGGCCAAGCTTCGCGGCTACTTTCAGGAGATGATGATTCTTTGGCTGGTATGGGAGTTTGCCGAGACGCCAGACGACTTGCGAATGCTGCTTCGCGCCTGGGTTGCGGGCTCATGGTTGCTGGCAATCCTCACTTTGGCCAACTTCAGTTCGGTGCAGGCGATTGAAACCCAACAGCTACGCGTAGCAGCCTATGGCCAGGACCCGAATGACGTGGCCCGCTTTCTCAATCTCGGTTTTCTGCTTGCGGCTCTGTTGGCCGATCGCGAATCCCGCTGGCCCAAGCGTCGATTTGCCCGTTTATTTGACCGCGTGCTGGGCATCGGATACCTGCCAGTGGGACTCGTCGCGGTTCTGCTCACCGCGTCCCGCGGCGGATTTCTTGCCGCCCTGATCGCGCTCGCCGGGTGTGTGATTCTCTTCTCCCGCAATCATCGCAAGGCTGTGCTTGCATTCGCTTTCGCCCTCCCGGTTCTTGCCGCAGCCTTGTGGCTCACGATTCCGCACCAGGTGTTTGAGCGTTTGGCGACCATCCCGCAACAGATTCAGAGCGGAGATTTGAATCAGCGGATCAATATCTGGTCGGCAGGCTGGAATGCTTTTGCGCGCGCCCCGTTCTTCGGCACCGGTGTTGGAACCTTCGGAGCCGCTGCCGGGCTTTCGCCCATTGACACGGCGCACAACACGGCGCTCTCCATCGCCGTTGCCGGCGGGCTCATTGCCGTGTTTCTGGCAACAGCCGTCTTCGTTCTGGTCGTGCGCTTTACGCTCGAAACATCGGGGTCACTTCGCATCGTGCTGGTTTTTTCGGTTCTTACCTGGGCTCTCACCTCGATGGTTGCCTCGGTAGAAGAGAACCGCACCACATGGCTGCTGTTTGCTGTCGTCGCGCTTGCTGCACGGCTTAGCGCGGAGGATCCGGCTGAGCTGGCTGCAACGTTTTCAGAACGCCCGCGTGGGCGTGGGTTCGTCATGCGCGATGTTGATTCGCGTGATCCTGATCTTGGATCCTTCACAACTCTTACACAATGACACCTGCAGCCAGAATCGAGACACCGATCAATGCGCCCAGCGTGAACCGCCTGATTTTGCATGCGGCTCTCTACGTCGGCGCTGCCGGAGTCATCGTCAAGCTGGTTGCCACCCTCAAGGAAATCGCTGTCGCGGGTGTCTATGGCCGCTCCGATGCGATGGATGCCTTTCTTGCCGCGGCGCTGATTCCCGGCCTGCTCGTCAATCTCATCTCAGAATCCATGAATCAAGCCCTGGTGCCTACGCTGATCCGGGTGAGGGAGTTGGAGGGGCGGGAGCGCGCGCAGCAGCTGCTCTCAAACGCCATGCTCTGGATGTGCCTGCTGCTCTCTGCCGCTTCCGTTGTCATGGCGTTTGGCGCGCGATTCTTCTTTCCGCTCATTGCGTCGCACTTCCCGGCCGACAAACTCGCGCTTTCGATCCGCTTATTTTACGGCCTGCTGCCCGTTGTTCTCATCACGGGAATCGCCACGAACTGCACGGCGGTGTTGAACACGCTCCATCGGTTTACACTGCCCGCGCTGGCGCCGACCGCGATCTCTGTCGCCATCGTTCTTGGAGTACTCGTGTTAGGAAGTCGATTCGGCATCTGGGCCATGGTGTACTCCACAGTGGCCGGCTCGCTGATTCATGCTGCAATCGTCGCCGCCATGATGCAGGCGCGGGGATACGATTTCCGACTGCGCTGGCACGGCATGACCGACTCGACGCGCGAAGTTGCCCGGCAATATGGGCCGGTTCTCATAAGCAGCGTGGTCGCATCAGGCGGATTGTTGGTGGATCAATCCATGGCTGCGATGCTTCCCGCGGGCAGTGTTTCTGCGCTGGTATACGCCAACCGATTTGTCAGCGTGGTGCTCACGCTGCTTGCAGGAGCCGTTTCGACCGCCATCGTTCCCTACCTATCTACTCTCGTTGCGCAGAGAGACTGGGCAGGATGCAGGCATACGCTGCGTACTTGGGTCGGCATCATGGCGCTTGTCTCCACGCCCGTAGCCGCGCTACTGATCTTTGCCGCGCGCCCGCTAATCCGATTTGCCTTTCAGCGCGGCGCATTCGGCCCCGTCGATACGGCAGCGGTGACTCCTGTGCTGGCCATGTACGCCATACAGATTCCGTTCTTTGCCGTCAGCCGCGTGTACTATCGCTTCATCGTTGCCATGCGCCGCACCGATCTGGTCCTTTACTGCGGCATTCTCAACCTGGCGCTCGATGTAATTCTCAACCTGCTGCTCATGCGCTGGTTCGTACACATGCATTGGTCTGGAGTGGCCGGAATCGCGCTGGCTACTTCGCTGTGGACGGTGAGTACCTGGGCCTTGCTTTGGTACTGGTCGCGGCGGCTGCTCGGGAAATCGTCGCTTCAGCCCTCCTCGTCAAGGGAGGCTTAATTGCTCCCCACTCCGGCCCAATACCTTCTGCGCATCGACGATCTGTGCCCGACCGTCCACCGGGATCGGTGGCAAGCGCTGGAAGCCCTCATTAAAGAGTTACGACTCAAGCCGATTCTGGCCGTTGTTCCGGAGAATCGCGATCCGGAGCTGATCGAATCCACGCCCGACCCCGACTTCTGGCCGAAGATGCGCGCGCTTGAATCGGCCGGAGCCGCAGTCGGACTGCACGGCTTTCGGCATCTGTGCCTCAGCCGGGGGCGCGGCCTGGTTCCTATTCATCGCACTTCAGAATTTGCGGGTGTTCCTCTCGCAACCCAGCGGTCATGGATTCGCGAGGGGCTTGCACTTCTGCGCAGTCACGGCCTGAACCCGCGTGTATGGGTTGCGCCGCGGCACGGCTTTGATTCGAACACACTCAAGGCGCTGCGCGAACAAGGAGTTTCCATTCTCTCCGACGGGTTTGCCGGAGTTCCATTCCTTCGCGCCGGTATGACCTGGATCCCGCAGCAAATCTGGGAGCCGGTTGAGAAGCAGACAGGCTTATGGACTATCTGCATCCATCCCGGAAGCATGGGTGAGGAACAGATCACAGCGCTGCGGGGTTTTCTTGATCGACATGCCGCCCAGTTCACCTCTGTCGACCGCGTGCTTCATGAATTTCCTCCAGCGCGGCTCGGCATGATCGAGCGAATCCACGCCGCAGTGGCGATCAGCCGCATATACGCCTCGCGCATTCGGAATCAATTTGCCAACTCCCGATAAAGCGACTCCCAGCGGTCGAGTACGCTTTCCATTCCGAAGTTTTCCATGATTCTTGCTCTTGCGCGCAATCCCATGGCCCTGCGCTCCTCCATTGGCATTTGCATCATCGTTTGCATCGTTCGGGCCAGCGCGGGCGCGTCGCCCACAGGCGCAAGCAATCCCGTCTCTCCGTCCACCAGCACCTCGGCGGTTCCTGGAGCATCTGTGGCCACGGCCGGCAGCGCGCAGGCCGCGGCTTCGAGCAGACCCATGGGAAGGCCTTCGCAGCGGGAGGATAGAACCAAACCGTCGCAGGCCTGCATCAGGCGCGGCACGTCGGTTCGAAAACCGAGAAAGCGCACTCGGTTTTCTAACCCTAACTGCTCCGCGAGTCCTTTCAGCATTTTCTCTTCGTATCCACTTCCAGCAATGAGCAGCGTTGCCGCTTGCGGCAGTTGTGCAATGGCATGGAGTAATGTCGTGTAGTCCTTCACCGGTTCGAGACGTCCGACGGCTAGCCACAGGAACTCGTCTGATAAGTGAGGCTCATCGCGCAGGCCAAGCTCAATGCGAACAGAAGATCGCGCCTGCGCATCGGGCTGCCATCGTTCGACATCGATGCCATTGGAAATTACGACCAGCTTTCGCGGATCGGCCATCCGCGCAGCCAGGTGAGTCCGGGCTGCTTGTTCGCTCACCGCCGTTACCCGGTCGGGCAGCGAACTACTGAGGCGATAGCCCAGCCTCCGTCCAAGTGATCCGGTCGATGCGCTGTGCAGCGAGTCAATGACCGCCGGCGTTTGATATCCGAGAGTTGCTCGCACACCCAAAATCGACCAGCGAGCCAGCCACGCCGCATGAGGCAGATGCGCATGAAGTATTGCTGGCCTTTCGCGGCGGAGCCAGCGGTTGAACTGAATCCAGCCTCCAGGGTCGGCGAGCCCCTTGCGCATGTGAAGGCTGAAAAAGCCAATGCCCGCCTTTAAAAGTTCCTCTGCCGCCGCGCCCCCTGCTCCTGAAAGGGCAACAACGCTTACATTCCAGCCGCGATTCTTCAGCCCTTTGGCCAACTCCATCGCCTGCCGCTCGGCGCCTGCAATGCGATCCACGGTAGGAATCAGTTGGGCCACGTGCATCAGGCTGGCCCGGCTGCGCAGGTCTGGTCAATCAGCGCCTCGTAGTATTCGATGGCGCGGGCAAATTGGAACTGGCTGGCAGCGCCTTCAAATTCGCCGTTTCCGTTCTCAGGAGCGGTATAGATCGGAGGAATATTCGCCATGGCTAGGTGAGACGGGTCGAGATCGGATGGGGCAAATTCCATTGGGGCAAGGTCAATTGGCTTAGATCGGTCGAATCTTTCTCCCGGTTGCAGCGTATGAAGTGCCTCTGTGAGCGTTGCGGCTAGCGCTCCAGCGCTGACCTCCG
>Ga0302319_10025870_pt1 | contig 10363 bp, 8 predicted proteins | sample Bog_T0_2_FD_203319 | JGI IMG/M metagenome (GOLD analysis project Ga0302319, IMG submission 203319) | Peat permafrost microbial communities from Stordalen Mire near Abisko, Sweden - Bog_T0_2 | ecosystem: Environmental > Terrestrial > Soil > Wetlands > Peat | place: Sweden: Abisko, Stordalen Mire...
CGGCGATGGAAACGTCTCCGTGGAGACGTACAATCCCACTGGCGCCTTCGTATACGCAACTTGATTGATGCTACCTACATGCCAGCCCGCGTCCAGAAAAGCCCGCCGCAGCGTCTCCGCAAATTGAAGCCCGCCCGTGTCCCCAGCCACCGAGTGGATCGCGATGCTTTTGCCGGAATGCTTGCGCAGGATTTTCGCCATGTCCTCGAGCTGCTTGTCGTTCAGGCGTGCGCTTTGTTTCGGCGCTTGCGTCGATTGCGCGGCCGCGGCCAATTGTTCCAAAGTGGGAGTCTCCCCCGTCCAATCGCCGGTCCCCGCATTAGCCCCGCCTTTGGAAAGCGGTGGTGCGCTGACCCGCGCCGGGGTAGGCCGTGCAGCCAGCCCCTGCGAAACCCCCGTTTTTTCCGGCGTTTGCAGCGCCTTCGCCGGCTCAGTTTTCGGTTTTACCGTCGTCAATGTGCCGGCAGGCGCTGTCAGTTCAAAAAGCTCCAGGCGCTGCCGCAACTCTTCATTGGTCTTCTGCAGCGCCGATACCTTTGCATTGAAATCCGTTTCTTTCGCTGCGCGCGAAAGCTCCCGTTGATTCTGCGAAGCCTGCCCGAAATAATAAACGCCGAATCCCCCCAAGCCGGTGAAAATAAGCCCGATCACCATTACGATGGTGCACAAGGATTGAAGAGATGAAGTACCCATTTTAAGTACGAAGTGTTATGGCCGCCATCATGCCGGTTTTTCCAAGTTCCCTTTTTGGAGATGACCGCCCGAGTGTCGCCAGAAGACCACAAGCCCAATGACACCGCAAAAACAAAAGCGACAAAGGCAACAGGACTCGCCTATCCCTTCGGAATCCCATTCTCACCCGGGATCAATTTCTCCGGGCTACGCAATGGCTCGTCGAGCAGCATCGATTCCTCCTGGCCGCTCACACTTTCTTTGCAGGGAGAATATCCACCCGGCGCACGTGTGCCGCACGGCCCGTGCGCCTTGCGAGCTTTCACAGTCCCTTTGCGCAACAACGTTTTGCTGTAGCTGCTCATTGTTGAATCCGGAAAATTGGCAGTCACGAAAATAGCGCGCCTCACATCATTGCAGCGCCAGCCGCAACATCACTTTCGTCGATCACTGCTTTCCCCTGCATCGCTCCGTTCAGCAAAGTGAGCATGCAGAGTTTGCTGAGATTGCGGCATACGCCCCCCGAGCGCTCGTGCAAGGCCGCAAGCGCCCCCGCATCGAAAAGATCGGTCATCCTGCCGGCCACCATCAGGCGGAACTTCACATACTGCGCGCATTCCTCCACTCCCATCGGCCGGAGTTCGCTGCGGAGATACATCCGGTTCCTCAGCGACTCGTAGCTGGGATGCTTCAGCCTGTCGGCAAACCTTTCCTCCCCGAAAAGCAGACACGTCGTGAGCTTGCACTCCGGGATCTCGATATTGCTGATCGTGCGGACCACATGCAGGCACTCCGCGTTGAGCAAATGACACTCGTCGATGATCAACACCAGGCGTTTCCCCTGCTCATGCAGATCAATAATGTAGTTGCTCAACACCCGCAGCAAATCGTGCGTGCGGTTTCCCCCTTCCGGCACCGCGACTCCCAATTCCGACAGGATCTCGCGCACCAATCCCGTTTTGCTCAAACCCGGGCTCACCAGCACGAGGATTGCCTGGTGACTGCTCTGGTCGAAATGCTGCAGCAAAAGTTGCGTCACCAGCGTTTTCCCCGTGCCGCTCAAGCCGGTGATCATGCCGAGCGACGTATTATGCTCGACCGCCAGCACCATCCTGTTCAGCGCCTCTGCATGGCTCTCCGTCTTGTAAAAATAGGCGGGATTCACCGCATCGGAAAACGGGTTCTCCTTCATGCCGTAGAAACGCACAAAATCGCCCGCCGGAAAAGGATGCTGCACCGCGCCGGATATCTGCGAGCCGTTCCGCGCCTCGTTTTCGACAAAAAGTTTTTCGGCCAGGTGCAAAAGATCAGGCCCGCCGTCCCCGTTCGACGATGTATCATCGAAGTGGCCGTCGATGCTGACGATTTCAATGGAATTGCTGTTCATGTTGGTCTTGTTCCGTTCGGGTTTGTTTTTGTTTTCTCCTGTTTACGCCGCCGCCGGCGCAGTCGATTCTTTGAATTCTCGAAAATTACCACCGTCTTTCTCCTTGCAGGCAGCCTGCGGCTCCGGTGCAGAAAGGCTTTCCGCGATTTGCAGGATCACCTTTGCGTTGGGATGGCCGGGCTGCGAGAGCAGCAAAGGGTTGCGGCTCTGGTTCGATTGCTCCACTGCGGCATCGCGAACCATTCCGCCGAGGTTCCCGGGCGAATATTGCAGGAACCGCTCCGAGCACAGCCGTATTTTTTCATAAACCATGTGCGCCTGTTCCTCGTCATCCGCCTGGTTGACCACGAGATGGATATCCCCGCGCATCTTCTCTTCGCGCACCACCTTGATGACCCCGTAGGCGTCCAGCGTTGCTGCGATATTCGGCGTGGTGACGACGACTATGTCATCCGCCATCGCCAGGAAATGCGTGACCTGCGCGGAAATTCCCGCGCCCGTGTCGATGATCATCACGTCAAAAGCATCCCCGAGCGCCACGAGCCCCTGCGCCAGCCGCTCGAGCGCGTGCGGGGAAAGATCGGCCATCGATGCATTGCCGGAGCAGCCGCACAGCACATGGATGTCCCCGGGACCGGACGAAAGAATATTTTCGCCGGATCGCTCTTCGATCAGGTCCAGCATCGAGCCGCGCGGAGTAATGCCGCCGAATACATGCACGTTGCCCAGCCCCATGTCGGCATCGATCAGCAATGTCCGCAGCCCGCGCCGCGCCATGGCGATGGAGAGATTCAGCGACAGCGTGGTCTTTCCCACTCCGCCCTTGCCACTCGTCACCGCGATTATTTTCAACCGGTGCAGATCGCGGTCAAGTTCCCTGCGGATGTCAAAAGGCGATTCCCCCTTCTTGAAAAGCAACTGGTTGATCTTCTTCAAAAGATCGACGCCCCGCTGGTCAAACTTTGTTGTCTGCATTCCGCCGCTGTGGGCGCTGAAATATTCCTCAAACTCCGTTTCGATAAACCGGATTCTCGAAGGCTCGATCCCCGTCATCCGGCAGACTTCATGGATGGGGTAAAGCGCGCCGTTCAGTTTCGAGCCCGCCTTGGCGGTATCGCTGGGAATTTGTTCCTCAAATTGGCTCATTTCACATTAATCCCTTCAAATGACCCTTCTCACGCTACATATTGTGGCACGTTTTGGTTTGACTTCCATATGTAGTGTGTTATGGGGTCTTCTGTCAAGCGATTACCTCTCTAAAGGCTCAGATAAGTTTTGAGGAGATGAAACCCACTTACGACTTGAAGCGAAAACCATGAACGAGGTTCACTTTTATTGCCTGCATTGCGCCTCCCCTATGGAAGCGCCCAAGGATCGCACGAACGATATCAGCGAATGCCCGCGATGCCTTCGTGTCGTCCCCATACCTCCCGAGTCCGCCAATGAATTCACCGAGTGGCCCCGGACCTATCCGGCGGATATCATTTCCGTCGAAATAAAATTTCCCTGCCCGCAATGCGCGTCAAAGCTGGAAATCGATGCCCGCAATGCCGGCGCCACGGTCTATTGTCCGGTCTGCACGAACGAAATCAAAGCGCCGCACCTCGCGTTTGTGATCATGCCTCCACATACGACTGCACCGGCAAAGAAAATCGAGTTCGCGAGGAGCTCGGTCAACCTGAGTCCCCAGGAGATTGATTTTTTGAATAATGTAAAACCGGATGCCCCGTCATCACGGGGAAAATCCCTGCAAAATGCGTTCAAGCGATAAGCTCATCCGTCACCAATGCCCGGCCTGCCGCGCCGAAATCACGCTCGGCCGCAGTTCGCTGAACAAAAAAATCCAGTGCCCGAAATGCCGGCAGGCCGTGGTCATCCACGAGGAAGCGCCTGCCTTCGTGGCACACGTCCCCGACCACGCGACCACGATCCGCAGCAGCGGATTCCACCTTTCCCAGGAAACTACGCTCCCCGTCGAAACGCAGCCCGTGATGCAAACCCGTCGTTCCCCGGAAACTCAAGTAGCCGCAGGGCAGCAGGAGGATACCGGAAGAGAGCCCATCGTTTACTGCCTCTGCAACGGTGTTTTAAAAAGACGCATCATCAGCAAGGCATGGGGCCCCTCCCGCAACCTCTGTTGCATGTGCCGCGAGGAAGCTACCGGTTGAAATCGCGTTATCAGCGTTTTTTCAATGCGGTTGCCCCATGTTTCCCTCAAAAATCTCTTTACAACGCTTCCATACTGGTGTTTGTTCCACGCTCCCAAGCGCGAAAATAAAGATACACCGTTGGTCCCTGGGCCTGTGATTTCATAATCACCGGCCACCGCGTCAGGGGTAACCCGGTGAAAAAGAAAGAGAAGCAGAACTTAAGAGAGAAGAAGTTGCGATTCGTCGTCCCTACTTCCCAAGCCGGGTTTTCGAGATAATTTGAACAATCAAAAAATCTTGAAGCTCAGATAATCATAGATTCCGCCTTCCAAATATACACCATGCCAGTTCGTTTAGGTCGTTTCGAAATGCCCAAGACGCTCGTCAAGGACGAGCACAAAGCCACGGATACTTATGCCCGTTTCATCGCCGAGCCATTTGAGGCCGGCTACGGACACACCGTGGGTAACTCACTCCGCCGCGTGCTCCTCTCCTCGCTCGAAGGCGCCGCAATCACCTCCGTGAAGATCAACGGGGCCCAGCACGAGTTCGCAACGCTTCCCAATGTGGTGGAAGACGTCGTGGACATCATCCTTAATCTCAAGAAAATCAAGTTCAAGGCGCACGATCACGAAATACGCCACCTCGCCATCTCCGTGAACAAGGAAGGCGCCGTGACCGCAGGCGACATCACCGAAGTGGCCGGCTGCGAAGTGCTCAACAAGGAGCAGCTCATCTGCACGCTCGACAAAAAGACCAAGCTCGAGGCCGAGCTCGAAGTCCGCGTAGGCCGCGGCTTCGCCACCGGCGATGAGAACAAGCACGCCGACCAGCCGATCGGCGTGATCCCGATTGACTCCATCTTCTCGCCTGTCACCCGCGTCAAATACGCCGTGGAAAACACCCGCGTCGGACAGCGCACCGATTACGACAAGCTCATCCTCGACATCTGGACCGATGGCCGCCTCACCCCTGAGGAAGCCCTGCTCCAGTCCTCCGCGATCCTTCGCCATCACCTCGATCCTTTCGTGAAGTACGACGAAAACGCCGTGGAATTCGACGAAACGCCGGAAGCCGTGAGCCAGGAAAACACCCGTCTCAAGAAGCTCCTCAACATGAGCGTCAACGAGATCGAACTCTCCGTCCGTGCGGCAAACTGCCTCAACAATGCGAACATCACCACCGTAGGCCAGCTCGCACAGAAGAGCGAGACCGAGATGCTGAAGTACCGCAACTTCGGCAAGAAATCGCTCAACGAGATCAAGGACAAACTTCAACAGCTCGGCCTCGGTCTCGGACAGAAGTTCGAGGCAGGTCTCGTGGAAATCCTTCCCGCGCCCGCCGACACTTCCTCAAACGCTTAATCAGAACCCAAGGAAAAATCTATGCGCCACAGAAAAAAAACTGTGAAACTCGGCCGCTCGCAATCCCATCGCGACGCGTTGCTGTCAAACCAGGTCTGCAGCTTGATCGAGCACGGCCGTATCAAAACCACCCTGGCGAAGGCCAAGGCGGTCCGCCCCCTGGCGGAAAAAATGCTCACTCTCGGCAAGAAAGCCTCCCTCCACAACCGCCGCACCGCAATGTCGGTGCTCGGCCAGAAGGACGCCGTGAAAAAATTGTTTGATGAAATCGCGCCCCGCTCCGCGACGCGCAACGGCGGCTACACCCGCATCATCAAGCTTGGCTGCCGCAAGAGCGACTCCGCTCCTCTCGCGTTGATCGAGTGGGTGGACGCCCCTGTCGTCGAGGAAGTCCTCGAGCCAGCGAAGGAGAAAAAAGCCAAGGTCAAAAAAGTCGAGCCCGCAGCCGCAGAGGCTGGCGAAGCCAAGTCCAAAAAGGCAGCCGCCAAAAAGCCAAAGGCTGAGAAAGCCGCAGCTGAAGAAGCCAAGGCCGAATAACCTTACTCAAAAATACTTACCACAAAGGCCATCCGTACAAACGGATGGCCTTTGTGCTTTCCAATCGCCTCCCGATTCAAAGTTCAAACTTCAATGTTGAACGTTGGAAGTTCCCACCAGTTCCGCCCCTCATCCCTTCTCAGAAATCACCTCATGCAACACGGTGAGTAATTTTTCCGACGCATACGGCTTCTGCAAAAACACTTTTACACCCAGTTCCCTCAACTCCGCCTGGCGGAACTCCGTCGCCTGCCCGGTGCAGACGATCACCCGCACATCCGGGTTCATTTTCCGCAACGTCCGCGTCATTTCCACCCCATCCAGCATCGGCATCATCACATCGGTCAGCACCACTTCAATCTCGGCGGCGTGCCTGGCATATGCGGCGACCCCGTCCGTGCCATTCGAAGCGGAGATCACCCTGTAGCCGTTTCTCGTTAGCACGTCATTTATCACACTCCGGATCGCGGTTTCATCCTCCACGATGAGGATCGTCTCTCCAAGTCCCCTCGGCACCGCTTTTGGCTCATGTTTTCCATCCGCCGCATCTCCACCGATACTCGCGGGCAGATATACCTTGAATGTCGTGCCCTTCCCGACTTTCGACGAAACGCAGACGAATCCCCCGTGGCTCTTCACGATTCCGATCAGCGTGGACAGCCCCAGCCCCGTCCCCTTGCCGACCTCCTTCGTGGTGAAAAACGGATCAAATATCTTGCCGACGACGTCCTCCGGAATTCCCATGCCGGTGTCCGTCACTTCGAGCACCGTGTACGGCCCCGCCTTTGCATCCGGCGAAATGGCCACTGCATCCTCCCCCAGTTCCACATTATCCCCGGATATGACCAGTCTCCCCCCCTGCGGCATCGCGTCGCGAGCATTGATGCACAGGTTCAGCAATACCTGGTGCAGTTGTGTGGCATCCCCCATCACGGGCCAGAGATCACGCGGCATCTTGTTGATGATTGTGATCATTCTGGGGAATGTTTCCTTCATGATCTTTTCCAGCTCCCGCACCAGGTGCCTCAGTTGCTGCACTGTCCGGTCCCCGGTTACGCCGCGCGCAAATGTCAGCACCTGCCCTACGATATCCGCGCCCCTCTCAGCGCATTCTTCTATCGTGCTGATGATCTGGTCACGCGCATCTCCCTGGACATCGTCTTCACGCAGCAACTCGGCGCATAGCAGGATCGGCGCAAGAATGTTGTTCAGGTCGTGGGCCACGCCGCCAGCCAGCGTGCCGATGCACTCCATCCGTTGCGAGCGCAGGAGTTGGTCATCCGTCTGTTTCCGTTCGGTGATGTCCTCCGCGATGCCGGCAATGCGGTCGCTGCCTCCATCTCCATCCCGGATTTTGAACGCCCGGTCGCGAATCCACCGCATGGTGCCATCCGGCCGCACAATACGATACACCTCGTCGTATGTCCCGTCGTTGCGTTTCGTATCGCACATTTCTTTGACGCGCTCCCTGTCACCGGGGTGGATTGCATCGAGCCAGCTTAATGGCACCTCGTACAGCGACTGGCACGATCTCCCCCAGATTTTTTCATAGACCGGGCTCACATAGAGGATGGTCTTGTAGTCCTGCGATGCCATCCAGAATACGCCGGGCACATTCTCGGCAAGCTGGCGAAATCGAGCCTCACTCTTCTGCAGCGACATTACCATCTCGTATCGCTCCGTGATGTCCTCTACGATCCCTACGTATCCGCCGAGAGATTCGTCACAAATCGGCGCTATTGTTACGGCTGCCCATACCACCCTTCCATCCTTGTGAAGATACCGGCGCGTGCTTTGACACGAATTCTGGCTTCGGGTGGTGGTCTCCCATTCACCGATGACACGCTCACGATCTCCCGGGTGAAACGCATCGCGCCAGCCCATCGCCTCCAGCTCTCCGGAGGTTCTGCCACAAATGGTTTGCAGAGCCCGGTTCGTGTAGATGCACCTTGAGCCATTGTCCGCCAGGAAGATGCCCAACAGCGATGCCTCGCAGATCGTCCGGAACTGTGCTTCGCTCCTGCGCAGCGACTCAATCATCTCCTTTTGGGCAGTAATATCCTCCTTCACCGCGACAAAATGCGTGATGACTCCGCAGTCATCCGTAATTGGCGAGATGGAGGCTGACTCCCAGTACATCTCCCCGTTCTTCTTCCGGTTTGGGAGTTCACCGTGCCATTCACCTCCACCGATGATCGTCTTCCAAAGATCCTGGTAGAACTCCCGCGAAAGTTCGCCAGACTTCAGAACGCGCGGATTTTGTCCCAGAACCTCGGCCGGGCTGTAACCGGTGACTTCCGTGAACTTGGGATTCACATATTCGATGTTCCCGGTCGTGTCAGTGATCACTACCGACACCGGACTGTGCTCCACCGCCTCCGACAATTGCCTCAGTCTCTCCTCCCCCCTGCGCCGTTCCGTGACGTCCCGCGAAATGACCACACTGCGTCGTGCCCCTCCGGCGGTTACGGAGAAAGCCTGCGCGGAGGATTCCATCCAGCGCCACGAACCGTTCTTGTGAAGATAGCGAAAAGTACCTGTCGCCGCAGGCAGCAGAAATTTTTCCATCATTGGTGACACATCGTCGGGATGCATCAGTTCGAATGCATTCCTGCCCAGCAGCTCGGAAAGCCCGTAGCCCAGCAGCGCGGGATAATTCGGGCTCAGAAAAAGGTAACGTCCCTCACCATCGAGTTCGCAAACGAGGTCATGAAAATTTTCCACAAGCAACCGGTACCTCTCCTCGCTCTCCCTCAGCGCATTCTCCATCATCTTGCGTGCCGTGACATCGATGAACACCGCGGCAAATTGCCCTTTGCACGGGCAGTAGGCGCTCACTTCGAGACGGATCTTGCGCGATTCAAACCAGCTCTCGAAACGCGTGGCAACACCGTCAATCGCCACCTTCGCGTAAATCTCCAGCCACACCGGCTCGATGCCGGGGAATAATTCCAGCGCGGTCTTTCCCTCCACGTCCTCTTTTTTCAGGCCGATAATTCTTTCAAACGCCGGATTCACGTCAAGATACCGGAAATCGCACGGCTTCCCGTCTCCATCGCAGATGATCTCGCACAATGCAAAACCCTCAATCATGTTGTCAAAAATCGTGGCCGCTTTTGACAAGTCCTCCGCCTGTCCATGGGACAATGGATTGCGCGCCGGATGCCGGCTCTCAGTTACCAAATTTTCCTGTGGACGGTTGGACACACTTCTCCTTTTGCCGATTATTCCGTACCAACACCAATCCCCGCTTCTCTCCCATTGCCTTATCACCATCCGAAATTGCTGCACTGAACACTGAAACTTTGAACCTTTGACCTCGAACGCTGGAATTTCCGCGATTCCAAACGAACCTTGGCCTTTTCGATTACGTGCGGCTAAACTCCCGCAATGGCATTTGAAGAAAACAAAGTCCTCTTCGGTCACGATCCTGAGGAGCGCATCGTGGCTGCCGCACTGGAAGGCCCTGATTCCGTGCGCCTCTACTTCCGCGGAAAGGACGGCGCCATCACCAGCCGCACCGACAGCTTCCTCCCCTTCCTCTGGGCCGATTCCGAAATTGCCGACGAAAAACTGGAAACCCGCCGCCTTTCGGGTGATCTCGCATTCGGCTTCCTCGCGGAGTGCGTCGATTGGAACCATTTCTCCAGGCTCCGCACCGGGCTCAAAAACACCGGCATCCAGCATTTCGCGCTGAACGATCCGATCCAGCAATTCTTGCTGCAAAGCGGCAAGACGCTCTTCAAGGGCATGCTCTTCGATGACCTCCACCGCATGCAATTCGCCCTCGATGGTGACGCCATTTCCGTTTCCGACAATCACGGCTGGAGCGAACGCGTACAGGACATCGCTCAACTCGGCAAAATCATCCGCGAGCGCGATCCCGATGTCATCGAAGGCCACGAGCTTTTCCGTAAAATCCTCCCCGCAATTTCCGCCCGCGCAAAGAAAGAGAAGGTAAAACTCGCATGGGGCCGCAACGGAGGCCTCATGACCAGTCGCGCCTCCCGCATCCAGGTTGCCGAGAAAACCATCAACTACCCGAAGTTCGAAATTTACGGACGCCACCTCGTGGATACATTCCTCCTCGCGCAATTCTGGGACATCAGCGCGCGGGAACTGGAAAGCTACGAGCTGGCCGACGTTGCGCAGCACTTCCATATCACTTCACCCGACACCGCAACCCAGACCCGTGAACTCGCCGGTCTCCTGAGCGGCAGCTACTTCACCCAGGCAAAAATTTTCCCCTACAG
>Ga0302319_10025871_pt1 | contig 10363 bp, 11 predicted proteins | sample Bog_T0_2_FD_203319 | JGI IMG/M metagenome (GOLD analysis project Ga0302319, IMG submission 203319) | Peat permafrost microbial communities from Stordalen Mire near Abisko, Sweden - Bog_T0_2 | ecosystem: Environmental > Terrestrial > Soil > Wetlands > Peat | place: Sweden: Abisko, Stordalen Mire...
TGAGCGCAATCCGCTGCTGGAGCGTTCGGAAGACGGGCCGGATCCCACGCCAACCGGGATCGACGCGCCAGGCGCGACGCCGTCCAATGAAATTTCGGCCGAATCCTCCGGCGACCCCGCCGAGGGTGACTGGAACGAGCCGCAGCTGGCCGTCTCGTCGGAGGGGCTGGCTGAAAGCCTCGGCACGGAGATTGAAAACGCCTTCGACGGCGATCGCGACCTGAACTGCGGCGCCGATCAGACCAAAATGGAATCGCTCGGGCTTTCCGACACCGCCTGGTCCGGTTCGGGCGGCGGCGAAGGATCGGGCGAAGCGGCCAATATCGAAGCTTATATCGCCGAACAATCGACGCTCTCCGACCATCTCGGCGCGCAACTGGCGGTGGCGACCGGCGATCCGGTCGAACGCATGATCGGCCTCGCCATCATCGATTCCATCGACGAGGCCGGCTATCTGCGCGAAAGCGCCGAAGAGATCGCCGACAGACTCGGCGCCTCGCCGGAGCGGGTGGAAAAAATCATCGCCGTGGTGCAGACTTTCGAGCCGACCGGCATTGGCGCGCGCGATCTGGCCGAGTGTCTGGCGATCCAGTTGCGCGAACTCGACCGTTACGATCCGGCCATGCAGGCGATGGTCGCGCATCTGCCGCTGGTCGCCAAACGCGATTTCGCCGCCTTGCGCAAAATCTGCGGCGTCGACGACGAGGACCTGTCCGACATGCTGGCCGAGATCCGGCGGCTCGACCCCAAGCCCGGCCGCGCCTTCGGCGGATCGATCGTGCAGCCGGTCGCGCCCGACGTGATCGTGCGGGCGGCGCGCGACGGCTCGTGGCTGATCGAACTCAATTCGGAGGCGCTGCCGCGCGTGCTGGTCAACCAGACCTATGCGGCGACGGTTTCGCGCAAGGGCGGCACGGACGAGGACAAGACCTTCCTGTCGCAATGCCTGCAAACCGCCAACTGGCTGACCAAGAGCCTGGAGCAGCGCGCCCGCACCATATTGAAAGTCTCGACCGAAATCGTGCGGCGACAGGACGCCTTTCTCGCGCTGGGCGTCGAGCATCTGCGCCCGCTCAACCTGAAGAATATCGCCGATGCGGTCGGGCTGCACGAATCGACGGTTTCACGCGTGACGTCCAACAAATACATGGCGACGCCGCGCGGCCTGTTCGAGCTCAAATATTTCTTCACCGCCTCGATCGCCGCCCATGGCGGCGGCGACGCCCATTCGGCCGAGGCGGTGCGATTCAAGATCAAGCAGATGATCGACGCCGAGGCGGCGGACGCCATTCTTTCGGATGACTCGATTGTCGAGAAATTGAAGGCGCAAGACATCGACATCGCCCGGCGCACCGTCGCAAAATACCGGGAAAGCCTGAAAATCCCCTCGTCTGTGGAAAGGCGCCGCGAGAAACAGAGCCTCTCCGCGCGGATGGCGTAGGAAACGGGTTTACGCCCTCAAAACGTTAGCCTTTGCGGGCGCCATTGACTTCGACGGCGGAGGCTTCTAACCCTTGAGTTCGCCCAGGCCCGGACCGGTTCCGCCCAGGACGTTCGCGCCCACCGCTGTTTCCAGGGTTGTTGCGTACGAAGACAAGGGAAACCGCGCCGGCGGCGACAGACAAGAATGGAAACGACCCCTATGCCCCTGCGTATATCCGGGAAAAACATCAATATCGGTGAAGCCCTTCGGACGCATGTTTCCGAGCGCCTCAACGCCGCGACCGGCAAATATTTCGACGGCTCAGTCGCCGGCCATGTGACGATCGAGCCCGAAGGCTCCGGCTATCGCACCGATTGCACGCTGCATCTGGCCTCTGGCGTCACCTTGCAGGCGGAAGGCCGCGCGCAGGAAGTCTACGCCAGCTTCGACCAGACCGCGGCGCGCATCGAGAGCCGCCTGCGCCGCTACAAGCGCAAGCTCAAGGATCGCAATGGCGCCATCCGCGAGACCACGCCGATGAAAGGCGAGCCGATCCGCTACACCGTTCTGAGCGCGCCCGACGAGGTCGAGGATGCGCCGTCCGAACACGAATTCAAGCCGGCGATCGTCGCCGAGTCCGACAGGCTGCTGCAAAAGCTTTCGGTCTCCGCCGCCGTGCTGGAGCTGGACCTGACCGGCGCGCCGGTGCTGGCTTTTCGCCACGCCACCAGTGACCGCGTCAATGTGATCTACCGGCGGCTCGACGGCAATATCGGCTGGATCGATCCGACCGGCGGCGAAAAAGGCTCTGCGTGATCTCGGCTCAATTTTTGCTTCGCGCGGCGCGCGTTCCGCTTTCGGGACATCGCGCCGCGCTTTATATTGGCGGTGTCGCCGACGGGCTTTTTGGCGCCGGTGACTTGGTCGCGCGTTTTGCGATTGCAGGCGCCGCCGGCCGCGCCTTGACAGAAAAATGATCCTCATGCCGCTTGAAAATTTGATTGTTCCAGAAGCGATTTTGCCCTCCCTGCGGGTGAACGGCAAAAAGCAGGCGTTACAAGAATTAAGCGACAAGGCCGCCGAGGTTTACGGTCTTCCCGCCCGCGAAATATTCGACGCCTGGATACAGCGCGAAAAACTCAATTCGACCGGACTCGGTGACGGCATCGCCATCCCGCACGGCAAGCTGGTCAATGCGCCTCGCATTTTCGGCATTTTCGCGCGGCTGGAGCGCCCGATCGATTTCGAATCCCTCGACGGCCAGCCCGTCGATCTGCTTTTCGCGCTGATCGCGCCGGAATCGGCGGGGGCGGATCATTTGAAGGCTTTGGCGATCATCGCCCGCCTGCTGCGCAATCCGGCGACGGTGGCCAAGATCCGCGCCACGCGCGAGGCGCCGGCGCTTTACTCCCTGCTGACCCAAGCCTCAGCTTCATCCGACGCGGCGTGACATGATTGAAGACGCGCTGGCGAGCCTTCGCGAAATTTTCTCAAAACCCTTTCGCGCCGTGCTGTTCAAGTCGCTTGGCCTGAGCCTGGCGACGCTCGCCGCCCTCTGGCTCATTCTGGAGCGCCTGATGGAGCGCGCCTTGATCTGGGCCGCTGTCGGCGGCCCGGGCTGGGTCAAGACCCTGATTGAAATCACCGCCGGCCTCGGGTTGTTCGTCGGGATGATCTTCCTGATCGCCCCGGTCTCGATGCTGGTCGCGGGGTTTTTTCTCGATGAATTGGCGGATCATGTCGAAGCTGACATTTATCCGCCCGGCGTGCGCGGAACGCCGGCGCCGGTCATGATGTCGCTGGCGCTGGCGCTCAAATTTTCGCTCGTCGCCTTGGCGGTCAATCTGGTGGCCTTCTGCCTCTGGCTGCTCCCCGGTGTGAACGCCGTGGCCTTCCTGGTCGCCAACGCCTATCTGTTCGGCCGCGAATATTTTCAGATGGCGGCCCTGCGGTTTCGGCCGCTGGGCGAAGTGCAGGCGTTGCGCCGCCGCCATGGCCTGACCCTGTTCCTCGCCGGCCTGCTGGTCGCGCTGTTCGTCGCCGTGCCGGTGGTGAACCTGCTGACGCCCCTGTTCGGCATCGCCCTGATGGCGCGGCTGCACAAAAGATTGGCGCCGCCGGTCAAAACGCTGAATTGATGGACGCGATGAAACGGGTAAGGTGTCGCCATAAGCCGTAATCCTGCCGCCGCTCAATTAGTCGGAGCTTCGGAATGACCCCCGCATCCGTACCTTCCGTCACTTTCCATACCCGCATCAAAAACGAGGCGTCAGACGGTCCCAATCCGTTCGAATGGCGGGACCTTTCCAGCGACGACATTTTCCGCGGCAAGCGCGTCGTGCTTTTCGCCTTGCCCGGGGCCTTCACGCCGGCCTGTTCGGAAAGCCATTTGCCCGGCTATGAGCAGCGCTATGACGCGTTTCGCAGCCTGGGCGTCGATCAGGTCATCTGCCTCGCCGTCAACGACGCTTTTGTCATGTTCCAGTGGGCCAAGAGCCAGAACATCGAGAAAGTGTTCATGCTGCCCGACGGCAACGGCGACTTCACGCGCCTGATGGGCCTGCTGGTCGACCGGACTCCGCAAGGCATGGGCATGCGCAGTTGGCGCTATTCCATGCTCGTAGAAGACGGTGTGATCCAGAAAATCTTAGTCGAGCCGAATGTCATGGATCACCCATCGGGCGTGCCGGTTAACGTCTCCGGCGCCGACACTATGTTGGCCTATCTCAAAAGCCTTTAAGCCTCGCGCTGGTCGGCGAACTGGCCATTCTTGCGATAGCGATAGAGATAAGTCGGCACGATGTTTTCGACCGATTCCGGCGTGAGGCCGAGGCCGGCCAGCGTGCGACCCTCCGCGACGGCTTTTGCCGACACTACATTGTCGTGGCGCAGCAATTCGACTTGATCGCGGGTGAAGACGAAATCCGCTGGCAAGAGCCCTAGCAGCAGGGTGTTGAGCTTTTCGGTGACCGATCCCAGGCTTTCGGCGATGTTAAAGGGCATGGGCGCCAGAATGCGCTTGCGCTGAATGGTCGCCAGCACGAATTCCATGATTTTCCGCATGGTATAGACCGACGGGCCGCCCAGTTCATAAACAGCCCCGGACTTGCCCTCGCCGCGCAGCAGGCGCGACACGACTTCCGCCACGTCGCCGACATAGACCGGCTGCAATTTCGTTTCGCCGCCGCCGATCAAGGGCAGGAAGGGCGCGACCCGCGCCATGCCGGCGAAACGATTGAAAAAGTCGTCTTCGGGGCCGAACACCACGGAAGGCCGCACAATTTTGGCGGAAGGAATCGCGGCAAGCATCGCCGCCTCGCCCTCGGCCTTGGTCCGCGCATAGTCGGACGCCGATCGGGCGTCGGCGCCGATGGCCGACAGATGCACGACATTGGAAACGCCCGCCGCCGCAGCCGCCTTGGCCACGGCCGCCGCGCCCTCGGACTGAACCGATTCAAAAGTCTGCTTGCCCCAGGGGGCGAGGATGCCGACCAGATTGACCGCCGCCTGAGCGTCGCGCAGGGCTGCGGCCAGCGATTCAGGATAACGGACGTTGGCCTGCACCGCATGGATCTGCCCGACGCGGCCGAGCGGCTGAAGGTGGAAGGCGAGATCGGGACGGCGCGTCGCCACGCGAACGCGCCAGCCGTCGCGCGCCAGCGCCCGCACCACATGGCGGCCGACGAAGCCGGAGCCGCCGAAAACCGTGACGATGCGATCCTTGGGCGTCTGAATATCGATCATCGACGAAAACCTTTGCTTAAGGGCCCGCGCGAGGGCTGCGTCTTTCCTGCCTGATTAGTCAAAACAGCGGCTCTCGTCCATGCGACTCTTCGCCAAAGTCACGCCTTTTCGCGCAACAGGCGGCGGATGATCTTGCCACTGGTGGTCAGCGGCAGTTCGGCCGCGAATTCGATCTCGCGCGGATATTCATGCGCCGAAAGCCTTGTCTTGACCTGGGACTGGATGTCCTGCGCCAAATCCGGCGACGGCGCGAAGCCCGGCTTGAGCACGATAAACGCTTTCACGATTTCCCCGCGCAAAAAATCGGGCTTGCCGACCGCCGCCGCATTGGCGACCGCCGGATGGCGCAGCAGGCTGTCCTCGATCTCGACCGGGCCGATGCGATAGCCGGCCGAGGAAATCACGTCGTCGTCGCGGCCGAGGAAAAACACATAGCCGTCCGAATCGCGCCGCGCCCTGTCGCCAGTCAGCAGCCAGTCGCCCATGAATTTGCTTGTGGTGGCCTCGGGGCGGTTCCAATAGGACAGGAACATCACCGGATTGGGCCGCCGCACCGCGATCTCGCCGGTTTCCTCGTCGTCGCAGAGGGAGCCGTCGGGGCGAATCACGCCCACATCATGGCCGGGAACCGGTTTTCCGATCGCGCCGGCCCGGTTCACGCCCCAGGCGGCGCTGGAGGCGAGCACCAGATTGCACTCCGTCTGGCCGTAGGATTCATTGATGGTGAGGCCAAGCTCCTCGCGGCCCCAATGAAAAGTCTCCGCGCCGAGCGATTCGCCGCCGGTGTTCAGCGTACGCAGCGTGACGCCGTATTTTTCGCGCGGCGATTTCACCGCCCGCAACATGCGAAGCGCCGTCGGCGGGATATAGCTGTTGCGGATATTGTGCCGGGCCATCAGCGCGAAGGCGGCTTCCGGATCGAATTTTCTGAAAATGCGCGCCACCACCGCAACGCCGAAATGCAGCGACGGCAGCAGCACGTTGAGCAACCCGCCGGCCCAGGCCCAGTCCGCCGGCGTCCACATCAGGTCGCCCGGTTGCGGAAACCCGTCATGCGGCATTTGCACGCCGGGCAGATGGCCGAGCAACACGCGATGGGCGTGCAGGGCGCCCTTGGCGAGCCCCGTGGTGCCGGAGGTGTAGATCATCAGGCAGGGATCGTCGGCGAGCGTTTCGACCGGCGTGAAATCGGCGCTCTCGCCGGCCAGAACCGCGAAGAAATCCTCGGCCCCCTTTTCCGCGCCGTCGAGGCAAAGGATTGTCGTCAACTCGCAGCGCGCTTCCGGAGGGATTTCATAAATCTTGGCGAGGCCGGGAGCGTCGCAGATCAAGGCGCGCGTCCCGGAATCGCCGAGGCGATAGGCCAGGGCGTCGACGCCGAACAGGCTGGCGAGCGGCAGGGCCACGGCGCCCAGCTTGTAGATCGCCATATGCAGGGCGGCGACATGGCGCGACTGCGGCAGCATGACCGCCACGCGGTCGCCGCGCCGGACGCCACGCTTGCGCAAGGCGTTCGCCAGGCGATTGGACTCGGCCCGCATCTCGCCGAAGGTGAAGGCGTGCGGCGCGTCATCCGGGCCGATCTCGATGATCGCCGTGCGGTCCGGATCGGCCAGAGCCCAGCGGTCGCAGCAATCCACCCCGATATTGTATTTTTCCGGGATCGACCAGGCGAAGGCGCGGCGGCGGCGCTCGAATTCATCGACATTTTTTCGCATAGCTGCGTCCTCGTGGGGCGGGCTCGAGGGCCGCCCCCGCCGCCTACACCAAATCAGCCCTCTTTTCATTCATAATTTTGCGTTTTTGCCGGCAAGGACCGGTGAAAACGCCGGTTGTGCCAATAGGGATGGCATGGTTAATGCTATGGTAACGTCGCAAGTCCCATTATTGGAGAATCGCGCGAAAAAATCCGGTGGATGGCATGTTCGACAAGTTGCGCCAGTTTCTTGAGGAAATGACCGGTCCCGATACCGCTGAGCGTGAGTTCGGCGAAGGCGACCTGCGACTCGCCGCCGCGGCGCTTCTCGTCCACGTCGCCGAAATCGATGGATTTTTCGATCCTTCCGAACGCCGCTCCCTGCTGCTGCTGTTGCAGCAAAGATTCGATCTCGACGCCGAGGCGGCCAGCCGTTTGCTCGCCGCCGCGCAGAAAAGCGATCGCGAGGCGGTCGATCTTTACGGATTCACCTCGATCCTGCAACAGTCGATGAGCCTGCCCGAGCGCCGCCGGGTGATCGAAATGATGTGGACCATCGCCTATGCCGATGGCGAAGCGCAGGAATTCGAGGAAAACATCATCTGGCGCGTCTCCGAATTGCTCGGCGTCTCGACCAATGACCGCATCGCCCTGAGACGGAAAATCCGCTCCGAAAGCGGCTGCGATCCGGACGCCGCCGGACCCTGGGAAAGAGACAGCGGGACAAGCGGCTCCGACGCGAAAGGGAGGACCGCATGAGCAGCCTGCGCAAAATCATGCTGATTACTGGCGCTTCTGGAGGCATAGGCGCCGATATTGCGCGCATCGCGGCGGTGGAGGGGCATGATCTCGCGCTGGTCGCGCGCAATCGCGCGGCGCTCGACGCCCTGGCCGATACGCTGGCCGCCCTGCCCGGCCAGACAAACCCGCGCCCGCTGGTTTTCGACTGCGACCTGTCCAAACCCGGCGCGGTCGCCGCGCTGGCGCAGAATCTCGCGGCGGCGGGCGCCTCGCCCGATATCGTCGTCAATAACGCCGGCTACGGCGCGCTCGGCCCGGCGGCCGACGGCGATCTCGACGAACAACTCGGCATGATCGACCTCAATATCCGCGCCCTGACCGAAATGAGCCTGGTTTTCGCCAAGCCGCTCATCGAGGCCAAGGGCCGCCTGCTCAATGTCGCCTCCATCGCCGCCTTCATGCCGGGGCCGGGCATGGCGATCTATTACGCCAGCAAGGCCTATGTCCTGTCGTTCAGCGAGGCTTTGTCGGCGGAAATGGCGCCGCTCGGCGTGAGCGTCACCGCGCTTTGCCCCGGCTATGTCGCGACCGGCTTTCAGGCGCGGGCGCGCTTTTCGAAGAGCATGGACTGGGTCAAGGGGTCGTCCATGCCTTCGTCGGAAGTCGCGCGCCTCGCCTATGAAGGGATGATGGCGCGCAAGCGCGTGGTCATTCCCGGCGCGGCGCAGAAGCTCGTCGCCTGGACTTTCCCGCTGGCCCCGAAAGCCCTGACCCTGGCCATGATTTCGGCCCTGCAACTGCGCCGCAAACCCAAGGAGGTCGGATGAAAATGGAATTCGGCGCCGACCCCTTTTCGCCGCCGCCACGCAAGCCCGTGCTGATCGTGCTGCATGGCGAACATTCTACGCCGGGGCGCATCGGCCGCGTGTTGCGCGAACTGGGCGCGCCGCTCGACATCCGCCGTCCGTGCTTCGGCGATCCGCTGCCCAAGACCATGTGCGACCATTCCGGCGCGGTGGTTTTCGGCGGGCCGATGAGCGTCAACGACAATCAAGACTGGCTCAGGCGCGAGATCGACTGGATCGGCGCGCCCTTGAAGGAGAAAACACCCTTTCTCGGCATTTGCCTCGGCGCGCAATTGCTCGCCCGCCATCTCGGCCATCCCGTCGGTTCGCATCCGGAAGGCCGGGTCGAAGTCGGCTATTATCCGATCCACCCGACCGAGGAGGGCCATTCGGTCTGCGACTGCCGCTTTCCAAACCGCGTCTATCAATGGCATCGCGAAGGCTTCGACCGCCCCAATGGCGCCGTTCTGCTGGCGCAAGGCGAGGATTTCGAGGCGCAGGCGATCCGCGTGGGCGACAGCGCCTATGGCCTGCAATTCCACCCCGACGTCACCTACGCCATGATGTGCAAATGGACGGTGGAGGCGCATGAGCGCATGAACCTGCCGGGCGCGCAGAAACGCCACAAGCATCTCGAAGGCTGGTTCCAGCATGATGCGGCGGTCGCCCGCTGGACCTCGGCTTTCTTGCGCCGCTGGCTTGGCCCGATCGATTGCGATGGGCTGGCGGCTGCGGAATAACGCGCCCAGCGGCACGATCCTCGGAACCTTTGATCGCGCCTGCGGTTTGCCGCAGAGTTGCGCCGAAGCTGTTCGATAAAGGATCAATTTGATGACCGACACGACGACGTCCGTCCATGACCTCCAGAAAACGCTCGAGACGGCGCGCCTGAGCGTCGTGGAGGAATTGGCTGCAAAGCCAGGGACTCCTGCCGCCGAAAGTCTTCAGAGGCTCGCGACCCTTCAGTTGGCTCTTGCCGCAGTGAGAGAAGCGATCGTCGAACACCAGGGCAAGCTCGGCTGGGGACCGGCGCCTCCTTTGGAATAGGCCCGCGCGCTCTTAATTCGCCAGCATCAGGCTCCAGAACACTTTGTAGCGCGTATGCGGGTTATACGCGGCGGCTATCCCCATGCGGCGCATACGCGGCGCCAGCATGTTGGCGTTATGGGGCGGCGATTGACGCCAACCGGAAAACACCTCCGCCATGGTGTCATAGCCCGCCGAAACATTTTCCACCGCCGCCGATTTTTGATAGCCCGCGCGGTCGAGCCTCGCGGTCAACGAGCCCTGCACCTCATGGCTCAGCTTGTCGGCCCTGGCCATCGCGTCGGCCTGGGCCTGCGCCGCCGCCATCAGGCCCGGATCGAGCGCCAGCCCCTCAAGCCCCTGATTGCCGCGATAAAGCGAGATCATGTCGCGGGCCGCAAGCGCGTCGAGGCGCGCGCCCGGCGCCGTCATGGATTGATAGAGGCTCGAAGATGGGCGCCCCTCTCTGGTTTCAGGTTGCAGGGGCTCGGCGCAGCTTGCGAGCAAAAGACAGGCGGGCGCGAGGGCGAGCAGGATTTTCCGGACAAATTTCATGACGCAAGGCATGGGACAAAAGCATTAAGTTTTGATGTCGCTGGCGCCTTTGTAGTCGCGGAGCAAAGTCTCGATCTGGCCGAGGTCGAGCGTGAGGGTTTGCGGGCCCGCCGCCGGGGGATTGAGCCGCAGTCCGGCCTCGTTGAACCGGCTGAAGATCGTGTAAAGCAGATCGCTCTGCACCCGCGCGGCGCGTTCGACGTCCTCGACGAAACACACCAATTCGAAATCGAGCGAGCTTGAGCTTATCTTGGCGAACAGAACGGAAGGAGCGGGAATGCCGACCACTTCGTCATGCGATTTGGCGGCGTCGAACAGGACCTCCCGCACTTT
>Ga0302319_10025872_pt1 | contig 10362 bp, 15 predicted proteins | sample Bog_T0_2_FD_203319 | JGI IMG/M metagenome (GOLD analysis project Ga0302319, IMG submission 203319) | Peat permafrost microbial communities from Stordalen Mire near Abisko, Sweden - Bog_T0_2 | ecosystem: Environmental > Terrestrial > Soil > Wetlands > Peat | place: Sweden: Abisko, Stordalen Mire...
ACAAGATGCTCAACAGCGCCGATGTTGCCGGAGTCTCGCTCGCGGCCATCCAGGGGTTGAACCAGGAGTTGAACGACAAGCAGGCGGAAATCGCGGAATTGAGGGGAAAAGTCGCCAAAATGGATGCGCTGGAAAAACAAATGAATGATTTAACGGCGGTGGTGAAATCCCTGACCGACCGAAAATAAAGACCCGGAAGATCACGCTCGATTACTGGGAAAGCGGCATGGACATCGGGCTTTCGCGCGATGTGTTCGACAGTTTCCTGAAGTACCAGACGCTGATGCAGGAGACCTTCCGGAAGCTGCAGAAGACCTATGATTTCGACATCGTGGACGCCAACCGTTCCACGGACTCGATCACGAAGGAATTGCGGAAGAAAATCGGGGCGTTGCTGGAAGCGAAGTAAGTGGCGGGGGGAGCGGATTGGAGTTGCGCCTGTTTGCGGCACCGCCGTATCAGGCGCGAAATCTTTGTAGCCCAGAACCGGAAAGATTACCCAGCTCCGTCAGGAGCGGAACCGCCGTTTTACCTCCACACCTTCCAACAAATAATCTCCCGATTATTTCGCCCCGATGGGGCTGAAATTTCTTTTTAGGATTGGTCTGCTACAAATATTTCGCGCCGCTGGCGCTAGGGTTCACCGGGGAAAATCTTCCCGTGAGGCCTGGGGACACAGTCGCCAGACTGGCTGGAATCCTCACGTCTCCGCGTGTGGCAGGGCCTTATGCAGGCTGAGTTTGTTGCCGTCGTTCTTTTTCAGTCCGATAAACACATACGATGAAAGGATCGTCCAGCCGCCCAGAATCAAGAAGGTGAGATGAATGCCGCGGATCATCTGGGGCGCGCTGGTGTGGAAACGGTCCGGCACAAACCAGGCCGTAAGCAGCGACCCGATGGCGATGCCAAAACTGATGGACATTTGCTGCACGGTGCTGGTGATGGCGCTGGCGCCGCTGGTCTCCGCCTCGGTCACGTCCGCAAAGACCAGCGTATTCATGCTGGAATATTGCAGCGAGGTGAACATCCCGAAAATAAACACCTGCGTGACGATGAGCCAGACGGGCGTGCCGGCGCCAATGGTCGCAAAGGAGAGGGTCATCACGCCGAGCATCAGCGTGTTGAAGATCAAAACCGGACGATAGCCGAACCGCTGCAGAATTTTTTGAAGCACGATTTTCAGACTCAGCGCGGCCGCGGCTTGAGGCATGATGAGCAGGCCGGATTGAATGGGCGTGAAGCCCAGGCCCACCTGATAGAGCAGCGGGAACAAGAAGGGAATGCCGCCAATGCCCAGCCGCGTAAAGAAACTGCCGCTCACCGAGGCGCGAAAGGTACGGATGCGGAACAAAGTCAAACGCAGCAGCGGAAACTTGATGCGCCCAGCCCGCAGTCCATAAGCAGTGAGACAAATCGCGGACACGGCCAGCAACGCCAGCAGCGAGACGTCGCCCAAAGTATGTTCGCCGAAGACCTCCAGCACATACGCCAGCAACCCGATGCCCAGGCCGAACAAAGTCAAGCCCACCCAATCGAGCGGCGGCGGATTGGCCTGCCGGTAATCCGGCAGATGGCGAAAGACGAGATAGAGGCCGGCGAGCCCAATGGGCAGGTTGATGAAAAAAATCATCCGCCAATGGAAATAGCCGACGATAAAGCCACCGGCGACCGGCCCGAGCATAGGGCCGATCAGGCCGGGGATCGCCACAAAGCTCATGGCGCGGATGAGTTCCGATTTAGGAAACGTCCGCACCAGCGTCAGCCGTCCCACCGGCACCATCATTGCCCCGCCGAAACCCTGCAGCACCCGGCAGGCGACCAGCAGATGAATGCTGTTCGAGATACCGCAAAGCAAAGAGCCCAAAGTGAAGGTGCCGATCGCCCAGGCAAACACGCGGCGCGTGCCGAAACGATCGGCCATCCAGCCGCTGATGGGGATGAACACCGCGAGGCTCAAGGTATAACTTGAGAGGACTGCCTTCATACTCAAAGGCGCGATGCTGAGGGCTTTGGCGATGGCCGGAACAGCGGTGTTTAGAATCGTCGTGTCGAGGGCCTGCATGAAGAAGGCGACCGCCACCAGCCACGGCAGCATGCGCTTGATGGATTCGATGGAAATGGCCGAGGGGGGCGCGATCTTTTGGTCATCAGCCGGAGAGCTGCTGGCGGCCGATTCCAAATTTTTTGCCATGCGCATATCTTAACTTAAGGACCGAGCCGTTTCAATGCGGGTGGTTTTTCTTAGGGCCTCAGGAAATGGTCACGGGGTGAAAGCGGTGGAGGACCACCGCACTGCAAAACGCTGGCGCGTGAACCGAAGGTCCCCGAATTACGCGAAGTTTCTTGGGGAGTGCGGCAATCATTCCTTCTGCGCCGCCAAAAATTCCTCCACGGTCACCACCGAGGCTTGCGCTGGGAAAACCTTCCCGATCAGCACGCGGTGAACCTCCTCATCGCGATCGAAACAGGCGTCCTTGAGGACGACGCAGCGGTAATCCAGATCGAACGCGCGCCGCAGCGTGGAGAGCACGATGCCGCTCGTGGTGATGCCGAAGAATACCAGATTCGCGATGCCCCGTGCGCGCAGGATCAAGTGCAGCTCATTCTCCGAGAATGCGCAAACCCGCTGTTTGTGTACGACCAGATCGCCGGGATGCACGAGAGAGCTGTGGATCGCAGCGGGCAGTGTGTCTTTGACGAAAAGATTGTTCTGCTTGACCATCTTGAACGGGGAATCCACCTCCGAAATTTCCGGATGCCCGGCGGCAAAGCCCAAGCCCACGTGAATGATTTGAAATGACCGGGCCCGGGCAAATTCCACCGCCCTGGCGGCGACGGGGATGGTGGCCTCCGCGCCGGGCACAAACCCAAATATCCCCATCTGACAATCAAGCGTCAGCAAAACCGTTTTCTTTGGGTCCAGTCTCATATAATTCTACTTGTCTTCTTCAGCCTTTTGTTTGCGCTTATTGACCGCTTGACGCAAGACATACTCAATCTGGCCATTCACGCTGCGAAGTTCATCCGCCGCCCACTTCTCAAGCTCTTTCAAAAGTTCGGGCGGGATGCGCAGTAAGAACGGTTTACGGTCTTCGTTCGCCATGAGTCTATGAATAAAGCGTGCCGGTATTGATCACCGGCGAGGCCGTGGACTCACTGCAAAGGACCACCAGCAGGTTGCTCACCATGGCCGCCTTTCGCTCATCATCAAGCTTGACGACCGATTTGTCCGCCAGCTCCCGCAGCGCCATATCCACCATGCTTACCGCACCGTGAACAATTTTTTGCCGCGCGGCGATCACCGCCTCGGCTTGCTGACGGCGCAGCATGGCCTGGGCAATTTCCGGCGCGTAAGCCAGATGCGTCAGACGCGCCTCCTCAACCAGAATGCCCGCCTTATCGAGTCGCACCAGCAATTCCTGTTTCAGGGCACCCGCGACTTCATCGGCACTTTCCCGCAAGGAGGGCTCCTGCTCGTCGCCCCGATCGTAAGCATAGCAGCTTGCGATGTGACGCACGGCCGATTCGCTCTGGATATGGACGTAACTTTCAAAATCGTCGACATCGAAGGCCGCCTTGGCGGTGTCCTCCACCCGCCAGACGATCACCGCGGCGATTTCAATAGGATTACCCCGCTTATCGTTGACCTTGAGTTTTTCGCTGTTGAAATTGCGGGCACGCAGCGAGATTTTAATTTTACCCTGGGAAGACTCAGCTGCAGCCGGCCGACGTATTTGGCCGCGCGTCCGGGCATAAAAGGGATTTGCCCACCAGAAACCGCTCGCGCGCACGGTGCCCTTATACGCGCCAAACAGGATCAACAAGCGGGCTTCATTGGGTTGCAGGGTGAAAAAACCGGTGGCCAGGAAGATCCCCACAATTTCAATCAAAACCGCCGCCAGCACAAGCGCTCCCGGCCCCTGGTCCGGCTTTCCTCCGCGCGAGATCAGGCAGATGATCCACACAATGGCACCGAGCATCAGGACAACCACGTTGAATAACATCATCCACCCGCTCAGGACGCGGGTTTCCCGTTCGCTGCTTGCCGACTTGCCAGTGTTTGTATTCATAATAGGATCCTTTTTGTTATATTAAAATGATATCATAATGATACCCCGTGTCAAGTCGGTATTTTGCCGGTGGCTTAGCAGTGGGAAACGCCTGGACTGAGTTGCGGGCGGTATTCGCCAGCGGCAGCCCGTTCAATCCGGTCAAAGTAAATAGCCGGCTCCACGTTCCCGGCCAGGGCAACCATGCGTACATTTTGCCCGGTGTCGGGCCGGGAATCGTCTGCACCGGCACGCGACGCGCGACCGATTCCATGTTCATCGCGGCATCGCATACGCTGGCCGGGCTCATCTGCGAGAATAAACTCGCCGAAGGTCGCGCCTATCCCGCCTTGAAACGCATCCATGAAGTTTCCCTGGCGATCTGGCGATCGCCATTGCGGTCGCTGAGAAAATGTTTGCAAAAAATCAATACGAAGAAACGTCCGGCCGACCGGACTGGCTTCATCACTGTGCAGAAGTTTCAGCCGCAGCATCCCAGCTACTGCGTGGGTTGAGCTGTTGGCGGACTGGCAAAGTGGCCACTGGGGAGAGCAACCCGAGAAAAGTTTGATCTGCCGGTAGGATGGTGCGACGCCGCACTGGCAGGCAGCACGTTGGAGTCGCAGCCGCCGAGGAGTGGCTGAGCTTTTCTTGAATCGGTTTAAACCGCGGGGACTCCGTTGGTGGCGGGGAGTGTCAGCGGGCTGGCGAAGGGGGCGTTGGTGCCGCTGGCAGACTTCTTGGAATCGTGCCGTGCCTTGAAGAGTTCGTCGAACCGCTTCTTTTGTTCAGGGATGAGCTTTTCGCGGATTTTCTGGCGCGCCTCCTGCCGGACATCCTGGACGGCCTTGCGCATGTCATCCTGCGAATCGGCAATGATTTTCTCAATGTCCGCCCGCTGCCCCAGCGTCAGTTGCAATTCCACTTCCAGGCGGTCCACAAATTGTTTGCTCAGGATTTCCGGCAGCCGCAATTTCGGCCCAGTGACCGGTTTGATTGAGTGGTTGGCGGAGATGGAAGGGGTTTCGTTGGTAGCCTCGAGTGGGAGCGAAGCTGGCGGAAGTGATTTCTCGTGGGACAAATCGGCATAATTCACCAGCAATCCCCCGGAGATCACGCCCGCACCAAAGATGATAACGGTCGCAAAAATGACCTTCCACTCGTTCACGGGGTGGTGTCGCTCTGGTCCACGGAGGCCAGCAAGGTGTTCTCAAAGTTTTGCGAAAAATCGTCTGAATTTGATCCGGGGCGGTCAGCCGCGAAAAACATCCAAACCCCGCACATGAAGGCAATGGCCACACAGGAGATCGCCGCCCGCCACAAGCCTTGCACCCAGGAGTGGCGATTGCGCTCCGCCACCCGGTCCCTGATCAAAGCGGTGATCCGCTTCTCAAAAGCGTACGGCACCCGGTCGTCCGGCGGTCTCAACCGCGCGGTGCGGATCAATTTGTGATGTAATTCGGGGAGGTTCATACAAAAGCTCCAAAAAACTGGACGCGCAAAAATTGCGCAGGGTTACAAATATTTTTCCTTTGTCATTCGCCCCAGAATTTTACGCATTTCCGAACGGGCGCGAAAAGCCCGGACTTTTACCAGGGGCGCCGACCAGCCGGTCAATTCGGCGATTTCCTTGACGGTGTGATCTTCGATTTCCAGGAGGGTGATGACCATTCGCGCCTCCGGCGAAAGCTTTTCCAAGACCTTTTCCACCAGCAGCTTGGCCGCCTCCGCGTGGTCGCCACCCCCCTCCGGAGCTGCCACGAAGCGCTCCAGCCAGTCATCCTCGGCATCGGATATTTCGCTGAAGGCCGACTCGCGGTTCCGCTGGTGCGCGCGCAAAAAGTCGTAACAAGTCCGCACCGTCATACGCATCAGCCAATGTTCAAAAGGGGCTTCGCCGCGGAAACTTTTCAGTTTATCAAAGGCTTTCAGCCAGACTTCCTGGGCGATGTCTTCCACTTCGCTGTCGCGGCGGGCATAACGCCGGGCGGTGGCGAAGACGCGCGGAGAATATTTTTGAACCAGAGGCTCGAAACTGGCCGCGTCGCCCGCCAAAACCGCCGCGATCAATTCAGCTTCGGACCGTTCCATGGGTTCAGCAGGAGGAACCCTATTTGCGGGCGACGCCCAGCATTGACTCAAATTCCCGGGAGAAGGAGGCAATGCGTTCGGCGGCCAGATGCGGTTGCTCCAACAAAATCAAAAGGCGTTCCTCGATCTTTGCCGGGCGGGCACGGATCAATTCGGCCGCGGCGGTGATGTTGGACAGCCGGCCGGTGACATCATGGCGCATGTCACTCAGGCTCTTGAGCAAATGCTTGATCTGCTCTTCGCTCAGCGTCACCGGGCCACCCGTGCGTAAACTCGTAGTCATGGGCAAATCATCAGGCAATCCGGAGCGGAAAAGCAAGCGGCATTCGCCTTAATGTGAAATTATCCAGTTCACAAAAAGCGGGTCGGCAACATCCTGGCGTCCTTACCTGATAGGGCAGAGCTGCCGCTCTGCCTCCCCAGCCGGCGGAGCAGCAGCGCCGCCCTGCCGCCGCGCCAGCCCAATGAATTTTGACGGGCTCGTCCCCCGTCAATGGTAAAAATAACCCAATTCCCGAAGCGAGGCGTAATCTTTGGCGCGCCCGGTCGTCGCCCGGCCCAGGATGATGTGATCCATGACCTCGATCTTCAACAGTTGCCCCGCCCGGATCAGATCCCGCGTCACTTTCACATCGGCCTCACTGGGCGTCGGATCCCCGCTGGGATGATTGTGAGCCAAAATGAGAGCCGCCGCGTTGGCAGCGATCGCACTTTTGAAAACCTCGCGCGGATGCACCAGGATGGTGTCGATTGTGCCATTGGAAATCTCCTCGACGCGAATCAGCCTGCGGCGGGTGTTCAACAGGAGCACCTGCAAGGTCTCCACGTCTTTGCAACGGTTGGACTCCTTCAACAGGCGGGCCACCGCCTCGGGGGTGTCCAGCACGGGCGATTCATTTTGCAGTTCGGCCGCCATCTTCCGGGCCAGGGCAAACGCGGCAACCAGCGTCACCGCCTTGTCCCGGCCGATGCCCTTAACCTTTTGCAAGTCCGGCAGCCCCGCCCGTGCCAACTCCTGCAGCGTGCCGTATTTCTGGATGAGTTGATTGCCGATCTGAACCGCGTTCATCCCCTGCAATCCGGTCCGCAGTAGAATCGCGACCAGCTCTCCGTGGCTCAAGGCATCCGCGCCCAAGGCCGCCAGGCGCTCGCGGGGACGCTCACTTGCCGGTTGATCCTTCAGCCGAGAATTTTCCGCCATGCAATGGTTTAGGCCATTTCAGCCCTTAATTTCAATAAAATAAATCACATCCGCCATGATTTGAAGGAGTTACTCCTCGATCCTACCCTTGGTATGAATTGCTCCTGCCCGGCGGGCGTCTTGACCTTGGTGGTTTCCGCGAATCATTATCGAATCAAAAGAGGCCAAAGGATCTGGCAATTCGTCGGATGAATTCCCTGGACGCCACGGGGCAATAATTCGAACGGCTTGCCATCAGCAAGCACCAAGGCATCAATTGGACGCCAGAACCACATGACAATTTTTTGGACAACCAAAGGATGATTTTTCTTGCCAATTTTGGCGAGCGCAAAAATTATCAGAATACTTTGTCGGTTTTTGCCTGTTGAAGGGAATAATTAACTGAATGTTGGAACCGACTGATCACGAACTGCTGGCTCAATATGCGCGCCTGAGATCCGAAACGGCCTTGGCCGCCTTGGTCAAACGCCATGTGAATCTGGTATATTCCACCGGCCTGCGTTTCACAGGGGACAGCCATAAGGCTGATGAGATTGCACAAACCGTGTTCATCGTGCTGCCATTGTCAGTGGTTCACAAAAATAGCCGAAACCGCCGTGCGGGTGCAAATTGAGAAGGATTTTAAGGAAAAGAAATAATTTATGTTAGTTTTTTCTGCTTTTTTGGCTGTGGGTATGGGTAGGGACAGCGGCGATGATCTAACTTTGCCTGTTTGGGTTCAGTCTAATTGGGTTGTTTATATCATTATCCTAATTGCTGCAGTTGGTTTTTTTATGCCAGATGGGGTAAGAAAAAATAACAAATCCAAATTAGGACACTACCGCCGTTTGCCGGTGCTGGACGAAAAATAAAACGTGATGCACTATTGTGATTTTATGAGCCAAGAAGAGATTAATGAGGCGGAGTGGAACAATCCTGATAATTGGTCAAAAGGCCTTTATTTTAGCAAAAAGGATAACCGCGTCTGGGTTCCCAAGCAAATTCGCAGTCTGGGATGGACTGTCAATCTCGGACAAGGGAAAGGTGCAGCAACCTTGATGTGGACGTTTGTCGGAGGAATCATCATCGTTGTGTTGGCGAACATTGTGGTGATCAACTTGATTGTTCATAGATAGCCAACTTGTCTTGAGATGGAACCCGCCCAGATCCCCGCCAACTCGCTGACCACGGCGCAAGCCGCCGCGGTGCGGGCACGCGGCAATGTGCTGGTCATGGCCGGGGCCGGCACCGGCAAGACCAAAACCCTGGTGGAACGATGCCTCGATTGCCTGGAACGCGATCAGGCTTCGCTTGATGAATTGCTCATCGTCACCTTCACCGAGGCGGCTGCCGCGGAAATGCGGCTACGACTCCGCCGCGCCCTGGAGCAGAAAGCGAACGCTTCGCCCGGGGACAACCACTGGCCGCATCAGTTGGCCCTTTTCGACGTGGCTCACATCGGCACGCTCCACAGTTTTTGCTTGAAGCTGGTACGGGAACATTTTCACGAAGCCGGGCTGGATCCACGGTTCATCCTGCTGGATGAGGGCGAGGCCCGCCACCTTGCCGCCGAAACGATGGAGGATCTCTTTCAATCCCATTATGCCGGCGAGGATGACTTCTCCCGCGCCGTCCAGGACCTGATCCGGCTGTATGCCATCGGCAAGGATGAAACCATCCGCCAACTGGTTTTGCGGCTGCACCATTATTCCCAAACGCGACCGGACGCCGCCGGCTGGCTGGCAGCCCGCCGCCAGAGCTTTGCCAGTCCCACACCCGTGGAATGGGCCGGCTGGCTGCTGACGGCCGTCGCCGATTGGCGGGATCAATGGCTGCCACGCCTCGAAAGTCCGGAAATTGCCTGTGAAAAAATCGCGGCATTAACCGCCATCCTACGGCGTCCGCCCCGAACTTTCACGCGCCAACAGGCGGCCGAATTACTGGCGGATGTTCTCGGTGACACGACGGATTGGCCGCGTCCGAAAAGCCCCAAAAAATCCCTGGAAAAGTTTTTTGCGGAGGCCGACTTTTTGAGTTCCCTCGCCGCCGTCAGCGGGGATGCCGATCCCCTGGTGGAGGATTGGAGCTGGATACGCGGCCACATGGGGACGCTGCTCGACCTGACCCGGGAATTTGCCGGGCTTTTCTCCGAACGAAAGCGCATCGCCGGGGCGCTGGATTTTCATGATCTCGAGCAATCGGCGCTAAAATTATTGTGGGAACCCTCCGCGACGCGGCCTTCGGAGATTGCCCGGTTCTGGCGCGAATCCCTGCGCTTTGTCTTTGTGGACGAGTACCAGGATATCAACGCCGCGCAGGATAAAATCCTGGCCGCCCTGGCGCGCGAGGGCGCGGAGGCCAACCGGTTTCTGGTGGGCGACGTCAAGCAAAGCATTTACCGGTTCCGTCTGGCCGATCCGCAAATCTTCCGTGATTACGCCCGGCAATGGCAGCCGGGCAGCGGCAACGGCCAGACGATTGCCCTCGCCGAAAATTTTCGCAGCCGCGGAGAAATCCTGGATTTTGTAAACGCCCTCTTCCGGCTGGTCATGCGCGAGGCGGTGGGCGGCGTGGATTACGACGATCAGGCCGCGCTGAAATCCGGCCGGCGAGGGGACACTCCTCCGGCTGAGGAACCGCGCATCGAATTACTGCTGCGGCGCGAGCACAAACGGGACGAGGGTCCAGGAGGAGACGGCGAGGGCGAGCACGAGAATCTGGATGAGTCCGCCAAAGAGGCCCGGGTGATCGCCCGACGCCTCAAACAATTGGTCGGGGACCAACATCAGATTCACGACGAACAGACCGGGGAATTGCGGGGAGTCGAATTTGGCGACATGGCGATCCTGCTGCGTTCGCCCAGGGGAAAGGCGGACGTTTTCACCCGGGAATTCGCGCGGGAGGGAGTGCCCCTGTCAGTGCTGCGCGGTGGCTTTTACGAAAGCGCGGAAATCCTGGACCTGCTGAGCCTGATGCAGTTGCTGGATAATCCGCTGCAGGATGTCCCCTGTCTGGCGGTGTTGCGCTCGCCCCTGGTCGGGC
>Ga0302319_10025873_pt1 | contig 10361 bp, 13 predicted proteins | sample Bog_T0_2_FD_203319 | JGI IMG/M metagenome (GOLD analysis project Ga0302319, IMG submission 203319) | Peat permafrost microbial communities from Stordalen Mire near Abisko, Sweden - Bog_T0_2 | ecosystem: Environmental > Terrestrial > Soil > Wetlands > Peat | place: Sweden: Abisko, Stordalen Mire...
CCCGACGAGATCGCCGACGGTCGCCGACGCACGTCGGCGATCTCGTCGGGGTCATCAACGCGCGTTGGATCTGTCAACGGAGCGGCCTCCGTTGGGCGGCCGAACGGGCATCGGTCGGACGGCCGAGCGGCCTCCGTTGGCGACGAGAACGGACCAATCTTTTCCACCTGGTAAATGACCCCCGTCTCTGTCGGCCCGTCCACCCGAGGCCCGTCCGTTGGGCGGGCCAACGGGCGACACGACGTGTCGCGACAGGCGACACGACGGGCGACCAGTATCGCCAACGGAGGCCCGTCCGTTGGGCGGACCAACGGGCGACACGACGTGTCGCGACAGGACGTGTCGCGACAGGCGACACGACCGGCGACACGTCGCGACCAGTATCGCCAACGGAGGCCCGTCCGTTGGGCGGGCCAACGGGCGACACGACGTGTCGCGACAGGCGACACGACCGGCGACACGTCGCGACCAGTATCGCCAACGGAGGCCCGTCCGTTGGGCGGGCCAACGGGCGACACGACGTGTCGCGACAGGCGACACGACGGGCGACACGCCAGGCGACACGCGTCGCCGACGGAGTCAGGTCGCCAGGACGGGCCGGCGAGACCACACCTGGAAATGCCGACCGTGACGGGTTTCCGCGTTCTTCGGGTGCTTCCCGGCGACGAGTACACGGAGGACTGGCTGGACGACGCCAGCGTGACGGTGACGCGCCCGCTGCACGACCACCAGTTCTCCGCGGAGGCGGGGGCGTTCGACAAGTGCGTCGTGAAGATCGAGGAGGGGCGGTACCAGGGCTTCCGGATCGACGCCAGGAAGGCCGCGGTCCTCGACTTCACCATGGACCGCGGCTCCTCGCCCGTGGTCGACGTAGAGGCGCTCGACGGCGCGGTCGTGCTCACGGGCACCTGCAACGCGGTCCTCGTCAAGGGCCGCGACTTGGCCGTGCTGGTCGCCGGCAAAATCAGCGTTCTCGGCGCCATCCAGGTCCGCGACGCCGACGTCTCGGTCCGCGGCGCGGTCGCGCTCTGCGTCGTGCAGCACCGCGGCGGGGCGGCGGACGTGAAGATCACGGGGCGGGCCGTCGTCCAGAAGATGGCGTAACGCAGCTCCGCGGAACCGGCGCGCGCAGCTCCGCGCGCACACACCATGCAGGGCACGCCCGCCGACGACGGGCTCGCTCGCATCAACGAGAAGCTGCGCCGGCTTTCCCGCGAGAAGCCCGACCGGAGGCTCTTGCTCGACATCGCGGCGCTGAAGCAGGACGCTCGCGGCGGTCTCCGTCTCCAGGGCAAGGCGGAGGACAAGGCTCGCGCCAAGGCGTTCAAGGATGCCCTCGTCGCGCTGGACGAGCTGGAGTTCCGGGCGCAGCGGGTTCTCGACGACGCCAAGGCCGAGTCGTTGAACCTCCCGAGCTTCCAGGCAGTCCTGAAGGAGATGGAGCGCATGAAGGACGCCTTCGCCGAGCTCGAGGAAGAGCTCGCGGACGAGCTGCGGGCGGTGCAGCGGGAGGTGAAGCGCACTCCCCGGGTCCGCGCCACCCCGGGCTGCGGCTGCTCTGGCAGCTCAAGGATCGAAGCGAGAAGACGCGCAGGGGTGCCGGCGAGCCGGGACTTTATTGAAAATTCTGCGTGCGGAGCTGCGCGCGCCGAGCTTAAAGGTGAACGACGTTCCCGGCGACCACTCTCAGCCAGGCGTCGTCCAGATTCTGGACCGCGCCCACCGCCTCCGCTCGCTTCTGGGGGTCCGCCCCCGCGTCGCGGACGAGCTTGAACGCCCTGACGGCGTCCGCGTAGTTGACCTTGGGGGCGATGCGCGCGGCGTCCATTTAGGAGACTGGCAGGCTCGGTTACACATGCTGGCAGAACGACACCCCGCCCACGCGCACGCAAATTTCCGGCGACCGGTACTGGAAGCAGATCTCCGGCGTGTCCTCCACCTCGACGGGCGAACGGGTGGGCGCGAGGTAGCCCGGCGAGCGGGAGGGCGACTCGGAGGCCGGCCGCCGCGTCGGCCTCCCGGTCGGCAGCGCGGTCGGTTTCTTCGACGACGGGGCGTGCGTCCCGGTCGGCAGCGCGGTCGGCTTCTTCGACGCTGGGGCGTGAGTCCCGGTCGGGTTCTTCGACGCTGGGGCGTGCGTCCCGGTCAGGAACGTCGTCGTCGTCGCGCGGTGCCGCGGCGCGGCGACCGCGCGGGCTCGGGCGACGGCCGCGAGAAGAACCGCCAGGAGGAGGAGGAGGGGGAGGCGGAGCATGGTGAGTGCGGCTTAATGCTTCCCCCCGGCAGCAGGATCGACTCGCGTGAAGATTTCGGTGGCCTTGGCGATTTCCTCGGCGAGCTCTGGGTCCAGCTCGGCCCAGGCCTTGTGGCGGCACTCGGTCTGCTTGGTGCCGATGGCCCCGGTCTTGGCGTCGTGGAAGTTCGTCGCGCCGGTGCACCGGAAGAAGGCCTCGCGGCCGACGGCGTCGATCATGACCGCGGCGCACGGGGGGCAGTACTTGGTCCGCATGCAGCGGAGGTTGCGCACGAACTGGCCCGAGATCTTGGCGCCGCAGGCCTTGCAGCCCATGTCCTCGCCCTTGCACGACTTGGGGTCGGCGTCCTTGGAGTCGACGGGCAGCCGGACGGTGAGGGGGCGCGGGTCCCAGACGTGGTCCCGGAGCTTGGCGATGACGGCGTACGTCTCGTTCGCCTGCGTCGGGCGCTTCTTGACCATGGGCTGCTTGACCTTCTCCATGGCCGCCAGGTTCGGCTCGAACTTGCGCAGGACCTCGCAGTACTGCTCCGTCGTGAGGGTGACCCAGGCCGAGTCCTGGACCCAGAGCTCCAGCATCCGCTGAACCTGGACCCGCATCAGGTCGCAGAAGTCCTCGGGCGTCAGCCGGAGCCGCTTCTTCGCCCGCGCGGCCTCGGCGGCGACCATGGCCGCGAACTTGGTCCCGCCCTTGCCCGCGTACTGCGCCGGCGAGAGCTCGACGCTGGCTTCCTCGTCCTCCCCGCAGACCGAGTGCGGGGCGAACGCCTCGGCGTCGTCGTCCTCCTCCTGGTCGTCGTCCTCGGCGTAGACGGGCGCGGCGCGCTTCTTGCCCCGCGCGGGGTACGCGCGCGCCGAGTAGAACGCGGACATGGACGCGTGGTACCGCAGCTGGATCTGGTCGAGCTCGCGGCGGCGCTCGGCGCTGCCGCCGCCGTCGTGGTGGTGCCGGCGGTGCGCGGCGTGCATCGCGGCGAAGTACTCGAGCTCGATCTCGGACTTGGAGCGGGCTGCCGTCATTGCGTGTTGTGCCCGCGGGCGTTACCGCCGCTGCACGCCGACTCGATCCGCGCCAGCTCGGCCGGCGGGAACGCCTCCCACGACGCGCGGAGGTTCTCGACCTGCGCCCGCGCCACGACGACCTCGTGGAACAGGTCCGCCGCCCGCGCCGGCGGGTCCCGCGCGAGCTGGACCATCCACCGCATGCGGTCCTCAAAGTCAGCGTTGCCGGCCACTTCCGGCACGCGTTCACACACGGCCTGCATCTGGAGCCGCTTGCGCGCGAGCTTGGCGGACATGTCGGCGATATCGCTGGAGAGCCGGCGGTTCTCCGCGGCGAGCGCGCGCGCCTCGCCGTCGAGCTCGAAGAGAAGCGACTCCGTCCCCAAACGCGTTGTGGTTTCGCCGGAAGACGTCGTTTCGAGGGTCCGCGCCGACATCGCCGCTCTCCGCGCGCGGCAGGCGGTTCTCCGGAGCCGGCTGCTGCAGAAGCAGCGGGAGCACGACCGGTTATGCGCGTTAATGACCGACTTCATGGGCCGCGACTTCCGCTTCCTGCGGCGCCTGGCCCCGTCCGTGCTGACCGAGAACGGCCAGCGCGCCTCCCTGGTCGTCCTCAAGCACTTCGAGCTTCAGAGGCTCGGCGCGACCCGCGAGCAGCTCATGGACAAGCTCCTCGGCTAGTCCTGGCACGGCGACTGCGCGAAGACCAGCGAGCACCGGTCCAGCGCGTACTTGACAACGAGCGGGGCGTCCCGGCGCATCAGCAGCTGGACCGACTCGGTCCGCGAGGTTCTGAATATCTTGCATCGCAACACCTCGTGCAGAAACGCCAGGCCGAACGTCTGCGCGCACTCCCCGCGCGTGTCCACCGTCAGCGGCTCGCACTTCAAAAAGACCGTCTTGGAGTCGTCCAGCTTGAGCTCCACCCCGCGCGAGTCGACGCGCAGGCGGACGTAGCCCTGCGGTTCCGGGCCCATCGCCTCGTACAGCAAGTACGGCCGCGTGTGCGCCGAGGCGTCCGCCGCCGCGTCCATCTCGAACGGCGGCGCGGGCTTCAGCGCGCACTTGATGCCGAAACTCTTGCACAGGTGCCCCGACCAGAACCGCACGCGCAGTTCGTTCATGCCGCAGGAAAACTCGAACCGGGCGTCGGCGTCGCCGGCGCGGACGAACTTCATGAGCGCGGCCATCGGCACGCCCAGCGCCCGGGTGCCGGGGGAGTCGAAGAAGTCGAACGAGTCCGCGGGGATGCGCAGGACGCAGAACCTTACGCGGCTCGCGTCCACGCCCCAGAGCGCGAACCCGGCGGGCTCAAACGTCACCGTCGCCTCCGCCACCACCACCGCCGCCGCCTCCAGCGCGCGCTTGAAGAACCCGAAGCGCGACCCTCTCAACATCTCACCCCAAAGGTTGTGCCACCTCGAGGACCCTCGTCTCCGTGAACCGCAGCCTCCCCCGTCAATCTCCATGCTGAGCGGGCGCAGACTGGCGCCGTAGACGCGCTGCACGTCGCCTAAACTCGGCACCGCCGCCCGAGCCCGTGTAGCTGATGAACACGTCCGCCGCGACCAGGCGCACGCGTCCGAACGAGCCGTCAGCGTGCGCCGGGTCGCGGCGTACTCGCCGAACACGACGCGGGCGCGCCGGTCGCCGTCCAGAACCCCGGGCTCGGGGTTCTGGACGGCCTTGGTGATGCGATCGACGAAAGTACTGCCCATCCCGCATTCCAGGCGGTTGATCGACATCACGGACCGCGTGTGTGTGTGTGAGCATCGAGGAACAGACTGCCGCACAAACGCATGGGTCTCAACGCCTCGCGCGACACCGAGGAAATCGTGGCCGCCGGACGGGACCCGGTCTCGGCCGGGCTGTGCGACGTGTACTGCGTCGTGGAGTGGCTCCCGTACCCGCGCTACGTCATCCTGAACTACGGCATGCACGACGCGGGGGAGCGGTTCCTGGCGAAGGACGCGCGCATCGCGGGCGTCGCGACGCCCTGGCGCGTGAGCGAGGACGTCGTGCGCCGAACCGAGCCCGGGGGGCAAGTTCCGGGGAGTTGCGAGGCACACACGCGATGTGGAAAATCCACGAGAAGCTCGACGCCCACCTCGCCGCGCGGCACGTCCAGAGCGAACCCCCGCGGCTCGCGGCGCGGGACATTGAGATTGGCCTCGACGCGACCACGACGGAGGAGCAGTTGGACAAGAAGCTGCAGGCCGCGGCGGCCTTGATGCGCGGCATGAGGCTGCCCGCCTGGCACGTGACCGTCGCGCCGGCGGGCAGAGGGCGGGTGCGGCTGACGATCCACCGCGACCACTCTTGAGATGCTGTTCCTGCACGTCCACGACGACCTCCACGTGCTCGCCAAGGGCCGCCGCGTCCTGTTCAGCCGGAGGAACCCCGCGCGCCGGAGGACGTTCGTCCTTCCCCAGGAAGTCACCGCGCTTTGCGGCTTCGGGGAGGTTTGCCTGGTGGCGAGCGGGGCCTCGTGCCACGTCGTCACCGCGTGCGAGTCGGTCGAAGCCTGCCCGAACCTCGGCGGGGTGTTCTGCTCGCGCGAGGTCCGGGGGACCTTCAGCAGGCGCGAGCTGCGCGTCTACGATGTCGAAAACGCGCTGCTGTACGAGCACGTTTTTGAAACCCCGTTCGTGACGCCGGCCGCGGCGTGCGACTCCTCGGGGTGCCTGCTGTTCGACGAGGGGCACGAGGGCCCCCCGCTGAGGGTTTCCCGCGCGGGCGTGGAGCGGACCGCCTTCGCCCCCTCGGTGAGCTGCGCGGCCGTCTCGGGGCGCGAAGTCATCGTGTCAGTGTACGGCCACGCGCCGACGCGCCACCTCGACGGCGCGCGTGCAGGAGGGGTGAACGGGTCGGTCCACGAGAGGCACTTCTACCTGAAGATTGACGGCGCGCTCTTCCACCGCGCCTACTACTACGGCACCGAGCTGTTCGTCGACACCCATGTGATGCAGCCCTGGCCGCTGGCTATCTCGCACAAACGAATGCCGGGGAACCCCGCGCTGCTGGGCGTTCACCGCGGCCTGCTGTACTTCCTGCGCCACGGCAAGCTGCACGTCGAGTCCGCGCTCGGGCACGACTCGCTGTACGGGATGTACAGGCTCGTGGCGGATTTCTACGTGGGGGCGCCGGAGATTGTCCGGAAGATTGGCGAGTTTCTCTTCTAAACGCCCTCCAGCAGCGCGGCGAGGACGCACGCGTCGCGCCCCTCGAAGAGCTGCGCGGCCGTGCCCCCCAGCGGCGTCTCGTAGGCGACCTCCAGGCTCTGGTAGTGCCTGATTCGGCGGGGGGGCGAGACCGCGGAGCCGACCTCGCACCAGGTCGCCGCGCCCTGCTCGTTCTTCAGGAGCGGGTTCAAGAGGACCGCTTCGCCGAACACAAAGACGTCGACGTCGACCCCGACGTGCTGCGCGGCGACGGCCGGGCCGGCGCCCTTCAGCTCGCGCATCTTCTTGAGGAGGGCCTCCAGCTTGGAGATCTCCCTCGCGCGGGCGGCGCCGGCGTCGGGCAAGCACCACTTTCTGCGCGCCGGCAGCTTGCCGTGGACCGCCACGATGGACTGCACGGCCTGGACGGACTTGAACTGCTCCGGGAGGACGCAGGCGTCGGTCGGCCTCGACAAGAGCCAGTCGGGGACCTGGACGCGCGACCGCTCCAGGTCGAGCGCCCAGCCGTTGTCCTTGAAGTACAGCCGGGTGCTGCGCGCGGCGCGGTAGGTGTCGCGCGTGGCGACGAGGAAGACGCACGCGCCGCATACGGTGAGGAGCGCGCGGAGTTCGGCGGGGATCCACATGCAACCAAGTGTGTGTTAAGTACGCAGCACAGCGATATCGCCCTGCTGGGCCTTCCCGACATGCAGCACATATCGAGTCGGGGTCACCGTGAGGTAGTGCATGACGTACGGGGGCGCCAGCGAGAACCCGCGCGCGTAGTTCAGGGAGGCCTTGTTGAGGCGCGGCAGGACCCAGTACTGCGCGAACGTCTCGCCGAACTCGGCGTCCCAGACATGGCCGACGAGGAGCTGCCCGTCGTCGAAATTCTCAATCTCCGCGGTCGTTGGAAAGCCGACAAGGTCGAACTTGCCCCCGTGCTCCTTGGCGGCGAGCAGCTTGGCAACGAGCGTGTTCTTTTCGAAGAACTCGCGCACGTAGTCGGGCGCGCAGCTCGTGTACACCCTCACCAGCTCGACCGGCGTCTCCTGGCGAGGCTCGGGCTCGACCCGCTCGCCCTTCTCGACGTAGTACTCGAGGACGCAGTTGGGCGCAAGCGTGCCGCCGGGCGGCGCCGCGACGACGGACACGGCACCGCGTACCCCGCTGGGGGCGAACTCGACGTGGTACCCCACGCACGGCAGCTTGACCTCGCCCTCGAACACCACCGTCAACTCTATGAAATGGTCTGCCAGGGTCACGCCGATGAGCGCGCCGTAGCCGTCGACCAACGTCTCGAGGGCGACCAGCCGGACCGGCTGGCCGCCCCTTGCGAGCCGCGCTGCGTTCATCGCGGCGAACTGCGAGAGCACCCCGAGCTCGTCGACCGAGGCGGGCAAGTAGTTGGCCTGCAGCAGGACGACGGTAACCTGCATGTTTACCCGCCCCGGGCGAAGCATTACGTAAACACGAAGCTCGAGGGCGCGTCGTCGACGGCCGCGGCGTTGCGCGCGCTCTTGGCGCTCAGCAGCCCGAACATCATGTCGTCCAGCGAGCCGCGCGCGATCAGGTAGTAGATGAACACCGGCCGAGTCGTGTTGATCCTGTGGACGCGGTCCTCTGCCTGGAGGAACATGCCGGGGTTCCACTGGAGCTCGGCGAACGCCACGCGGTAGTGGAACGGGCTCAGCGTGATGCCCGTGCCGCACGAGGTCAGCGAGAGCACGCCGTAGAGCAGCTCGCCGCTCGTGAGCGCGGCGATGACCTCGGCCCGCTTCTTCGGCGTCGTCGTCCCGTCCACGCGGCCGTACCTCAGGCCGGCGTCCCTGAAGTACGCCTCCAGCGCGTCCAGCACGACGTGGTGGTGCGCAAAGACGACGAGCGGCTCGCCGTCCTTGGCGACCGCGCCGAGCCACTGCAGGATGTGCGGGATCTTGCGCGTCGACGACTCGCGGTAGCACTGCTGCAGGTAGGCGTCCGCCTCCATGGACTTCCAGGAGCTCTTCGAGGCCTGCGCCTTCAGGGCAGCCAGCTGGGCCGCCATGCCGGCGAGCAGCGCGGTGTCTTCGGGGGAGAGCTCCAGGAAGACCTTGGTGCGCTGCTTGTCGGGCAGGTCGAGGACGTCCTTCTTCAGTATGCGGTCGACGTACGGCTGCATCCGCGCGTACAGCTCCGGCAGGTTGGTGGAGCCGCGCGCGGCCCACCGCCCGGCGGCGTCCGTCGCGCCGCCGGCGTAGCGGTCCGCGAACTCGTGCATGGTGCCGAACGCGCCCTTGGAGACGGCGTGCAGCAGCGGGTAGAGCTCGAACGCCCGCGAGAGCTGCGGGGTGCCCGTCAGCAGCAGGAGGTGCGGCACGGTCCACGCGAGCTCGAGGACGCGCAGCGAGCGCTTCGAGGACAGCTTCGCCGAGGGCCGGAGGTTCTTGATGCTGTGCGCCTCGTCGCACACCAGCAGGTTCCACTTCTTGCGCTGCAGCGTCGCGTCCTTGATCAGGAGCTCGTAGGCGACGATGCAGAAGTCGGGCCACGCGAAGCCGGGGTCCTTGGGCGCGCGGACGAAGACCTGGAACGGCCCGACGCCGCACTTCTCGGCCTCGGCGGCCCACAGGTCGCGGTTCCCGGCCGGCGCGACGACGAGGACCGGGCCGCCGTAGTGCCGGACCACCGCCAGGCTCGTGAGCGTCTTCCCGAGCCCCATTTCGTGCGCCAGGAGGCACCTGCCGCGCATTTCCTGCGTGATGCGGCTGACCGCGCGCGCTTGGTGGTCCTTCAGCTCGAGCGGCGTGCCTGGCTGCATGCAGGAAGAGTGAGCTCTTCACACATGCCGCTCGCCCGCTTCGACAACGGCCGCTTTTTTTGGACTCGCCCCCCGCCAGCAGGCGTCGCCTTCGACAGCGCCGTCTTCGTCGGCCGGTTCCTGTACGCCTCGAGCGGCATGGACGTCTGGCGCACCGCCTTCCGCGAGCCCCGCGCGGCGTGGACGCGCCTCCTCGCCGTGGAGTTCAACGATGGCTGGTTCGGGCGGCCACGCACGCTCAGGCTGCTGGGCACCGAAACCGACCTGTACGCCTGCGGCCGCGTGCGTGACGATTGGTCCGTCATGCATATTTATACGGAAGACGGCCGTGCAGTCCATGTGCGGTACGGTGTGCGGTGGGTCTACGCCGCGGCGACGCGCTTCTACGAGGGCACTGGCACGCATGCCCTGGGCGCGCGCATCTGCGTGCGGGGCGCCGGCGACGCGCTCCTGGAGGTGCACACTGTTCAGAGTCGCTCGGTCCTCGTCGCCCGGCCGGGCAGCGATAGCTTTGCCGTGCCCCTCCCGGTGGACGTCGACGGAGCGTACATCACCTGCGTCGCCAACGACGTCATTTGTATGGTAGGCGGCGCCGGGGTCATGCACTACTGGATCTCGACGCGGCTCGCGGTGTCGCGTGTCGGCTGGCAGCGCTACCTCTCGCCCCGACTGTTCCTCCATTCTTCGGACGTCTGCGGGACGTTTTACCGCTCGACGGACCCTGAAAGGCGCCTCCCGCTGCCCGAACGGGTTTCCGGCTACCAGTGCCGCGTGGCCGAGGACGGCCCCGGGGCCGTCATCGCGGTCAATGAGTCACGCGACTGGGCGCGCGTGCGCAAGAACGCCCACTGTACCCTCGTCTGGCCCGGACATAAGCAGGGCGACGTCTCGGGCGACTACATTGCGGGCGCCGACGGCCAGGGCAAGCTCGCGCTGTTCTGGCACGTGCCTCTGGGAACGTCCCTGGACATTCTCCTCGGCGCCGCCAGCGGAGCCCGCGAGCGCGACGCCCGCGCTTCCAACTCCAACCTCGTCAAGGCGCTGCGGCTGGGGACGGTGCGGGTGCTGCTGGGGCTGCTGCTCGGCGCGTAAGCCATCGCCCGGGATCCAGGGGGCACCTGGTCTTTCAGCTGCCTGGCTGCAT
>Ga0302319_10025875_pt1 | contig 10361 bp, 7 predicted proteins | sample Bog_T0_2_FD_203319 | JGI IMG/M metagenome (GOLD analysis project Ga0302319, IMG submission 203319) | Peat permafrost microbial communities from Stordalen Mire near Abisko, Sweden - Bog_T0_2 | ecosystem: Environmental > Terrestrial > Soil > Wetlands > Peat | place: Sweden: Abisko, Stordalen Mire...
CTCAAGCCAGATGATTCCGCCGACGCGGCTGAACGGGCGCAGAAACCCGCCAATGCCACGAGCGACTCCACGGCTGGCCTGACCTGCGGTTCGCCCGGCTGCGCGGGTTTGAGCGGCGGTGACCGTGGATGCCTGCGCCTGGGGCGCGGCGGCGGCAGCTTCTGCTCGTGCCGCGGCCTGCTGGCTGGCAATGCGGCCGGCGACGCGGAGTCCGGTGCCGACGACACGGCCGATGGTGTGCGGTTTCATCTCGGTATCATGGTAGCAGCGACGATGCAGGACTGGCTTTTCACAGGTTATTGGCAATCGGCAGTTGCCGGGAAGCCGCTGTGGAAGTAAGGTAGAGAAATCCCAAGCCGCCACCCGCGTCCTCTTTGCGCTGGCTGCCGTCCATGGAGGGAACTATGACATCCCGTCTGCGTGAATTGATTCAGCAACTGGGCGAGGCCATCCATGAGTCGGTCATCGAGAGCGAGCAGATTGCCGGGGTTGTTTCGGACATCCGGCGGTACGGCTTTGACGTGCTGCTGATGCTGGAGGCAACGATCGGCCTGAACGAGGTAGCTGCCAAGGAGTCCGAAGACACCTCGCCGGGCGGGGAAGAGGGTGCTGCCATCGAGCCTCCATTTACCCAGAACGACCTGCACTTCCTGCGCTCGCTGCGCATCTCGGTGGAGGGCGAAGAAGAGAATGTGGGCGAGCCGGAAGCCGACGATCAGGCTCAGGGTTAGGGTTAGACCAACTCAGGCGGCCGTCGCTACGATTGACCTACCACCGGACCCTGGTTAGCCCTTGATCTGGAGGGGGCAGTCGAACGTCAAAATCGATTGCCGTCAGTTAACCGAGTCCGGGAGATTTCGGACATATTCTTGACTCCAATTTAGTGTGTAGTGCTTGTCTTTCACTGGCTTTTCGACAAGCCAGCTCGCTGTGCGGCCGTGGTCGTGGAATTCATATTGTTCCGGTTCGCCAACCTGATTCTCAGGGTGGGACCCGTGGATGATCTTGTAAACCGCCGGTGGGTCTGTCGGAAAAGTGACCTTCAATTCGAATTTCTTGCGGTTCGGGAATGCCCAGATCCCAAGATATGGACGAACACACATTTGTGAATCTTCGAGGTCATATTCAATCTCAAGCAGGCGGAAACCGCTCTTAGGCAAGGGGTTTTCAAACGCTACCAGGTAATATGTCAAATCGTTGGTCATTCGGGGCACCGGCCCCAGGAGTTGTGCACCCTGAGACAGCACAGTCAGTTTAGCCGGCTCTGACCCCGTCCATTTGAATTGTATCCAGTAGTGCTGGATGCAAGGGTCAAGCGCCCGCAGATGGAGAGTCAACTTCTGTCTACTGCGCATCTTTCCAACGGATAAAGATGCGCATCGAAACTCTTCGACGACATGGGCATTCAGGTCCTTTGAGTGCCGGCGAAGTGCGACCATACTGCGAATAAGGATGGCAATTATTAGCAAGCAGCTTGTGAATACGAGTAAGAACAGAGACAGCCAAAAATAGGGCTTTGAGGTGGGAACCAGCTTCAGAATTGCAACGAATATAGCAACTAAGCTGAGCCCTGCGACACCCAGAAAAATGTCGATAACGTGTAAGATAATCGCAAACCGCTCCAGCATCGCCAGGAGACATCCAAGTATACCCAGTCTGAGCGGAGAGTCAGATCGCATGCCTTACCAAGGATTTCAAAGATTCTCTACTGATCGCCCATTGGGGTGTCCTTTGTTTCTGGTTGGATGGTTGCTCGCCAAGCTACAGTCATGCTTTGTCTCCAGAGCGGGGACATTACCGCCAAAGAGTACCCCGCTTTTGCCGTCATGTCAATACCCATGATGCAATTCGCGCCTATGGTGCGTTACCTTCGTAACTTGAGGGACTGCCTGGGGTGGCCAGCCTCTGCCCGCATGAAATGAAGGATGTTCAGCCATGGGCGCCGACTCCAGTTCCTTGGCTACTCAAATCACGACCATCGCGAAGATCACCAAACAGCCCGCAAGCGGCCTCTACTTTGCCTGGCTGGCCTTGCGGGCGGCTTCAAACTCGTCGCCGGGCTGCCACTCCACGGTTTGGGGCTGGGCACTGGCCAGCCAGCCGAGCACAAAACCGAAGCGGGCGAGCTTGGCGTTGCCGCGGAAGTCCCAATCAGCGCGGTATTCGTCGGAGGGCTGGTGGTAGTGGTGAGCCACGTAGTCCTGGAACTGCTTGCGGCCCCACTCCTGATCGTGTCCTTCAAACAAGACGCCCTGATCGACCGAGAAGGCAGGGATGCCGACGCGGGCGAGGGAGAAATGGTCAGAGCGGTAGTAGTGGCCGGCGGAGGGCGTGGGATCGGGCAGGAGGGCCAGGTCGAAGGCCTTGGCGACGGATTGTACAGTGGGCCAGAAGCTGAGGCGCTCGGCTCCGGAGAGGCTGGCTGAGAGGGGAACGCCGATGGGCAGAACCATGTCGTAGTTGAGGTCGAGCGTGATGTGGTTGGCGGGCACGGGCGGATGGGTCCCGAGGAACTGGGAACCAAGCAGGCCTTGCTCTTCGGCGGTAACGGCGGAGAAGTAGACGGTGTGGGGCGGGCGCTGAGTGGATTGCGCGTAGGCGCGCGCCAGCTCGAGCAAGATTCCGCAGCCGGTGCCGTTATCGGCGGCTCCGTTGTAGATTCGGTCTCCCTTGGCGTCGGGGGCATCTTGATCTATGCCGAGATGATCATAGTGGGCGGTGTAGAAGACGGCTTGCTCTGCCTTGCTGACGCCCTGAACGCGGGCGATGACGTTGGTGCTGACGTAGGGGCGAACGCGGCTTTCGATGTGGGCGCGCAGATGGACAGGGAGCTCTACGGGATGAAAAGCGCCGGGCCGGCCGGCGCGATCAATGGCCTGGTCGAGGTCGCCTAGTCCGGCCAGGGTGAAGAGTTGCTGGGCTACGTCGTGCTGAATCCAGGCGGCCGCGCGGAGGCTGGCCAGGCTGTCGCCCTGGAGATAGCTCTTTTCAATAGCCTGCGAGTTGCGGACCACCTCCCAGCCGTAGCTGGCCAGGTCAGTGCGGTGAATGAGGAGCACGCCGACGGCTCCGCGGCGGGCGGCTTCCTCATACTTGTAGGTCCAGCGGCCGTAGTAGGTGAGGGCCTTGCCCTTGAAGAACTTCTCGTCGTCGGAGGGCGGCTCGTTGACGAGCATGAGAGCAATCTTGCCTTTGAGGTCGATCTCTTTGCCGTCCGCGCCGGCGTAGTCGTCCCAGTTGTACTCCGGCGCGTGGATGCCATAGCCGACGAAGACGATGGGAGCGTCAAAGTCGGCGGTGGACTGACCGGTCTGATCCTTGGAAACGATCTGGGTGCCGTAGGCGAGGTCGACCGGCTGTCCGGTCGTGGGAACGAAAGCGAACTTCGTCTTGTCCTCGACGGTGTGAACGGCGAAGAGGGGGACGCGCTGGAAATAGGTTCCGTCGTCGCCTGCTGGCTCAAGGCCGTCGAGGGCGAACTGGGTGGCGATGTACTCGGCGGCCAGTTCTGCTCCGCGCTTGCCGGGACCGCGGCCTTCCAGCAGATCGAGCGCGAGGAAGCGGACGTGGGCCCGCATCTTCTCTGCGTCAATGGAGGCTGCGGCAGCGCGTGCGGCCGGGGGAAGGCCGGGAATGAGCGGAACGGCTGCGGGCTGCTGGGCATGAAGAGAGGCGGCCAGAAGGATACCGGCCAAAGCCAAAAGAACTCTGTTGAAGTGCATTCGATCTCCCTGAGGTTGGTGGCAGTCGGTTTGGGGACGCCGGAAAGGAAAGGGCCTGTGACTTCTCAGAGTACGTCGCCGTCGCGGTCGAGGGCAATGGCGTCGAGTGGAGCGATGGACAAGAGATGCGCGCGGGTGAGGACCTTGCGGGTGAGGCCGGTGAGGGCCATTCCGGCGGCCTGGCTGAGCGGAACCCAGCGGCGCTCGCCTGCTGTAACGGTCAAGGCATCGACATCGTCTTCAAAGACGGTCTGGATGCGGACGTAGTAGTTGACCTGCATGATGGCGTGGCGGAGGGTCATGCGCACATCGGTTTCGGGCACGGCGGGGTCGCGGAGGGAAGGCAGCTCCCACATGCCGGGCATCACGGTGAGCGCGGCGGGACGCTGCTCCAGCAGGACTTCACGGCTGGCGTGGCCGGGCTGGCGGCCCATGCGGACGGAGAGGGCGTGTGCCACCTCCTGGCTGAGCATCTTGGGCCGGACGGGGGTCGTGTGTTCGCCCTGGGTGATGCAGCCGCCGGCGACCGGGCAGAGGAGGCACTGAGGATTGCGCGGCAGGCACACGGTGGCGCCCAGTTCCATGAGGGCCTGGTTGAAGTCGCCGGGGTTTGACGGATCGACGAGCTGGTTGGCCAGGGTTTCAATCTTGCGGCGGAGCGAGGCGCCTCCGCCCTTGCGGCTGCCGGCGTCCCAGCCAGCCAGGCGGCAGAGCACGCGTTCCACGTTTCCATCCACAACGGCAACCGGCTCACCATGGGCGATGCTGGCGATGGCGGCGGCCGTGTAAGCGCCGATGCCGGGCAGGGTGCGCAGCTCCGCGGATGTGGTTGGCAGGTTTCCGCTGTAGTGATCGGCGACAAATTGCGCTGCCTTGTGGAGCATGCGGGCACGGCGATAATAGCCCAGGCCGCTCCACAGGGCCAGCACATCCTCTTCCGAAGCCAGGGCCAAAGACACCAGCGTGGGAAACCGCTCCATGAAGGCGCGGTAGCGATCGACGACGACGGCCACGCGCGTTTGCTGCAGCATGATCTCAGAGACCCAGATGGAGTAGGGATTGGCGCTGCGGCGCCAGGGCAGATCGCGGCGGTTGCGCGCATACCAGCCAAGCATCTGCTGGCGGAGCCTTGCAGTCTTCTCCGATTCTCTGCTCAGCCTGGGCATGGGCACAGCTTAAGCCATTTTGGGGTGTGGCGCGCCGCAGGGCCGGCAGATTTGCACACCAAAGGCATGTGCATGTTCAGAAAAGAGGCAGGCCAAGGAAACCGCCCCAAGAAAGGCACTTCCAGAGCCGGGATTGCCGGCAGACACTGTGAAAGAGTTCCATCTACTGAGACAGGTGCGTGAAGCATCCAATCCCCTGTACATTCAAGTCAGTTGCCCTGGAGGACCTCCCTCATGAAGCAAACCGCGATTTTCCTCACCATGGCTCTGTTGGCGGCTCCTTTGGCGCTGCGGCCGCAGGCCACCACCTCTCCAAGCCAGACCGAGGCGCAGGGCTATCACCCGGAAAGATCCGATCGAGTGCTTCCGGCCGAGATGATTCCGAAGAGGATTATTCCGCCTCCTCCGCCACTGTCCCGCATTGCGATTGGCGGGTCAGTGTCTCCGCTGGGGCCGCAGTTGCTGGTGGCCACCAACCTCAGCCGGCACTTCAACCTGCGCGCAACCGGCAGCTACTTCAGCTACGCCACCACCTTTACCACGAGCGGGGTGAATGCGGCAGCAGCGCTGAACCTGGCTTCCGCGGGCGCCTCGCTGGATATCTACCCCTTCCGCTCCGGCTTCCGGCTGAGTCCTGGCGCACTGTTCTACAACCAGAACCGGCTCACGGCGATAGCAGCGATTCCCGGCGGCACCAGCTTCAAGCTGAACGGCAACACATACTACTCCGCAACCGCAGATCCCTCGACCGGCGCAGTTCCCTTGACGGGCAGCGGAAGGCTGGGCCTCAACACCTACAGGCCGGCGTTTACGGCGACGGCCGGCTGGGGAAACGTGATTCCGGCTAGCGGCAGGCACTGGTCGTTCCCGTTCGAGGTCGGAGTGGCCTTTATTGGCGTGCCGAGCGTGAGCGCGACGCTGGGCGGGTGGGTTTGCCTGGATCAGGCACAGACCATGTGCTACGACTTTGCAACCGACCCCGCGGCGAGCAGCGCACGCGCCGATCTGGTCAACCAGGTTGCCAAATGGAAGTCGGATGCAAACCCGCTGCAGACGTATCCAATTATTTCGTTTGGCGTGGCGTACAACTTCAAGATCCGGTAGGGTCAGCCGCAAGGGATATCGAGAGGGCCGCTTCCCGGTTGGGAGCGGCCCTTTCCTTTTGGGTTCGCTAGTGTAGGGTCTCGATGATCCCATCTGTTTTCATTGCGGTATTTCAGGGTGATGGGGCGGTCCAACGATTTCACAGGGGCTAAAGCCCTATTCATTTTGCGGCCTTTACGGCACGACTGAAGTCGTGCCCTGACACATTGCATAAGCGACCGTCTGCATGAGACACATTACTAGAACCATGCTTCAGCCACGCCGGCAACTTGCTACAATCCTCGGCGGAAGGAATCTTCAATGAATCGGCTGGAAAGAAGATTGCAATGGGGAATGGCTTTGGCGCTGGTTCTATGGCTTTGCGCCCAAACGGGCCTGCGGGCGCAGCCGGCGAACTTTACCGATGTGAAGCCCTCGCCACAACAGGTAGAGTGGCAGGATCTGGAGTTTGGCGTCATCATTCACTTCGGCACCAACACCTTTCTCAACCGCGAGTGGGGCGATGGAACCGCGGATGCCAAGGTCTTCAACCCCGCGGAGGCCGATCCTGAGCAATGGGTGAGCGCCGCCAAGGCTGCAGGCGCCCGCTACGTGGTGCTGGTGGCCAAGCACCACGACGGCTTTTGCCTGTGGCCTACGGGGCAAACGCAATACAGCGTGGCCCAGAGTCCGTGGAAGGGCGGCAAAGGCGACCTGGTGCGCATGACCGCCGATGCCGCGCGCAAGTACGGGCTGGGGTTCGGCGTGTATCTGTCGCCCTGGGATCGGCACGATCCCCGCTACAAAGATCCGGCCGCTTACGACCAGTTCTATCTCTCGCTCCTTGAGGAGTTGTCCACGCGCTACGGCAACCTGACCGAGTTCTGGCTGGACGGCGCGGGCAGCGAGGGCCACACCTACGACTTCAAGAAGATCATTGAGACGCTGCGCACCTATCAGCCGAACACGCTGGTCTTTGCGGATACAGGGCTGTTTGAGTACGGCGATGTGCGCTGGGTGGGCAATGAAGACGGCGACATTCCGTACGAGAACTGGAATGTGATTGACCGCCACGGTTTTCTGCGCTGGCGGCCCGTGGAAGTGGATACACCCCTCCACAAGCAGCACTGGTTCTGGCACCCCAACGACGAAGTCTCTCTGAAGTCAGTGGACGAGCTGGTCGCCACCTACGAGCGTACCGTGGGCCGCGGCGGGCAACTGATGTTGGGCCTTGCGCCGGATAACCGGGGATTGCTTCCCGATGCCGACGTGACGCGGCTGAAGCAGATGGGCGAGGCGATCCGTGCACGCTACGGCAACAACCTGGCGCTCCGCCACCTGCCCACCGACGCCAACACTGCCAGTGCGCTGGATGGCGATGCGGACACCTTCTGGTCCGCGCCTGCGGGGTCTCATCATGCTGTTTTGGAGGCCGCCTTCCAAAAGCCCGTCACTTTTGACCACGCGCTGACCATGGAGTGGCTGAACGACGGCCAGCATGTGGAGCAATACGCAATTGAGGCGTGGGATGGGAGCGGCTGGAAAGTGGTGGCGCGCGGCAGAGCGCTGGGTCACAAGAAGATCGACAGCTTTGCCCCGGTGACGGCAAGCCGGGTGCGGCTGCACATTCTGTCCAGCACGGGCGAGGCGCACATCCGCGAGTTTCAGATCTTCAATACCGGCAAGCCATGACGCTCTTACGGCTTTACAGGCTGTGGAAAAACTCTGACTGAAGGGCAAGAAGTGTCAGGGCACGACTTCAGTCGTGCCGCAAGTGCCTGAATAATAAGGAGGGCTTTAGCCCCTGCGGTACCGAATCGGCCGCTTTGACCTGGATTCAGGAGTTCTCCCGCAGCCCGTTTAGCCCAGCAGTTCGCTCACCAGGGCGGGCGCAGCCAGGAGCGCCGGTTCAATCTGGTCCTGGTCTTTGCCGCCAGCTTCAGCAATCTCCGGCTTGCCGCCGCCTGAGCCGCCCACCAGCTTGGCCACCGCACCCACCAGCTTGCCTGCCTGGATGCGCTTCGTAAGGCCAGGCGTAACGCCGGCGATGAGGGCGACTTTGCCCTCAGGCTGCGCGGAAGCCAGCACGACGATTCCTTCGCCGAGCTTCTGCTTGAGATTGTCGACCAGCGTGCGGAGCTGGCCGCGCTCCAAGGAGTCGGCGCGGAGAGTAACCAGCTTGACCCCCTTGACTTCGACAGCCTTCGAGAGAGCTTCTTCGAGCGAGCCAGAGGCGGTTTTCATTCGCGCCTCTTCCAGCTCGCGGCGCAGGCGCTTGAGTTCGTCTTCCTGCGCGGCAAACTTGGCGCGCAGGCCTTCGGCCAGGTTCTCTGTGGTCGGCACATATTGGCCGGCCAGTTTGGCCACCTCGAAGTCCTGCCGGAAGGTGTCCAGAGCCCCGAAGCCGCTGATCGCCTCCAGCCGCCGCACGCCGGAGGAGACGGAGCCTTCGCTGACGATTTTAATCAGGCCGATTTCGCCGGTGGCGGCGGTGTGGGTGCCGCCACAGAGTTCGGTGGAGAAGCCGTCAGAGAGGCGGACGACGCGGACCTTGTCTCCGTATTTCTCTCCGAAGAGAGCCATGGCGTGGTACTCGTTGACGGCCACGTCGATGGGAATGTCTTCAAGCGTGATGACGTGGGCGTTGGCCAGCACCTCGCGGTTGGTGATGGACTCGATCTCTTCGAGTTCTTCGTCGGCCACCGGTGCAAAGTGGGAGAAGTCGAAGCGCAGGCGATTGGGCTCGACGGAGGAACCGGCCTGCTTGACGTGCGTGCCCAGCACCTGGCGCAGCGCCGCGTGCAGCAGGTGCGTGCCGGTGTGGTTGCGCTTGATGGCGTTGCGGCGTTCGCCATCGACCACGGTGCGGACGGCGTTGCCCACGGCAAGAGGCTGCTTGAGCAGCGCCTTGTGGGCGCGGACTCCCTGGATGGGGAGGACGCAGCCCTGGATCTCTGCGACGGTGGTGTTGCCGTCGGCTGAGGTGAACCAGCCGGTGTCACCGGTCTGTCCGCCGGAGTCGCCGTAGAAGCTGGTATGGTCGAGGACGATCTCCACCAGGTCTCCGGCTGCGGCCGCGGGCACGCCCACGCCGTCTTTCACAATGGCCAGAACCTCTGCGCCGCTGGCGGTGAGCTGCTTGTAGCCAAGGAATTCGGTCTTGGGCAGCTCCCGGTAGGCGGGGTTGGCGGATTTCTGGCTGCCGCCCTTCCAACTGGCGCGGGCGCGGGCTTGCTCCTCGGAGCGAGCGGCCTCAAAGCCGGCTTCGTCGAACTTCAGAGATGCGTCTCTTGCGGCATCCACCATGAAATCCAAAGGCAAACCAAAAGTCTCATAAAGGTGGAAAGCCATCTCGCCAGGGACTATCCCTCCGCCATATCCCGAGCCATCGGCAAATCCTGCACCGCTACCCGATCCCCCGCCAAAGCCTGACCCGTCTCCTGCCCCGGCGCCATCACCGGACCCTCCGCCAAAACCAGATCCGTCACTGAATCCAGCCCCGGATTGAGCGACTCGAATTAGCTCGTCCAGCTTCGTGAGTCCAACCTTGAGCACCCGGTCAAACTGCTTCTCTTCCGCCTCCACCACCTTGGCCACGCGCGGAGCACTGGCGGCCAACTCGGGATAAGCGCCTTCCATCAGGTCGCGAACGGCGAAGACCATCTCGAACAGGAAGGGCTGCTCCTGGCCCAGCAGGCGGCCATGCCGGATGCCGCGGCGGAGGATTTTGCGGAGGACATAGCCGCGGCCTTCGTTCGAGGGCACCACGCCGTCGTTGATGAGGAAGGTGGCAGCGCGGGCGTGGTCGGCGATGATGCGCAGGCTGGCGTTGCCGATGTCGTTGCGGACGCCGGTGAGGTGGGCGGCGCGCTGGATAAGCGGCGTGAAGAGGTCGGTCTCAAAGTTGGAGACCTTGCCCTGAAGGACCGCGGCCAGGCGCTCGAGGCCCATCCCGGTGTCAATCGAAGGCTTGGGCAGCGGGGTCAGCTTGTAAGTGGTGGCCTTGGTCTTGGGATCCGTGACGGCTGCGCGGTCAAACTGCATGAAGACCAGGTTCCAGATTTCCACGTAGCGGGCGTCGTCTTCACCAAAAGGCCTGTCGACTCCAGGGGTCTCGGCCGCTTCGAGGCCCATGTCGTAGAAGATCTCCGAACAGGGTCCGCAGGGTCCGGTCTCGCCCATCTGCCAGAAGTTGTCCTTGAGGCCGTACTCCTTGATGCGGGACTTGGGGACGCCGGCCTCGACCCAGAACTCCTCGGCTTCCGTGTCGCGCGGGACGCCATTGGCGGGATCGCCCTCGAAGATGGTGACGTAGAGCTTGTCTTTAGGGAGCCCGTACCACTGGGGGCTGGTGACCAGCTCCCACGCAAAGGCGATAGCGTCCTGCTTG
>Ga0302319_10025877_pt1 | contig 10360 bp, 10 predicted proteins | sample Bog_T0_2_FD_203319 | JGI IMG/M metagenome (GOLD analysis project Ga0302319, IMG submission 203319) | Peat permafrost microbial communities from Stordalen Mire near Abisko, Sweden - Bog_T0_2 | ecosystem: Environmental > Terrestrial > Soil > Wetlands > Peat | place: Sweden: Abisko, Stordalen Mire...
AACGTTAATAAATTCTAATACAAATCTAATTTGTTATTATTTTGTTTTCATATATATATTAGCGTAAATTTTAAAAAATAAATGACCGTATTATATAAATGAACCCAGCTTATTTATCGCATACCGAAAACAATAATTAAATCACAACAAACTGATAATAAGCAATATAAATTTTATTTGTTCATATTTCAGCAAACATGTATTTTAATTATTCGCAGAGTTATATTCGTAACATCTATCTTTGCTTTATGCCTTGGAATTGTAAAAGTATAACCGGAATGAGAACATGTATAAAGCTGCTATTGGGACTGGCTATTTTTAATAGTTGCAGCCCTCCTGATAAAAATATACCAGTAGTTGGATTTGTTGATGCCTTTGAAGACAATACGATTGAACAGGCAAAGCAAGGTTTTTTTGATGCTTTGAAAGAAAAAGGTTATTCAGAAGATAAGAATACCTTAAAAGTAATATACCGCAATGCCCAGGGCGATATTCCTAAATTGACACTATCGATAAAGTATTTTATTTCGGAAAACGTAACGCTGATAGCAACCAACCCATCACTCTCGACCATTGCTGCTTTACAAAATACAAAAGACATTCCTGTATTCATGATGGTGTCTCCCACTCCACAATTAATGAATGTAACCGATAAGCAAGGGAACGCTCCGGTCAATCTTTTTGGGGTAGCTGAGGATCTGGGATATATTGACACCTCATTTTCATTAATACCTAAACTGGTAAAGCCATATGGGGAGAAACTTCGTATAGGCATGATTTATAACCAAAGTGAGCCCCAATCGGCTAAAGCGCTAAAACGCATTCAGGAACTTTCGGTAAAATTAAATATTGATCTTGTTTCTTTGCCGGTCAACAATACAGCCGATGTTCTATTGGTGACACAAGCCCTTCTTGCTAAGCATATAGATGCCTTTTTTGCCAATCCTGACAACACAGTATTTAGTTCTTTTGAAACAATTTTAAAAGCCTGCACGGAGGCCAAAGTACCTGTATTTACAAGTGAGGCGGGACTGGTTTCGCGAGGGGCTGTTGCCGCTTACGGTGCAGATATCTATCAATGGGGCTATCAGGCGGGTGAACAGGCTGCTCAATTTTTAAAAAACAAATCTCCTACCGGGCTACATTGGGATATGGTAAAACTTCGTAAAAAGGTTTATAATGCTGCTGCTGCCAAACAATTTGGGATAACAGTTCCGGCTAATTTTGAAGCCGTAAAATAATGGAATTTTATCTTACCGCACTTATTCTGGGTCTATGCCTATCAGCCATGTCACTGGGTATTTTCATCTCCATGAAGATTTTCAAAATTCCTGATATTACAACAGACGGAAGCTACACCTTAGGCGCTGTAATTACTGCGATATTGTTAACCGCACATTGGAATGCATCTGCCATTATCCCAATGGTTCTTATTGCCGGAGCCATGGCAGGTACTTTAACCGGATTAATTCATACCCGACTTAAAATTGATGCTTTGCTGGCTGGTATTCTGGTTATGACCGGCCTATATTCCATAAATCTCACAATACTGGGGCGCTCCAATGTTCCCTTGCTGGATGTGCAAACCATATTTTCATCCCTGCATCTTTTTACGGCATCCATATACAATGATGCTACAATTGCCCTGCTCTTTATTTTAATCATAACCTTTCTTGTTGGCTATATTTTACGAACCGATTTTGGAATAGCCATGCGCGCCACAGGTAACAGTGCCTCCATGACAAGAGCCCTGGGAATCAACAACAATAAAATGAAAATTGTAGGGCTTGCCATTGCCAACTCCTTAACGGCATTGAGCGGCTACCTTGTTGCACAATACCAAAATTTCACCGATATTAACATGGGTATTGGAATTGTTATTACGGGTTTAGGTTCCGTATTAATAGGCGAAGCCTTAATAAAGTGGTGGAATATCCGTTCCATCATGAGCCAATTAACGGTTGTAGTTTGCGGAAGCATTTTATTTCAGCTGGTGCTCGCTTTTACTTTGTCTATTGGCATAGACCCTAACATGCTAAAACTGGTAACCGCTTCATTCGTTTTAGTTATTGTAATAATACCAAGATTGAAAAAACATGATTGAACTTCAAAACATATCTAAAGTTTTCAATAAAGGAAAGGTGAATGAAGTAATTGCATTAAATGATATTTCCTTAACCATAAATAAAGAAGATTTTGTAGTATTAGTAGGCGCTAACGGTTCCGGAAAAACAACGCTTCTTAACATAATTGCAGGGGCCGAAATGAGTACGAATGGAAAAATACTTATAACTAACACCGATGTTACACGCCTCCCCGAATATAAGCGCAGCCAATGGATTGCAAGGGTTTTTCAGAATCCGCTAAGCGGAACTGCCGATGAGCTAAGCATTCTGGATAACTTCCGACTTGCCGCCATACGGACTACTAAAAAGAAACTACGGCTTGGCATAAATGAGGCATTCAAAAAAAGGGTACGTGAACAGATTGCAAGTTTGGGAATGGGGCTTGAAAATAAATTAGAACAGGCAATGGGTACTTTATCCGGTGGGCAAAGACAGGCACTTACCCTATTGATGAGCGTTATGGATAATTCACAAATACTGCTTTTGGATGAACCTACCGCAGCGCTTGATCCACGCAGCGCTTCCTTGATTCTGGAAACCGCTGACAACCTCATTAAGCAGTACAATTTAACGGCTGTTTTAATAACCCACAACCTTAAAGAAGCCCAACAATATGGCAATCGCCTTATACAAATGAATGAAGGAAAAATCAGGAGGGATTTGCAAAACGCTGAAAAAAAATCACTTCAATTGCAAGAGATGTTTGAGTGGTTTAATTAAATAGAATTAACTATATGCAGGGGTTTATGCAAAATCCTTCACCGGATTTTTGTTGATTTCATCCGATTCAATATTACCGTCTTTCAAGCGGATGATGCGATGTGCATAGCGGGCTATATCTTCTTCGTGCGTAACAAGCACTATGGTATTGCCTTTTTTATGAATATCATTTAAAAGCGCCATTATTTCAATGGAAGTCTTGGTATCGAGATTTCCGGTCGGTTCATCGGCCAGAATAATGGCAGGATGGTTAACCAACGCGCGTGCAACAGCAACCCGCTGCCTTTGTCCGCCTGAAAGTTCACTGGGTTTATGCTCCATTCTTCCCTTTAGTCCAACTTGATTTAATACTTCCTTAGCACGTTCTTTCCTGGCTTTTTTATCAGCGCCGGCATAAATTAGCGGCAAACTCACATTATCAAGCGCAGTGGAGCGGGGCAATAAATTAAAGGTTTGAAATACAAATCCTATTTGCTTGTTCCGCACTTCCGCCAATTCATTATCCGACATTTTATCCACACTTAATGAATTAAGTATATACTGGCCAGAAGTTGGCGTATCCAAGCATCCAAGCACATTCATGAGGGTTGATTTTCCGGAACCGGAAGGCCCCATAAGGGCTACATATTCATTCTTTTCAATAGCAAGCGAAATAGAGCGAAGCGCATGAATGGTTTCAACACCCATCTTATACACTTTACTTATTTCTTTTAACTCAATTATCTTTTCCATACTGTTTTACATAATGCGAATATACTAATATCAGTATTTCAAAACGAAATGTTGTTTTTCCCGGGTAGGATTGAAAAAGACCAACCCGAATGAAAACAAATCAATAGTTACCTTGGCTGAAGGCTCTTTTATAATTTCTTTCCATGCTTCCTGCATACCTTTTGACCATCTGATATCATCAAAAACAAAAACACATTGTGGAGAAGCTTTTTGCAAAAAGGCATGAAAATATTCCAACGTGGCTTCCTTACGATGGTTTCCATCAAAAAAAACATAATCTACAAAAGACAAATCCTTTATAACTCCCGGTAAAGTTTCTGCAAAATCACCCACCACTCTTTTTATAGAATCGGATTTAAGTATTCTAAAATTATCTCCGGCAATTTTTGATACGGCAGGGCTGCCTTCCATGGTAATCAGTTTAGTCTCAGGACAGGCTTTATACTGGTATAGGGTACTAATTCCAAGTGATGTACCCATTTCAACTATATTACGCGGCTGAAGAAAATTTACCAGACGGAACAACATTCTGCCTTGCTTGGGTTTAATAGCGGATTTTCCGGCAATATCTTTTACCTTTTTTGTGCTTGTGCCATTACCTCCTGCACCAAAATCAGTTACTTCAATTACATCATTGGAATGAAGCATGCGCTGCCTTAACTGCTCAATCGGCGTGTATTCATAGTAATTCTGTGATTCCTTTATGACTTTGTAGTATAGTTCAAAAACAAAGGGAGAATGGATTCTTTGCGCTCCTTTTGCTTTTATAAGATAAGCTATATAGTTTATGGGTAGAAAAATATTTTTCACAGCACGAAAGTACAAAAGACAAGTAATAAATTTTCTACTTTTGCAAGCTTATTTAAAGAACCGACCCAAATAGTAGTCAGTGATCTGTTATAAGTAATCGGTGAATTACTGTGTAACTAAAACTGACGACTGTTTACTGACAACTGAAAACTGATATGGGAAATTACGCAATAGCCATTCATGGCGGTGCCGGAAGGCTAATGGCGGGGGCGCTGACTCCTGAACAAGAAAAAGCCTATCTCGATAAATTATCAGAAGCATTGCAGGTGGGCTATTCCATACTTGCCGCTGGCGGTACTTCCATTGATTCGGTGGAGGCAACTGTACGTGTTTTGGAGGACAGTCCCTTGTTTAATGCAGGCAAAGGCTCTGTATTTAATTGCGAAGGGAAAAATGAGATGGATGCTTCTATTATGAATGGAAAAAACTTGAAAGCCGGGGCCATAGCCGCGGTGCATACCATCCGTAACCCTGTTAGCTGCGCCCGTGCCGTCATGGAAAAATCTACCCATGTTTTGCTTGCCGGAGAAGGAGCCGAGCAATTTGCCAGAGAGAGCGGAATTGAAATAGTGCCTCCCTCCTATTTTTATGATGAAGAACGTTACCAGCACTGGCTGGCCACAAAAGATATGAAAGGTGCTTCCTGGGCAGGAGATACGTACTTGGCTGCTCCTGAAAAAAAAATGGGCACGGTAGGAGCTGTTGCACTCGATTCAGCCGGAAACCTGGCTGCTGCTACATCTACCGGAGGTGTGAACAATAAAAAATTCGGGCGTGTGGGCGATTCACCCATTATTGGAGCAGGTACTTATGCAGATAATAAAACATGTGCTGTTTCATGTACGGGCGAGGGTGAATATTTTATTCGCCAATCCATAGCTTTTGATGTGTCAGCCCTTATGGAATATAAAGGCTTTACCGTTTCACAAGCTGCTACCGAAGCCATAAAAAAAGTAGCCCAATTAGGGGGTGAAGGCGGTTTAATTGCCATCGATAATCAGGGAAATATTGCTGTGCCCTTCAACACCTCATCCATGTTCAGGGGATGGATAAACAACCTGGGAGAAAAATTCACAGGCATTTTCCGTTAAAACAAACATTCAAGCATCCCTCCCAATGACGTATGCTGAAGTTTTAGAATATCTATACAACCGGCTACCCATATACCAAAGGGTAGGTGCTCCGGCCTATAAACCGGGGCTTGATAATATTAAACTGCTTTGCGAAGCACTTGGTAATCCGCAAAATAAATTTCCATCTATACACATTGCCGGAACAAACGGTAAAGGTTCCACTTCCCACTATTTGGCATCCATACTTCAAAGTGCCGGATATAAAAATGTAGGGCTTCATACATCTCCCCATCTTAAGGATTTTAGGGAGAGAATTAAAATTAACGGCAATCCTATTACAGAAGAAGAGGTAATAGCTTTTGTTGCAACTAATAAAGAACTGATAGAACGTATTGACGCTTCCTTTTTTGAACTAAGCGTTGCCATGGCTTTTTACTTCTTCGCAAAAGCAAAATGTGCTATTGCAGTAATAGAAGTCGGTATGGGCGGCAGACTTGACTCTACCAATATAATTACCCCCGTGCTTTCGGTAATCACCAATATCAGTTTCGATCATGTTGCTTTACTGGGCAATACGCTTGAGAAAATTGCGTATGAAAAAGCGGGCATTATAAAACCAGGAGTTCCTGTTGTTATTGGAGAAACACAAAATGAAACCCGACCCGTATTTTTGAAAAAAGCTGATGAATGCAATTCTACTATCTATTTTGCCGATGAAATTTATTCTGCTATAAACCCAAGAAATGTAACCGAAAATAACAAAACCTATCTTATAGTTGACATTCTGAAAAACGGAGAAACTTATATTAAAGATTTACCATCTGAATTACCGGGCCTATACCAATTGAAAAACATACAAACCGTGCTTTGCGCTATAGACAGACTTAATGAAGCAGGGTATGCAATTAAAAAAGAGCATGTCATTCACGGATTTAAAAATGTTATTTCGCAAACTAAGCTCTTGGGCAGGTGGCAAACGCTGAATACATCACCGCTCACCATAGCTGATACCGGCCATAATGAAGCAGGAATAAAAGAGATTTTACAGCAGTTAAAAACCATTCCCTATAAAAAACTGCATTTTGTTTTTGGAATGGTAAAAGATAAAGATCCTGCTCCCGTGCTTAAATTACTTCCAAAAAACGCGACCTATTATTTCTGCAAAGCAGATATTCCGCGTTCGTTAGATGAAAACGAATTGGCTGCAACAGCAGCAAGTTTTGGATTAAAAGGTCTTGCGTACCCATCCGTAAAAGAAGCCCTAAAAGCGGCTCAAAATAATGCCCAAGCAGATGATTTGGTATTTGTTGGAGGTAGTACCTTTATAGTAGCCGAAGCTATTTAGAGATTTTAAGCTATTTTTGGTGATCAAATTCCTTCATTACACTTAATCTAATCATTTATGAAACTATTAGAAAATCAAACTGCTATTGTAACCGGGGCGTCACGCGGTATTGGTACCGGCATAGCCCTTATGCTGGCTGAACAAGGTGCCAATGTTGCCTTTACATACTTATCATCCGAAGCCAAAGCCAAAGAATTGGAAGCTCAGCTTCAATCAAAGGGAGTAAAAGCAAAAGCCTACCATTCCGATGCATCGGACTATAAAGCTTCGGAACAATTAGTGACGGACGTACTGGCGGAATTCGGCAAGATAGATATACTGGTAAATAATGCCGGCATTACAAAAGATGGCTTGCTTATGCGTATGAGCGAAGAACAATTTGATATCGTTATAAAAGCCAACCTGAAATCAGTTTTCAATATGACCAAGGCTATACAACGCCCCATGCTAAAGGAACGCAAGGGATCCATCATTAATATTACTTCCGTAGTTGGTATTAGAGGAAATGCAGGGCAATCCAATTATGCAGCTTCAAAAGCAGGGATAATAGGCTTTACCAAATCAGTTGCATTAGAACTCGGTTCCCGTAATATCCGCTGCAATGCGGTGGCCCCCGGTTTTATTGAAACTGAAATGACAGCCGCTTTAGATGAAAAGGTAGTTGCCGGATGGAGGGAAGGTATTCCGCTTAAAAGAGGCGGAACACCTGCCGATGTTGCCAACGCGGTAGCTTTCCTTGCATCGGATATGTCAAGCTACATTACCGGGCAGGTATTGCAGGTTTGTGGCGGAATGCTTACGTAGTAGTTATAAGTTATACGTTATGACCGAGACTGGTAAAGTGTTCTCTATATGAAGAAAGAGGTAATATTGAAAACCAAAAGTTTTGCTTTTGCAGTAAGGATTACAAGACTATATAAATACATACTTGAAAACAAGCAGGAATATATTTTGAATACGCAGTTGTTAAGAAGCGGAACAGCCATTGGCGCATTAGTAATGGAAGCACAAAATGCTGAAAGTACTGCGGATTTTATACACAAGCTTGCAATTGCACAAAAAGAATGTGATGAAACGATTTACTGGCTTGAACTATTGAAACAAACTGACTATATAAGCAAAAAGGAATTTGACTCGATTAATAAAGATCCTTTAGAGCTATTAAAAATGATAAGTAGTGCAATATTAACTGTCAAGAAGACACAAAGGTCATAACTTATAACTTATAACTTGTCTTTCAACATAGCATATTCAGATTGGGCTCTGCTCCTCTGCCCCTTACTAGGTGCGGCTTATGCTATTGCATTTTATTACAAAGACAAAAAAACTTCCGGATTAACTCCTTTTTTACGTTGGCTGGCAGCCGGTCTGCGGTTTATTTTAGTGACTTTATTAGTGTTTTTATTTTTAGCACCTCTAATCAGGAGCAGGAAAAACACGGTTGAAAAACCCATCATAGTTATTGCGCAAGACAACTCGGCATCTATTGTTGCAGGTAAAGATTCAGGATTTTATAAGCATGACTTGCCAAAAGCATGGGATAAAGTAATTAGCGATTTATCTTCCAATTACGACGTCCGGGTAATGTCCTTTGGTGAAGCGCCCGGGGATTCCATGAACTATCGTTACGACGAAAAAGAAACCGATATTTCTTCGCTTTTTCAGGAACTGACACAACGCTATTACGGCAAAAATCTGGGTGCCATTGTTCTCTCCAGCGATGGTATTTATAATAAAGGCTATAACCCCATTTATACTGCAAGGCAATTTAATTGCAGCATATTTACCGTTGCACTTGGCGATACCACCGTAAAAATGGATGCAGCTGTTACTAAGGTAGATAATAACCCTACGGCTTTTTTAGGAAATACTTTCCCTTTGCAAATAACTATAGATGCTACCAAACTGCAAGGCAAATCGTCTAACCTTACAGTGACTGAAATTCAGGATGGCAAAGAAGCCACTTTATTTACAAAACCGCTTAGTTTTAATTCCCCTTCATTTCACCAAAGCATACCGGTACAACTGAATGCCACCAGCCCCGGATTGAAACATTATATTGTAAAACTGGCGACTGTAGCGGGAGAAGAAAATATTGTAAATAACCGCAAGGATGTATATATCCGCGTACTTGATCAAAAACAGAAAGTGCTTATACTTTCCAATCCCCATCCCGATGTGGCAGCCATTGCGGAGTGTATTAACAGCAGCGATGGTTTCGAAGCACAATCATTCACACCGGAAAAGTTTACGGGAGAAATCAATAAATACTCATTGGTTATTTTAAACCAACTACCATCTCTTGCAAAAGAAATTCCCCAATTGATAAAAAGTATGAATGGATTGGGTATTCCCATCATGTATATATTGGGCAGTGAAACAGACATACAGGCTTTTAACAAACTCAATACCGGATTTAAGATATATTCCCAGGGAAGCAATAGCAGCGACGCAGAACCTGCTACCGCCAAAGACTTTTCCCTTTTCACATTGAACGATGATTCCCGGAGTTACTTCAGCCAGTTGCCTGTCTTATCATCCCCTTTTGGCAATTATGCAACCAGCCCTTCACTTAATGTGTTGTGCTACCAAAAAATCCAAAACGTTATTACCAATTACCCGCTCATTGCATTCAACCAGAGCGGCAGCGAAAAGACCTGTGTTATAGCAGGCGAAGGCCTTTTCAGGTGGAGGTTAAAAGATTATGCCGATCATAAAAACAATCATTTTTTCAATGAACTGATTAATAAAATGGTACAGTATCTCGCAGTGAAGGACGACAAGAGTTTCTTCCGCCTGCATGCGCCCAACAGCTTTAAGGAAGATGAGCCTGTGGAAATGGACGCAGACCTTTACAATCCGAGCTACCAGCTGGTGAACGACCCTGAGGTAACTATTATTATAACAAACAGCAATGGGAAAAACTTCTCGTATACCTTTACCCGTACCTCCAACTCCTACCACCTGAATGCAGGGCAATTGCAGGCAGGCTCATATACCTATGCTGCACAAGTGAAGCAGGGTACACAGGTTTATACAGCCAAAGGAGAATTTACTGTCACACCTGTACAGGTGGAAGCTACCAATACAGTCGCCGATCATCAATTACTGTATCAATTAGCCAAAGAGCATGGAGGTAAAATGCTTTTCCCGAATGAAATTTCTGAACTGAAAAAATTAATAGACAGCAAGGAAGATATTAAGCCAGTAATATACACACACACATCGTATGCCCCACTTATTGACCTGAAATGGGTATTCTTTTTATTACTACTTCTGCTGACAGCAGAATGGTTTATCCGCAAGTGGAGCGGGACGTATTAGAACAGCGATGAACAATAATTTTTTAAAAAACAAAGTATATGTTCCCTTTTTTTTATAATGGAAATTTAGTTTTCCATAAAGAAAAAGAAAATTTAACTGAATCAGATATTGCAATTGTTATGGATTCTTTAAAATCTCTGTTTTGTGATTGTAAAATGGAATCATATAGACTGTCATTTTCAGGATTCAATGCCATTCTTAAAAGACACCGCTGGCTAAGTAACGGGAAA
>Ga0302319_10025879_pt1 | contig 10359 bp, 12 predicted proteins | sample Bog_T0_2_FD_203319 | JGI IMG/M metagenome (GOLD analysis project Ga0302319, IMG submission 203319) | Peat permafrost microbial communities from Stordalen Mire near Abisko, Sweden - Bog_T0_2 | ecosystem: Environmental > Terrestrial > Soil > Wetlands > Peat | place: Sweden: Abisko, Stordalen Mire...
CGTCGTCGTCACCGAATGTTACGCAAAGTTCCTGGGAGATATCGGCGGCGAAAAGGCGCATCACCTGCTGCACACAAGCTACCAGAGCCGGCACCGCATCGTGGATGAAGTTCTGCCGCTGATGCAGGCCCGCGGGAGCAGAAAGAACAAGGTGAGCGTATGCCTGGGAACCAATTGTTACCTGAAAGGCTCGCAGGAGGTGCTGAAAACGCTGCTTTACCACGTGCAAGCGACCGGACTGGACAACCAGATCGATGTGCGGGCGGCCTTCTGCATGGACGAATGCGAGTGTGGCCCTAACGCAATCGTTGACGGCGAGCACATTCATGATTGCCTCGCCGCTAACGTGATCGAGATTCTGGAGAACCATATCCAAAGCGAAGACAGCCGCCAGAAGTAAAATCGGCCTTGCCCCCGCACTATAAGGAGAATGTTGTGATTACTGCGGAACGTGCGGATTTTATCGCACCGGAAGAAATTGAAGCATCACTGAAGGGCGGCTCTCGGCCAAGCCGGCTGCGCGTGCGCGAGCTGCTGGCCAAGGCGCAGGAGAAGCATGGTCTCTCAATGGATGAGGTGGCCTGCCTGACCCTCGTCGAAGATCCCGAGCTGCTGGCCGAGCTTTTCTCCACCGCCAAAAGCATCAAGGAAGAGATCTATGGTTCGCGTCTGGTGTTCTTTGCTCCACTTTATGTTTCGAACCGCTGCTCGAACGAGTGCACCTATTGCGCCTTTCGCGCCACGAACGCCGAGCTTAAACGGCGCACGCTGACGCAGGATGAGATCGCCGAAGAGACGCGGATTTTGATCCGCCAGGGCCACAAGCGGGTTCTCGTGGTTGCAGGTGAGGCTCTGCCGCCGCGAGGCTTCGAGTACATCACCGATTCTATTGCGACAATTTACGCAACCCGACTGGGCCCGGGAGAGATTCGGCGCGTGAATGTCAATCTTGCGCCGCAAAACGTCGAACGCTTCAGGCTGCTGAAGCAAGCGGGCATAGGAACCTTTCAGCTCTTCCAGGAGACCTATCACCGGCCGACTTATGCTTCGGTTCACCTCAAGGGGAAAAAGCGGGACTACGACTGGCGCGCAACGGCCTTCGATCGCGCCATGGAAGCGGGGATCGACGACGTGGGAATGGGGCTTCTCTTCGGGCTCTACGACTGGCGCTTTGAAGTGCTGGCGATGATGCAGCACATCCGGCACCTTGAAGAAACCTTCGGCGTCGGTCCGCACACGCTTAGTTTTCCGCGCATCGAACCGGCGGTAGGTTCAACGCTCGCTGCCGCTCCTCCTCATGCCGTCAGCGATGCAGACTTTATCAAGATGATTGCCATCATGCGTCTTGCGGTGCCGTACACGGGCATGATCATGTCCACGCGCGAGGCCGCGGAGGTGCGGCGGCAGACGTTTGCGGTCGGCATTTCGCAGATCTCGGCGGGAAGCCGTACGGACCCCGGCGGATACAAAGATGGCGAAGGCGATCCCAATGGGAGCCAGTTCCAGTTAGGCGATCATCGCTCAGTTGAAGAGGTGGTCTCTGACGTGGTTTCGCTCGGCTATACGCCCTCGTTCTGCACCGCCTGCTATCGACTGGGGCGCACCGGTCAGGACTTTATGGACCTGGCCAAACCGGGCGAGATCAAGTACCACTGCCAGCCGAATGCTCTCTCGACTTTTCTCGAGTATCTGTGCGACTACGCCGGGCCGGTTGCGAAATCGGCCGGCGAAAAGCTGATCTCAATCGAGCTGCAACGTATGGATGGACAGCAAACCGCTTGCACCTTGCCGATGCTCAATCAGGTTCGGCGCGGCGAACGTGACGTTTTTGTCTAAACAGAAAAGGGAGGAACAATGCAACGCGCAACATCGAAGGGATTCCGGCTGCACATTGGGTTTTTTGGCCGCAGAAATGTGGGCAAATCGAGTTTGCTGAATGCGATTACAAAGCAGACGGTTTCGATTGTTTCCGATGTCCCAGGTACGACCACCGATCCGGTGGAAAAGCCGATGGAACTGCAACCCATCGGTCCGGTGCTCTTTTTGGATACAGCGGGCGTCGACGATGCGGGCGCGTTGGGAGAGCAGCGGATCGAAAAGACACGCCAGGCCATCGCCCGCGCCGACATCGGCGTGATGGTAACTGAGGCCGGAGTGTGGGGTGAGTTCGAAGAGAAACTGCTTGTTGAGTTGCGCGCTCACAACATTCCCGTGGCGGTCGCCCTGAACAAGGCGGACCTGAGCCAGCCCACAGCGGAACAGGTCGCACGCTTTCGGCAACAGAAGCTGGCCTCGGTTCTGCTCTCTGCAACCACCGGCGAAGGCATCGACGCTTTCCGCGAATTGCTCTGGCAAATCGCTCCCGTTGACGCCGCCGAATCGCCCACGATCGTTCGCGATCTCGTTCCGCCAGGGGAGACTGCTGTTTTCGTGATGCCTATCGATAAGGAAGCCCCCAAAGGGCGCATCAAGAAACTCCAGGTGGAGGCCATCCGTGATTTGCTCGATGGCGAATCGTTGTGCGTCGTGGTGAAGGATGCGGGGTTGAAGAAAGCGCTCGACAACATGAGAACGCCACCGAGCCTGATCGTGACAGATGCGCAGGTCTTTGACAAAGTGGCAAAACTCACTCCGGAATCGGTGCCTTTGACAGCATTTTCGATACTGCTTTCGCGGCTGAAGGGAGACTTGGTCGCGCAGACGCAGGCGGCTCTCACCATTGACGAGCTTTGCCCGGGCGACAGAATTCTGATCGCGGAGACCTGCACGCACCACCCCATTGAAGAGGATATCGGGCGAGTCAAAATCCCGAACTGGCTCGAGAAGTATGTAGGGGGCAAGCTCGAGTTTGCGCATGTGAAAGGCCGCGATTTTCCGCAGGATCTCTCACCTTACAAACTGGTGATTCACTGCGGCGCATGCATGTGGAACCGGCAGGAGATGATGAGCCGCATTCGCGAGTGCCAAAGGCAGCATGTGCCCATCACGAATTACGGATTGGTAATCGCCATAGCGCAGGGAATCCTGGAGCGGGCTCTCGCGCCGTTTCCTGATGCCCTTGCGGCATTCCGTGAGGCACGAGCAGCAAAAACAGCGTGCATTGCGGCGGATCTCGGGCATCAGGCAACCGAGAGAATCGCAGTGATGGTGGATTAATCGTGACGCCGCTCTCCAAATCCGAAATCCTCCTGTGGCTGAAGGAACAACGCCCCGGCCCACTCCGCGAGCTGTATACGTGGGCCGATGCGGTTCGCAGGCAGAATGTGGGCGATGCGGTCCACCTGCGGGGGCTGATTGAAATTTCGAGTCATTGCCAGCGGCAGTGCATGTACTGCGGCCTGCGCAAGGCCAATCGCGATATCGAACGCTATCGCATGACGCGTGAGGAGATCGAGGAGTGCGCGCGGGCGGCCGTCCGGCTGGGTTACGGAACAGTGGTTATTCAGGCCGGTGAGGACGACGGGCTGACCTCGGAATGGATTGCGGAAATCGTTGGCTCAATCAAGCGCACCGCGCCACTCGCCGTGACGCTCAGCCTGGGTGAACGCAGCGAAGAAGAGCTGCGCCTTTGGCGCAGGGCCGGCGCCGACCGCTACCTGCTGCGCTTCGAAACCTCTGACGCAAATCTGTTTCGCGCCATCCATCCCGGCCGTTCGCCAATGGCGCCCGACCGGCTCGCGATCCTGCGGCAGATCAAGGAGCTCGGTTACGAGGCCGGTGGCGGCGTTATGGTCGGCATCCCGGGGCAGTCGTATGAGAGCCTGGCGCAAGATGTGCTCACTTTTCGCGCGCTCGATCTCGACATGCTAGGTATCGGGCCGTACATCGCGCATCCGGCCACGCCGCTCGGTTCCGGGCGGCTCCGTCCGCCCATCAATCCTGACGATCAGGCACCTGGCAGCGAACAGATGGTCTACAAGATGATCGCCCTCGCCCGCATTCTCTGCCCGACGGCGAATATCCCCAGCACAACGGCGCTCGCGACGATTAACAGAACGCAGGGACGCCGGCAAGGCCTGCAGGTAGGCGCAAATGTAGTAATGCCTAATCTCACGCCGGTTCGTTATCGTCCGCTGTACCAGATTTATCCAGCCAAGGCATGCATTGCAGAAAGCGCCACCGACTGCAATCAATGCCTGCGTAGCCAGATTCGCTCGCTCCATCGCTTTCCCGGACGCAGCACCGGCGGCAGAGGCGAACTTGAAGTGGATGCGGGCATTCTTGCGAACGTTGCATCGCAGCCTGTTCAGATCCAGGAGCAAAGTTATGACGGATGATAACAACACCACCGACGTTGTTGTGTGTCTCGGGAGCTCGTGCTTTGCTCGTGGAAACTCGCAGAACCTTGCCGCGGTGGAAGAATACCTGCTGCATCGCGGCATGCAGAATTCTGTTCGCGTTACGGGATGTCTTTGCCAGGACGAGTGCAAGCGCGGCCCCAACCTGATTGTGCGCGGCGAACATTTGCACGAGATGAATCCCGCCAGGCTACGTGATACTCTGCTGGCGCTAAGCGCAGGGGCTAGTTGATCCATGACGCAACTCCAAGCCATCTACACCGTGCGCCGCGAATGCCAGGATTGCCACAAGTGCATCCGTGAGTGCCCGGTGAAGGCAATCCGCGTGCAGGATGGCTACGCACGCGTGGTTCCTGAGATGTGCGTGCTATGCGGCAACTGCATTGTTGCCTGCCCAAGCAATGCCAAGCAGGTTCGCGACGATCTACCACGAGTGAAACAGTTGTTTGCAAGCGGGCGAAAGGTGGTTGTCTCGCTGGCTCCGTCGTTTGTAGCGCAGTTTCCAGTTGTGCGAGCCGGGCAATTGATTAGCGCTCTCAAAAAGCTGGGATTTTTTGCCGTATCGGAGACTGCGATCGGCGCGCAGCATGTCTCGGCCAGCGTAACGCAGTTGATGCAGGGAGAGCCCGGGCATGTCTGGATTTCGTCGGCCTGCCCGGTAGTCTTGGACTTTGTGGCCAAGTATCATCCCGAGTGCCAATCGAACGTCTCAGCACTCCTCTCACCGTTGCTTACACACTGCAAAATGCTGCGTGCGCATTACGGCGACGATATTGCCATTGTCTTTATCGGACCCTGTATTGCCAAGAAAAAGGAGGCCGAGGAGCATCCGGAACTTCTTGACGCGGTTCTCACCTTCGAGGATTTGGAAAATTGGCTCAACGACGAAAGCATTAATCTGCCCATGTTGATCGAGTCGGAAGACGACCGCTTCGCCCTGGAAGAAGCGCGCGAAGGCGCCCAATTCCCAATCGACGGCGGCATGACGCCCGGAATCACGCGCGGCGGCGCGGTGAGCGCCTCGCAGGTCATGTCGTTCTCGGGGATCGCTAACGTGGAACAGGCGCTGAAAGGCATCGCCGAGTGGAGTCCCGAGCACAACATTTTTCTTGAGCTTACTGCCTGCGCGGGATCCTGCGTGAATGGCCCCAAGGCCGCGCGCAATCGGTCGATCGCGAAGCGTAGATTTGAAGTTCTGAAATATGCCCGGCCTGCAGACACCGCTCCCAGAGTTAGTAGCATAGCGCAAACCCGTCCCTACGCGGCGGCGCCCGTTCTGCGCAACGAATTCAGCGAGATGGAGATTACTGAAGCGCTGCGCAGCGTGGGAAAATACTCAATCGATGACGAGTTGAATTGCGGGGGGTGCGGCTACGAGTGCTGCCGCGACTTTGCGCACGCACTCATCGCCCGCAACGCCGAACGCATGATGTGCGCCACGTATACGCGCAAGCTGGCGCAAAAGAAAGCGAATGCACTGCTCAAGAAAATGCCGTCTGCCGTAGTCATTGTCGACGAGCAATTGAAGATCATCGAGTGCAATGCGAACTTTCTGCGCCTGTTTTCTGAAGATGTCGAGCACGTAAAAGAGCTCGAAGGGGCAGCTCTCGATGCGATTATTCCCTTTGCCAACTTGTTTCAGCGAGTTCTGGAGTCGGGCGAGGACGTCGTCAGCCACGACATCCGTTACCAGCGCAGCATTCTGAATACGAGCATCTTCAGTATTGAGCCTCACCTCGTGCTGTGCGGCATCTTCCAGGACATCACCCAGCCGATTTTCCAAAAAGAGCAGATTATTGGACGGGCCCGCGAAGTAATCCAGAAAAACCTGAAGACAGTGCAGCAGATCGCCTATCTTCTTGGCGAAAATGCAGCGGATTCCGAGATTATTTTGAACTCCATCGTGCGCTCGTTCAGCCCTGAAGAACTGGACGAGAGCGGTGTCGAGAAGTCGAAATGAATGCATCGGAAGAAAATTTCATCGAGGTCGATTACTGTCAGCGCGCCAAGCACGGCCAGCTGATCTCCGGCGATATGTTTCTCACCGAAAAGGTGAAAGAAGAGAATCGCATCGTTTCTGTGCTTACTGACGGGTTGGGAAGCGGCGTGAAAGCAAGTGTGCTTGCCACGATGACTGCGGCCATGGCTCTTAAGTTCGCCACGAGCCCCATGGACATTCGCAAATCCGCAGAGATCATCATGGACACTCTTCCTATCTGCAGCGCCCGCAAGATCAGTTATTCCACGTTTACGGTCGTTGACATGGCCCGGGGCGGCCAGACACGAATCATCGAACACGGGAATCCGTCATTCTTGCTTATTCGACCAGAAGGCGAAGCGCGTATTGAGAAAACTGAACTACGGCCTGAACGTTGGCGTGACAGGGTCATCAGCTACACGAGCTTCGAGGTAAAGCGCGAAGATCGCATCGTCTTCTTTTCCGACGGCATCTCGCAGGCAGGCATGGGCGAGTTTCGCACGCCATTCGGTTGGGGACTGCCGGGCGTGGAGACCTATATTCGCGAGCAAATCGACAGGCACCCGCACATCTCGGCCCGTGACCTGTCCCGCGTTCTCGTTGCCCGGGCAGAAGAAGTAGACGGCTTGACAGCCAAGGACGACATCACCTGCGGAGTTGTGTATGTGCGGAGTCCGCGACAGCTTCTCGTCATGACGGGCGCACCTTTCAATCGGGTTCACGACCAGGACCTGGCGAGAATGGCAGAGCGAACGCCGGGGCGAAAAGTGATTTGCGGCGGGACCACAGCCAACATTATTTCTCGGCAGCTTAATCGCTCAATCGATATTGATCTGCGTCAGCCCCGCGATTCGCGTGTTCCGCCAACAGCCAGGATGCAGGGCTTCGATCTGGTCACTGAAGGAATCCTTACGCTTGGTGAGGTGTTGAGGATTCTCGAGGAGGACTGCGCACCGGAAGAATTGAAGCCTAACGCAGCGGTGCGCCTCACTCGAATGCTGCTAGACAGCGATGTAGTGAGATTCGCGGTGGGAACTCGAATCAACGAAGCACATCAGGATCCGAATATTCCCGTCGATCTCGACCTGCGGCGCAATATCGTCAAACGCATTGCCCGAATCCTCGAAGACAAGCACATGATGCGCGTGATCGTGCAATATATTTGAATGTCGCATCTTGCGGACCCACCCACCTGTTTAAAGCCTGCGTCCCGATCCAGAAAGACGCATTCGTTACTTCGAGACTGCGATGGCGCCCCTCTTCACGGGCCTGTCTCTGGCGCAAAGAATCCCCCGTACTGCGGACGCCCTTCAAATTTGCCGGCTCATCGCCGTGGTCCGCGTGCAGGTCATTGATAACGCCGATAATCCAGGCGATCTCGTTTGCGAGTTTGCCCAATTGCATTGAAGCACCTGAGCCGCTCTGTTCGACAGCAATCGTGGTGTGGCAGCCTAACCCAGGCGACTTGTTCTTTGCGAGCCGGCTCCTCTCTAATGACCATGCCGGCCGCAGCTCCGGCTCCCACCAAGCGCGGGCTGCGGCTAGAGCCATGCTGAAACGCCGGTTCGCAAGCCGGAACGCACCAGACCGCCGCTCGAGCCGGAATGGTGAGCTGCTTTGGACTGTGCCACAGATTTCGCGCTTTGTGCCACCAGCGCACGCTGACAGGTTTCTTCGAGCAAAGGAAAAGCCCGCTGAATGAGCGGGCCTTCGCGTCAAATCTCTGGTAGCGCTACCGGGAATCGAACCCGGGTTTTAAGATTGAGAATCTCACGTCCTAACCCCTAGACGATAGCGCCACTGCTTGTGCGGGGTAGCCCGCGGATGCGGGCGCCTCTACTACTTTAACAAAAATTGGCCCTGCGGCCAACGCCGCGCTACGCATTTACATGCGCTGTTGCGCCCTAAATCCCCAGCTTGCGCACTTCGTCGTTGTAGTACTTGCGGTACAGAATGTCCCACTCCTGCGAGCCTTCAAGGATGATCTTGCGCTGGTTGGCGATCTTCAACCGAGCTGAAGTGTCGATTTTGGCTTCTTCCATCAGCAGATCCTCCAGCACTTTGCGCGCCTCCTGCCGGATGGTATTGCGATCGTCCAGGAAACCCACCTGATCGATCTCGGCCAGCGCGTCAGCCACGGTGTGAGCGAGCTTGTTCAGCTTGTCGCGGCTGATTCTCATAGCACCGCCTTGTACTTCTTGGTCAGCTCGTTCTTCACCTTCTTGAACATTTCGGCGTATTGCGCGCCGCTCTTGCGCATCTCGTCGGAGTACGCCTCAAGAATCACGCGCACCTCTTCATTGATGCGGTCTTCGAGCGCAAGCTCCTCGAGCAAGGCTGCATTGACGCGCTCCTCGGTCACCTTCATGTCACTGGTGGTGATCAATTTGGCATCAATCAGGTGCTTGACCGTGCGGCGGGTGAGATACCCAATGTAGTCACGAGAAAATATCATGGGCGAAGTTTCAGGATAACGCATTGGGGCCGGTGGTGTACACACTTCCCGCGCAGCGTTCCGGGTCTGCCGCAGCTCCGCGTAGCGTGCCGGCCCGCGTGCGACTCACCACGGGCCTCATGCACCGGCCATCAGGCGCCTTGGCGCATCACCGCCGCTTCTCCGCATAGTAGGGCTGGCTCGAAAGCGCCGCGTCGAACCCCGGAGCCAGCCAGGCAACGCCGCCTTTCGCGTGCAACTCGAAGCAGTATTCGAGTGCGTAGGGCGATTGCGTGTACTCAGCTGGAATTTCCGCGCTGAATCCCGTCCCTTTGGCCGGCATCTCCGCTCGCCGCCACCGCTCCGTCTGATTCGCGTGCCGGTAGCGCAGAAAAGCCTGCGTCAGGATCGGCTCCAGCACTTGTTGCGGATCTGAAATCACGAGCGCCACAGCCGCGCCAGACCCGCCACCGACGCCGCACCCACGACCCTCAAAATCTCTCTGCGCAACATCGCGAGTTTTCCTGGTCCCTATTGGCTACTCCCTGTCCTGTGCGGACAGCTCTTCGTGTTCACGCACGCGTCGGCCAGCCGCAGCCGCTCCACCGGCCGTCCGCCTACCAGGTGCTCTCTCACAATTTCCTCGGCGTCGTCCGGCTGCACATGCCCGTACCAGACCGCGTCAGGGTACACCACCACGGTGGGCCCATGCTCGCACTGGTCAAGGCAGCCGGACTTGTTGATGCGCACCGCGGCGCCCAGCCCGGCCTCGCGCGAAAGCTGTTGCAGACGCGTGTGCAGCTCGCTCTTTCCATCGCTGGTGCAGGAAGGCCGCGGCGCATCGGCGGGACGGGAGTTGTGGCAGACAAAGACGTGGCGTTCATAGGGGGGCAAGGGGCGATCCTCCTCAAATTTCGGTACGGCTCATTCCAGACTAACGCCTCAGCGGCCGAGGCGCGTCGCGCCCCAGCGCCAACCTCAGCCGACCTTGCTCTTCCGCCCCGCGCTCCCGCAGCTTTCCACAACCCTGTTCCCACCCCGGCCCCATCTGCGAGAATGGGTGCTTGACCATGAGCACCGATAATCTTCTCTCGCTTAAAGACGACATGGTGGCCTTCATCGAGGGCCACGGCATGCGCCGCCTCCCCGGTTACGTCACCGACGACATTCCATCGGTGCTCTGGGAGGGCCGCGGCAATCCCGACGCCTGGAAAGACTTTGTGGAGATGGCCAAGCACGTGGGCTCTCCCTTTGTCTCCTTCAGCGACATGACGCTCGACCACGAGGAGCTCGACGCCCTCATCGAGGAAGCCGGCGAGATGAACTTCCCCGACGACGAGGCCGCGGAACTGGTCGAGGCCAAGTGGCTGCGCAAGTACGCGGGCAAGCTCGGCTACATCCAGCTCGGCTTTATCTATCAGGGCATCGTCTTTATGCACGAGACCACCACCGAGTGGTACGAGCGCTACCAGTCTCTGCTCGAGAATCTCGAAGCCTTTCACGACATCGTGATCGACGACGCTCACTCGCACGACGACGAGGACGAATAGAAAGCGTGAGCCCAGAGCACGAGGCCTCGCCCGGCGCCGGCAATTCAGCACCTCGCAGGTTGCCGCGTCAACGCTGGATCATCGCCGAGCCGCACGCTG
>Ga0302319_10025880_pt1 | contig 10359 bp, 5 predicted proteins | sample Bog_T0_2_FD_203319 | JGI IMG/M metagenome (GOLD analysis project Ga0302319, IMG submission 203319) | Peat permafrost microbial communities from Stordalen Mire near Abisko, Sweden - Bog_T0_2 | ecosystem: Environmental > Terrestrial > Soil > Wetlands > Peat | place: Sweden: Abisko, Stordalen Mire...
CCGTTGTTCCCACTCTTGATAGTTGAAAAGGGCCACCACGGAAGTCTGGCGCGGATTGTTGCCCGCAAACGCCGTTATCGGGCAGTGGCGATGCCGAACCGTGGCCCTTAGTTCCCGTCGCATACCTGGTTGCCACAGGTTAAGTGTAGCCTCCAGCATCGGGTGCGCGACATAGTGGAGCGTCGCCGCGATGGGAAACTCCGTTTGAAGAACCACGTAACCAATTGATTACGGAGTCTGACGATCACGGTGCAGGAAGAAAAAGACAGTGCTTTGCGACGCTCTTGCCGATAGGTCGAACTGTCCTCCCCCCGAAAAGTCAGTCACAACCCACGAACACTTATTTTCGTGCTCCTAACTCTTTGAAAACAAATCACGTTCCTCTTGCTCTCCGGCCCCTTTATTCATTCCATCCCTGCCCCGCGCTAGATTCAAAGCAGTTCGGGGCGGTTGTTTGAGCGTCTTCCATCCAAGAGTTGGATCGCGCCGATTCCGCCCGGCCGGAATTTCTCCGCGCTTTGATCTTTCAAAACCGAATAACTTCCCTATCGCGAAATGCGCACGCGAACCCGATCTAAACCAAGTCGTAACCAACGGCGCGAGATCCTCCCGCCGTTGGGTTCGTTTTTTCAAAATGGCTTTACGTCAACGCTCTGGCTTGCAGCATAACTCCATAATCGATCGCAAACCGTTCCGTTGGCTTCGTTTTTTCAGATCCTCTATCCAGTCGCGGGTTTGGCTTCGTAGCGTAATTTCGGTCAGATCTTGACAATGCGCCGTTTGGCTTCGTTTTTTCAACCCCTGCCCCGCCATTCTTTGGCTTCGTTGCGTAATTTCACCCCTCCGGGCCGATCTCGTTTCGCAAAAATCGCCTTTTCTTCTCCTGTTCTCGGCAATCTACTGCGCCGTTTCCGTAAACGTCGCTACCGGATGCCCCAACCCATACGGCCCTTCCGCCGTAACATGCACCGTACCCGCAACCGCCGGCAGAGTCAGCGTCACCGCCGCCACGCCCGAACCATTCGTCACCGCAATCACCTTCGTCCCGCTCGCAGTTCCATTCGAAAGCGTACCGCCGCTCGTCGTAAACAGCACGCTTGCTCCAGCGGCCGAACCTCCCGACGAACCCGGAACCAGCGTGACGGCCAAAGGGTTCGTCAAAGCGCTGCCCGCCGCAGCCGATTGCCCGTTCCCCGCCATCGTAAAAGTGGCCGCCGGATTGCCAACCACAATATAACCGCCTTGTTGGGTAGTCGCAGAGCTATCCGTACCCGGGACTGAATAATGATAGAAACCCGGCGTACTGCCCGCCGTCACCGTAATCGTCCCGTTGTTGCTCGACGTAATCGTGCCCTTGCTCACCGTTACCGTGATTCCGCTATCAAACTGCGGCGACCCCAGCGTCACCGGTCCTGCGCCCGAGATAATCGTCGGCGACAAAGTCACGGTCCCATTCGCCGGAACCATAATCGTGTCTGGATTGAGATCCCATTCGGCTGCGGGAACATTCGCCGTCGTTCCGCTAATCACCAGCAGGGTCGCAGTGTAAGCGGCAAAACTCATGCTCGAAGTCCAAGCCTTCGCTGACGAGGCCACAATGCTAGCCGGCGCAGCTTGCGAAAGCGTGTACGCCGTCACCTGATTCGGAGTGAACCCGTTCAGCGCAAATTGCACCTGCGCCAAATTGAGCGGGTCCTTGTTCAAGAACAACAGAGTCATCTGCGTACCCGCTGCATTCACGGCCGCATAACTGCTGAACAAATTGGGATCGCCGTTGTTCGTTGCCGAAACCGATATGGGTGCGAAGCCATGATGCTGCCCGTCGTAATTGGTGAAGAGTTTGAGCGTCTGGTAATTCGGATTGGCCGGATCGGGCGCTTCCCAGCGCGACGCCAGGTAGACCCGTTCGCGCCCGATAATCCCGTAAGCATCCGCATCGCCTAGTGCGGTGGAGAAATCCGCCGCGCCGGCAAACTCCGCGCTCCATTCCGTCATCGACAAAGGGAGTCCGGGATAGATCATGTTGACCATCGCCCGCATGCGCGGAATCCGGAACGGAATCGTTCTGTCCGGCTGGATTTGCGTGACGTAGATTTGGTTGATCGCCGAAGATTCGCTCACGTATGTGGGATCCCAGTAGTCGCGATAAATCCGCACTGCCAGCGCCTGCCGCTGGGCCAGCGTCGTTTCGGTGGGTCCATCGGGATAAGCATGGATGTCGAACACATCCAGCGATTTCGTTCCGGCAATCTGGTCCTGCCAGTAGATCTCATTGAGCCACCAGGGCGCAAAATCTATGCCGGCATGATTGCCTTTGTCACTACCATTGGCGCCGTTCCAATAAAAGTACCAACAGCAACTCACCGGGCCGAAACGAATGGCCTGCGGGTCCCAGCCCTTCAAGGCGCGTGCTTCCGCCAGATAGGTGTCGCGAAGTTCTTCATAACCGGACGGGCTGGGATGGATATCGCGGTGCGTGCTGCCCCAGATATCGATTTCGTTATCCATATCGTAAAAATGCGGCGCACTGCCAAACGCAGTGGCGAGCGCCGCCGCCCAATCGCTGCGGTATACACAGTTTGCACCGGCGGAGCAAGTGCCGCTGTGGTCATTGAGCAACGGCACATAGGCGTCATTTGGATTAGCGGTCAGGTATGCCGGTGCACTGTCGCAGGTTGCTGAAGAAACAATGCCATCTCCCGCATCCGGATTGTATTGGTCGGTATGGCATTGCGCACCGTATTTGGCCACCGAGAAGCTCCAGTGGTGGTTGGCGGGAGAAGTCACTTCCGCGCTCTGGGCTACCCACGGCAGCATCACCATGGTCATCAGCGGATTGCCGCCGGCAGTCTTTACGTCTTGGATGAACTGAACGGAATCGCCGTCGAGGTTGGCAGTACTGAAACCCGAAATGCCGAAATTCTCGAAGTAATAATCGTTGTCGGCATTGTACGTCTTGGCCTGCCAGTTGTAGGTGGAGGTCGCATTTCCGCCCCAGCGCACGACTGACAAACCGCTATCCGTTACCGCCGCGGCATTCTTCGGATAGGCTCCGCCGTAAATATAAGGGCTGATCTCGTGCCGATTGGTCAGAACGTTCACGGTCACGCTCACGGTATTGCTGCCGGTCGGCGTGGCGGACACCTGACTGGAGTTCGCGCTTTCTCCGGCTGAATTTACAGCGGACACGACGTAGTAATAAGTCGTGCTGTTCGTCAAGCCCGTATCGGTGTAGTTGTTAGCGGAAGGCGAAGCAACTTGCGAGTAGCCGCTGCCGTTGGTGGTCGAGCGTTTCACGTTGTAACTGGTTGCACCGCTGCTCGCGTTCCAAGTGAGGCTCACCTGCGCGCTGCCCGCCACCGCCGCAAGACCAGTGGGAGAAGCCGGTGGCAGGGTGATGGTGGTACCGCCCCCGCCTCCTGAACCGCTGCCACCCCCGCAGGAAGTCAGCAGCAAAAAAAGCGCCAAACTCCAACCCATGCTCTGCGCGCTACCCCGCATGCTCAAGCTCCTCAAATGTCCTTATATTGTAAAGCAGGTGAGGGCACCCTCTGCGCTCCCCATTAACTCGCCCTCTTATTCACAGTACTGCCGCTAGCCGAGCCGCGACTGTCAAGGAGTGGCAACGACTTTTTCGCGGTCCCACGAGTCAGCCGCTCTTCACAAACTCGCATCCGCATCGTACGATGACGGCGCCCAAGCCTCCGGTTGCGCCAACTGCTGCGCGAGTTCTTCGTTCTTTGTCAAATAGAAAAAAGACCAGCTCGGAAGCTTGCGCCGGTAGGGCGCGCAGCGGTCAAAAATGCGCGTCTTTCCCAGCTCGCAGCCCACCTGCTCTAACACGTGAATCCCTTGCGCGCGGCATTCTTCATAAGCTCGCCGCATCATAGCTGCGCAATACTGGTCGGGCCAATCGCACGCTTGAAAATCCACCATACGCATCCTCTTCAAGCCGTACTGAGGCTCATCGCGCCGCTGAAAAACCGCGTAGGCGTCGATGTTGCCGTTGCGCGCGGAGGTCAATACCCACAAGCGGTCTTTATCGCTGGAGGCGGAGAAATGCCACTTTAACGCCGCGCGCGTGCGCACCGCCACTAACGCATCGCTGCGCTGGCTGAGAATTTCCCAGAAGCTATCGAAGCGCGGGTCGAACTCGCGCGCAAAGGCCACGTCGATATCGGATTGCGGAATCGCGTTCGCGCTAAAACGGTCTTTGAGCGAAAGAAGAAGCCCGGCGGGATAACTCAGCAATGGAGCCAGCGGCACACCCTTTATGCGGAGCGCGCTTTCCGCAAAGCCGCGCGGTTCCGTCACCACAAACGCCGCCATACCCCAATCGCCGACCGGCACGCGCAAGGAACCGAAAGTACTGAACGCCTCGGCCGCCTTGCCGTTCACCGTGTTGGTCAGAAATAAGTCGATATTCTCCTGGCTGAAGTATTCGTTCATCAGCATCAAGGCATAGCCGCGATACTTGTCCTCCACCGTCCAACCGCGCCCCGCGGCAACCAGCAGTTTGCGCCCGCGGAACGAGTAAGTGAGTGGGATATTCGTCAAACAACCGACAATCTGTTCCCCTTTTTCGAGCACCCAGCCTATGGGCCAGCGCGGTCCAATCTCCTCATAACAGGGATTGCCCGCCCACAGCCGGCGCCATTCGTCCACCGGCTTGCTCACTAGTCCTTGCGACGCTTCCAGCGCCGCAATGGCCTTGTAATCTTGGAAGCGCGCCTCGCGCAATTCAATTCCGTGCGTTGAGACTCCAGGCATCGCGTTTAATTTCTGCGATCAAAAGTAACGAGGAGAGATTTAAGCCCGCGCAGGCCGAGATTCTCGCGCCACACTAATTCTTGCGGCTCGAGTTGAATGTTCGGCAGACGCCGTAACATGGTTTCAAAAGCAATCTGTCCTTCCATGCGAGCCAAGGGCGCTCCAAAACAATAATGCGCTCCCCAGGCAAACGCCACATGCCGGTTATCGCTGCGGCGCAGATCCAGCTTGTCGGGATCGGGAAAGCGCTCCGGATCGCGATTGGCCGCGGCAAACACAGCAATCACCGCCTGCCGTTTCTGAATTTTTTTCCCACCCAGCAGCATATCGTCTGGCGCCAATCGGGCGGTGTGCTGGCTTGGACTTTCGTAGCGCAACAGTTCCTCAATGGCAGATGTAAGAATCGACGAATCCTTCTTCAAGAGTTCCATTTGATCTCGATTCTTCAGCAGCGATACCAACCCATTGCCAATAAGATTAGTGGTGGTTTCCTGGCCGCCTACCATGGTGACGATCAGGTTCGCCACCACTTCCTCTTCCGTCAAACGCGAACCCTCCACTTCGGCTTGCATCAAAGAACTGACCAAGCCGGGGCGCGGATTCTTGGCCTGGGCGCGCATCTCCTTTTGAAAATACGCAACCATGCTCTCGGTCGCCTGCAGCGCGCGCCGCACCCGGTCGGTATTGTGCTGGAAGTTGCCCAGCATTTCGGCGAAATCGGTCGACCAGTCTTTTAAGTCCTGGTGATCTTCCACCGGCACGCCGAATAACTCAGCCGTAACAATGGCGGGCAGCGGGTTGGCGAAGTCGGCAATCACATCCATTCGGCCGGCGTCCAGCACGCGGTCCAGCAACCGGTCGGCAATTTCCTGAATATGTTGCTTGAGCGCCGCCACCCGCGCCGGCGTAAACGCTACCGCACACAGGGCGCGCAGGCGTGTATGGTCGGGCGCGTCCATAAACAGCATCTGCTTCACCATCACGCGCGCGATGGGCTGCAATTCCGCCACCATGCCCATGGCTTCCAATTGTTGCGGACTAGGCGTACGGTCGGCCGAACATTTCAGCATTACACTGATCACGTCTTCATAGCGCGTGACCACCCAGGCATGCAGAAACGAATCCCAATGCACCGGGTCGGCCTCGCGCAGTCGCTTAAACAGCGGATAAGGGTTCGCCAGAACCGCCGGGTCCAATAGCTGGTACAAACTAAGGGACGGGTCAACTTGTAGTTGATTCATTCTTGCTTCAACTACTAATTTACTTGGTCGCGATTTTTTGATCCACCACCAAGGCCAAAGACGCGATCGTGGGAGCCTCGAAAAGCTGCCGTAAGTTCAGCGAAACTGCCAGGTTTTCGCGCACGCGTGCCAGTAATTGGGCAGCCAGCATGGAATGGCCACCGGCTAGGAAGAAGTTATCGTCGCGGCTAATCGCGCGGCCATCCATCAAGCCGCTTACCAAATGGGCAATCTTTGATTCAGTCCCCGTCCGGCTGCTCTGCTCTTCGTCCAAAGCTTTGCATGACTCCGGCAAAAGATTGTCCGGCGAGGGCGCGGGCAACGCCTGTTTGTCGCATTTCCCAGTTGTGGTCAAAGGCAGCGAAGACAGGCGCACAAAAGTTGCCGGAACCATATACTCGGGCACACGCGAGCGCAAATGTTCCCTCAGGTCGGCGGCGGTCGGTTCAGTGCCAACCACCGGCGTGACGTACGCCACCAGCGATTTATCATCCGCTTTATCGCCGCGCGCGATCACCACGCTGTTGCCGATCTGCGGATGCGCGTTCAGTTGCGCCACAATCTCATCCGGCTCCACGCGAAAGCCGCGAATTTTAATTTGATCGTCCATGCGCCCGAGAAACGCGATTTGGCCGTCGGCCAGCACCCGTCCACGGTCACCCGTGCGGTAAATGCGCCGGCCTGTGGCCGGATCGGCTACGAACTTCTCCGCCGTGAGTTGCGGCAAATTACGATACCCGCGTGCCACCTGCGGACCCGCCGCGCAAATCTCGCCCTCGCCGCCGCCGGCGACCGCGTTGCCTTCCGCGTCCATGATTAGAATTTCCATGCCGTCAATCGGACGGCCAATCGTCGGAATGTGACCGTTCGCCGCGCCCACCACTGCACCCGACGTCACCAGCACCGTGCATTCTGTCGGACCGTAGTTGTTCACCAGAATAAAAGGTAGGCCCGTGTTCGGATAACGGTGCAACGTATCCGCGCCGGTGAGCAAGACGCGCAATGCCGTATTATGCGGCCAATCGAAGGTGATCAGATGCTCGGCCATGATGGTCGGCACAAACGCGATGGTGATTTTCTTCGACACCAGCCAGTCCTTCAACCCCTCCGGCGAACGCCGGCTTGCCTCGTCAATCAAATGCAGGCTGGCGCCCGCTGTCAGGTGGCACCATATCTCCCACACCGCCGCATCAAAGGCGAGTCCCGCTATTTGACTCGCGCGGTCTGTCGCAGTCACGCCAAAGGCTTGCTGGTGCCAGTCAATCAAATGCCGAAGATTGGTATGAGTTACTTCAACACCCTTGGGACGGCCAGTGGAACCAGATGTGTACGCAATGTAGGCCAACTGTTCGCCCGCCACCGGAACTTCGCAGGGCTCCGCTGAATGATCCAAAATGGCCGCCGCATCAATATCGAGGTCGATCGTCTTCCAAGGACCTCCCGCCAAACTGGCAGCCATCCACTTATGCGAGAGCAGCAGCGGCGCGCCGGCATCCTTAAGAATGGCGTCGACGCGCCCGGGAGGGTAGGCGGTATCTAGAGGAACATAAGCGCCTCCCGCCTTGAGAACCGCCAGTGCGGCCACCACGAAATCGATACTCCGTTCGAAATACAAGCCCACCGGCGTCTCCGTGCCTACACCGAACGTTTGGATGTGGCGCGCCAAACGATTAGCCCGCTCCTCCAGCTCGAAAAATGTCAATTGCCTTTTTTCGTCGCGCACCGCCAAAGCACCCGGAATTGCGCCGGCTTGCCGCGCAATTCTTTCGTGCGCCCAAGCCACGCCCCCTTCTTTCGGCTGCGTGCTAAGAGTTTGTCTCCCGAAAACTCCCACGCGATCCATCACTCCGTTCGTTGTTTGTCTGTTGCCCATAGTTGACCTGTTTCTTTTTCACTTACCGGATTCGATCCCCGGCTTTTTCTCAGTTGTTCAAGGTAGAGCGACTCCCACTGATCGAGGATTCGCTCAATTTCAAATTTCTCGCCGGCAATTGCGCGCCCGCGCTCAGCCATCCGCGCGCGCTCGGCTTCGGGCAGTTGCAACACGCGCAGCATGGCGTTCGCCAAAGCTCCATCGTTCCTGGGCGGCACCACAAACCCGTTGGCGCCATCTAAGACCACTTCGGCGTTGCCGCCCACATCGGTCGCTACCATCGGCATGCCAACTGCGGAAGCCTGCAGCAGCACCATCGGCAAGCCTTCCAGATAGGAAGAGAGCACAAACCCGTCGGCGGCGTTCATCACGTTTGGAATATCGCGCCGCACGCCCAGAAACTTCACGCGTTCTTCCAGGCCACAGGCTGTCACTTGCGCCCGTATTTCACTTTCAAACGACCCTTGGCCGCAGATGAGTAGCACCGTTTCCCGCCGGCCCTGTTCCACAGTCCGCTTGAATGCAGCTATTAAATTGGGGTAGTCTTTTGCTTGTTCAAAGCGGCCAATCGCCAGCCATGCAAATTTACCTTCAATACCCAGTTGCTGCCGGTATTGTTGACGCGTTGCGGCGTTCGCCCGAAAATGGAGCGTGTTCACGCCGTTATAAACAACAGCGATTTTCTTCGCGGTGACTGCGCCGCGCCCCACATAACTATGCAGCGCAGGAGTGCAAATCACCGTGGTCAAGTCGCAATAGCGGTCTGTCCAGCCATGGGCCAGTTCCAGAAAACGTCCGGAACTCCCATTGACCCGCTCCATCGACAAATTGTGCAGCGTGCTGATCAAGACGGGAATCGCCTGAAAGGGCCGCACCGCGCGCGCCAGCAAATTTGCTTGCGGCATATGGCAGTGAACGACATCGGGCTGAAAACTGCGCAGTTCCTTGACGAGGCCGAGCATTGCCCTAGGATCGGGAATACCGCGTTTCATGCCGAGCGATGAGAGGGCAATATCCGAGGCTTCGAGCTCGGCGGAAATCGGAAACAGCGGCAGCAAGGAAACAATCTTCACCTCCCAGCCGCGCGCCCTGAGACCGAGACTCAAAAGCATCACCTGTTCTTCGGCGCCGCCACCCACTCCAATAGCCGTCGAAAGCATCAGAACCCGGCGGTGCCGGGACGCGGCTTTGAGAGCGGCGGAGCTCCCGGCCTCACTCTCCTTTGTGAGTGACTCTACACTCATAACGCTTTCCCCTCTCCAGTCAACATCAGCGAACGCGCGTAGTCTTCTTCCACTGAAAAGCGGCTCAGCACAATCGCCAAAAACAGATACGCTAGATAGTCAACCGGGTCCTGCGCATATCCGAACAAACCCGGCACTTCAAAATTGGCGCGCAGCAAAAGGAAAATGGCCGCAAATAGTGGCCAGTCACTCGCGTGCACGGCAGACCAACGGTGAAACGCCAACAGCCAACTGGAGCGCAACAAAAGCCAAGCAATGAGAAACACCGCAAACATGCCAATGAGTCCTTCTTCGGCCATCACGCTGATGTATTCGTTGTGGTACCCGCCGCCCAAGCTCTTCGCTAAATCAAATGTCAAATCATATTCGCCGGGGAGCCTTGACACCAGATCGTCGCGCCAGGACTCATAGCCAAATCCAAACAATGGCCGCTCCACGAATTTCTGCAAACCCACCGACCATAAATGAGACCGGCCCTCCGTGGCATGATTTACCTCTTGATCGGACGCCATGGTGACGATGACTAGGCCAGCAAGAATCGTGCCTAGGGCCAGCAGAGTGGTTGCCACTCGCGTTGATACGGACTTGCTTCGCAAGCCTTCCAGGCACAGCAGCGCAATCACACTGACGCCCATGATCACCAGCGGAGCTCGCGAACCGGTAAAAATGGACGAAATGGCAAGTACCGGAAGACCAATGAGAATGAGCACGCGGCGGGTGTGAACCAGGCATAAACCCATCAAATAACTAAACACCGCTGTAAACGCGATGCTATTGAGCGGCAGTCCTCCCATTTGCGCCACGCCCTTGAATTCACGCGCCGCCTTGTAGGTGGGCACCGTGAAACCCAGGTATCTCACATACGTGAACAGGATGAATCCGGCCAGAATCACTCCACCTGCCAGCAGAGCAAGCCCGAAGACATGCGCAGTGGGAGGGTGACGCAAGCCGCGCGCGGCAAAACAGCAGACGGTGAAAAGAATCAATAATTTTGCCCATCCGCCTAACGCGTGTGTCCGATCAGTGGCCAGCAACGTGGGGATCAGCCAAGCAATCGCCGCCAGCACCAAAACTCGGAACAGCAGAATTTCGGCATGGCTCAGCGGTGCACGATACCAAAACAAGCCCAACAGCACCGAACACATAAGCACCGGAATGCGGAGGAGCGCGCCGACCGACTCAGGCGCCAACCAAAAAGCAATCCAATACAGCGAAAGAATCAACGGAATGG
>Ga0302319_10025883_pt1 | contig 10358 bp, 7 predicted proteins | sample Bog_T0_2_FD_203319 | JGI IMG/M metagenome (GOLD analysis project Ga0302319, IMG submission 203319) | Peat permafrost microbial communities from Stordalen Mire near Abisko, Sweden - Bog_T0_2 | ecosystem: Environmental > Terrestrial > Soil > Wetlands > Peat | place: Sweden: Abisko, Stordalen Mire...
ATAGCTTGAGGATGATCAGGTCCTCAGCGGAGCAGGTTCGCAAGACAGATGCCGGCTCGAATTCGAAATCGCTGGACCGTTCGACCAGGCCTTCCTCAAACGGTAATGCCGCCAAAGCGATGTCGATCGGAACGCCGTCGGGAGACTGCAGAAGCAAGACTCGATTTCGGCGGGCAAACTCCCGAGGATCCGAGATCCGCCCCTGGTAACCCGAGGCCAGCAGTGGCACGGACACTATGTCCTCGCTTCCAAAAGGGCACAGTAGCGTGACGTCAACATCCCTTGTGAATCGTGGTTCGCCCCAACGCAACACGGCGAGCCCACCGATAAAGCAAAATCCCCAGCCATGGGCTGCGAGCGCCGTTTGAAGATCGCGCGCTGCGTCGAATAGTGCGCTCATTACCCGCGGCGGACCCTTGGCATTCGCGCGAACCAAGCCTGCTGCTCGACCAGCCCCGAGGTGGGCGACGGCGCCGGCAAGGCCGGGCAGTGACTTCCAAAAATCTGCCGCACAGCTTCTCGCGTGTCGATCGATTCGATCTCGGTCCGGCGTAGGCTCTCGAGTTCCTCTCCCGCGCGGCGCCACGTCTCCACCCATCGCCGGCGAAGGGAATCATCCGGGCTGGCTTCTTGTGGCATCCAGCTTCATCATAGCTGGGATTTTCGACGCGCACAGCACGGGCTGGATGAAGACCGATGCTACGGGACGATTCGCAATGCGCGCCATCCGGCCGGGCACCTCCGCCGCCATTTGTTTGCCCAGGGCCAAGTCCTTGTCGACAGCCTGCGCCTGGGCCACTGCGGGAAGAAGCAGGGCTAGAAGATACGCGCCTCTCATCGCCTTTGAGACGTGTCATGGACGCCGCCGGTTTCAAACATCGGCCGGGTCATTCGAGATATACTTCATGCAATCCCGTATGAAAACTGCCTTGTACATCGGCCTTGCTGTATTCGCCCTGGGTTTTCTGGTGATCTGGATTCAGCAGATTGTGCGTACCCGCCACTTGCCTGCCAGTGCGACGCGGGCCCGCAATTTCTGGCCGCTGGATGTGGGAATCGGGTTGTTTACCAACTTTCTGGATGCGCTCGGCATCGGGTCTTTTGCCACTACCAGTTCCCTCTTCAAGCTGTGCGGGCTGGTCCCGGATGAACAAATACCGGGGACTTTGAATGTGGGGCATACATTGCCCACGGTGACGGAAGCCTTCCTTTTCCTGGGGCTGGTGCAAGTGGACGTGACGACTTTGGTTTCCATGATCGCCGCGTCCACCATCGGGGCGTGGTTGGGCGCGGGAATCGTCAGCCACTGGCCGCGGCGCAAGGTGCAGATCGGCATGGGAAGCGTCCTTCTGGCGGCGGCGGCGTTTATCGTGCTGAAGCTGATGAGTTGGATGCCCGGCGGCGGCCAGGCGTTGGGGCTGACGGGAAGCAAGCTGATTCTGGGGCTGGTGGGCAATGCCGTGCTGGGTGCGTTGATGACCCTGGGAATCGGACTTTTTGCGCCCTGTATGGTTCTCATCGCCCTGTTGGGTATGAATCCGCTGGCTGCATTTCCCATCATGATGGGGTCGTGCGCCTTTCTTATGCCGGTGGGCAGCGCACGCTTCGTGCGCACCGGCAGATACAACCTGAAATCGGCGCTGGGCCTGGCGCTGGGCGGAGTGCCGGGAGTTCTACTGGCCTTTTACCTGGTGAAGTCGCTGCCTCTCAAGGCGGTCAACTGGCTGGTGGTGGGGGTGGTGCTGTACACCGCGGCGATGATGCTGCGTTCGGCGCAAAGGGAACGGCGGCAGGCCATGCTGGTGACGGCCGAGGCGACGGCGGATTGACCGCGGCTTTGGCGGCGAGGACTTTCGGCGCGGCCCTCACGGTTTCGTCGCTCCTCTCGTTTTCCGCCTACGCGCAAGGACGGACCGTGGCGATTACGGTGGACGATCTGCCCTGTGCCGGTTGCGCCGCCGATCGCTCCACGGCCGAGATGGTGAATCGCAAAATCCTGGCTGCCTTTCGCGCGCACCACGTGCCGGTGACGGGATTTGTGATTCAGCAGGGTGTGGAAGCGCTCGGAGCCGAGGCCGGCACGGGGATACTCAAAGCCTGGATCGGGCAGGGCTTCGATCTCGCAAACCACACCTATTCGCATCCCGACATCAACGATCTCGCGCTGTCAAGAATCGAGGAGGAGATTGTCCGCGGCGAATCTTCGCTCGGCCCCCTGCTGAAAGTGGCGGGAAAGAAACTCCAATACTTCCGATTCCCTTTTAACCATACGGGCGATACGAAGGAGAAGCACGATGCCATCGCGGCTTTGTTGACGCAGCGGGGTTACCGGGTGGCGACCTGCACCATCGATAGTTCCGACTATCTTTTCAACAATGCCTATGTCCGCATGCTGGCGAAGAATGACGACAACTCCGCCCGCAAGCTGCGCCAGGAGTACCTGGCTTATACCAGCACCGAGATCGATTATTACGCGGGCTTGAACCGGCAGGTCTTCGGCTACGAACCGCCGCAGGTGATGCTGTTACACGATAACCAGTTGAATGCGGACATGATCGACCAGGTGCTGGCGCTGTTTGCGAGGAAGCGGTACCGGTTTGTTACATTGGAAGCGGCGCAGTCCGATGCGGCCTATGGAACTCCCGACACCTACATCACCAGGTTCGGGCCTATGTGGGGTTACCGCTGGGCACAGGAGCGGAATGTGCATGTCAACGGCAGTCTGGAGACCGATCCGCCGAAGTGGATTCTCGATTACGGCAAAGAGAGCGCAAAGTAGCTGGTCGAATTTCGAGGTTATGTAGCCTGCTACCGTAATTAGGCTCAGGTCAGGAGTTCGCGGACAATACGCAGCAGTTCCTGGGAGTCGATGGGTTTACGAAGCGTGACGTGGGCTCCCAACAGGGCCGCGGACTTGAGGTAGACACTGTCCAAAGCCCCAGACATGGCGACGATGCGGATCTCCGGGTATTGGCTCCGCAGTTGGCGAATAGTCTCAATCCCCTCCTGGTCGGGCATAATCAGGTCGGTGAGCACCAGGTCGAATTCATGCTCCCCCATGAGCCGCATGCCGGCGCGGCCGTCGCGCGCCGAGACCACATCGTAGCCGGCATCGGAGAGGGTCTGTTGGAGCATTCCGCGCACGGCATCGTCGTCATCGAGAACCAGGATCGTTCCCCCGGGTTTGGATTGGCCCAGAACCTCGCGAACCTTGATGGATAGCTGCGCCGGAGTGAAGGGCTTGGCCAAATAGGCGACCCCGGAATCGAGCGCGCCCTCGCGCCCCAGTACATCCGCGGTGTAACCCGAGACGTATAACACTTTCATCGAAGGGCGCGTCTCGATCAGCAGGGTGGCGAGTTCGCGGCCGGTCATTGCGGGCATGACCACATCGGTGACCAACAAATGGATCGGTCCGGCGTGATCCCGGCTCAAGGACAGCGCTTCGGGGCCGCTGCCGGCTTCCAACAGCCGATATCCGTTGCTCTTCAAAATGCGGAAGGCCAGTCGCCGCACCTCCGGCTGATCTTCCACCAGGAGTACAGTTTCCGCACCGGCGGGAACTTCCGCGGCCGGCGGAGAAGCCGCTGGGGATTCGGCGGCGCCTGCCCCGCGCGGCAGGTAGATCAGGAACCGCGAGCCCTCGCCGAGCCGGCTCTCGACGTGGATCCAACCGCCGCACTGGCGCACAATCCCATAGACCGTGGAAAGGCCCAGGCCCGTTCCGATACCCATACCCTTGGTGGTGAAAAATGGTTCGAAGACGTGTTGTATGGTTTCGGCGCTCATTCCGGCGCCGGTGTCGGCGACGGAAAGCACCACGTAGGGGCCCGGTCTTGCGTCCTTGTGCGGCAGGGTGGCGTTCCGGACTAGGTCCACATTGGCGGTTTCGATGACGATGCGGCCGCCGGAGGGCATGGCGTCGCGCGCATTAATGGCCAGATTCATCAGAATCTGGGTCATCTGCCCGCGATCGGCTACCACCACGCCCAGCGAAGGGTCCAGCCTGGTGGTGATTTCGACCTGTTCGGCAATCAGGCGGCGGAGCATCTTGCCGCTTTCCTCCACCACGTGATTGAGACAGACCGGTTTGCACTCGACGATTTGCTTATGGCTGAATGCCAGTAATTGTTGGGTGAGCGCGCCGGCGCGATCGCCGGCGGCGCGGATTTCTTCCACTTCCTCGCGGGTAGAGTCGCCGGGATCGAGGCGTCCCAACAGCATGTCGCAGTAGCCGGTAATCACCGTGAGATGGTTATTGAAATCGTGAGCGATGCCACCCGCCAGGCGGCCCAGGCTCTCCATCTTCTGCGCTTGCAGCAACTGCTCTTCCAGGTGGCGCTTCTGTTCCTCGGCTTGCTTACGCTGGGTGATATCGCCGAGGAAGACCAGTGTGGCCGGTTGACCGTCGTACTCGATGGGCGCAGCCGAAACCTCCACAGGGAAAGGCGTGCCGTCGAGCCGTAGATAAGAGCGCTCTATGGGCGGAACCGGGACGTTTCGAGCGGCGCGTTCGGCCACGGCGTCGCGATCCTCGGCGCTCACCAGTTCCAGGAGGTCTCGTCCCAGCAGGGTCTCGGCGGACGCCGCGCCGAACATTGCCAGCGCCTTGGGATTCGCATAAGAGATGCTCCGGTCGCGGTGCACCAGAATTCCTTCCGGTGCGCTATCTACCAGGCGACGGAAACGCTCTTTGCTGTGGCGCAACGCTTCCACGGCATGCAGCCGCTCGGTGATGTCTTCCGCCACGCCCACAAAGTGCAGCGGATCGCCGGACGCGGCGCGCAGCAGGCTGGACGTTATATGCACCCACACCACCGAGCCGTCCTTACGGATATAGCGCTTATCCTGCGACCCGGTTTCGCCCTGTCCGGCGAGCAGCCGTTGGGTGTGCTCCGCCGTGCCGGCCAGATCATCGGGGTGCGTCAGATCCTGAAAACGGAGTTGCAGCAATTCTTCCTGGGAATAACCGGTAATCTCGCAGTATTTCGCGTTGACGCGCAGGAATCGCCCGTCCAGGGAAACATAGTTCATGCCCACTGCCGCCTGGTCGAAGGTAGCGCGGTAGAGCGATTCGTTCCGCCGCAGGGCTTCCTCCGTTTTCGTTTGTTCGGTGATATCCAGCAGGTTCAAGGCGACGCCGGCGCAGGAACCCGCCGCATCGTGCAGGGGAGCGGCCGAAATGCTCAGGGAGATGATTCTCCCGTCCTTGCATTGGCCCAGCCCGCGGCTGCCCGAAATCACCTCGCCTTCGACCACCTGGCCGTGAATTTGACGGGCACTCTCCATCCGGCTGGCGGGTATGAAGGGCGCCACCGCGCCGATCGCTTCGTTGGCGGTCCACCCAAACAGGTGCTCGGCGGCTCTGTTCCACGTGGTTACTCGCAGGTCCGGAGTGACTGCCACAATGGCGGCGGGGGAGGCGTCGATCACGGCGCTAAAGGCATCGAGCATGCGCCGCATTCTCTCGTCCATGGCCCTCCGCTCCGTGATGTCGCGAATAATGCTCTGCAGAAAATGATTTCCGGCCACATGGTTGGAGCGGGCGCTCACCTCGACCGGTATGGGGTAGCCGTCGCGTCCCTGGTGAACGGTCTCGAACACGAGGGAGCCGCGTTCTTTGGCTGTGTTCCATTGATTTTCGATGTCCCCCAGGCTGGAAGGATGACGCAGATCGCGGACGCTCAGGCGCTGGAGTTCTTCGCGGCTATATCCGTATGTCGCGACGGCACGGTCATTGGCTTCCACGATGCGCAGATCTTCGTCCAGCAGAAGGATGATGTCGTTGGCGAAGCGGGAGAGGTAATCGTAATGGCCTACCAGGGCCGCCCGCTCCAGTTCAGCCTGGTAGTGGGCGCGGTAGAACTGTAGTTGCTGACGGCGCCAGAGGAAGAAGATTCCCGCGCCGGCCACGAGAATCAGCGAGAGGGTGGCGGCAATCAACAGAAGGGCGCGGCGTTGAATGGGCGCCTCTACCTCCGCGGCATCCAGTTTGGACACCAGGAACCAGGGCGTATCGGGAACGGCGCGCACCGCGGCGAAAACGGGAATGCCGCGATAGTCCGCGCCTTCGACAGCTCCCTGCGCGCCGCGAAAGGCCTGCACCGCGGGAAGGTCGCCGTGGCTGATCGAAACTCGCATCCGCAGAGCCGTATTGGGGCGGCCGCGAAGGTCGCTCAGAAACAGCACGTCATCGCCGTCCCGCCGGACCAGAACTGTCTCCGCGCTACGGCTGGGTACGGGCCACCGCTGGAGCATGGGGTAGAGGTGATCGGCGGGATCGATTCCCACCAGCAGAGCGCCGAAAGGCCGCGAGCCGGGAGTCGCACGGAGGGGAAGATTCAAACCCAGGTGAATGACATCGCTGTTTTCAGCGAGGTGTAGATCGCGGAATACGATATCGTTGGCGCGCAGAACCTCCTCTGCGATCTGACCGAAGTGGGCGGCATCTCCGAACGTGCGCCCCACGGAGAGAATCGTGTTTCCCCGGTTATCCACGAACGTGGCGCCGGCAAAGTGGAGACGGCGGCACAACTCTTCCAACCACGTCTGGATTTCGTCCCGGCCCTGCCGGCCGGGCTTGCCGGCGGCCAATCGCTCCATCGCGGCCAGGCCGGCGGTATCCGCCATGAGGACGCGAGCCTCGGCGATCTGGAGTTCCCGCCACTCCGAGATTTCCGTTACCTTGAAATCGGCAACGGCGAGGAGCTGGTTTCGGACCTCGTGTTCGACGGCCTCTTTCTGCGCTCCGTAGTAGCGATAGGATATGCCGCCGATGGCAATCGCCATCACCGCGAACAGAGCCAGCAGACGGAACGGTACACCGGGATCGGGCGGGGACGGGGCATTTCGTAAAGCACTCGGAATGGGGGGGCCTCCTCCGAACTCAAGGACGATAGCCGGCGCGGCGGCTTGAGCCACATGTCCCAGCGAACTGATTGCAAGAGTATCAGAATTGCAGGTTCCGTTGTACGGTGAGATTCAGCTCCTTTCATGGAACTCCACTCCCCGGCTTCAAACACCATGTGATCGCCGTCCACACGTGCCATGCGGAAACCATCGGCTTCAAAATGCGGCGCGGGGCTTTTGTCTCGTGCCGCCGCAGGGTGAGCGGCCAGTCGCGGTGAAGTGGCAACCAGTGTCGGCAGATTGCGGTTCCGAGCCGAACTCCCGTGCGCCGGCGAAGGAACCCTCCCTTACGGTCGGGGCTCTGATGGTTTCGTTGACACTACAAGACTTCGGATCGGAGCCGCGACCGTGAGGGAGCGGTCTTGCACGCCGAAACTGAGTTTCGCGACAGAAACTAGCTAGCGCGCTTCCGGCTTGATGGCGTAATACCCTTTGCGCGCCTGGGCTTTCAGGTTCTTATTGGACAGCTTGATATCCAGCTTGCGGTACGAGCCGTCTTTGGCGTCGTTCAGCGGGGTGTAGCCGATGGAATACTGGCTGCGCATTTCGTCCTGCAGTTCCTTAAAAACCACGTCCAACGGGTTCTTGCGGTCCACGCGATAGACATGGCCGCCGGTCTCGTCGGACATCTTGTGCAGAGCGGAATCGCCGGCGCCGCCGCCGAAGCTGATGCCCCAGCCGCCATAGGCCGAAGGATCGGAATACTCGATGCTATAGATCACAGCGTCGGCCTTCTGCGCGGCCATTACAGCCTCGGCGATGGGAGTGCGGCTGCCTTCGTCCACTCCGTCGGTGATCACCACCAGAACTTTGCGCCCCACTTCGCTCTTCAACTTTTCGTTGGCCGCCAGGTAGACCGCTTCGTAAAGGACCGTGCCGCGCGGGTCGCCCATGGTGGGAACCGGCCCCGGTCCGACGCCGCCCACTCCGGAACTGACACGCAGATCGCGCATCGCCGAGGTCAACAGCTTGGCGGAGCTGGTGTAATCCTGCAACAACGTGGTTTCTTCGCCGAAACTGAACAGGAACGCCTCGTCCTTTTTACGCAGAACCTGGGAGAAAAACTGCGAAGCGGCGTCGCGCTCGATCTGGATCAGATTGCGCTGGCTGCCGCTCACGTCGATCAGCAGCCCAATGGTGAGCGGAAGGTCGGTTTCGCGCGTGAAATACTTGATCGGTTGCGCCTTCCCGTCCTCCAGGACGGTGAAATCCTTCTGCTCCAGGTTGGGAACCAGAGCCCCGTTTTTGTCGCGTACGGAGGCCAGAATGCTGACCACGTCCACATCCGCCCGGATGATGGTGGGCAGTTCGTCCGTATTAGAATTGGGCTTGGTCTGCTGCTGGGGCGGAGTCTGTGCCAGGAGCACGGCGCCCAGGGTGAAAATGAGAAGTCGTCGCATGCCGGTACAATAAGGACGTATCCGGGAGTCAACCTGTTTCATCATGAAGGAAGCCATTCAACACCTCCGGCTCAATGACCCGATTCTCTCGGAAATCATTGACCGCGTTGGAGATTATGGTATCCAATTCCGCCATCCGGATTTGGAAACCCTGGTGAGATCGATTGTATCCCAACAACTCAGCGGAAGGGTCGCGAGCGTCATTTTCGAACGGTTGCTCAAGGCCGCGGGCGGCCAATTAACCGCCGGGAATATCCTCAAACTGCGGCCCGCGCGCATGCGGACGCTGGGCCTGTCCAAGCAGAAAACCACCTATATCCGCGACTTGGCCCGCCACGCACGCGATGGCCGGGTGGTGTTCGAGGAGCTGGCGGCGTTGGACGACGTGGCGATCATCGAGCGGCTCACCCAGGTGAAAGGCATCGGGGTCTGGACGGTGCATATGTTCCTCATCTTCGCCCTGCGGCGGACGGATGTGCTGCCCACCGGAGATTTGGGGATCCGCAACGCCATTCGGCGGGCTTACGCCATGGCGGAGCCGCCTACGCCCGCCGAAATGGAAGCTATGGCCCAGCGGTGGCGGCCGTATTGCAGCGTGGCGAGTTGGTACCTGTGGCGCAGCCTGGAACCCAACGCCAACCTGTAACCGGCAAGCTAAAGCATGCCCCACCGAACCAGCGGTGGGGCATGCTTTAGCTTGCCAAAGTCTCAATTACGGCATTTTAATTCACAGGCTGTTGAGAGTTTCTACGTCGGCGCTATAATACTCACAGGATATTGGGACCTCGCGGTATGCTTTAATCCTGAAGGAGAGACTGAAATGCGCACCTGGAAATTGGCCCTTCCGGCCGGAATCGTGATGGCGGGATTCCTGTTCTGCACGACGGCAACGTACGGCAAACCGGAATACATGAAAAAAGAGAACTTCAAGTCGTGCACCGGCTGCCACAGCAAGGCGGCGACCAAGGACAATCCGAATCTCAACGACCTTGGCACTTGCTACCAGAAGAACGATCATTCCCTGGCCAAGTGCACCGTACCTGACGGCGTCAAGAAGTAGTCGTTTACCCGTGCCCGGGATGTGGGCCCGCCTGGCGCCCGCAAACCGCTGTTCCGGCTGGGAACACACCCGGGCTATCCCTCCCCTCCGAACCCACCGTGTCACAATGGCCGTAAGCATATGCTGGCCGATCTTCGTTTTGCCCTCCGCACCTTTCGCCGCAGCCCCGGATTGATCGCCGCCGCGGTTCTGGCAACCGCTCTGGGAGTGGGCGCCAACACCGCCATCTTCAGCGTGATCCAAGCCGTGCTCCTGCGGCCCCTGCCCTACCGCGATTCCGCCCGCCTGGTGATGATCTGGGAGAAGAACCCCGTCTTCAAAGGCTTTCTGGCGGAACGGCTGCCGGTCGCCGGCCGCAATTACGCGGAATGGAAGCGCCACGCCCGCTCCTTCAGCGGCATGGCCGCCATGCAGGAGGCGCGCTTCCAATTGACCGGCACGGACAAGGCCGAAGAACTGCCGGCGGTGCGCGTGACTCCCGATTTCATTCCCCTGCTGGGAAGAACCGCGGCGCTGGGCCGTTTGTTCCTGCCCGAAGAAGCCCTGGCCGGCAAAGACCAGGTGGTGCTGTTGAGCTACGCCTTATTCCGCCGCCGCTTCGCCGCCGACCCGCGCACCGTGGGCCGCGGCATCGGGCTGAACGGCAAGAACTACACCGTGATCGGCGTACTGCCCGCCGACTTCCACCTGCCGGCGCTGTTTCAAGGCATGGACGTCCGCAAGCCCGACGTCTGGCTGCCGATGAGCGACGTTTTCGATGCGGCCAGCGAGAACAGTCGCGTCAACTATGTGGTGGCGCGCCTCGCCGGCGGCGCTTCCCTCCAGCAGGCGCGCGCCGAGATGGCGGTGCTGGCCAAGGGTCTGGAACAGCAATACCCCAAGATCGATACCGGCTTCAGCACCAGCGTCTTCCCGCTCTCGGCGGAAGACGTGAGCCCGGCCACCGGCCGCACCGTATTGGCGCTACAAGTGGCGGTGGGGTTTGTGCT
>Ga0302319_10025885_pt1 | contig 10358 bp, 7 predicted proteins | sample Bog_T0_2_FD_203319 | JGI IMG/M metagenome (GOLD analysis project Ga0302319, IMG submission 203319) | Peat permafrost microbial communities from Stordalen Mire near Abisko, Sweden - Bog_T0_2 | ecosystem: Environmental > Terrestrial > Soil > Wetlands > Peat | place: Sweden: Abisko, Stordalen Mire...
TACAACACCGAGATGGCACAATTCGCAAAGTTCGCTTCGGACAACATCCTGCGCGCCCCGGTGATTGACCGAACGGGTTTGACCGGATCATTCGACTATAAAGAACCCGTGAGCCGGCCGGATGCGGAGGTGGACTACGGCAACCCGCCCTTCATGGAATTGGTCTCGGAGATCGGCCTGAAGCTCACGGCGGCCCGGGGGCCGGTCGAGAGTTTTGTGATCGACCGCGCGGAAAAGCCATCGCCGAATTGAGCCGGCCGGGACCGGTGAAGATGATGGTGGACTGTGTCCAAATGTGCCACAGGCTCCAGCCTTCGATCTGCGCTCGACCCACAGGCTGAAGCATGTGCTACCTGGTACGGCACGGGCCGTCGTCTCAACCGCGGACCTTCCCCAAATTCTATTGGGGAATGGAAGTAACTGCCGGACGATCCTTGCTGGGTGGGGGCGGCAGTGGCGCGAGTTTTTCATAGCCACGTTCGCCGTTCGCTCCGATCGCGCCCGGCCCAGGGCCTAAGTGAGCGGCATCCACGTTGTTTTCCGCGCAGGAATACTCCTTAAGCTGCTGCTCGGGGCGGCCCAGAATCCAGGTTCTCTGATAATGCACCGGTTCCGTGTAGTACTTGGAATCGTAGATCGTCTCTTCCAGATGAAGATGGCCGAGATCCGGACGGGTCCATTTCTCCACCAGATGCAACTGGTCGCTGTGAGGATCGGCATTTTCATCGGCCCAGGTGCGCTCTTCCTTGAACGCGGCCGAATCGATCACAAGAGTATTCTTGTCTTGCCAGGAGCCGATCTCTTCGCCAAAGAAGGACGGATCGGGATCCTCGGTGTGTTTGACGCCACTGAAGAAGGGGACGATTCGGTAGGTCGTGTACCAATAGAGAAACACGGCGCGCTCCTGGCCCTGCACAATCTGGAAGGCCAGTCCGCTGGCGTTATGGCGCGGAACTCCGCCTACGATGCAGAGCGCTTCGGGATCGATCGTGTGCTCGACGTTGTATTTGTGCGCAGTCTCGCCCGCCGGGGTAAACGGCAGCTTATAGCCGGGGTAGTCTTTTCCGATATTGCCGCCCGGTACGTTTTCGGGCGAATGGGATGGACTCCAGTAGCCGCTGAGATCTACGTGCCCGTCGGCGGTTTTCGGAGCCGGACCCTGAGGAGGAACGGGATCTCCGCGGCGACCGCGGCCAGATGCAGCGGCATCGGGAGCCTTGGGCGCGGTTGGCGCCGATTGCGCGAATGCGCCGGTCGTCGTCAGAATCAGCAGGAAAGCGGGGGGTGCGATGGCCCGCAGCATCGTTCGGGAAGTCATAATTCAAGTCCTTTCAAATCTGTAAGTTCGGAAGAACGAATCATTCGACTGGCCAGAAAGAGCCGGGTGCATGGCTCATGCGGGGACTGGTCCGAACAACAATACGGTACCATAACACGGTATACTCTATCAAGATAGTAGACTATCATTCCGCCGTCGCCCCGCAGGTGCGATCCGGAATGGTCCCATGACCGGAAGACTCTCCGATTGAGCCTTAGTCCGAGCGCTTTGTCGACCCAATCGTTCCTTAAGGAGAGCTAAACATGAAACTTGATTCCGAAGCCTTGAATTCCACCCGCCGCAGTTGGCTGAATACGGTGCTGCGCACCGGGACCGCGGTTGCGTTTTCTTCCCGCCACTCACTCCCCGCCGAAGCCGGGATTGAGTTTCCCTCTAAATCGGAGTTTCCGGTCAATGAGAAATCGGTATATCTGAACAACGGCGGCGCACACCCTCTGGGCCGGGGAGCGATCCACGCCATTCAGACCTACCTGGAGGTAGCGGCCGCGGGAACGTCTGCGCCGCTCGCAAAAACCAGCGAGGAGCTGCGGACCCACTACGCCGCGCTCATCAATGCCCCCGTCCCGACCGTGAGTCTGATACCCCGGACGATCGCCGGCGAGAATCTGATTGTTACGAGCCTGGACCTGGCGCACACACCCGGTAACATTGTTACCGATGAGCTTCATTTTCAGGGCTCGCTGAGCCTGTACCGTGCGCTTCAGGCAAAGGGCGTGGATGTCCGCATAGTGCCGGCGCGCAACTGGAGCATCGAACTGGCCGATGTGGAAAAGGCTATCGACCGTAACACGAAGCTGATCGCCGTTTCCGGTGTTTCCCAGGTGAACGGGTTCCAGCCCAACCTTAAAGCATTAAGCGATCTGGCGCATAGCCACGGAGCTTATCTGTATGCAGATATGGTGCAGGCCGTGGGCGCCATTCCTGTGGACGTTCGGGCGTCGGGCGTGGATTTCTGTTCCTGCGGAAGCCAGAAGTGGCTGATGGGCGACGAAGGTCTGGCCTTTCTGTACGTCCGCGAAGGGCTGGCGGAAGAAATCGTGAAGCGGGCGCAGTTCGGCGTGCGCCAGATCACGGGTCTTCAGAACCGCCTGCTTCCCAACGACACGACTCTCGACGAGCAGGCCGTTTCGAAGCCCTTACAGGGACCGGCGTTCTATCTGGATGTCGGCGTCCTGTCGCGAACGGTGATGGCGGCACTGACTTATACGCTGCCACTCATTCGCCGTCTGGGCGTGGAAGCCATTCAGGCGCATAACAGCAGTCTGGTCGCGCGGCTGCGTAAGGAAATTCCTCGTCTCGGCTACGAATGCGCAACGCCTGAGGACTCGCATTCGGCGCTGGTCAGCTTCAGCTATGGCGCCGCGGATCGGCAGGCGATTGCGGCAAAGCTGAAAAGGGCGAATGTGCAGGTGAAGGTCGACCAGCGCGTCATCCGGGTCTCGCCTTCCGTTTATAACGACGGGACTGACGTCGACAAACTCCTGGAAGCGCTTTCCTGACACGATGAAATCCGGGCGCGCGGCCTGTGATTGACGTGTCCGTCGGGGCGTAGTAGCCTAAGTCCTTAAGTCCCGACGTCACCGTGTCCTTCACAAAATCCAACACGCGGCTGGTAAAGTTCGCACGGATGATGGTGCCGGGAGTCATCCTGGCCCTGCAGCTTTCCGCCGCGCCGCCCGTCGATTTCGGCCGTGACATCCGCCCCATCCTCTCCGACCGCTGCTTCACCTGCCATGGCCCCGACGCCGCCAATCGCCAGGCGGGGCTGCGCTTCGATATCGAAGACGGCGCCAAGAAGGCTCGCGGCGCCCGTCCGCCGGTAATCGTGGCGGGCGATGTTGCAGCCAGCGAGATCCTGAAACGCGTGGCCCCCGCCGATCCGGCCATGCGGATGCCGCCTCCTTATTCCGATCACAAGCCGCTGACGGAAACGGAAGTGGCCACGCTGAAAGCGTGGATCGAGCAGGGCGCCAAGTGGCAAAGTCACTGGAGTTTCAACGCGCCGGTGCGGCCCGCCGAACCTGCCGTGCAGAATCGCGCCTGGGTGCGGAATCCGATCGACACCTTTATTCTGGCGCGTCTCGAAAAAGAAGGCCTGAAGCCTTCGCCCGAGGCGGATCGCGACCGTCTGCTGCGGCGCGTCAGCTTCGATCTCACGGGCTTGCCGCCCACTCTCGCGGAACTTAACGCGTTTCTTGCGGATGCTTCGCCGGACGCCTATGAGAAAGCCGTTGACCGGCTCTTGACTTCGCCGCGCTATGGCGAGCGGATGGCGGTCGATTGGCTGGATGCGGCTCGTTACGCCGACACGCACGGCTACCAGACCGACCCCGCGAAGGAAATCTGGCCCTGGCGCGATTGGGTGATCAAAGCGTTCAACAGCAACATGCCCTACAGCCAGTTCACCGTTGAGCAACTGGCGGGCGATCTGTTGCCTAATGCCACGGTGGAGCAGAAGATCGCAACCGGTTTTCAGCGCAATCACCGGATCAATTCCGAGACCGGCGCGATTGCGGAGGAGTTCCAGGCGGAGAATCTTGTGGATCGAGCCGCCACTCTGGGCACGGTCTGGATGGGTTTGACCGTGGGTTGTGCGCGCTGCCACGATCACAAGTTCGACCCGATTCTCCAAAAGGATTTTTACAGCCTCGCGGCCTTCTTTAATAACGTCGACGAAGTGGGCAATGGCGGGAGCGCCGATGGCCGGGGCAACTTCAAGCCCTATCTGAAGTTGCCGTCGCCGGAACTGGAAGCGGTGGTGGCGGCGAAGGATACGGAGTTGAAGATCGCGCGGGAGAAACTGAGCGCGCTCGATAAAGAACTCGCAGCGGGTCAGGCCGCATGGGAAAACACCGCGCTCACGTATCAGCCGAAGTGGGAAGTGCTGACGCCCGCGAGCCTGAAGGCCGATGGCGGAGTGACGTTGAAAGCGCTGCCGGATGGGTCGGTGCTGGCCGGCGGAGCGATGCCGCCTGCATCGATCTTCGAAGTCACGGCGGAGACGAAGCTGAAGAACATTACCGGATTTCGCCTGGAACTGATTCCGGATGCCGGACTGCCTGGCGGAGGCTCGGGGCGGGGTACCGGCGGCAAGGGTGTGGTGACGCTGTTTGAAGTGCGCGCGGGTGGCAAGAAGATCGACCTATCGCGGATCACTGCGGATTTCAAATCGGAAGAGTCGGAACTCAACCTGGTGTTGCATCCGGCCGATCAGTTGAAGCGCGGCTGGGGTGTGAATCCGGAGATGAACAAGCTGCATTACACGGTGATGGAGACCACGCGCCTCTTGAGTCCCGAGGGCACGCTGACCTTCCGCATTGGCAGCGAATATGAAGGCGCGCTGGTCGGGCGATTCCGAATTTCAGTGACGGATTCGGAATATCCGGAAGTAGTGCCGGACGACATGGCGGCTATTTTGAAGACGCCGGTGGCGGATGGATCTGAGAAAGCTCGTTCCGAGAAAGACGCCAAAGCCCTCACGCAATATTTCGTCACGCATCCGGTGGAGCGGCGCAGGTTGAGCGAGGCCGTGGCGCAGCTCAGTTCCGAACGCCAGGCCGCCGAGAACAAGATTCCGAGCACCATGGTGATGTCGGAAATGGCAACGCCGCGCGACATGTTCGTCCTCGTGCGCGGCGCTTACGATCACCCTGGCGATCAGGTGACCGCTACCACGCCGGGCTTCCTGCCGCCCATGCCGGTCGACGCGCCTCGCAATCGTCTGGGCCTGGCGCAGTGGCTGGTGGATCCGGCGAATCCGCTCACCGCGCGCGTCGCCGTGAACCGCTACTGGCAGATGTATTTCGGGACCGGGCTGGTGAAGACAGCGGACGACTTCGGGAGTCAGGGCGAAGCCCCGAGCCATCCGGAATTGCTCGACTGGCTGGCCACGGAGTTCGTGCGTAGTGGCTGGGATGTGAAGGCTATGCAGCGGCTGATTGTGACATCCGCGGCATATCGGCAGGCGTCCGTGGCCACTCCGGCATTGCGTGAACGCGATCCGGAGAACCGGTTGATTGCGCGCGGTCCGCGTGTCCGTTTGTCGGCTGAGATGATTCGCGATCAGGCGCTTTCGGTGTCCGGCCTGCTGGTTACGAAGATGGGCGGGCCGTCGGTGAAGCCTTATCAGCCGGAAGGCCTGTGGGAACAGCTTTCGGCGTTTCAGGGCAAGAAGCTGTTTGAGCGTTCCACCGGAGAGGATCTGTGGCGCAGGAGCGTTTACAGCTACTGGAAGCGCACGGTGCCTCCGCCTTCGATGACCATCTTCGACGCGCCGACGCGGGAATCCTGCACGGTGAAGCGGCAAATGAGTTCCACACCGCTTCAGGCCCTGGCCCTATTGAACGATGAGATGTACGTCGAGGCCTCGCGCAAGTTCGCGGAACGGATGGTCAAGGAAGGCGGCGCGTCGGCGTCCGAGCGGCTGGCGTGGGCACTACGCCTTGCCACTTCGCGGCCCGCCAGTGCTTCGGAAGTGAAAATCCTGGAGCAGGGACTGGATCGGCGGCTGGCGCAGTATCGGGTGGATCGCGCTGCTGCGGAAAAGCTTCTGGCGGCGGGCGAGTCGCCGCGCGACCAGGCGATCGATGCCGCGGAACTTGCCGCCTACACAACTGCGGCGAGCGTGATCCTGAATCTGGACGAGGTCATCACAAGGCAATGAATCCGCTACGCGAACACCAGTTGATGATGACGCGCCGCCAGTTGCTGGGGCGCGCCGCGACGGGTATCGGGACGGTGGCGCTCGGCTCTTTGCTGGCGGGCCGCGCCGAAGCCGCGCCCGGGTTGCCCGGCTTTCCGAATTTCCCGGCAAAGGCAAAGCGCGTAATTTACCTGCACCAATCGGGCGCGCCTTCGCAGATGGATCTGTACGACTACAAGCCCGGCCTGACGAAGCGCTTCGCCGAGGAGTTGCCGGATTCCATTCGCATGGGCCAGCGGCTGACGGGCATGACGTCCGGGCAGAAGAAGTTTCCGGTGGCGCCTTCGGTCTACAAGTTCGCGCAGCATGGCAAAGCGGGCATCTGGCTCAGCGAATTGCTGCCGCATACCGCAAAGATTGCGGATGAGATCACGGTGGTGAAGAGCACGTTCACCGAGGCGATTAATCACGATCCTGCCATCACGTTCATCCAGACCGGCAGTCAAGTGGCGGGTCGGCCGTGTTTCGGGTCATGGGTGAGCTATGGACTGGGCTGCGAGACGGACGATCTGCCCGCGTTTGTGGTGATGATTTCGCGCGGCACCGGGCGCAAGGTGGATCAGCCGCTCTATGACCGCCTGTGGGGCAGCGGCTTCCTGCCCACCGCGTACCAGGGCGTGAAGTTTCGTTCGGAAGGCGACCCGGTTTTGTACCTGTCGAATCCTCCGGGGATCGATGCAGACCGGCGGCGCAGCATGCTGGACGATATCCGTGCGCTGAATGAGATCAATGAGCAGCAGTTCGGCGATCCGGAGATTGTAACGCGGATCCGGCAGTATGAAATGTCGTACCGGATGCAGACTTCGGTGCCGGAACTGACGGATCTGTCGAAGGAGCCGGAATCGACCTTCGAGTTGTACGGGCCGGATGCGCGCAAGCCGGGCACGTACGCGTCGAACTGCATTCTGGCGCGACGCCTGGCCGAGCGCGGCGTGCGTTTCATCCAGCTTTATCACATGGGCTGGGATCACCATGAGGGAGTTCCGCGCCAGTTGCCGCCGCAGTGTCTGGATACGGATCAGCCTTCGGCGGCGTTGATTCAGGATTTGAAACAGCGCGGCATGCTGGACGACACGCTGGTGGTGTGGGGCGGGGAATTCGGGCGGACGGTTTACTGCCAGGGGAATCTCTCGCCGGAGAATTACGGGCGCGATCATCATCCGCGATGCTTCACGGTATGGATGGCAGGCGGCGGAATTAAGCAGGGCTTGTCGTACGGCGAGACGGACGATTACAGCTATAACATCACGGAGAAGCCGGTGCACGTGCATGATATGAATGCGACGCTGCTGCATTGTCTGGGCGTGGATCACACGAAGCTGACGTATCGCTATCAGGGCCGCGATTTCCGGCTGACCGATGTGCACGGGACCGTGGTGAAGGATTTGCTGGCGTAGGGCTTGATGCCGACAGCGAGGTATGTTCGTCGCGTGAATTGGGCGATCGCAGCCGTCGTCCTGCTGTGGCTTGGCGGGGCGGAGGCGAGCGCACAGTCAGCGGGATCGGGTGAGAAACCGCTTCAGTTCATGGGGCACGATGTGACCGTTACAGATCCTGGAGTCGAAGATCCGGACGGATTTTTCCCCAGGGGGCCGGCGTCGGTCTGCGTGGAACTGGCGCCGAAGCGGCAATGCTACACGGCACCCAAAGAGTTTGGCCGCTTCCCGAAAGCCGTGGTGATGCAGATTGAAAAGAATCAATCCGCCATTCTGTTTTCTGCCTCCAGCGGCGGAGTGAGCGGATATGGAATTCACTTTGCTCTGCTTCGCCCCGGTGCCGGAGGTGACCTGGAGGATTTCTTTAAGTCGGGGATTTCCCTGTCGAGCCAGAGTGAGCACGCATTTTGGAGCGAGCCGTCGATATCCGGTTCAAAGATATTCGTTACCGCCGACTATGTTTGGGGCCCGGACGAGAGTCATTACCAACAGCATCGCTTCATCGTGTCTACTTACGTACGGAGACCGTCGTCGATGGTAGATGGCCTCTGCTATTACCTCGAAGATCAGTTCATGACGGTTCGTAAGTACGATTTGGAGGAGAGCGCAGATATCCTGAAGTCGGAGCGGCAGGAAATCCTCGCTCGCCTGCGGCGCATCAGGATGGAGGAGAAGCGAATAGTGCAGGCTCCGACGAGTGGGCCGCCGAAGAAGTAAACTGCGATCATCGCCGAAGCTATCGGGTCGAAACGCGTGAATCCAGGCAGTCGCCTGTAAGTTAACGCGGATCGGCCCCCGCGCCCATCAATATCAACGCCCGCTGCGCGAACGGCGAATAAACCAGCGGCGTCATGCACGCCAGCGCCAATCCAAAACTGATGTGGTGCATCAGTAAAAACGGTGCCAGCGACCACAACGCGTCAAGCGGCAGCAGCACCGGCCAAAGTCGCAAAAACTTGCGCTTCATTCCCGGCGCATGGAAAAGCACGGCGCAAAGCAGGAAGGTTCGCACCGGAATCATCATCGCCGCCGTCACAATCATCGCCGTGAATGCCTGCGTTGCAAACGGCAGCGTCGACATGAGATCGTTAATCTCCGCCAGATTCGCCAGCGCGCCCACGTAAAAACCAAGGTACATAATCTGGAGCAGGACGAAGAGCGTCTGCACCGTGGAATGTGAGCTCCTGGGCAGATCTTCGGGGGCGGCCAACACGCCGTCAAAGAGTCTTGCCTCCTCTGCGTGGTCCGGCGGGGCGGCGTCATTCGGGGCCGCTGCTTCACCAGTCACAATCCGCTCCACCGGAGCCACAAACCGATACCCCCGCCGCGCCAGCGTTTCCACGAATCTCGGATTGCTCGCCTTATCCCCCAGCGCCTCGCGCAACCGATTCACCGCCGAATTCACCCCGTGGTCGTAGTCGACAAACGTCCCCTCAGGCCACAAATCCCGACAGATGTCGTCCCGAGTGATGATCTCCCCCGGCCGCTCCAGCAACATGAGGAGCAGTTGGAAAGGCTGCGCGTGCAGTTTGACCCGGATGCCATTGCGACGCAGTTCCCCTGCGGCGGAATCCACCTCGAAGATCCCGAAGCGATAGCGCCCGGTTTGTCGTGCCTCGGTCATGTCTGGTGTCCAGTGTACCGAATCCGCCGCGTGAGATGCACCCGCGCACGCCGTGAGGAATCCCGCGAAGTTGCGCGTTTGCCGGAGTTTGCGCCGTGAGGAACAATCGCCTCCGCGTGAGGTTTCCTGCATTGTGGTTCCCGGCCGAAACGGCGCATGCTCGGGACATGAAAACCGTAACTTGCTCCCTGGCATTTCTGCTGTGCACGAAGCTGCTGCCTGCCGAACCCTCGCCCGCAGCTCTGGCCGCCTTCGATACCTACGTCAAGAACGTCGATGCCCGGCTCGCGGCGCAACACCATACGCCAGGGTCATTCCTCGCCCCCGTTTCCGCGAGCGACGCCGATCGCCTGCGCCAGGGGCAACTGATCGTCGAACGGCTCACCCCCTCCACGACCGCCGAATTCCCGGGAGCACTGCTCCACCACTGGCGCGGCACGGCCTTTGCCCCCGACGCTCACGCGGCCGACTTCGCCCGGCTCCTGCGTGACTTCGCCAGCTATCCGCAGTACTTCGCCCCCGACGTGATCGCGGCAAAAGTGCTCGCCCATGACGGCGACCGGATCCAGGCGTCCCTCCGCGTACGCCAGAAGCACGTCATCACAGTCGTGATGGACACCACCTATGACGTTGTCTTCGGCAGGCTCGACTCGCGCCATGGCTACAGCACCTCACGCAGCACGCGGATCGAAGAAATCGATTCTCCCGGCACCACCGCCGAACGCCCGCTCAGCGCATCCGAAGAGCACGGCTTCCTCTGGCGGCTGAACACATGGTGGACCTGGGAAGAGCGCGATGGCGGCCTCTACCTCCAGATCGAGGCCGTGTCCCTCACGCGCTCCCTCCCCGCGCTCCTCGGCTGGGCGATACGGCCCTACATCGAAAGCATTCCGCGCGAATCTCTCGAATTCACTTTAAGCTCCGCGCGCAATGCGCTTCGGCAATAGCGGCACATCGAAAGGACAACAAACATGAACACAACGAACATCAGGACGTTTACCCCGGCCAGCCGCATCAACCAGGCGCTGACGGCCTCCGTTGAAAAGCAGGCACTGCAATGGATGGCGCGGCGCGCCCCGCGCTGGCTGACTTCCGATCAGCTCACAGTTCTCGGCCTCGCCGCACAACTGGGCGCAGGTCTGTTCTACACCCTGTCCCGCTACAACCCGCACTTCCTCTGGCTGGTAATCCTCTGCATCATCCTCAACTGGTTCGGCGACAGTTTGGATGGCACACTGGCCCGCGTGCGGTGTCAAC
>Ga0302319_10025886_pt1 | contig 10357 bp, 22 predicted proteins | sample Bog_T0_2_FD_203319 | JGI IMG/M metagenome (GOLD analysis project Ga0302319, IMG submission 203319) | Peat permafrost microbial communities from Stordalen Mire near Abisko, Sweden - Bog_T0_2 | ecosystem: Environmental > Terrestrial > Soil > Wetlands > Peat | place: Sweden: Abisko, Stordalen Mire...
TGAAAAAGCGGCCCAAGGCCAGGCTCGTGAAAGTGAGGCCCAAGCCCAGGGCCAAGCTCACGCGCAAGCACGCGGTTGCTGTCGCTGAGAGCCAGGAGCGTGCTGGCGTCCTGGCTGCCCGGTTCGGGGTCACACGCGGCACAATCCAGCAAATTCGAAACGGGACCACATGGGGCCCCGTCACCGATCAGGCCAGGCGTTCCGACTACCGGCTGCGCGGCTCGCTGAACCAGAACACCAAGCTCAACGAAGAGCAGGTCATCGCAATTCTTGGGAGCGACGCGAGCGCCCAGGTTTTGGCGAAACGCTACGGCGTCTCGCAGACGGCGATCATCCGCATCCGGCAAGGTCGGAATTGGAAGCATATCGATCGCGCGCAGTTCGTCCGCCCGTCGCCACCCCACCGCGGTCCAGATCCGGTGGTCGGGCGTGCATCGGAAGGATGACCCGTCCGACAGCGTGACGCGCACGATCTCCCGGCCTGGGTTCCTGTGCCACCCCGTGATCGGCCTGAGCGCGGCGGCGCCCGTTTCGGTGTTGCAGGACCACACGTTGATCTCACGCCGCTCGTCGACCAGGCGGCCGATCTCGACGAGGCCGTGTTCGGTCTGGACCAGCTCATCCCAGGGCAGGCAGACGATATCGCCGCCCTCGCCGGTGACCTGCGACTTCACGCTGGTGGATAGCCGGTAGCCACCCGCGTTGTTGTCGAACCGGATCTTGGTGTTCTGGTCCGAGGTGATCCGGAACCTGTCGCCCCACCTTGCCTTGTACCAGGGGCTGTTCATCACCTGCCGGCATTTGCGGCTGTCGCGTATCGCGAGGTTGTGGGCGTAGGAGCTGAACAGGAAGCGCCGCTCGGGCAGGGTGATCCAGTCCCAGGCCGGCCACATCACGGCACAGGCCGTGGATTTCATGCTGCGTGGCGGAATGGCGATCGCGAGGCGGCGGATTTCTCCCCGGCTGACCGCCTCCAGATGCTCGCACACGGCATCGATGTGCCAGTTGTTCAGAAACGCGTTGGTGCCTTCGACGGTGTGCCAGGCGAGCCTGGTGAACGCGCGCAGGCCGCCACGCTCGACCAGGATGCGGTCGATCGCGATCGCCATGTCATGCGGCGCGCTCTGCGCCCGGGCCATGAAGTCGGAATCGGTGAAGGCCACCTGGTCGGCGTCGCTCATTCGGGCGGAAACCGGAAGCGGCTGCGCCGGACGATCTCGGTCTGCATGTCCAGCCGCTTGTGCCGGTTGAGACCCCCGAGGTGGAAACGTCTGCAGATGCGGCAGCGGTAGATCACGACGACGACGTTACGGTCCCACAGGCGCAGGTTGGTCTTCCGGGCACTCTCCCGGTCCTCGTAACGCGCTTTTCCGAGGCAGGATGCCTGGAAATCCTCGCGTGTCGGGGGGCGCTTTGCCATCGGCCCGGACGGCGATCTCCACCGCCTGTGCGGTTTTCAGATTGGCGGGATCGTCACCGTCGGCAGCCCGTATTCGCTGGCGTCCGTGTTGTAGATGGCGAGCAGGGTGACCAGCACCTTGTCGTAGGCCTTGATCTTGGCCGCCACCGAAGCGACCGTCGCACCGGCCTGGGCGCTGGTGCTGCCATAGCCGGCGAGCAGCGACTGCACCGCCGCGGTGCCGAGCTGGACGTTGGCCGACAGGTCACCCGACACCGCGGGGCTGCTGGCGATCGACTGGCCGGCGGCGATCAGCGCCGTGGCGGCGGTGGTGATCACGGCATCGGCGCTGGTGCTGGGCGTGGTCAGGGTCATGTCGACGGCAACCACCAGATTGAGGGTGTTGCCGAGCTGGATCGCATCGGCGCCGAGCTTGGCGGCGGACACGACGGTCTTGCCGCTGGTGGTGACCACCGTGGGCGCGAGGGAGGTCGCGCAGGCGCCAACGGCCAGTGCGGCCGCGAGGGCCAAGGCTGCGGGATACTTGATCATGGGGTTTACCTTTGAGGAGGACGTCCTCCCATAACACAGGTCTCTGTGTTCAACCTACGGTTCTCGGCCCATAGCTTTCAGGCCCATAGCTGTCAGGCATGGACCCGGACGGTGCTGCGGAAGCGGCGGACCATTTCGCGATCCGGGTGGGACGCGAGCAGGTCCTTGAGGATCGGCACGCTCTCCGCGGTCATCAGCTCGCCGTCACAATCGAGGATATACCCGGTCGACCACCGGTTCCGGATCACCTTGGGGGGCAGCCCAACTTCCGCACAGAGCTTGCGCAGATGATGGACCCCCAGCCTGACAATGCGGTCCGGGTTTTCCGGTTCATCGTCCGGGTTCGGATAGAGGGCGCCGATCAGCTGGTTGTTGCTCACCACGGCGCGATTGGCGAGCAGCAACTGCGCCAGGATGGTGGCCCGCTGTGGGCTGAGAATCCGCTCCCCGAGCGGGCCGGTGAGCGTCCTCGCTTCCGGATCGAAGACCAGAGATGCTGTCATGTCACGCGCGCCGTGGCGCGGAAGCGGCGGACGATGTCGCGGTCCGGGTGGGACGCCAGCAGCTCCTGCAGGATGGGCGCGCTCTCTGCGGTCATCAGCTCAGCCGTGCAGGCCACCAGCCAGCCGGTCTTGTAGACGGTGCCGATCACCCCGTCCGCTCCGACCGACGCGAGGTCCTTGCGCAGGTTGGTCAGCAGGACATTGACCAGGGTGTACGAATGCTCGCTCTCACGGTCGGGGTTCGGATACAGCAGGCCGACGATCTGGTCGCGGCTGACCACCCCACCTTTCGCGCGTATCAGGCGCTCCAGGATCCGGCTTTTCTGGTTGCTGAGATGTGCCTCGCCGGTCGGCCCGGTCAACGTTCGCGTGCTCGGGTCGAGGATGATGGCCTTGATCATGTCAGACCCGGTCGGGACGGGGAGCCTGCTTCGGATTGCCGCACGCGTAGCAGGTCACATAGGTCGACAGAGACAGGGAGGCGGCGTGATAGGTCAGCCAGCCGTGGTCCGTGCAGAGCCGGCAGCGAGGTGCCCGCACAGGGTCGCGCTGGACGAAATCGGGGCGGCGATCGCCGTGCTGACGGGAAACATGGTCGAACCCCATAAATTAACCTCCGCTAAGAGGTTATCAACTCCAGGTTCCGATTCGCTGTCTCTACACGTTTCGTGGCATCGCGCTCGAAATCGAATAATTTCATTGCCCGGAACACCTCGGCGGCCTTCCGGCAGGTGCGGATCGTCGCCCGCAGCGCCTCGGCCTCGCGCTCGGCGCGCGTGATCTCCCTCGGCGCCGGGGTGAAGAGATCGCTCAACCCGGATCGGGCCGCTCAACAACCAGCCAGACCGCATGGCCACCGGTGGGCTCGATGTCCTCGTAGTTCACCCGGATGAATGCCAACCCGGCCGATCCGGCGGACTTCACGTAGCCCTGCGCGCCGAACGGTTTCGGTTCGGTCACCACCAACAGGCAGCCACCGAACCACTCCGTGCCCCGGCAGGCGTCGGGATTGATCTGGACGATCTCGCCGATCTGGAGCGGACGGGGTTCCATGTCACACCTTTCCTTGTTGTCCGAAGGTCATCGACGCCTGGATGATGAGGGCCTTGGTCTCGACGGTGGCGTCCGGGGGAAACGCGATCGGGGTGCCGAGTTGGGCAAAATGCAGCTCGATGAACGCGACCACCGCCTTCAGCATCTGGCGGAGCGATTCCTCATCGGCCATGATCTCATTCGTCCTGTTCCCCGTGTTCGGTGTCTTCGCACGGCGTCCGTGGCGGATGGTAGGACCCGCCCATCCGCTTCAGCATGGTCCCGACGACGATCGCCAGCACGAGGATCGCCAGCGGCAGCACGCCAAGAACCAGGAACCAGCCGAGCAGAACCCACACGATTGTCACGCCGGCGTTATCCGCTCTCGTACAGAGCGGCAATCGCCTTTTCTATCGCGGCGTCCGCCTGGCTGACCTCGTAATCCTGCAATCGCCCGTAGCGGTCGAAGACGCCCTCGATGGCTCTTCCAGACACCAGGGCCGACACGATTTCGGCCGACCAGTCGCTGTTGCCGAATGGGCGCTTGGCGCTGAAGGATTCCTGCTCGGTCCAGAGCCGGTGCAGCAGTGCCAGCAGGTAGTGGCGTATCGTCGTCGCGTAGGCGTCGTTTTTGCCCATGGACAGTGCCAGGATCTGCTGGCCGGTCAGCGCGTCAGGCATCGTGCTTGTGCTCCTTGTTGCTGTGCCACAAGGCGCGGTCGTTCCAGCCAAGGCGCCAGCACAGCGACCGGACGCTGCCAACCGGCTCCGGTGCCTGGTCGAAATGGACCCCAGCTGCGTGGGCCTGCCAGCCGGCGAAATGAAAGTCCGCGTCGGGCCGTTCCAGGCCGTTCAGGATGGCGATGTAGCGCACCCCCTCGTCGAGGCTCACGCGCCGTCAGCCGCGGCATGACAGCCCACGATCTCGGTAATTTCGGCGATGCAATCAGCGCAGATACGCCGGTAGCCGGTCTCCGGCGACGATTTCAGGACCGCCCCGGGATCACCGAGAGCCGCCACGCCGCACCACACGCAGGCCAGCAGCGGCTGGGGTGCCGGCGTCTCGCAATGGTCCGGCACATCGATCCATTCGGGCTGGTAATAGGCGCGCGAAGCGTCATACCAGGTGCGCTGCAGCACCGTCTTTCCCGAGGTCTTGGTGCTCAGCTGGTAATTATCGGTCGGCGTCAGACCGCGGCTGGCCGAAGCATCATCAGGCGGCATCATCACCTCCCTCGGTTGCCATCAATGCCGCGTCACCGATATCTCGCCGGCGGCCAACCCGGACGGCGAGGTGTCCCGACGCGGCGGATAGACGAGCACCCCCCTCAGCGCCGCAATGTGCAGCACCGACAGCAACGTGTACTTCGCGTCTTCCGACCAGGCATTGAACGTCTCGCCGTCGAAGCCGTCCGGAGCCAGTTCGGCCAACACCTGCCCGATGCGCTCGATCGCTTGCTCGGCCGAAGCGCATTGCTGGGCCCATTTGGGGAATTTCGCCAGGATCGCATCGTACAGTTTGGGGAACAGCTCGAAGCTCCAATCGTACAGCAGAAACGCCGGCGGCGGCTTTTCGGCCCAGGCGTGGTTCTTCGCGGCCACGAACAGCAGAGTGACCAGCAGCTGTTTCGCGTGCTCCTCGGCCTCGCTGCGTGTTCGAAGCGGCGCGTTGACGGGACTGCCCAAGATGTTGGCAACGCCAGGGGGCACCGTCTTCAACAGTATATCGGAGTGCCACCCGCCGAGCGGTGCGGGATAGATCAGCACTGCGTCGAGGTTGTCCTCAGTCACGTAGGCCAGCATTGCCATGCCGACTGGCGTTCGCGCTTCGAAGCCAACGTTTTCCTTGAGCGCCTCGGCGCGTGCCCATGGCAGCAACTTGCGCAAGCGCCGGCGGCCTTCCTTTATTATGTGGCGCTCGTCTTCAGGCGGCATCGTCGCCTCCGTCGGTGTTGGCTGCAATCGTGACCGAGGCGAATTGCGCGCGCTCGTGCTTCTCCAACGCGGCGGCGTAATCGCGCCCGACTGTTCCGGCACGCAGCAGCGCCTCCGGGGTCACACCTTTTCGGCAGTGCGGGCAGACCGGGATCATCTTGCCGCGCCAGATCGATTCCAGCTCGCGCACGGCACGCAGATGCGGCGCATAGTTCTCGAGATGGCTGTAGTCCCGACACATCCCGTCATAGGTCGACTGGAACAGCGAACCCGATACCGCCAGGGTATGGATGGTCTCGAAAGCCTCCACCTCGCGCTTGCAATCGTCGCAGGTGATGATGCGGTTCCTGACATCGACCACGAACCTGGTGTGGTGGCAGATCGTGGGCACCACGCGCGTCGCCAGGATGTCGGTGAGCCGGACCACGTTCGCGCCGTCGTCGCTCATTGGACGAAGGCCAGCATCCCGATCGCAAACATGATGACCCCCCATTGCAGCATCAGGGCGTAGCGCAGGATCCAGCGCTTCAGCGCCTCAGCGAGGCCCGTCGGGTGCAGCCGCTCACGGGAGACGAACTCGCGCGCGTCATGCCAGCCAAGCAGATAGTAGCGCGACGCGCCCGGCTCTTTTTTGCCGGTGATCCGGAAGCCTTCCCAGCCAGCCTCGTATTCCCAGCGCTCCCACTCTTCCATGATGCCCTGCCACGTCGTTACGACAAGATTATCATACAACCATGTGACGTTCCAGCGTGTGACCACCAACGCTCTGCGATAGAGGGGCGCGTTCCGGGTGCCCGTCGGATCACCCCTCGGTAACTTTATTGCGTGTCTGGCGATTTCTCTCCGGGCTCGATGTCCATTTCCAACCCCGTATGTTTCGGATTGTTGCTCAGGCTGGCGAGCCGCGTCGCAACCTCGTCGATGACCTGCCCGATCTGTTCGTCGCCGGCGAACTCGTCCAGGAAGTCCCCTATCGCTCGCGCCGTCGCCAGCTCGATCGAGACCTTTGGATCGGCCATATGCTCGCGTATCGCGCGCGCAGCTGCTCGCAGGCCGCGGTCGGTATCGCCGTAGGTCGTCATGTCGTCGCCTCCTCTGTCACCTTGCCGTCGATCGTCGGCGCCCGCTTCGGTGCCGGTAGCCTCGAGATGCGCTCGGCGGCGTTGCGCAGCTGCATCAGCGCCTCCTCCGGCATCTCCCGCAGCACCGCCTCCATCGGCTGGGTGAGCACCGGCCCGCTCGCTGCCACCTGGCCGGGCCGCGACAGCACGTCCATCCCGAGCGAGCGCCGCTTCATCGCCACGCCAGACTCGATCAGCTTCGCCGCAGCCGCCACCAGGGTGCCCAGGCTGTCCTTGTCCGGGTTGAGCGACAGCAGCGCCCGCTGGGCATCCCGCCGCTCCTCCGGGTCCGAGGTCCCCAGCACCGCCTGGATGCGGCTCATGATCATCTGGCCGGTGACCCGCATCTCGTCGCCCAGCGCCGCCTGCTCGCGTATCGCGTCGGTGTGGATCGTGGCGAGACTCTTGGCCGTCTTCAGCGCCTCGGCTTCCTCGCGGTCGCGCTGCTGGGAGGCGATCTCGCGACGCTCGGCGATGCTGGGCGCCGGCTCGACCGGGGGTATCGGCGTCTGCGGACCTGGCCGGCGACGCGCAGGGGGGCGGGTATGGGCGTGGTCCGCGCCCCGATCCATGGGGATGGGCTTGGGGGGTGGGGGTGGCTCGCTGTGGTCCGCCCCGTGGTCCGCGTCGTGGTCCGCACCGTGGTCCGCACCGTGGTCCACCATGGCATTGGTGACGAGGGTTGCGGTGATGGCGGAGATTTTCCTGTTCCAGCCTTCCTTGTCGCGTCGCTTGCGTATGGCGCGCTCGGTGATGGAGCCCCAGCGTGTGGCGAGGAAGCGGATCGAGATGGGGGTGGTCTCGTATTCCTCGCGGATTTCGGCCCAGGGGGTATTGCGTTTGGGCTGGAAGCTCATGGGGGGGTCATGTTGACGATGTCCTTGCGGGACATCATGCCGCCGCGCATCGCCGTGTCAGGGAACCCGGCTTTGCCTTTTGGGGGTTCCGGGGGCGGGGGCGGCGCTGCTGGCGCTTTGAATCCGGCCCGGATCATCTTGTCGGCGACCCGTTTGGACCAGTCTTTCATCGCCTCTTCGGTGGTCTTCGGCATGGGGCATCTCCTGGGCGGGGGTTTTATGACGGGGGCGCATCGCCAGCACCTCGTCATGGACCGGGTGCATGACGTCGTCGCGGGCCCCGTTGCAGGCCTGGCAGCAGATGACGAGGTTGCTGAGGGTGTCGCGCCCACCGCGGCTCCGCGGGATGACATGCTCGAACGTGGCGGTGTTGGGCGGCACGCGGTTCCCGATCCGCGGGGTTGGCTGCGGGTCCATGCGGCAGCCGCAATAGCAGCAGCGCCAGTTCTGCTCGCCGGCGAGGTGGTCGCGCAGGTCATTGCTGAGGAACAGGTTCCGCTCACCGCCGCGGGGGGACTTCGCCCGGGCGCTCAGGGACGGGTGCGCGAGGCGCTGGGCGTGGATGGCCCAGGCGCGCTCGATGTCGCGCTGCGTGGCGGGATCACTATTTGCCATGGGCGTCGATCAGCAGGATGGCGCCGGTGGCGACGAGGTCGATGACGCACAGCACCAGGGCCACGAGGGCGATCGCATAGGCGCGGTGACGCGCTCTGGTTGCGGCCTGCAGCGCGTTGGACAGACGCGCGCGCTCCCGGTCGGAGGCGCGGAGCCGATCGGCCAGAACCACTTGCTGGCCGAGCAGACGCCGGCTCAGGGTGTCGAGATCGGCCCGCAGGACCTCTTCCTCGGAGGCGTCCTGCGTTACATCGCCCGCTGGCTCAGTTGACACGGTTCACCATTGCGCTGTGGGCGACCGCTTCCTCGAGCGCCTGGGCAAAGTCGCCAACATAGCTTGGTGCCCCCCTTGCCGAGTACGACTTCAGCCGCTGGGCCAGGTCGCGCGCATCGGCCAGGTTCATTCCGGCGGCCAGATCGTCGACCTGGAGGCAGATGCCCGGCATCGCTTCCGTCGCGCCATCGGGCTGGAACATGACCGCCCGGATGAGGATGTCGGTCTTCCCGTGAGGCATCGCGGTCATCAGCAGGGGCCATACTTCCGCGCCAAACATCTCGACCCTCCCAAAGAAATTATCGGAGCGTCTATCCCGCAGTTCCTGGAAGAGGGAGAACTGTTCCCGCAGAGCGACGGCAAAGCCCTCCAGGAATTCCTTGTTGCGTTTGTTGCCGGCGATGCCGGCCTTCTGCGCCGCGGCCTGGAGCTGCTCGTTGAACGCAGCCATCTCGGATTCCGGCAGCACCAGGGTGCCGGCTGCGATTTCGAACCCGATACCCTCGGCGTAGGCGCCCGCAACCGCCGCCATCGACAAGAAACGACCGACAGCTCCATAGGGTTCGGCGAGCAGCAGTTCGATGAATTCCTGCCGTTCCGCCTTGTGGAAAAACACCCGGCTGGTCTTTTTCGGGCCCTTGCGCCGCGCGGCTCGCCTGGCACCCATCACGCGACCTTGTCGATGCGCGCATCGAGCCGGGCGGCGATGTTGGCGAGCCGCACCTCCAGCTGGGCGATTTCCTCCCGGCGGGGCGCCAGCCGTTCGTCGAGCTCCTTCTTCAGGAGATCGAGCTCCTGTCTGAGTTGGGTGATCTCTGCCTGCATCGCCACGTCCTCCGGATTGACGCGCAGCGGCCCGTAGCTGACCTCGCGCATCTGCTCGACCACGAGGCGCGGGACGCCGACCTCCTCGGCCAGGGTCTGGTCGTTCTTGCCTTCGAGATACATGCCACGGGCGTCGTCGAAATGCAGATCCAGCAGCGCGCGGATTTTCATCCGTTCGGCCTGCGTCGGCTTGCGGACATCGACCAGCTTCGGCGGGGCCATCGGGACAACTTTCAGGGCTGGGGGTGAGGCGGCCTTCTTGCGTGGGCCGAGACAGGCGGGACAGTAGGTCTTGGACTTCTTGTTCGCCCAGGCCTGCCAGCCGCGCCGGGCCATCTTCTTGGCGTAGCCGTGACAGTCCAGCGGCAGGCCGGTGGTCACCCGGCAATCCGAGGTGGCGTCGCAGGACACGCAATGGAACCGCGCCCAGGTCGAACGCAGGCCGTTATGCAGCAGCGAGACCACGGTGAAGCCGGTCGCCTGGTAGTCGTTGGCGCTCACCCTGGCGCCCCCAGCAGCTCGCCCTGCGTCTGCGGCCAGGGCCCGAACAGCTCGCGCATCAGGCAGGGTTCGCGGCCTTTGCGTGCCTTGCATCGCTGGGTGAAGCCGTAGAACAGGGCCACCTGCTGGCGGCCGTCATGGGTGTGGCAACGCTTACCGAACCAGTTGCACGCGACCATGGCGTGCGCGTTGCAGGCTCCGCAGGCCATGCGGTCTGCCGGGTCGCTCTGCGCGACCACCCCGCACAGGATGCAGCGGACCATCAGACATACGCCCAGCCAGGCCGTCCATACCGGATATTGCCGTAGACGCGGCCGACGGGCAGCCCAATGGCGCACGCGGCTGCGGCCGGCGAGGGGAACATCCCGGCCGGCGTGATCACCGGCCTGACCTTTGGGCCGCTTTTCCCCAGCCGTTGATACACTGGGAGCGTCCCGATCTCTTTCTTGCTTGCCAGACGGAAGCCGCTGTTCCGGGTGAGCAACAGGCGGTCGATCCAGTCTCTGGAGCGCTTGTGGCACCGTGCCGCGGCCAGCTTGCTATGAAAAACCCCCATCGGGGTCACTACCGGAATCCACCACCGCGGGGCGCCCCTGTTTGGTGCCGCCGTGGTCTGATCCACCCCTTGACAACCCCGAGCGGTTACCGAGCAACCCCTTGAAATCACAGGTTTCTTCACCATATATGCTACACGGAATCATAGTATTATGTGACATCCGAATGTGTTTTGGAAGCGAATTATC
>Ga0302319_10025888_pt1 | contig 10357 bp, 3 predicted proteins | sample Bog_T0_2_FD_203319 | JGI IMG/M metagenome (GOLD analysis project Ga0302319, IMG submission 203319) | Peat permafrost microbial communities from Stordalen Mire near Abisko, Sweden - Bog_T0_2 | ecosystem: Environmental > Terrestrial > Soil > Wetlands > Peat | place: Sweden: Abisko, Stordalen Mire...
CACGAGCGCGCTCTGCTGCACCCAAACGAGCACGACAAAAAGGGCCAGCCCCGCAAGGAGGCCGGCCCAGAAGACCGCGTCAGGATCCTGCGCCAGGGCGCGCAGGGCCGGGCGCCGCAGGGCCAGGCACAGGAGGCCCATGCAGGCGGCACCGGACAGGAGCGCAGACGCCGCGGCCGCGGGATCCTGGCGCAGCAGGCCCCAGGCCTGGGACAGGAAGGCCAGCCCCACTGCAAGCAGACCCGCCAGCAGGGGCGAGGCCAGGCGGGCGGCCGCGCCCGCCCGTTGCGGGGCGGGGACCTTAGACATGCCCGCGGGGCCGCCTCACCGCACCACCGCTATCTTGCGGACCAGGGTTTCGGCGGTGCCGTCATCGTACATCACCCGGATGCGGGCGAAATAGATCCCCGACGCGACGGTGCTGGTGTCCCAGCACTGGGCGTCCCGGTTGAACCAGGTTTCCCGCGCCACCTGCTCGCCCGCAAGGTTGCACACCTGCCAGGCGCTGCTCACCGGGGCCTTGGCGAAGTACAGGCAGACCGGCTGCCCCCGGGTGACCGGCATGGGGGCCAGAATGGTCCTGCCCAGGCCTGAAGGGGCCCAGGCCGGCGTCTGACTGGGGCTGGCCGTGAAGGTCGGGCTGATGGTGGACGTCGGGCTCGCCGTGGGGGTGACGGTGTCGGTCGGGCTCACGGTGAAGGTGTGGCTGATCGTCGACGAAGGGGTGGCGCTGGGGCTGGCCGAGAACGTGGGGCTGACCGTGAAGGACTGGGTGACGGTCGCGCTGGGCGAGGCCGTGGCGCTGACGGTCAGGGTGGGCGAAACCGTGGACGAGGCGGTGGCCGTGCGCGTGGGAGTGGCGGTGGGGCTGGACGTGGACGTGGACGTGGGCGTGGGGCTGGGAAGGGACCCGACCAGATCGTTGATCAGGGCCATGCCCTTCGGCGTGCCGATCCCGGTGCAAAGGTCGTACCCCGTGACCGCGCTGTAGTACAGGGCGTGTTCGCAGCTGGCGGTGTAGGTGAGGTTGGTGTTCGTGATGTCATTGTCGCCTGTGGTGACGTCGTTGAAATCGGCGGCATAACTCGCCGGGGAGCCATACAACTGGTAGAGCTCCGGGTTGAGGAAGCCGAGCCGGCCCCGGCTTTCCGCGGCCGCCTGTTCGTTTGCCAATGCCTCCACCGCGGCCCACAAGGGCGAGGCGCCGCTGGTCCCGTCGAAGGGCCCGGTCACCCCGCCGTAGTACGCCACCCAGAAATTCTCGGCCAGCATGGACACGTCGGGGATGTTCCGGTAGATCGTCGATGCCTTGTTCGACCCGTTTGCCAACCCTGCCTGCCAGATGGGCAGCGGCACGAAGCTGGGGTGCGCGGCGGTTCCGTCGACAAAGCCGCCGCCGCTGGCGCCACCGGCGCCTAGCCCGTTCTCGAAATCCGTGCAGCTTCCCTGCCAGTCGTTCCACACCGATTCCGACGAGTAGCTGATGCTTGCCGGGCTGCCGCCGGGACCGCTGGCGGTCAGGTTCGTGCCGCCCACCTCGGTGATGTAGGCGCTCAGGTCATCGGGCGCCCCGACCGGCCCGGCCGTGGTCGTGTTCAGCTGCGAGTAGGCCCCGTTGTCGCCCGAGGCGTTGAAGAAGCCCTGGCCCTGCGCCGCGAGCTGGGCCAGCAGGGGCGCGAGGGCCGTGTCGGAGTCGAAGTCGCTCCAGGAGCAACTGATCTGGTTGCAGCGCCGGTCCTCGGCCATCACCGCCACCACGTCGCTGGTGTTGGCCCCGTCCGAGGCCTCGTAGCTCACGATCGTCGCTCCCGGGGCCATGGACAGCGCCATCTCGATGTCCAGGGACACCTCGCCGCAGTCGCCTTCGAACTGGCCGAAGTCGCCGTTGTCGTTCGGGTTGCCGTCGAAGCCGTCGACCAGGACCGTGTCCACCACCGTGGTGGTGGGCAGGGGCGGGCTGCTGCTGGTCTCATAGGCCGTGATGTCCGCGGCATAGAAGCCCGAGAACTCAACCAGCCCGATGCTTTGCCCGGCGCCTTGCAGGGAGGATGGGGCGTCGGGCAGGTAGGCGTCCCTGAAATCCTTGCCCTGGAAGGCCCCGCCGCTGCCGCTGCCGTCCCTCGGAGCCCGGCCCGGGGAGGCCCACCCAAAGGCCCTTGCCCCAGGGAAGGCCTGCCCGGATGGGCTGCCCAGGGGATGCGGGCGTGAGCGCGGATGCCGCCGCCCGAAATTGTCCAGCCCCTCCACCCCCAGCCCGGGCAAGTCCAGATCCACGCTGGGCACGCTGTCCGGGGCGAAAAACTCGCTGCCGTCGGCGCGACGCCGCCGGCCCAGGGTGGTGTGGAAGGCCCGCTGCATGTCGCCGGCCCGGCCGTGCAACTGCAGCAGCAGCCTGCTCGTCGTGGTCAGGCTGATCTCCAGGCCCTGGTTGCGGGCGAAATCGACCAGGGCCCGGTAGTCCTGGCGGCTCGGACCGAAACGGGCGGCGAACTCGGCGGGGCCGATGAAGCGCCTGAACCCGGGGGAATGTGGGTCGTAAAGCGCGGAGATGAAGGCGTCCAATCCGGAGGGATCCCTCAGGGGCAGGGACAAGTCGACCCGCAGTTGTGTGGAGGGATCAAGATCGCCCAATCGGGGGGCGGAGCTCAGTTCCGGGCGAACGCAGGCGTCCAGGCGCCGGCGCGCAGGCAGGCTGCCCGCCGCCAGGACGGCGGCCGCGACGGCCGCCAAGCCGATCATGAGAGCAGGAACTTTGGTCATGGGGCCCTTCATGGATGCGCGCACTGCCTTCATCGGGCGGCCCGACCTTGGTCCGGGCCCCGCCGAGGACAGACTATAGTCGAAAGGCCCCTTCACGACAATCCGGCCTGCTGGCTGTGGATGGCCCTGAAGTAGCCGGGCGTTTCGAGCAGTTCCCGCGCCGGCCCGCGCTCCACCAGGCGGCCGCCGTCCAGCACCCAGATGTCGCGGCAGTGGACCACGCTCGAGGCGCGGTGGCTGATGATGAGGGCGCTGCGTCCCTCGAGGATTCGGCGCAGGGTCTCCTGCAGGCGCTGCTCGGTCTCGCCGTCCAGGGCTGAAGTGCAGTTGTCGAGCACCAGGCACTGCGGGTCGCTCAGCAGGGCCCGGGCTATGGCCAGGCGCTGCTTCTGCCCCCCCGAAAGGCTCACGCCCCGTTCGCCGAGCCGGCTGTCGAGCCCCTTGTCCAGGCCGCGCACGAAGTCCGCGGCCTCGGCCTCGTCGAGGGCGGCCCAGATGCGCGCATCCCCCTGGGCGGCGCGCGCATAGGCGATGTTCTCGCGGATCGTGCCGGTGAAGAGCATCTGCTCCTGGGGCACCAAGCCGAAGGCGCGGCGAAGGCCGCGCAGGTCCCAGTCCCTCAGGTCCCGTCCGTTGACCAGCACGGCGCCTTCGGTCGGCTCGTAAAAGCGCAGCAGCAGGGCCATGAGGGTGGACTTGCCGGCCCCGCTGGGGCCGATGACGCCGATCTGGCCGCCCGACGCCATGCCCAGGCTCAGCGCATCCAGGACCAGCGGCAGGTGGGCGCCGTAGCGGAACGAGACCCGGTCGAAATCGATGCGCCTCAGGGGCTCGTCAAAGTCCCGGGCCCCCGGCCGGTTGCGGATGAGCACCGGCGCGTCGAGCACCCCGAAGACCTTGTCCAGGGAGCCCTGGGCCGAGAGGATCTGCTGGGGCAGGTTGCAGATCAGCAGCACCGCCGGGAAAAGCCGGTTGAAGTAGCCGTAGAAGGCGACGATGGTCCCCTTGGTCGTCAGCCCCCTGAACAGCAGCAGGCCTCCGACCAGGAACACCAGCATGTAGCCGAGGTGGATGCACAGGCCGTTCAGGAAGCCGTAGGTCGCGTTCAGGCCGGCGCTGCGTATGTTCAGGTCGGCGTGGATGTCCATGCGCTCCTTGAAGCGCCTTGTCTCGAGCTCTTCGGCGGCGAAGGACCGCACCACCCGGATGCCGCCGACCTTCTCCTGGACGATGCCGCTGGCGATGCCCCAGCTTTCGCGGGTCTTCTCGCTGATGTCCACCAGGCGCGGGCGCATCCAGGCGAAGGTGAGCACCATCAGCGGGAACACGGCCACCACGGCCAGGCTCAGGGGCACGTTGATCCAGAACAGGATGATGCAGCCGCCGAACACCGCGAAGGCCTGGGCCAGGGCGTTGATCATGCCCATGGTGAGCTGCTGGGTGATGTTGCTGGGGTCCCCCAGGGCCGTCATCATCAGCCGCCCCATCTGGGCCCCGTCGTAGTACTGCTGGGACAGCTCGAGGAGGCGGTCGGCCAGGCGGGTGCGCAGACGCTGCGCCAGGCCCGAAACCAGGCGGAACATGAGGCGGTTGAACAGGTAGACCAGGCCCTGGTTGGCCACGATCACCGCCAGCACGCTCACGACCAGGAACACCGCCAGGCGCAGGTCGGGGGCGGGGGCGTCCAGGACCCGGTCGACCATCTCCATCGCGGCGTAGGGCAGCCAGAAGCTCAGCAGCGTCTGCACCAGCACGTTGCCCACCAGCAGCGCGCACACCCAGCGGTGCGGCAGCACGAAGTCCCTGATGAAGCGCCAGAAATTGGAGCCGCGCGGGCGGGGCCTAACCATGGGCCTGCACCGAGCGGAAATGCGAGCGGTGCAGGCGCGCGTAGCGGCTGTCCGGGTCCTCAAGCAGCGCGGCCGGGGGCCCCTGCTCGACGATGCGGCCGGCCTCCATCACGATCACCGTGTCGCACATGCGGATGGTCGACAGCCGGTGGGCGATGATCACGGCGCTGCGGCCGTCCAGCAGCCCGAGGATGGCGCCCTGCAGCCTGCCCTCCTCCTGCGAGTCCAGCGAGGAGCTGGCCTCGTCGAGGACCACGATGCCGGGCTCCTTGAGCAGGGCCCGCGCGATGGCCAGGCGCTGGGCTTCGCCGGCCGAGGGGGAGAAGCCGTCCTCGCCGCCGACCATGGTGTCCAGGCCCCGCGGCAGGCGCAGCACCAGCTCCTCGATCTGCACCGCGCGCAGCACCTGCATGATGCGCGCATCGTCGGCATCCGGCTTGCCGTAGGCGACGTTGCCGCGCAGGGTGTCGTTGAACAGCAGGACGTCCTGCGACACCACGCCGACCTGGTTGCGCAGGTCCTGCATGCGTATCTGGTTCAGGGGCGTGCCGTCGAGCAGGACGCTGCCCTCCTGCGGGCGGTAGAACCCCTGCAGCAGGCTGATGACGCTGGTCTTGCCGGAGCCGGTGTGGCCGACCAGGGCCACGCGCTCGCCCGGCCGTATCGAGAAGGTGACGTCCCTCAGCACCGGGCGGCCCTGCTCGTAGGCGAAACTGACGTGCTCGAAGCGCACCCAGCCCTTGAGCTTCGGCATCGGCAGCGTGCCCTCGCTCTTGAGGACCTCCTCAACCTCGCCCAGCAGGCGCTGGATGCGTTCGGCGGACACCGTGGACTGCTGCCAGGTGTTGACCACGTTGAAGACGCTCTGCACCGGCGCCAGAATGTAGCCGATCAGGGCGCTGAGGCTGATGAGCTCGCCGAGGTTCAGCTCGCCGTTGAGCACCAGCAGGCAGCCCAAGGCGTAGGCCATGTGCTGGCTGACCTGGGCCACCAGGCCCCCCAGCACGCTCATCGAGCTGCCCGCCATGGTCATGCGGTACCAGCTGTCGGAGGAGGCGTGGCCGAAGCGGTAGTGCTTCAGGCCCTCGTGGCCTTCGCGGGCGAAGGCCTGCACCACGTCCATGCCGCGCAGCTTCTCGCCCCAGTTGCCCCAGAGGCGGTCCTCGGCGATGCGCCAGCGCTTGGCCGAGAGGCGCACCCGCGGCAGGAAGCGGAAAAAAAGCAGGCCATAGGCGGGCAGAAACACAAGCACCACCAGGCCCAGGCGCATATTCCAGTGCAGCAGGATCGCCACGCAGATGATGCCGTTGCCGATCTGCAGGACCACCTGCACCAGTTCGCCGCCGACCAGGTTGAGCAGCTGTCGGGTGTCGTTGAGGACGTGGTTGACGATTTCGCCGCTGACGTTCTTGTCGAAGAAGCGGATGCTCAGGCGATGGAGCTTTTCGTAAACAGTGAAGCGCAGGTCGGCCACGACCCGCTCGATGACCATGGCCGTGCCGCGAAAGCCCAGAAGATAGAAGCAATGGAAGCCGAGGGCATAGAGCCCGTAGAGGCCGACAAAAGCCCACAGCCGAAGTTCCCGGCTGTCGGCCCCGGCCTTGAGCACATGATCGAAGTAGTATTCCACGGCCAGGGGCGCGCCGATGCCCAACACAAAGTAGGCCCCGTAGACCAGGAACCAGAGCAGGATCAGCCGATGGTAGGGCCTGAAAAAGGGGCGAAAGGCCAGCAGCACCTCGCCCCCCGACACCCGCCTGGATTTGCCCTGCTGTTCCATCAGCCTCCCGCGCGCCAAGCCGCCGGGGACCTTCCCCCTGCGGACAGCCCCCACCTTTACCCAGCCCAGCCACGGGATCAAGCCCTCAGGAAAGATGTTCCATTAGACAAAACAGTGGCTTTAAAATACTTTTGCGTCCGGCCCTCAAACTCGCTAATCTTACGAAAAGATCCACGCCTTTTTCAAACGATATGACCCGCTTGATTAAACGTTTCAGTGTCCTGTTGTTCCTGGCATGCGCCGGCCTGGGCTTGCTGCCCTTGCCCGGCCACGCCGCGGTCAGCACCGCCATACGCCTGAATCAAGTCGGCTTCCTGCCCACCGGCATCAAAGGCTTTTCGGTTCTGGGATCCTTGAGCGGAAACTTCGAGGTTTGCAACGCCGCGGGCGGAGCCGTGGCCTACACCGGCACCTTTGCCGCGCCGATGGCCAACGCCGACACCGGGGAAACCCTCACCCTGGGGGATTTCAGCGCCTTCACCACCACGGGAAGCTGGTACATCTTTGTCACGGGAACGGGCCAGTCCCCGGATTTCAGCATCTCGGCCGACGTCTATGACCAGCCTTTTTGGGTCGAGATGATGGGCTATTTCATCCGGCGCTGCGGCAATGTCGCGCCCAACTTCACCTGGGGCGGGAACACGTATGCGCACGGCGCCTGCCACCTCAACGACGCGGACCAGTATTACGTCGACGGCAACGCCCACAGGACCCAGTCCGGGCTCAAGGGCTGGCACGACGCCGGCGACTACGGCAAATACACCGTGAACATGGCCTTCACCCTGACGCAGCTGCTGCAGGCCTGGGACTGGCACCAGGGGGTCCTGTCCGCCTACACCCTGCCGATCCCCGAGGACGGGGGCCCCTACCCGGACTACCTGGCCGAGCTCAAGTACGGCCTCGACTGGATGCTTGAGATGCAGGCTCCCGATGGCGGCGCCTGGCACAAGATGACCGAGCTGACCTTCGAGCCCTTCGGAATCCTGCCGCCCACCGACAACGGCGCCCGCTTCTTCACGCCCGAGTCGTCGGCGGCCACGGCCGAGTTCTGCGCCGTCATGAGCATGGCCGCCCGCATCTATGCGCCCTACAACGGCGGAGCCTACGCGGCCCAGTGCCTGGCCGCGGCCAACGCCGCCTACGCCTGGCTGCAGGCGAACCCGGGCGAGGTCTTCAGCAACGGCAACACCAGCCTGGGCTTCTCGACCGGAGCCTACGAGGACCCCGCCGGGTCCTACCCGGCCGGCGTGGACGACGACCCGGACCACCGGGTGCACGCCGACGCCGAGTACTGGGACGCCACCGGCAACACCACGGCCCTGGCGGACTTTGAGACGCGCGAGCTGCCCGCCAACGACCCGGATCAGGTGTCCCTGTTCTGGGACTGGGGCGAGCACATGTACGGCAAGCGCGGCCCCAAGAACAACGGCATCTTCACCTACCTGCTCAGCGCCCGCGCGGGCCGCAGCCCCACGATCGTCTCCAACCTGACCACCGCCCTGCTCGCCCGGGCCAACGCCATCGTGGCCACCAGCCAGGCCCACGGCTACGCCCGTCCCCTGGGCAATGTGTACCACTGGGGAAGCAACGGGACCACCGGCAGGCAGGTGGCCCTGCTCGACTGCGCCAACCAGCTCAGCCCCGACCCCGCCTACCTGCAGGCGGGCCTGGGCGCCCTGGGCTACCTCTATGGCCGCAACACCTATTCGCGCAGCTTCGTCACCGGGGTGGGCTACACCCCTCCGGTGAACCCCCATGACGAGCTGAGCTCGGCCCTCAGCACCCAGAAGGGGTCCACCGTCACGGTGCCGGGCCACCTGGTGGGCGGTCCCGGCGGCCACACGGCCGCGGCCACCTACAATTCCAACGGCACGGCCACGGACTGGACCGACGTGCAGGGCGACTACTTCACCAATGAGATCGCGATCAACTGGGACGCCGGCTTGGTCCAGGCCCTGGCCTGCTTCATCACCACGCCCCCCGCGCCCACGGCCACGCCGACCCCCACTCCCCCGCCCTGCTTCAGCACCACCGCCCTTTTTCGCGTCGGCGCGGGCAACCCGGCGGCCTACACCGGCAACGGGCTGACCTGGTCCGCGGACCAGGCCTACACCGCCGGCGGCTGGGGCTACAGCGGGGGCACCGCGGCGGACTACCCCACCACCACGATCAAGGCGACCACGGACCAGCCGCTGTTCCAGCACGAGCGCTGGGGCATGAGCTCCTACCAGTTCACCGTCCCCAACGGCGCCTACCAGGTGGCGCTCGGCTTCTGCGAACTGGCCTTCACCGGCCCGGGATCCAGGGTCATGAGCGTGACCCTGCAGGGGAGCCCGGCCATCAGCGGGCTGGACATCTACGCGGCCGCAGGCTCCGACACGGCCTTGGTGCTTACCGAGACCGCTTCAGTGAGCGACGGCATCCTTTCGATCGGCTTCTCGTCGACCGCGGACCAGCCCGAGATCGACTCGATCGCGGTGTTCCCCGCCACGGCCTGCCCGGCCACCGCGACCCCGACCCGCACCCCGAACTGGACGCCGACCCCGACGCCGACCATCTCGCAGACCGCGACGCTGTCGCCAACCTTCAGCGTTTCGCCGACGCTGTCGCCCTCGCCCAGCGCCACCCTCACGCCGAGCCAGACGCCCACGCCCTGCGGCGCCGTCGTCGCATTGAGGGTCGATTGCGGGGCCGCCGCCGCCTATTTGGACGGGGCCGGCAAGACATGGAACGCGGACGTCGCCTACGGCAACGGCACGCCGGCCTCGGTGACCTACACCGTCCTGGGGACCACGGACCCGCAGCTGTACATGACCAACGCCTACGGCAACCCCCTGGTCTACACCTTCACGGGCCTGCCGGCGGGCAGCTACCAGGTGTCCATCCTCAACGCCGAAACCTACCACACCGCCGCGGGCCAGCGGGTCTTCAGCGTCTCGGCGCAGGGCGGCACGGTGGCCACGAACTACGACATCGTCGCCGCGGCCGGTGGTGCGGACCGGGCCGTGACCCTGACTTTCACCACCAGCGTCAGCTCGGGAAGCCTGGTCCTTTCGGCGACGGCCAGCGTCGACAACGCCCAGTTCTGCGCCATCGAGCTCACCTGGCAGGGTTCGCCCTGTTCCAGCGCCACGGCCAGCTTCACGCCCGCGCCGCCCAGCGCCACGCCCAGCCAGACCCGCAGCGCCACCCCGTCGCCGACGCTGACGGCATCGCCGAGCCCCTCGCCCACGGCGAGCCCCAGCCCCACGGCCAGCATGACCCGTTCGCCGAGCCCCAGCCCCTCGGTCAGCATGACCCGTTCGCCGAGCCCCAGCCCTTCGGCCAGCCCGGTCCTTTCGCCCAGCGCCAGCCCCACCCGCAGCCCGAGCCCGGCGTCCACAACCACATTCACGGCGACCCTGTCCCCCAGCCCTTTGCCCAGCGTGAGCGCCACGTCGACGTCCAGCCCGGCGCAGAGTTCCACGGGATCGCCCTCTGCCACCGTGTCGTGGACCCCTGTTCCTCCCGGGTCCACGCAGACGGACACGCCTTCACACGGCCCCTCAGCTTCGCCGACGCCGGTGTGGACCCCGACGCCCAGCGAAAGCGGAAGCGCAAGCCCTAGCCCCTGGCCCACGCCTTCGGCTTCGGCCAGCCTGACGGCTGCGCCCACGCCCACAGTGCCATCCACCGTGTCACCCACCGTCCCACCAACGGCGACCACCCTGGGGAGCCCAAGCCTCACTTCCAGCTCCACTCCAAGCGCCACTGCGGGCGCCACTACGGGCGCCACGCCACTGCCAAGCGCCACCGCGTCCCCGGCTCCTTCTCCGGCAGCTTCCGCCAGCGCAACAGCCGCCGCGTCGCCCGGCCCATCCACCACGGCCACCGCCACCCCCACCGGCGCGGCGGGCGGCCTGGCCAGCGTGACGGTGACCCCCGGCGGCACCCCGGGCACCGCAGGCATCGGCGGCGCTCCGGTCCT
>Ga0302319_10025891_pt1 | contig 10356 bp, 13 predicted proteins | sample Bog_T0_2_FD_203319 | JGI IMG/M metagenome (GOLD analysis project Ga0302319, IMG submission 203319) | Peat permafrost microbial communities from Stordalen Mire near Abisko, Sweden - Bog_T0_2 | ecosystem: Environmental > Terrestrial > Soil > Wetlands > Peat | place: Sweden: Abisko, Stordalen Mire...
ACGGACGAAGTGCCGGCGGATGTGCAGGGGTTGGAGCAGATCAAGCCGAGGTATACGAAGCTGAAGGGCTGGCGGGAGCGGACAGACGGTATTACGGAGTTTGAAAAGCTGCCGCAGGCGGCGCAGGAGTATTTGCGTTTTCAGGAGCGGGAGAGCGGCGCGCGGATCGGGATGGTGTCTACCGGGCCGGACCGGGACCAGACGATGGTTCTGGACGAGTTTGTGTCGGCGCTGGACGAGATTCACAGGTAAACTTGAAAAACACCCCCTGGGCCTGGAAGCCCTGACAAGAGAGGGATCGGATTCATGGTCAGCTTTTTGGTTCGGTTCAGGTTTGCCCCGGAAGATCGCGACGATGTGGCGGAGACACTACGTTTACTGGCAGCGGCAAGCCGCCAGGAGCCGGGTTGCGTGAGCTACATTCCGCACCGTGTGGAGGGCGAGCCGGATACGGTTCTCATCTATGAGCAATATCACGATGAGAAGGCGCTGGCGGCGCACCGGGAGACTGAGCACTTCAAGAAGCACGCGGTGGGCGGCCTTTTCCAGAAGATGAAAGACCGCAACGTGGAGAACCTTGTTGCTCTCTTCTGAAGCGGGATTTGCGTCCAACTCGTAAAGCTGAAGTTGCGTCCAATTCGTGAGGACTCGATGCGGATTTTGGAGCCTTCGGAAATGCATGAGTTTAAATTCACAATTGGATGGCCCGAAACTTGTTGACCGCGGCACCTTTTCAGGGCTAACATCCGATACGCCAATGCCGGGTTCCCCAATCAACACTTCGAGGTTTCGAAACCGCCAGGTGGCGAGCCAGTGGATGCTCGCCGCGGTGCTGCTGCCGGCGGTGTTCGCGCACTGTTTGCAGGCTGAGATGGCGAGGGCGCAAAAGCATGAGAGCCGGCACGAGATCGACCAGCTTGAGGACGCGTGGAAGGCCGCCATTCTGAAGGGAAACACCGTTGCGATGAGCTCGCTGCTGGCCGACGACTATATGGCCATCACCGCTTCCGGCACGCTGCAAACCAAGGATCAGACGCTGGCCAACCTGAAGAGCGGGCGCACGCATTTTACGTTGCTCGATCTGTCTGACCGCAAAGTGCGTTTCTATGGGACTACGGCGCTGGTAACCTCACTTGCCGCAGTGCAGGCCTCAACCGCCGAGGGGACGATTTCCGGCAGCTTCCGCTATACCCGGGTCTATGTGCGGGACCAGGGGGGAGCCTGGAAGATTGTGAGCTTTGAAGCCAGCAAGATACGCAATCCAGGCGAGCACCGGTAGCCGGCCGGGGTCTCTTTCAGCTATCCAGCAAGATGTTTTCTAAATTCTTTCCGGGCAGACAGTCGAATCCGTACTACAATATCGCTACACGACACCGCATCGGCATGGGAAGAGCCCGTCTGGCGGGGCGATGGTATTCGCGAATCGACGACCGAGACAGGCCACACACTCCGGTTCCCCAATGAAGCCGGCACTTCTTCAGTCATGACGCTGTCGCCGAAGTTACGATGAGGCTATTGCCTTGACAGGCCTTCCGCTGAGCCGGTTACGGCTCCAGTTGCGCACGCTGGAACCGTTCGGGCGTAGAGACAGAGGTAAACGAATGAAGCCGGCGCAGTTGGCGAAGCTCAGAATCTTCTCTCTCTATTTCCTTCTGCCAGGGTTGGCTGGGCTGATCGTTTCCGCTTTGATTTCAGCACACTACCTGGAGACGCTGCCGAAGTGGCCGGCGCCCGAGGAGATGCGGATGACGCCGCGGGACATTCACGGCGTAATCGTGTATCAAACCGTGGAAGAGAATCGAAATCTGAACCTGATGGAGTATTCCTCCATCGGCGTCTTCCTGGTAGGGCTGGTGTCGGGGTTTGTTTATCTTGAAAAATGGAACAGCGCGCGCGTTCGCGAGGCCGAACAAAAAAAGGACCTGGCCGAGAAGCCGACGGGCGCCTGAGAGGGAAATGCCGATTGAGCTGCGGCACAGTCGGTCTTCCGCATTAAGCCTTCTACAATAGAAATAGATATATGCCTGAGCTGCCAGAGGTGGAGACGATTGCGCGCGGAGTCGACGAGCGCTTGCGCGGCGACCGCATTGTTCAGGCCTGGTTCGGCAGCCATCGGGAGCCCTTCAAGACCCCCGCTGCGCGGCAGGCCAGGGGCCTGGAGGGCCGGACGATTCTGGCAGTCGAACGCATTGGAAAACACATTGTCTGCGCGCTGGGTTCCGCCGGCGACAGGGATATTCTAGCGAACACGCCGGAAGCCCAATGGATTGTGCATCTTGGCATGACGGGACGGCTGCTGGTGACCGTCCCGGACGGCCCGGTTGCCGCCCACACCCACGCCCGGCTGAGCATGGCCAGCGGCCGGGAACTGCGGTTTGTCGACCCGCGCAGGTTTGGGCGACTGGAGTTCCGCGATCTGCGCCGCGGCGCCGGATTCAACGCACCCGGGGACGAGCCGCTGAAGATTGGCGCGGAGCAGTTTGCGGCGCTGTTTCACGGCAGGAAGCTGGCCATCAAGGCCGCGCTGCTGAACCAGAGCTTGCTGGCGGGGGTGGGTAATATCTATGCCGACGAGAGCCTTTTTCGGGCGGGGATCCGGCCGCGCAGGCGCGCAGGCAAACTGACGCTGGCCGAACTGGAACGGCTGCGCCTGGCGCTGCGCGGAGTGCTGGAACACGCCATCCGCCTGGGGGGATCGTCGGTGTCGGATTATGTGGACGCGGAGGGGGTGCGCGGGTTCTTTCAACTGGAACACTGCGTCTACCTGCGCACCGGGCTTGCGTGCCGTATTTGCCAGACGCCGATCCGGCGTATTTTGGTGGCTGGACGGGGAACCCACTACTGTCCGCGATGCCAGAAGTGAGACGGGGTTCTATGGTTTTTGGAAGAATTCATCGTCCAGCATTTCAGAATTCAGACTATTCGGGAACGGCTGCTGGTCTAACTTATTGAAAAGAAAAAGTGTCATAATTGGCCCGCAGATTGCTATATAGAGGGTGCCAGTGATGTACCGGCTGCTGGACGAGAAGTTTGGCCAGCCCGAAGAACAGCAGACGCCCGGCAAGAGCAACCGCCTACTTGAGCGGCCCTCAAAAGGGAAAACCGGCCGGGAAGTCTGAATCAGGGCGGTGGAAGCAAACCACCGCACCCAAGATGCTTTGGGAGGCCAGTGACCAGTGCAGGACAGGGGGAAACGCCACTCCGCAAGGGGTGGCGTTTCGTGCGTTTGGGCTCAACGAGCCCCGGAGTGGTTGCCTGGGCAAATTGACCTCGGTTCGCAAGTTGCCACTCTCGGGGCCACTGCCACGCACCTGCTCTCGATTCCGGCCTCTATACTGAACCCACCATGAGTTTCCAAGTCCCAGTTGCTGACCGCAGGCGATCCCAGGCACTCCAACAGCGCGCAGAGCGATTCTTTCCGGGCGGCGTGAACTCGCCAGTGCGGGCTTTCAGGGCGGTTGGCGGCGCGCCTCCATTTGTTGAAAGCGCGCAGGGCGCCTGGATTACCGACGTTGACGGGAACCGGTATATCGACTACTTCGGATCGTGGGGCCCGATGATTCTGGGCCACGCGTTTCCGCCTGTCGTCGAAGCGATTCGGCGAGCGGCGGGCAACTCCGCCAGCTTTGGCGCTTCGACGGCCCTGGAGGGCGATCTGGCCGAGCGGGTTACCGCGTGCTACCCGGCGATCGAGAAGATGCGCTTTGTGAGCTCAGGCACCGAGGCCACCATGTCGGCAATTCGGCTGGCTCGCGCCGCCACCGGCCGCAAGATCGTGGTGAAGTTCGAGGGCTGCTACCACGGCCATTCCGATGGGCTGCTGGTAAAGGCCGGCTCCGGCGTTGCGACGCTTGGAATACCGGGGTCGGCCGGCGTGCCGGAGGAGATTGCCGGGCTCACTTTGGCTTTGCCCTACAACGACCTGCGTGCGGCTGAGGCTGCATTTGCCGCGCATCCCGGCGCAATCGCGGCTGTGATTCTTGAGCCGGTGGTGGGCAATGCCGGCTGCATTTTGCCCGCGCCCGGATATCTTGCCGCCCTGCGCGCGCTTACTTCCCGCGAAGGAGCTCTGCTGATTGTGGACGAAGTCATGACCGGGTTCCGCGTAGCCCTGGGCGGGGCGATGGAACTCTACGGACTCGATGCCGATCTGGTTACGCTGGGCAAGATTGTTGGCGGGGGACTGCCCGTGGGAGTGTTTGGCGGCAAGCGCGTTTTTATGGATCTGCTGGCTCCGCTGGGCCCGGTTTACCAGGCTGGGACGCTCAGCGGCAATCCACTGGCCATGGCCGCCGGAATCGCTACGGTCGGCTATTTGCAGGAGCACGCGGGCGAGGTTTATCCGCGCCTGGAAGCCACGTCCAAAGCGGTTGCCGAAGGCGTCGCCGCCGAAGCTGGAAAGGTGGGCATTCCGTTCACCCTGAACCGGGTTGGCGCCATGTGGACCTGGTTCTTTACACCGGGTCCGGTTACGGATTACGCACAGGCCGCATTGAGCGACACGGCTGCTTTCGGGCGTTTTCACCGTGCAATGCTGGATCTGGGTGTGTGGCTGCCGCCGTCACAGTTTGAGGCGATGTTCCTGAGCACCGCGCACGGGGAAGAAGAAGTGAGCGCTACCATTGCTGCTGCTGCCGGGGCGTTTCAGGCGGCTATCGCTGGTTAGGTCCACAAGCGGCCTTAGCTCCAGGCATCCAGCGTTACAAACCGGTGGCTACCTTTGTAGTGCGCGACCAGTTGTCCGGCAGCCGCTATCGACGGTCCCCGGTTCGCGCCCAAGCCGCTATGGCTGCCATCATGGAGAACGATATTCGCCGCCCAGCCCTGCTGGTGCTGCCGGTTGATCGCGCGGGTCAGCCGCTGGGCAATCCTTTCCGCTGAAGGCTCGCTCCAGTCGTTGGTCATCGCGTTCCATAGCACCGGCGTCATCCCCAGCCGCCGCGCCGTGCGCAGCACATACGGCCGCCGCGCGCCAAAGGGCGGGCGAAAAAAGCGGACCGGCGCGCCCGCGATCTGCTCCAGCACCTGGCTGGTTCGGGTTAGTTCCTCTTCCACTTGGGCCGCGGCGGTGAGCGCCAGGTTGGGATGGCTCCAGCTATGATTGCCAATCGCGTGGCCGGCGGACACGATTCGCCGTACCAAGTCCGGCTCGGCCTGGGCAAACTTGCCCACCAGAAAAAATGTGGCATGAACGTCGTGGCTGGCAAGCAGCCCAAGCAAACGCGGAGTCCACGCCGGGTTGGGGCCGTCGTCAAACGTGAGCGCCAGCTCGCCGGGGCGGCGCGGCGCAATGAGAGTTGGGCCAAAAAGTTGTGAACCGGGCCACAGCGCCGCATAAGCGCATCCGCCCCACGCCAGGCCCAAACCGGCCGCGCCCCCAAGTCCGCTGTAAATCCCCGTGGCTAAAGGAGAAAGCATGCTGCTTACCAGTGTGCGGCGCGACCCGTTGCGAGAGCAAGACGCACCGGCCGGATTCGCAAGCGCTTGCGGCTATTCCGAGGTTGTGGGATCAATCACCGCTCGGACCTCCGCAACGCTGTTGGCAGGAAAACCACCCATCTGTGCGTGCTTTCGCACCGTTTCTTCATCCGGGGCAATGTAAAGGCAGTAGATCTTGTTGTCGGTGACGTAGCTGTGGATCCACTGGATCTGGGGGCCCATTTCGCGCAGAACCCCGCACGACGTCTGCGAAACGGCTTTCAGTTGCTCGGGCGTTAATTGGCCGGCCCTGGGAATTTCTCTTTCGATCACGAACTTGGGCATTTCCTCGACCTCGCGTTTTAAACAGGCGCCCTGTTTTGCGCAGGGTGGATTCCATTTCATCTGGCCGTTCATCATTTGGCAAGAGAAAAATGGGATACCGGCGTTGCATGCTCCGTCGGCTTCGGGCGTATACTCAGCCTTGTTCGATCTTGCACGGGTCGCATCCTGAGCGCACGGAGCGGCACTGGAGACAACCATGAGCGTTACTAACTTCCCCGGAGGCTCAAGTTCGCCCTCCACCGGCCTTCCCACCACAAAAGTTACCATGCCCGCACTGGCCGAGATGAAGCGCCAGGGCAAGCCCATCTGCGCTCTGACCGCATACGACTACGCGACCTCGCGGCTGGCCGACGAGGCCGGAATCGACCTGCTGCTGGTGGGCGACTCGCTGGCCATGGTGGTGCTGGGGCACGAAAACACCCTCTCGGTTACCGTGGACGAGATGCTGCACCACACGCGCGCCGTGCGCCGGGCTGTGCGCCGCGCCCTTGTGGTTGCCGACATGCCGTTCGGCAGCTATCACGGAACGGTCGCGGAGGGTGTGGCCAACGCCGTCCGGTTCATCAAGGAGGCAGGCGCGGAAGCGGTCAAGATCGAGGGTGCGCGCATTGAGATGGTTCGCGCGCTCATCGAGGCCGAGATTCCCGTCATCGGCCATCTGGGGCTCACCCCGCAATCTGTAAACCGCATGGGCGGCTATCGCGTGCAGGCCCGCAGTGCCGAAACCGTGCTGCGGCTCAAGGCCGACGCGCTGGCGCTTGCCCGCGCCGGAGCCGGGGCGCTGGTGCTGGAAGGGGTTCCGAGGGAGGCAGCCGCGGCCATTACTGCCGAGTTGCCGATTCCCACAATTGGTATAGGCGCGGGGCCCGACTGCGACGGACAAATACTGGTCTTCCACGACCTGGTGAACCTGACGTTCGGGCCGACGGCCAAGTTTGTGCGCCGCTATGCCGACGCTGGGGCGCTGATCAAAGGAGCCATGGAACACTATCGCGAAGACGTGGAGCACCGCGCCTTCCCGTCGGATGAGGAGAGCTATCATTTGCCGGATGCGGCGCGGCAAGCACTGGACGCGGCTCAGCATCGGGGAGCGCTGCGCGAAGCCTGATGGAGATACTGCGCACGGTAGCCGAGCTGCGCCAATGGTCGCGAGAAGAGCGCAACGATGGCGGAAACACTATTGGCCTTGTGCCCACCATGGGCGCGCTGCACCTGGGCCATGCGTCCTTGATTCGAGCTGCGGTGAATTCCGTGGGCTTTGTGGCCGTCAGCATCTTCGTGAACCCTACCCAATTTGGCCCCAATGAGGACTACGCGCGCTATCCGCGCACCTTTGAGGCCGACTGCGTGATGGCAAAGGCTGAAGGCGCGCATGTGGTCTTCGCGCCATCGGTGGAGGAGCTTTATCCGCCGGGCGCGGCTACGTTAGTCGAGGTTGCGGGGCTTGGCGATCAGCTGGATGGCGCATCGAGGCCGGGGCACTTTCGCGGAGTGGCTACGGTGGTTGCCAAGCTGCTGATTGCTGCGGAGCCTGATCGCGCTTTCTTCGGGCAGAAGGATGCGGCACAGGTTGCGGTGCTGCGGCGCATGGTGGCCGATTTGCGGCTCGCCACGGAGATCGTTGTATGCCCAATCGTCCGCGAGGCGGACGGGCTGGCGCTTAGCTCGCGCAACGTCTATCTCACCGCAGCGGAACGTAGGCAGGCGCTGGTGCTCAGCCGGGCGGTTCGTGAAGTGGAAGGCCTGGTGGCCGACGGCGAGCGCCGCGCGAGCGTCCTGATCGAGGCCGCACGCAAGCTCTTTGCCACTGAACCAACAATCAGGATCGACTATATTGAGCTCGTCGATTGGGCTACGCTGCTGCCGGTTGAAGTTGCGACTCCTGGAACCCTTTTCGCTGTTGCCGCCTGGGTCGGCGCTACGCGGCTGATCGACAACGTCGCAATATTCCCTCAACCCGCGCCAGCCAACTTCAAGTAATCCGGCTCATCGGCAATCGTTCGATGGCGAAAGGCGCGCACAATCTTCCGTTCCTTCAGAAAGAACACGCCCGGCATTTGCTCCGCATCTTCCTTGATCATGCCAATTCCATACTTGAACATCGCACCCTTGAGCCAGCCTTTCCAGACCGTCGGATTCAAAAAGTGCGAATAGGGATTGGTGCGCGACAAGGCAAAGAAGGGAAGCTGATACAGCGTCGCATCCGGATTGCTGATCCTTTCCACATTTGCAAGGCTGTAGTAGTCGAAGTAAGGTTTTGCCCGTTCCGGGGAACCGAGATGCACAAACACGGGCCGCACACCCTTCGCCTCAATCTGCGCCCGCACCTGCGAAACACGGTCCAGAGTCTGTGCACAAAAAGTGCAGGAAAAGTGGCGAAGAAAGATGAGTAAAACCGGCGATTCATCCACCAGATCGAGCAGCGGCCGGCCAGTCTCTGTTTGAAAGTCGCGCAGGGCGTCTGCGAGATTCGATCGCTCACTCGACTGGGCCATCACCGTGACCATTCCATCCGCTCCATTTCCGTGGGAATGGTCGATTATAGACGGAATCCGATGGATACCGGGTTCTTTAGCAAAACGTACTCTTCCGCTTACTGAAATCACCGTCCCGAGACCCTCTTCGCCGTAGCAGCCTACGTCGGTGCAATGCGACTTATCGAGAATGCCGCAGTTTCTCTCGCCTTTACTCTCGTGATGAGCTAGGATCAAGAATCGATGACACTCAACCCCAAAATCTTGACATGGGCGCGCGATACAGCGGGATTAGCTGTCGATGAGGCCGCACACGCGCTTGGGTTCAAAGATGCCAATGACCGACCAGCGGTAGAACGCCTGGAAGCAATGGAGGCAGGGAAAGAGGAGCCGTCGCGAAGCGTTCTGTTAAAGATGGCGAGGGTATATCACCGCTCTCTGCTCGTTTTCTATCTCAGTGAGCCGCCCCGTATGGGAGACAGAGGCCAAGACTTTCGTAGGGCGCCCGGTGTAAATCCCCCGGAGTATGACCCTACGCTTGATGCCCTCATCCGCGATATTCGCGGACGGCAAGACATCGTCGAAGATCTGCTCGAACAGGCCGAGCCCAGGAGGGTGGATTACGTCTCATCAGTGACCATGGATTTACCGGCCGAAGAACTGGCGCACCGCATATCAGACAGGGTCGGATTTTCGCTCGCTGAGTTCAGGCAACGAGCGACGGTACAAGCCGCGTTCAGTTACCTGCGCGAAAAGGTTGAGGCGTCGGGTGCGTTCGTGTTGTTGCTCGGGAATCTGGGCAGCCATCACACAAACATCCCAAGCGCCGTTTTCAGGGGATACGCCATTGCTAATCCCGTTGCCCCGTTTATTGTCGTCAACGATCAGGACGCTGCTGTAGCGTGGGCCTTCACAACACTTCACGAGCTTGCGCATTTATGGCTCGGGGCTACCGGCGTGAGCGGCGGAAGCCCCGACACGCAACTCGAGACTTATTGCAACAGTGTCGCGGGAGAAATGCTATTGCCCGCACACGAGATGAACGAGTTGTACTTTCTGCATCGCGCTTCGCTTCAGGAGACTATTGGAGCGGTAGCTCAATTCGCTAGCAGGCGCAAAATTAGCCGCGCGATGGTCGCTTACAAGCTCCTGCGCGTGAACATCATCACGCATGCCAGATGGCGAGATCTTGACAGGCATTACGAAGATGAGCGGATTGCAGCGCAAGCACAGACAGCGACCAAGGACAAGAACGAAGGTGGTCCGAGCTACTACATCCTGAAGCGGCATAGGCTCGGGCATGCCCTTTTGGACCTCGTGAAGAATTCGCTCGCGGAAGGATTTCTCACACATACGAAAGCTGGACTGGTACTCGGAGTTAAGCCTCGCAATGTGGACCTTTTGGTCTACATGGCCGGAATGCGGGGTGGCCAATAAGTGCTCTACCTCCTTGATGCAAACGTGCTCATCACCGCTAACAGTACCTATTACCCGCTCGATCAGATTCCTGAGTTTTGGAGTTGGGTCCATTACCAGGCCACTTCAAACCAGTTGAAGATTCCTCGCGAAATCATGGAAGAGGTAAAGGCCGGACGAAAGGACAAAGATCCGCTACTCGATTGGATTTGTACCGATGAGATAGAGGCCGCCTTACTGCTCGATGAAGCCGTCGATGTTGCCCTTTTGCAATTCGTCGTTTCCACGGGCTATGCGCCCGACCTTCGCGACGACGAAGTTGAGAAGATCGGGCGCGATCCGTTCCTGATTGCATATGCGCTCGCTGATCCGGCAAACAGAACCGTCGTGACAACCGAGGTATCGAGGCCCTCTGTGCAGCGGGCGAATCGGAAGGTTCCCGATGTATGCCAAACCGTCGGTGCGCTGAGTTGCGGGCCGTTTGCGCTTAATAAGGCGCTCGGCTTTAGAACGGGATGGAGAACGTCCGGCTGATCAACGGTAAATTCCCATTGGGTAGCCTGCAATCCACGCTGCACTCTGTAACATATGCCGGAACTTCCGGACATCGCCGCTTACATCACCGCGCTCGAAGCACGCGTGCTCGCGCAGCCACTGGAGCGCGTGCGGCTGGCAAGTGTCTTCCTGCTCCGCACCGTCGACC
>Ga0302319_10025893_pt1 | contig 10356 bp, 11 predicted proteins | sample Bog_T0_2_FD_203319 | JGI IMG/M metagenome (GOLD analysis project Ga0302319, IMG submission 203319) | Peat permafrost microbial communities from Stordalen Mire near Abisko, Sweden - Bog_T0_2 | ecosystem: Environmental > Terrestrial > Soil > Wetlands > Peat | place: Sweden: Abisko, Stordalen Mire...
ATTGGAGAAGGGATCGAAGCTCTCATCCCACACGTGCTGGGCGATTTGTTCGCGGCCCACCACGCGATTCTCATTGAGCATGAGGAATTCGAGCAGGGCGTATTCCTTGGCGGTCAGGCTCACGGCCCGGCCTGTGCGCGTTACGGCGTGGCTGCTGGTATTCAGGGCGAGATCGGCTACGCGCACCACCTGGGGACGCAGGGCCCGCGAGCGGCGCAGCAGGGCGCGCAAACGGGCGAGCAGCTCTTTGAAGTCGAAGGGCTTGGCGAGATAGTCGTCGGCGCCGGAATCGAGCCCGGCCACGCGATCGTCGACGGCGGCGCGCGCGGTCAGCATCAGGATGGGCGCGCCAAAGCCGGAAGTACGCAACTCGCGGCAAACGGTGTGGCCATCCTTAATAGGCAGCATCACGTCCAGGATGACGAGATCGTACTCGTTGACGGCGGCATGGTATAGCGCCTGTTCGCCGTCGGCCGCGATATCGACCGCATAGGTCTGCTCGCGCAAGCCCTTGGCGATGAAGCCGGCTACGCGGGATTCGTCTTCCACCAGCAGAATACGCACTTGTTTTCATTGTGCGCGATGGCGGGGCAATCGCACAATCGGCGCGCGTTCTGTGGCGGAGTTGGACGCGCGTCTTATTGTTTCGGCGGTGCGGCTGCGGCCTTGGCTTCCAGATCGGCGATTTGCTTGTGCACGACCAAGGCGTCGTCGGCCAGCGGCGAAACTTCGAGATACGTCTTGAGCTGGCGGGCCGCGCCGGCAGTGTCGCCGCGCACCAGCAGGGCCGACGCCAGCACTTCGTAAAGTTTGGGCGCCTGGTTCTGCCGGTCGATCTGGATTCCGGCGCGCGCGCTCTTCTCCGCCGCTTCGGCGTTGTGCAACTGGAAATTCGCCATGCTATTGAGCAGGTAAACCGCCGGATAGCCCGACGGCGCCAGCCGCAACATCCGGTCGGAGACGTCTACTACAATCTGCCAGTGCTGCAGCGCCATTTCCAGGTTGGCCAGTTGCACATACGGCGTGATGTACTTGTCGTCGGACTGGATTGCCGTGTTGAAGGACTTGCGCGCCGGTTCGTACTGCTTGAGAGCCATCTGCACCTGGCCAAACTGGCACCAGGCTTCGGCATAGCCGGGGTAAAGAGTCACGGCTTCCTGATAGCTCTTGGCGGCATCCTCGAACTTCTTCGCCTTGGCCGATTCGGCAGCCTTGTCGAAGGCTTTGCGGGCAGCCTTGGGCGCTTCCTTGCTGGTGGGGCTGTCGGCATGTCCCTCGCCGTTCTTGTGGAGCATGATCGTGCCCAGGTCAGGGCTGTGTTCATCGTGGTTGACCAGATAGACGATGTCCGAGGTGTAGCCGGGAAGCGAGGCGCGGATGACGCACTCCAAGGCGTTGTTGATCGCGCCGGTACCGCCCCCGGTCGCTTTGTTTTCGGCATTCATGATGTTATCGCCGCTACCTTTGCCGAGGGTGAAACTGAAGCCGCCTTTGGGGTCGGTGAGGGCCTCTTTGCGAACGTAGCCGTCGCAGACGCTCTCCACGTAGACTTGCTGGGGCGGCACCTTGCCGTCGTCCAGTGTGACGCGCCCGGATAATTGCCAGGCGACACTGACAATCAAACTGCTTCCGCTGGCGTTCGTGCCGCCGCCTTTACCCTGCGAGAATGCCGGTACCAGCAGCAGCGCGGCTGCCAGGAAAAAGGTGAACACCCGAAGGACTGTTTTCCAGGACATAATGCCTCCACGAAAAATTACGTGCTTCACATACAGAATACTGCGAATACGAACGGTCGGGGTGTTTTCGGGCGCCAATCCGTGCGCGACCTAAGAGTAGAGACCTTCCGAAATCCCAGGAAAGACGCCACCCTCCGAGCGTACTTGGTACTTCAGACAACCCTTGCCGCATTCCAGCGACTCGATCACGTCCGAACCCCCGGCATCGCGGCTCCAACACAGGCCGAATGGGCCCGGAAAACCTGACGGGGATCTTGTTATCCGTCTTCATCGGCGTTCATCCGCGGCCAGCCTATTCTTCCCTGCGGGTATAGCCTACTGCGCCATCGACACTACATGCGATTCCGCGGAGAACTTCTTGAAGCCGCTATAGGTCAAATCGAGTTCGCCCGTATAGCCTTTGATTAACATCACGCGCGCCGATCCGGTCAGCAGGATCCGCTTGAGCATCCAGACTTCGTCGTTCACGCGGGTCAGGTCGATGCGCAGCCGCGTGCCTTTGGCGACACGGGCCACAATGCCGCCCCAGGAGATGGTATCCAGGGTGACAAACTCGACCCTTACGCACTGATAGCCCTGCTTGGTGATCCAAAAACGGCCCTTCACCTTGGGAAGGAAAAAGGCGTTCTTCGATTTGGGCTGATAACCCGGCTTGGGCGTGCCGTCGATCACATAGACGTCATGGCCCTCCACGTTCTCGCTGGGGGCCATACGCAAATTGAATGCGTCCGGTATCTCGTGTAACGGTTCGTGTTGTTTTTCATCTCTGCGGCGCCATTCGGCGAGGCGCTGCTGTTTCTGCTCGGCGGTTTCGTGGCGCCGGTCTTCGATGCTCTGGCGCAGCCTTTGCTCTTCCTTGCTCTGCTCTTTAGGACTCAGTGGCTTTTCATTGTGGGCCACCTGCCGCCGGTAGGGCGACCCCTCGAGCAAGGTCACATCATAGGTATTGCTCTCGCGCACCTTGGCTTTACCACCGTCCATGGTGCGGAATTCCTGGTGTTCGAGGTAGGTATAATTCCGCGCGAGGGCGGTGGATGCGGCATCCTCCGCCAGGGCGCGGCGCATGATTTCGCCGGCGTCCTGGGCAGCCAACAGCGCCGGCAGGCATAGAAATAGTGTCAGGCAGCGCATTATTGAATCCGACGGGGCGAACAGCCGAAAAGTTTCGCGGCCAGTCACCCGACCAATTGCTCCAGACGCGATCCGGCACGCACAATCGTCTGGCTGCGCTCCGGTCCGGTGGAAATCGATCCTACTTCCACACCGGTCTGATGCTCCAGAAAAGCTATGTATTCCTTAGCCCGCACCGGCAGTTCGTCATAGGAGGCGATGCCAAACGTGGAGCTTTGCCAGCCGGGCAGGCATTCGTAAACCGGCTCGATGGCGGCAATCTCCGCCACGGTGGGCGGCATACCGGTGAATACCTGGGTGCCGCAACGGTAGCCCACACACACTGGAATGGTGGCGAACTCATCCAGCACGTCGAGCTTGGTAACCACGATGCTGTCGAACCCGTTGATGGCCGCCGTGTAGCGCAACAGCGGCGCATCGAACCAGCCGCAGCGGCGCGGCCGTCCGGTGACAGCGCCGAACTCTTTGCCGCGGGAGCGAATCTGGTCGCCCGCCGCATCCAGGGCTTCGGTAGGAAACGGCCCGCCACCGACCCGCGTGATGTACGCCTTAGACACTCCGATGATCCCGCCGATGCGCGTAGGGGGCACGCCGGTGCCCGTGCAGGCGCCGCCGGCGCTGGCGCTGGATGACGTTACGAAGGGATAAGTGCCGTGGTCGATATCGAGCATGGTGCCCTGGGCGCCTTCGAAGAGTACGCTCCTGCCGCCGGCGATGGCCTGGTTCAACATCCAGGCGGTATCGCGCACCAGCGGACGGATGCGTTCCGCGAAGGCCTCATATTGGTGGCGGATGCCGATGAGGTCCATATCCTCATAAATGCCGAGGGCTTTGGCGATGATGACCTTTTCTTCCATGACGGAGTCATACTGGGCGCGGAAGAAATCGCCGTCCAGCAGATCGGCGATGCGGATTCCGCGGCGGCCGGTCTTATCCTCATAGCAGGGACCGATGCCGCGCGAAGTGGTTCCGATGGAGACCCGCCCGGGCCGCCCTTCCGACATCTTTTCCATCATGCGGTGGACCGGAAACAACACGTGCGCGCGGTTGCTGATAAAGAGATTGCCGGTGACGGGCACGCCCGCGCTTTCCAGCGCATCGATTTCGGAGAGCAGCGCAGCCGGATCGATGACCAGCCCGTTGCCGATCACCACCTGTTTGCCGGGACGCAGAATTCCGCTGGGAATCAGCTTCAGCACGAACTTCTTGTCGCCGATGAACACGGTGTGGCCCGCATTATGTCCGCCCTGATAGCGCGCGACCATATCGAACCGGTCGGAGAAGAGATCGACAATCTTCCCTTTGCCCTCGTCTCCCCACTGGGATCCCAGAATGATAACGTTTCCCATTTTAGTCAAACCTATTCATTCTAACGTGTCCGGAGGTACCCCTGCTTTTGGGGCCGGAAACTGGGGGTGAATTTCGAGGTTATGGTGCCTGCTACCGTAATTACTCCAGACGGGTTATCATTTGAGTACCCCCCGATGCAAGAGTTGAATCTATCGTGAACTCCACTGAAAACCCCGTCATCCTCGAAACCAATCTAGCCGGCGTGGAACGCTATGGCCGCGGCAAGGTACGCGACGTGTACAGCGTCGATGGCCGCCTCCTTATCATCGCCACGGACCGGATCTCGGCGTTCGATTACATCCTTCCCACGGGCATCCCCGACAAGGGCAAGGTCCTGACCCAGCTCTCCATTTTCTGGTTCGATTTCCTGCGCGATTTGACGCCGAATCACTTCCTCAGCGCGCAGGTCGACGAATATCCGCGGCCCCTCGCCGCCTTCCGCAACCAGCTCGAGGGCCGCTCCATGCTGGTGAAGCGCGCCAAGATGATCGAGATCGAATGCGTGGCGCGCGGTTATCTCTCCGGCTCGGGCTGGAAGGAGTACCGCCGGCAAGGGACCGTTTGCGGCATCCCTCTGCCCGCCGGTCTCCGCGAGAGCGACAAGCTGCCGGAACCCATCTTTACTCCCGCCACCAAGGCACAGAGCGGCCACGATGAGAACGTCTCTTTCGAACACGTCAGTTCGTTGATCGGCGCGGACCTCGCCGCGCGCCTGCGCGATCTCACCTTGCATATCTACACCCGCGCCGCCCGCTACGCCGAAACGCGCGGCATCATCATTGCCGACACCAAGTTCGAGTTTGGCTTCGTGGGCGAAGAACTGATCCTCGGCGACGAGGTGCTCACCCCCGATTCCTCGCGCTTCTGGCCGGCCGACACCTATGCACCCGGCGGTCCGCAATTCTCCTTCGACAAACAGTTTGTGCGCGACTACCTGGAATCGATTCACTGGAACAAGCAGCCGCCCGCCCCGCCGTTGCCCGTGGAGGTGGCCGCACGCACCAGCGAGAAATACCGCCAGGCCTATCAGATTCTCACCGGCCGCGAACTATGAACTGGCTGGACGTCATCCTGCTGCTGATTCTCGTCGCCTCGGTGATCGGCAGCTTTCGCAAGGGGCTGTCGCGCCAGGTCATTCATCTGGCGTCGGTGGTGCTGGGTATTGTGCTGGGCGTCAGTTTCTATGCAAACGTTGCCGCCCATCTGGCGCCCTACGTTAATTCCCGGGCGGCGGCCAACCTGGGCGGCTTTCTGATTGTCTTTTTCGCCGTCCTGTTGTTGGGCGCCTTCGTCAGTGGGATGGTAGGCAAATTCCTGCGTGTCACACGGTTATCGATCGTCGATCATCTATTGGGGGCGGGCTTCGGTTTGTTGCGCGGGCTCCTGGTCTGCGTGGCGCTGATTATGGGAGTGATGGCCTTTTCGAAGAACGGGGAACCGCCGCGAGCGGTAGACGAATCGCGTGTAGCGCCTTACGTTTCCAAGGCCGCCAATGTGCTGGTGGCCATGGCGCCCGAGGAATTGAAGGACGGCTTCCGCAAGACCTATGCGCAAGCCAAGGAAGCTTGGGGTCATACTGCCAAGACCGGCATTCATGCCGCCCCGGAGGCGGAAAGAAAATAATGAAAAACGAATTTGATCGACTGGTGGAACATTTGCTGGATGGCAACATTTTTCTGCCGGAAGCCATCGAGCTGCTGGAACGCCGGATGATCCAGAACACTTTGGAACGGACGGGAAATAAACAGACGGAGGCCGCCAAGCGCCTGGGGATTCATCGCAATACCCTGCAACGCAAGATGGTGGAGTACAAACTCGGAAACAGCCGCCCGCGCCGCAAGCCCGCGGCCCGCGCCGGCCGCGTCCCCAAGCGCAAATCGGGCATCGCCTAATCCCGCGCCATGGACCTTCTGATCTTCGATCTCGACGGCACCCTGATCGATTCGCGTCTCGATCTCGCCAACGCCGTGAACGCCACTCGCAACCATCTGGGTATGGGCCCGCTCGCCAACGAGCGTGTCTATACCTATGTGGGGAACGGGGCGCCCGTGCTCATCCGCCGCTCCCTCGGCAGCGAGGCTACGGAAGCCGAGGTGCGGCAAGCCCTGGAGTTCTTCCTGGAATACTACGGCGCTCACGACCTTGAGAACACAACGCTTTATCCCGGGGTGAAAGAATCGCTCGACCGCCTGCGCGATGCGGGCAAGCGCATGGCCGTGCTCACCAATAAGCCCGTGCGCATGAGCCGCCACATCGTGGAAGGCCTGGGCGTGGGCGGCCACTTTTTCCAGGTTTTGGGCGGCGACAGTCTGGAACAAAAGAAGCCCCATCCCCTGGGCGTGGAATTGCTCATGCGCGAGGCCGGCGTGGATCGCGCCGGTGCCATGATGGTGGGCGATAGTTCGGTGGACGTAATGACCGCGCGCAATGCCGGCATCTACTGTTGCTGCGTGACGTATGGGTTCCAACCGGAATCGCTGGCCGATCCGGCGCCCGATATGCTCGTCGACCGCATGGAGCAACTGGCCGACTGGCTGCTGAAGAAGTAAATCGTGGCGGCCGCGGCGCCGTGCCGCAGCCAAAAAGGTAGGCCCCACACGTGCATTAGAACCCTCGAATGAGGTGTCCGATGCGAAAGCTCAATAAAGTCGGTTTGGCGTTTGCTCTGCTCTGTACTTTGGCGTATGCAGCCAAGAAGTATCCCATGACTGTAGCACCCACCGTTCCCGGCGCTCGCGCCGAAGTGTCGATCAGCAAGGACAAGAACGGCAACACGAGGCTGCAGATGAAGGTTCAGCGCCTCGCCAATCTGGAAAATCTGACGCCGCGCGCCAGCGCGTATGTGGTTTGGTTTCAGGAACGGGACGGAAGCTCCGAGAATCAGGGGCAACTGAAAATGGATAAGAACCTGAACGCCAGCTTTGAGACCGTCACTCCGCTGAAGAATTTCGACGTGTTTGTTACCGCCGAGCAGGATTCCAGGATAAAGGGTCCCAATGGGCAGGAAGTTTTGAAGGCGACCATTCAACCGTAAGAGCGGCAATCGCCGCCCGGAGGCCCGGCGCACCGGTACGCAGGTGCAGCTTCTGCCGTCCAATACGGCAGGAATCGCATCCCGAGCACTGGCAGCAGTACATACAGTGCCCGTTCGGCATCGGGAAACCATCCGATTTTCGTTTCCATGGGTTTTCTCTCTTCACTGCATGCGCTCGCGAAGGGCCGCTTTCACTTCGGGACTGGCGCGAAGCGTACCGCGCACCTTGAGGGACCGGACCGCCGCCTGCGCCAGTTGCGCCGTGACGTCTTTACTGAACATGCACAGGCCCACTACGTTGATGTCTAATTGCATGCCCTTCGCCACCAACTGCTCCAGCGTCTTGCGTCCGTAGATGGCCGCGCCCACCAGACTGGATTGGCGCGCGAACAGTTCCTGCATGGTGACGGTGTGCGTGAGGAGCTGAGTCCGCACCGCCGCCACCAGGAAATCGGTGCGGCTCGGATTGTTTGGAAATGACCGCTCCCTTTGGTCGCGGCTCGGTTTCGGATATTGCTTGACCTGGACGGTCAAAAAGCGAATTCGGATCGGGGTCTTTGCTACAGATTCCCGCGCAACCCCTGCTCCCGCTCGATGGCCTCAAACAGTGCCTTGAAATTGCCTTTGCCGAAACTCCGGCTGCCTTTGCGCTGGATCACCTCATAAAACAGGGTGGGGCGGTCTTCCACCGGGCGGGTGAATATCTGCAGCATGTAGCCTTCGTCGTCGCGGTCCACCAGAATTCCCAGTTCCCGCAAAGCGTCGACCGGTTCGTCGATCGGGCCGATGCGGGCCTGTAGATTTTCGTAGTAGGTGTTGGGCACGCGCAGGAAATCCACTCCCTGGCTGCGCAGCGTGCTCACGGTTTCGATGATGTCGCCGGTCGCCATGGCGATATGCTGCACTCCCGGTCCGCGGTAGAAATCCAGATATTCCTCGATCTGCGATTTCCGTTTGCCCGCCGCCGGCTCGTTGATGGGAAACTTCACCCGCTCGTTGCCGTTCGACATCACTTTCGACATCAGCGCCGAATACTCGGTGGAAATGTCCTTATCGTCGAAGTGTTTGAACATGCGGAAGCCCATGACGTCACGGTAGAACTCCACCCAGCGGTTCATCTCGCCCCAGCCCACGTTCCCCACCATATGGTCGATGTGCAGCAAGCCCACCGGGCGAGCCACCGAGTCTTCCGCCTCCACCGCATGGAAGCCCGGCAGGAAGACGCCGGCGTAATTGCGGCGTTCCACGAAGGTATGGATGGTGTCGCCATAGGTGGCGATGGAGGCCACTCTCGCCTCGCCCTGGGAATCGCGCAGAGTCTCCGGCTCGCGCACGCTGCGAGCGCCGCGTCCGGTGGTCTCCCGCCATGCCGACTCGGCGTCGTCCACCCACAGCGCTACATCGCGCACGCCATCGCCATGCAGGCGGACGTGTTCGGCCGCCGGATGGTCCGGGTCCAGCGGCGTGGTGAACACCAGGCGAATCTTATTCTGCACCAGCACATAGGAAGCGCTGGCGCGCGTTCCAGTTTCCGGGCCGCGATAAGCCGCCAGCCGGAAACCGAATGCCGCGCGATAGTAGTACGCGGCCTGGCGGGCGTTTCCCACGTAGAATTCCACATGGTCCGTGCCGTTGAGAGGCAGAAAGTCTTTCTCAACCGGCGTGGGTTGCTCCAGAGCTTGCATAACTCCTCCTAAACGCTTCCAGCGCGAAGCGGTTGTCTTCGTCCGTCCCCGTGGAAACCCGCAGACAGTTCGGCAAACCGAATGCCTTGAGCGGGCGCACCACCACCCCTTGCGACAGCAATTCTTCGAAAATGCGAAAAGCCTCTTCTTCGGATGCCATGGCGAGCATCACAAAATTGGCCTCCGCCGGCGCCAGCGGCAGTCCCATCTGCCGCAGACCCTCGGTAAGATCGCGCCGGCCGCGCGCGTTCAGTTCCAGCGAGCGATGGAGGAATTCGGCATCGCCCAGCGCCGCGATGCCCGCCGCCTGCGCCGGCGTCGACGGCTCGAAGGGCAACTTCACCTTGAGCAGGTTTTGAATCAGTTCTTCGTGAGCGAAACCGTAACCGATGCGCACTCCCGCCAGGCCATACGCCTTGGAAAATGTGCGCAGAGTGATCACATTGTCGTAGCGGTAATGCATGGAATCCGGATAGCGCGGATTGTCCTGCGCATACTCGAAGTAGGCTTCGTCCAGGATGATGAGGACGCGCTCCGGCACATGCTTGTAGAATTCGTCGAACTGCTGGCGGGTGAAAATGGTCCCCGTAGGGTTGTTGGGATTCGCCAGATAGATGATCTTGGTGTGCTGGTTGATTTGCGCTGCCAGGGCCGGCAGATCGTAGTGCCAGTCGCGATAAGGAACAGTGCGATACCGCACGCCGCGCGAACGGGCCAGTACCTGGAACCCGATGAATGCGGCTTCGGTGGTGAGCACTTCATCCTCATCGCACAGGAAGGCGCGGATGATGTTGGACATGATGCCTTCCGACCCGCTGCCGGCGATGACGTTTTCCACCTTCAGGTCGAACCGTTCCGCCAGCACCTCGCGCAGGCGCAGCCCGCCGTCGGGGTAAAGATTCAATCCCGAGAGCGTCTGCGCGATCGCCTCCAGGGCCTTGGGCGACGCACCCAGCGGATTTTCGTTGGAAGCCAGCTTGGCAATCCGTGTCAGCCCATATTGCCGGCGCACCGATTCGAGAGTGCGTCCTGCCTCATAAGGCTGCAAGGATTCGATATAGGGAGGGACCAGTGGCACTGGCTCCATTTTATCCCGGCCGCATCCGCGCAGGGCATTTCTTCGCGCTATGCTCCCGGCGAGCCGAGTATATTTGGCTGAATCGCACCTATGACTCTCTCCGCGGGGACTCGCCTGGGACCATACGAAATTCTTGCGCCGCTCGGCGCCGGTGGTATGGGGGAAGTCTGGAAGGCCCGCGATATGAACTTAAGCGACATTGCTTCGCCGCAATCCCGATGAAGGGGCGGCGCGGCGGCCGGCTGACGGGCTTCACTCCAATGCCGCTTAGTTTGTGGGGCGGACCCCCTGGTCCGCGCGGGTCCCCCTGGACCCGCTCTTCTCTCGAAGAATCAGGCGGCT
>Ga0302319_10025894_pt1 | contig 10356 bp, 10 predicted proteins | sample Bog_T0_2_FD_203319 | JGI IMG/M metagenome (GOLD analysis project Ga0302319, IMG submission 203319) | Peat permafrost microbial communities from Stordalen Mire near Abisko, Sweden - Bog_T0_2 | ecosystem: Environmental > Terrestrial > Soil > Wetlands > Peat | place: Sweden: Abisko, Stordalen Mire...
GCTCGTTATTCAGATAGGTCAGGACTTTGAGCGTAACCTTCAGCTGGGCAAGCCGGCCAATATCCAAGTGATCGCCGATGGCCGAAATTCCAATACCGCCGGTATCGCGATGGGGTATGTAGGCGCGATTGTCGACAGCTTCAACGCCGATTGGCGCGCGGCCCACGGACAAGCCGGGCCACCGATCCAGGTTGTCATGCGTGCCTGGTACAACCCCAATCTCGAAAGCCGATGGAGCATGATTCCGAGCCTAATCGGAACGATCACCTTGATGCAAACCCTGTTGCTCGCCGCCTTGTCGGTGGCACGCGAACGCGAGGAAGGGACATTCGATCAACTCCTTGTCACACCCTTTAGGCCCACCGAGATTATGATCGGCAAGGCGGTTCCGGCGATGATCGTCGGTTTGATACAAGCGACAAACATATTGCTTGTTGCAGAATTTTGGTTCCGCATTCCGTTTCAGGGTTCATACCTAGCCCTTTACGCGGGCCTCATTCTATTCTTGCTGGCAGCAGTCGGGATCGGCATCTTCGTCTCGTCGATAGCAGCCACTATGCAGCAGGCAATGCTTTATAGCTTTGTCTTGATCATGCCGTTCACGTTGCTCTCAGGATTGACCACACCGGTCAATAACATGCCACTGGTGTTGCAGTATTTTACGGTTATCAATCCCCTTGCCTACGCCATAACGATCGCGCAACGCGTCTACCTCGAAGGAATCGGTTTCGACAGGATGATTCCTTACCTGTGGCCAATGGCCATTATTGCGACCGTAACCTTGTCAGTCGCCACGTGGATGTTCCGGAATCGTACCCAATGAGCAGCCACCGGCACAAAAGCGTCTTGCGATTGGCAATTTTGACACCAGTTTTGATGATGGCTGCTTTCGGGTGCACGGTGGGTCCAAATTTTATAACGCCAAAAGCTGAAACGCCCGCAAGCTGGATAGGTTCAGCCGTGAATGCGTCATCAAAGAACAGTCAAACTAGTACCGTTATCGCAAGCCCGATGGAGACTGATGCATGGTGGCTGAGTTTCAATGATCCAATTCTGTCATCGTTGATTGCGCAGGCGGCAGCTTCAAATCTGGACGTCCAGCAGGCAGCCTTGCGCATCGCGGAAGCGCGAACCCAACGCCGAATCGCCGGTGCCGCCCAACTACCAACCCTCAGCGGGAATAGTTCCTACGTGCGGCAGCGGTTTAGCGAAACCACCGCGCAAGGCTCACTCTTCGGTAAGATCGGAAGCTTAGGAGCTGGAAGTGGTCTCGGGGCTCTTAGTTACCCAAACCCCTACGATCAGTTCCAGATTGGCTTTGACGCATCCTGGGAGCCGGATTTGTTTGGCGGTATTCGTCGTTCGATTGAGGCGGCAGATGCGAATACCGAGGCGGCCATCAACGACAAAAACAATGCATTGGTCTCGCTTGAGGGCGAGGTGGCACGTAGCTATATCGACCTTCGCAACACACAGCAGAAGCAAACAATCACGCAACAGAATCTCGACACACAGCGCGAGATCCTTGCACTTGCCCGGCAACGCTTCCATTCGGGTCTGGGTATGGATGTCGACGTCTCGAACGCAGACGCGCAGGTTACTAGCACGCAGGCACAGCTTCCCCTGCTTGATCGTCAAGCAACCATGGATATCAACCAGCTCAGCCAGTTGCTGGCCCGTGAACCTGGTGCTCTTCAGTCAGAACTGGAAGTCGTCCAGCCTGTGCCCAATGTTCCATCGGAGGTGCGTATTGGTCTTCCTGCGGACTTGCTTCGTCGACGTGCGGATATTCAGAGCGCTGAGGCGCGCCTCCATGCGGCCACCGCGCGGGTCGGTGTCGCCACGGCAGATCTGTTTCCCCACATTACGTTTGATGCGTCCTTCGGAACACAGGCAGGAACGTTTCCCGGGTTGGTGAGTTGGGCAAGTCGTTTCTTCAACATTGGGCCGAGCCTTCAATTGCCGATTTTTGATGGTGGAAAGCTACGAGCGACCGTTCAATTGCAGAACGTGCAAGAAAAGGAAGCAGCAGTGGACTATGCCCAAGTGGTGCTCGGCGCGGTCCATGAGGTCGAAAACGCGCTGGTCACATATAACACCGAACAAAGCCGGCGCGTGTCGCTGCAAGAGACCTTGATCCAGAACCGCAATGTGCTTGATCTCGCACGGCAGCGCTACAAAAGCGGCGTCACCACCTTTCTCGAAGTGCTGGATGCGGAGCGGACACTCCAACAGACCGAGCTTTCGCTCGCCGACAGCACCGCTGCGGTTTCGACGGACCTGGTCGCGCTTTACGAGGCACTCGGTGGTGGATGGAAGACTTAGTGTGGGCTGTAAGATCGCGTCTGGAAGAACAAGGGGAATGTCTTGGGTAGTACTGCATAAGCTATGGAACTTTCGGACGTGCTGACCGTTATGGTCGTACCAGTTCATCGGCCGCACGAGTACCAACCGGACATTGCTCTCCAACGATGCTCCAATCGGCAAACAAATCCAGTTCATCGAACGTAGGCGTCGTGGTCTCAGTGCGCGGCAGCGTTGTGGATGTACATTTCGTCGGACTCTTACCGCCTATTTATTCAATTTTGCGCACCGGAGCCCAAAAACAGATTGTGATCGAAGTGCTAGCGCAACGCGATGCTCATTGCGTGCGCGGCATTGCTTTGACGCCGACGCAAGGTCTCGCTCGCGGAATGGTGGTGGAGGATACTGGCGGTCCACTGAAAGCACCGGTAGGCAGGGCTATTCTTTCGCGCATGTTCGACGTTTTTGGTGCCACGATAGACCGCGGACCGGCGCTTTCTGATGTCCAGTGGCGATCGGTGCATCGGGCTCCGCCGCCATTGTCGCGGCGCTCTACCAAGTCGGAAGTCTTTGAGACGGGCATCAAAGTCATAGATGTGCTGGCGCCATTGGAACGCGGCGGCAAGGCGGGACTTTTCGGCGGCGCCGGCGTCGGCAAAACGGTCCTGCTGACTGAAATGATCCATAACATGATCGGACACCAGAAAGGGGTGAGCATTTTCTGTGGCATTGGCGAACGGTGTCGCGAAGGCGAGGAGCTTTACGATGCGATGAAGGAGGCGGGCGTTTTGCCGAATATGGTGATGGTATTCGGCCAGATGAATGAGCCGCCAGGCGCCCGATTTCGCGTAGGACATGCGGCGCTGACGATGGCGGAGTATTTTCGAGACGATGAGCACCGCGATGTCCTGCTGCTCGTCGACAATATTTTTCGCTTTATTCAGGCGGGTATGGAGGTGTCTGGCTTGATGGGCCAGATGCCGTCGCGGCTGGGCTATCAGCCTACCATGGGCACCGAACTGTCTGGGCTGGAGGAGCGGATTGCAAACACAGATACTGGCGCCATCACCTCGATCCAGGCGGTGTATGTACCGGCGGACGATTTCACTGATCCGGCAGCTGTGCACACATTTTCGCATCTCTCCGCGTCGATTGTGCTCTCGCGCAAGCGGGCAAGTGAAGGGCTTTTCCCGGCCATTGACCCGCTACAATCCAGTTCCAAGATGGCCACGCCAGGTATCGTAGGTCAGCGGCATTACAGCTTGGCCCAGGAAATCCGACAAACTCTCGCACAATATTCTGAGCTCAAGGATATCATTGCAATGCTGGGCCTTGAGCAACTTTCGCCGCAGGACCGCAAAGTGGTCGGCCGCGCCCGCCGGTTGGAGCGCTTCCTCACGCAGCCCTTTTTCACGACGGAACAATTCACTGGCCTCAAAGGAAAGCTTGTCAGCCTGAAGGACGCGTTGGACGGCTGTGAGCGCATTCTGCGCGATGAATTCAAGGACTATCCGGAAAGCGCGCTTTATATGATCGGGACGATTGACGAAGCAAAGGCAAAAGACAAAGCCACCCCGCCAACAGCCCCGACTACACCAGGCTCAACCGCCGTGAAGCCGGGATCGAAAGAGGGCGTTGGATTGCAGGCCAAGGCCGGGTCCGGGCACCAGCCGAATACCGCAGGGAATGTTCAGTCCAATCTCGAACATGCCGGAGGTGCCCATGAACCTTAAAGTGCTCCTGCCGTTCCAGGTTTTTGCCGACAAGAACGGGGTGTCGCGCATCGTCGCCGAGACGCATGAAGGTTCATTTGGCCTCCTGCCGCATCGAAGGGACTGCGTTGCGGCGTTGGCGGCTGGAATTCTGACCTACGAGACGGCGTCAGATGGTGAAGTTTTCGTGGCCGTCGATGAAGGCGTTCTCGTCAAGACCGGACCGGAAGTGCTCGTATCCGTGCGCAGGGCAATAGGCGGAACGGATCTTGGCCGGTTGCGTGCAGCGGTGGAGCGAGAGTTTCTGACTCTGGACGAACATGAGCAAGATGTGCGTTCGGCACAGGCGAATATGGAAAGTGATCTTATCCGCCGCATGGCTGCTCTTCACAATGAATAGCCAACCCCAGGAGGAGCCCGTGACGCCGATACCTACGCTCGGACAGGAAGTGGGGGTGAAGGCGGCGCGCAAGCTCAGGGCGCGACGCAATTCCGCACAGGGGGTCTGGTTCGGCCTGGGGATGATGGGGCTGGTGGGCTGGTCGGTCGCGATTCCGACGTTGCTTGGCGCCGCGCTGGGTATTTGGTTGGACCAGCGCTATCCAGGCAAACACGCCTGGACGCTGGCGCTGCTGGTGGCCGGTCTATGCATCGGTTGTTTGAATGCCTGGCATTGGGTGGCCAAGGAAGGCAAAGAGATTCGGGACGATCAGGGGAATGACGATGAGTGAGTTTTTGTCATTGGCGACAACATTGGTGGCGGGCGTTCTGCTCGGGGCGTTTTTTTTCGGCGGCCTTTGGTGGACGGTACGAAGAGGGGTTTCCTCCGAGTGGCCGGCGCTTTGGTTTTTTGGCAGCCTGCTTGTGCGGATGAGCATTACCTTGACGGGATTCTATTTCGTCGGACAGGAACACTGGGAGCGGTGGTTGCTATGCCTGCTCGGTTTTGTCCTGGCACGCCTGGTCGTGGGGCTGCTCACGCGCTTATCGGGAGAACGCCAGACGGGACCGGCACAGGAGACCAGCTATGCGCCTTAGTCCGGACCAGATCATCCTTTGGCAGTACGGGTTTCTCAAACTCAACGGCACGATCGCCTTTACGTGGGGTCTTATGGCCGTGCTGGCGTTCGGATCGATGCTTGTCACGCGTAAGCTTTCCATGGATCTGAAACGCTCCCGCTGGCAGAACTTGCTGGAAATCATAGTTACCGGAATCGAGAAGCAAATCGCGGATGTTGGCCTCCGCCACCCAGAAAAGTATATCGGCTTTCTGGGCACGCTTTTTCTGTTCATTGCCTTGGCCAGTCTCTGCACGATCATACCCGGCTACGAACCCCCAACCGGCTCGCTCTCGACCACTGCGGCACTCGCGCTGTGCGTACTGGTGGCGGTGCCATTCTTCGGTATCGAGGAGCAGGGCCTGGGTGGTTACCTCAAATCCTACGCGGAGCCGACAATCATCATGCTGCCGTTCAACATTATCAGTGAACTTTCGCGCACGCTGGCTCTGGCGGTCCGCTTGTTCGGCAACATGATGAGCGGGACGATGATTCTCGCAATTTTGCTGACCATTACGCCATTCATCTTCCCGATTGCCATGAGTGCGCTTGGCCTGCTCACCGGTATGGTGCAGGCCTACATCTTCAGTATCTTGGCCGCAGTTTACATCGCATCGGCCACGCGCGCCCGCAAGCCCATCCTTAAACCCGCCACGAAAACGTCGACCCATGAATAGCGACAACAGGAGATACCATGGATAGCATGACACTTATCGCCATCGCCTCAATTGTCACGGCCGGCTTGACAATTGCCTTGGGGAGTATTGGGCCTGCACTCGGCGAAGGGCGCGCGGTCGCCACGGCACTAAGTTCGTTGGCGCAGCAGCCAGATGCCGCAACCACAATCACGCGCACCTTGTTTGTGGGCCTGGCAATGATTGAGTCCATTGCAATTTACTGCTTCGTGGTCTCCATGATTCTCATATTTGCCAACCCCTTCTGGAATCACGTCATCGCCCAAGCCGCGGGAAAGTAGTTTATGCTCATCGATTGGTTCACCGTCGGTGCGCAGGCGCTCAACTTCATCATCCTGGTGTGGTTGCTGAAGCGCTTTCTTTACAAGCCGATCCTCAGCGCTGTCGACGCGCGGGAGAAGCGTATCGCCGCAGAACTCGCCGATGCGAGTGCAAAAAAATCCGAAGCGCAAAAGGAATGCGACGAGTTCCAGCACAAAAACGAGGCGTTCGACCAGCAGCGTGCTGCTCTCTTAAGTAAGGCGACGGACGAGGCGAAGGCCGAATGTCAGCGTCTTCTCGACGACGCACGAAAGGCAGCCGATGTATTGAGTGCCAAGCGACAGGAGGCGCTGCGAAGTGACGCCCATAACCTCAATCAAGCCATCCGGCGCCGAACTCAAGAGGAAGTTTTTGCAATCGCGCGAAAGGCGCTGACGGATCTCGCCACGGCAAGTCTGGAAGATCGTATGGGCGAGGTGTTCATGCGCCGCCTGCGCACAATGGATGGCAAGGCAAAAGAGATCATCGCAAATGCCCTAAAGACGACCTCTGAGCCCGCAGTAATCCGCAGCGCATTTGACCTGCCAGCGGCGCAACGTGCGGCAATACAAAATGCGCTCAACGAGACCTTTTCGGCTGACGTTCACGTCCAGTTTGAGACTGCGCCGGACGTGATCAGCGGGATCGAACTCATCGCGAATGGGCAAAAAGTGGCATGGAGCATCGCAGATTATCTTGCGGCGCTGGATAAGGGCGTCGATGAACTTCTGAAAGAGAAGGACAAGCCTGAAACCAAGGTCGAACCTAAGCCTGAGGTCAAAGCCGAGCCTAAACCTGAGCCGACAGGCGTACAAACGCCTGAAGCCAAGGTCGAGCCCAAGCCTGAGGTCAATGTTGGCACTAAGCCCGAAGCAAAGAGCCAATGACTACAGAGCCTGAAAACTTGCATGGTGTCTTCGACCGCACATTCGCGGCCATGAAGCAGGGGCGGGAAGCGTTCACACCAACGCTGACACCACGGGAGGTGGGTAGAATCACGAGCATCGCTACCGGCATTGCCAAGGTATCGGGGCTCCCCAATGTGGGATTTGAGGAGCTGGTAAAGTTCCCCGGCGATGTGCTTGGCATTGCGTTTAACGTCGATGAGGACGAAATCGGTGTCGTGCTGCTGGGCGAGTACTGGCATTTGAATGCCGGTGACGAAGTTGAGCGCACCGGCCGGGTCATGGATGTGGGGGTGGGCGACGGATTGCTGGGGCGCGTCATCGACCCCCTTGGCCGACCCTTGGATGGCAACGGGCCGGTCGTTGCCAGCGGCCGCCTGCCGATAGAACGGCCGGCACCCCACATTATGGACCGTGCACCCGTCACGGTGCCTCTGCAGACCGGGCTCAAGGTCATTGATGCGCTTGTGCCGGTTGGGCGAGGTCAGCGCGAATTGATTCTTGGTGACCGCCAGACCGGCAAGACCGCCATTGCAATCGACACCATTCTCAACCAGCGCGATCAGAATGTGCTATGTGTTTACTGTGCCATCGGCCAACGCGCGTCCGCTGTCGCGAAGGCGGTGGCGACGTTTCGCGAAAGAGGCGCGATGGATTACACCGTCCTTGTCGTGACCGAGGGCAATGATCCGCCTGGTCTCGCCTTCATCGCGCCTTATGCTGCGACCAGCATCGCAGAGCATTTTATGGCAGCGGGCCGCGATGTGCTGATTGTTTACGACGATCTCACCCACCACGCCCGCGCCTATCGTGAGCTTTCCCTCCTTCTACGCAGGCCACCAGGACGCGAGGCATTTCCCGGGGACATCTTCTATATCCATTCGCGAATGCTTGAACGCGCCACCCATCTGCGCAAGGAGCTCGGCGGCGGCTCGCTGACCGCATTGCCGATTATAGAAACCGAAGCCCAGGATATTTCCGCCTATATTCCGACCAACCTGATTTCCATCACAGATGGGCAGATCTACCTCTCGCCATCACAGTTCGAACTGGGCGTGTTGCCGGCGGTTGATGTCGGCAAGTCCGTTTCTCGCGTCGGCGGCAAGGCGCAACGCCCGGCCTACCGTGCCGTGGCCGGTGACCTCAAACTTGCCTATGCGCAGTTCGAGGAGCTCGAGACTTTCGCCCGGTTTGGCGCTCGTCTGGACGAAAACACCAGCAAGATCATCGCCCATGGACGACGTATCCGCGCGTGCTTAAAGCAACCGGAGTTTGCGCCGGTTTCGGTGCCTGCGCAAATCACGGTTTTGCTGGCGTTGACGGCGGGCCTTTTCGACCATGTTGCGCTTGATCAGATGATTGCTGCCGAGGACGCCGTCCAAAAAGCGGCGACGCATATTCCGGTGGAGGTGCGCGCGCGTTTCGGAAGCGGCGACAAGCTGAGCGACGAGGATCGCAAAGCGATCATAGATATCGCCCGTCAAGCGCTCATTGCCTTCCAGCCCAAACCCGAAGCTAAAGCCGCGCCAAAGCCCGAACTCGCGTCCAAGGTCAAACCCGAATCCAAGGGGTCCCCCGCCAAGGCCGCGCCAGGCGGCGCATCCAAGCCAAGCGTTGCGACGGAGGCCAAGGATCAATCATGAGCGACACCACCCAGAGCCTGCGCCGAAAGATCAGCAGTGCAGGAGATCTCCAATCCGTTGTACGCACGATGAAGGCCTTGGCCGCATCGAGCATCGGACAATATGAGGAATCGGTGCGCGCGTTGAATGACTATTATCGGGCGGTAGAGCTGGGGTTGGGGGCGTGCTTTCGGGAAAGCGAGCCAAAATTCGCCTTGGCGAAGCCAAAAGCACAAACCCATGCCGGTACGATAAGCGCAATCGTCTTTGGGTCCGACCAGGGTCTCGTTGGGCAGTTTAATGAGGTTGTTTCCGATTATGCGATCAAGGTGCTTACGGCTCTACCCGGCAAAGCTCAAATCTGGGCGGTCGGCGAGCGTGTTCATGCGCGCCTGGCGGACGCGGGCCTGCCGCTAGCAGGTCTCTTCACCGTGCCGAACTCCGTCCAGGCCATTACCCCGCTCGTCGGCCAGATCCAAATTGCAAGCGAAGCACATCGAACCAAAGGCGGGAATGCCTCTGTTTGGGTATTCCATAACCGGCCGCTGTCTGGCTCACTTTACGAACCGGTTGGGCGTCAGCTGTTGCCGCTCGATGCGCAATGGCAACGCGGTCTGATTAAAATCCGCTGGCCAAGCGTAAACTTGCCGGAGATCATGGGGCGCAACATCGAGACATTGCGCGCCCTCGTACGAGAATATCTGTTTATCTCACTCTTCCAGGCGTGCGCGGAATCCCTTGCCAGTGAGAACGCAAGTCGTCTGGCGGCAATGGAGCGCGCTGATAAAAACATCAACGACTTGCTAGAGCAGCTTCATAGCTCGTTCCACCAACTGCGCCAAAGCGGCATCGACGAGGAACTTTTCGACGTAGTCTCTGGATTCGAGGCTTTGGTTGGGGCGCACTAAAATACTTGTCGAAAGGATCCAAATGAAAATCAACTCAAAGGAATTCCGCATAGAGGAGGGATGCGAGGTCGACCTCAAAAAATGGCCGACGGCCGTAAAGCCGGTTTACAAGTCCAAGAATCAATACAAGAAGCTTTTGGAGGATCACGTTGCGCAGCTGAGTTCGCAACAGCAACTTCTCTATGCCGATAATCGCCACGCAATTCTGCTGATCTTCCAGGCGATGGATGCAGCAGGAAAAGACGGCGCTATTCGGCATGTGATGTCTGGCGTCAACCCGCAGGGTTGTCAGGTGTTCAGTTTCAAACACCCCAGCGCCGCCGAATTGGAGCACGACTTTCTCTGGCGCACCACACGCGATCTGCCGGCGCGCGGCAAGATAGGCATCTTCAATCGCTCCTACTATGAGGAAGTGCTGATTGTGCGCGTGCATCCCGAGATCTTGCGCAGTGAAGGGCTTCCCGATGCTTTTCTCGATGAGAAAAAGGTTTGGCACGACCGTTATCGCTCGATCGTGGATTTGGAGAAACACCTCCACGCCAACGGAACGCGTATCGTCAAAGTTTTCCTCCATCTTTCCAAAGAAGAGCAGCGAAAGCGCTTTCTGGCGCGGATCGACAAACCGGAAAAGAACTGGAAGTTCAGCTCCGCAGACATCGAGGAGCGGAAATTCTGGGACGATTATAGGAAGGCGTACGAGGGATGTCTTAGCGTGACAAGCACGAAGCATTCCCCATGGTATATCGTCCCCGCAGATAACAAAGAAAATGCTAGGCTGATCGTATCGCAGATTGTTCTCGACACCCTGGACGATCTTAAGATGGCCTACCCAAAATCGACCACCGAGCGCCG
>Ga0302319_10025900_pt1 | contig 10355 bp, 11 predicted proteins | sample Bog_T0_2_FD_203319 | JGI IMG/M metagenome (GOLD analysis project Ga0302319, IMG submission 203319) | Peat permafrost microbial communities from Stordalen Mire near Abisko, Sweden - Bog_T0_2 | ecosystem: Environmental > Terrestrial > Soil > Wetlands > Peat | place: Sweden: Abisko, Stordalen Mire...
GTGGGGGTAAACGCACGGAAAGTGCGTGGCTATCACCCCCACCCCAACCCTCCCCCATCAAGGGGGAGGGAGCAAAGACCGGCTCTGCTTGGACAGGAATCGCTCTGAGCCTTCGTCTAACGCCTCTGCGAGGGCCTGTCATCGCGCCGTCGCGAGAATCTGGTCATCACCCGATGGAAAGAAGCCCAGCCTCGGGGTCGCCGTGGAAACCGTCAACAGCTATCGCACGATCTTCCTGTCCGACGTCCACTTAGGGACCCGCGGCTGCCAGTCGACGCTGCTGCTGGACTTCCTGCGCCACAACGACGCAGAGACCTATTATCTGGTCGGCGACATCATCGACGGCTGGCGCCTGCGCGCCAGCTTCTACTGGCCGCAACCCCATAACGACATCATCCAGAAGCTGTTGCGCAAGGTGCGGCGCGGCGCGCGGATGGTGTTCGTACCCGGCAACCACGACGAATTCGCGCGCCAGTTCCTCGGCCTCACCTTCGGTGGGATTCAGATCAAGCGCAACGCCATCCACACCACCGCGGACGGCCGGCGCTTTCTCGTCACCCACGGCGACGAGTTCGACGTCGTTGTGCGTCATTCCAAATGGCTCGCCTTCCTTGGCGACGGAGCCTACGATTTCGCGATCTTCCTCAACACCCATTTCAACGCCGTGCGCCGCTGGTTCGGCTTCGGCTATTGGTCGTTCTCGGCCTGGGCGAAGCTGAAGGTCAAGAACGCGGTAAATTTCATCGGCTCGTTCGAGGACGCGCTGGCGGGCGAGGCCAAGCGGCGCGGCGCCGACGGCGTCATCTGCGGCCACATCCACCACCCCGTCATCAAACAGATCGACGGCGTGACCTACGTGAACACCGGCGATTTCGTCGAATCCTGCTCGCTGATCGTCGAGCATCACGACGGACGGCTGGAAGTGCTGTTCTGGTCGAAGCCGCTCGCGCTGCCTTTGCCTGATCACGTCGAGGCGGACGAAGCCCTCGAATCGGAAGTCGAAGTCGCTTGATCAAAATCGTCGTCGCGACCGACGCCTGGAAGCCGCAAGTCAACGGCGTGGTCCATACATTGGAGCGCATGTCGACGGCGGCGCGCGAATTCGGCGCAACCTTCGAATTCGTCACCCCCGAGCGCTTCACGACCCTGCCGCTGCCGACCTATCCCGACATTCGCGTGGCGCTCGCCAGCGCCGACGCGGTCGAACGCGCCATTCGCGACAGCGGCGCCGACCATCTGCATATCGCCACCGAAGGGCCGATCGGTTGGGCGGCGCGCCATTACGCCCGCGCGCGCGGCCGGCTGTTCACGACGAGCTATCACACCCGCTTTCCCGAATATATTTACGCGCGTCTGCGGGTGCCCGAGGCCTGGACCTACGAGGCGCTGCGGCGTTTCCATGCGCCGGCGGCGCGGGTGATGGCGCCGACGCCGTCGCTGTGCGACGAACTCGCGCGGCGCGGCTTCGCAAACGTGGTGGTGTGGACGCGTGGCGTCGATCACGCGCGTTTTCGCCCGCAGACGCTCGACGCGCTGGGTCTGCCCCGGCCGATCTTCCTCTATGTCGGGCGGGTCGCGGTCGAGAAGAATCTGGAAGCCTTTCTCGGCCTCGACCTGCCCGGCTCGACCGTCGTCGTCGGCGACGGACCGGCGCGCGCCGTGCTGCAACGCCAGTTTCCCCACACGCACTTCCTCGGTGAACGCTACGGCGAGGCTTTGGCGCAGGTCTACGCCAGCGCCGACGTGTTCGTGTTTCCCTCGCGCACCGATACGTTCGGCATCGTTCTGATCGAAGCGCTGGCGAGCGGCCTGCCGGTCGCCGCTTTCCCCGTCACCGGCCCGCTCGACGTGATCGGCGACAGCGGCGCCGGCGTGCTGAGCGAGGATCTGCGCTCGGCCTGTCTGGCGGCGCTGGAAATCCCGCGCGAAAAGGCGCGCGCGCATTCGCTCGGCTTCACTTGGCGAGAGAGCGCCCGGCAGTTCTTGAGCCATGTCGAGGCGAGCCGTTGCGGGGCAGGATTGCCGAGGCTGAGCGCGGCGTGAGGGGCGGACTTTCCTTGCGTTAAAGATAAACTATGTGTATCCTTCGCCAACCAGCGGGGGAGCCGTGTCATGCAGGTCCAGATTTCCAAGTGGGGCAATTCCCTCGGGCTGCGTATCCCGCGGGCCCTGGCGGCGCATATCGGCGTCTCCGAAGGGCAAAAGGTCGAAATCAGAGCCGATGGCGGCCGTTTGATCGTCGAACCCGCCCGTCCGACCTACACCTGGGCGCAAATGCTCGAAAACGTCACGCCCGAAGCGATGCGCGACGCTTTCGACTGGGGCGAGGACCTCGGCCGCGAGCGCGTCGATGATTGAGGGTTATATTCCCGCGGCCGGCGATATCGTCTGGACGGATTTCGCCCCCCCCACGGGGCGCGAACAGCGCGGGCGGAGGCCGGCGCTGGTGATATCCCCCAGCGAATTGTTCCTCGCCGCGCGCGTCCTCATTGTCTGCCCGATAACTGGCAAGGTCAGGCCGTTCGGATCTAGCGTCGTTCTTCCGCCGAACTCGGCGATCACTGGCGAAATCCTCACTTCGCAGGTTCGCAGCATCGACGCGCTCGCGCGACCCGTCCGCTATTCGAGCGTCACCGTATCTGACGCTTTGCTGTTCGAAGTCCGGGCGAAGCTCGCGTTTCTGTGCGGAATCGCGTGAGCGCCTTTGGCCCTGCTCCGCCCTTCAGCCGAACAGTTTCATCTTGGCCGAGACGTCGAGACCGTCCAGAGCCTGCAAGGCTTCGAGGCGGCGGCCGAGCCGGCCCTCCGCCGGCTCCGGCGGGGCGACCGCAGCGTCCGCCTCGGCGTCGCCGTCGCCGACCCCCAGCGCGAAACCGTGGAGCCGGCGTACGGTGTCGGCGAGCGTGGCGGCGGCCCGCGCCGCATCCCGCCGCGCTTCCGCGACCTCCCGTTCCCGACCCATCCCGCGCGATTCCAGCCGCGCGATGGCGGCGAGGATTTCTCCCGACGCTTCGACGCGGCGGCGGCGGGCAAATTCCTGCAAGAACCATCGGCCTCGATCGGTCTCCAGCACCGCAGCCTCGATGCGCTCGTATTCCCCGTCGTCCGATTCTTCGGTCTGCGAAAACAAGGCGTGAACCCCAGCTAATATGGCGGTGATATGCGCCCCGCCCGATCTGTTCGCAAAGCCGTTTCACATTGGAAGGTTACAAAGTGTTTAGGCGAGGGGAGCGAAAGTCGGAGCACGGCGCGTCCGACGCCGCCCGCGCTTCGACCTCCGTTGAGAATAAATGTTCAATAACAATCGCATATTCGCCGCGTCGACCCGCTCCGCCGCGAAAGGAGCGAGCCGACTGGACGGGCGGCGATTTTGGCGCGATAGTGGGATTCGGCTATCGCGCTGGAAATTCGCGCAGAAGGGCTGAAAATTGAGCGGAACGTTTTCCGAACTGGAACGTCGCTGGCGGCGGATGGACCGGCTGCCTCGAATGATGATCGCCAATTGGCTCGGCGGCATGGGGGTCGGGGTCGTCTGTGCGACTTTGCTGCTCGCTTTCGACGTCGCGGGAATCCGCACCCTGCTCTGGCGCTCCGACATGCCAATCACGGGCACAGCGATGCTGATGGCGGCTTTTGCCTTCACCTTCGGCGGTCTGGTCTGCGCGGCCGCGGTGATGCGCGCCGGCGACGACGACGACAGAGGGCCGCCGCGCGGCGGACGCAAGTTCAAGCTGGCGCCGCAACAGCCGAGGCTCGCCTTCGCGACCGTCCCCTCGCCTTCGCGGGCGCATCGTAGCCGTTGAACCTTCCGCGGACCGCGCTAATGTCGGCGTAACGATCCAGCGGAGGGAAACAGCCCCAAATGAGCATTCGATTTGACGGCCGCGTCGCCGTCGTCACCGGCGCGGGCGGCGGCCTGGGACGCTGTCATGCGCTGGGGTTGGCTGCACGGGGGGCGAAAGTGGTCGTCAACGACCTCGGCCCGGGAGCGCAGCGAGTCGCCGACGAAATCGTCGCCGCCGGCGGCGAAGCGATCGCGCACAGCGCCGACGTGACCAGCGCCGAGCAGGTCCTGGCGATGGTCGCCGAGACCGAAGCGCGCTGGGGCAAGATCGACATCCTCGTCAACAACGCCGGCATCCTGCGCGACAAGTCGTTTGCCAAGATGGAGCTGGCCGACTTCGAGATCGTGGTGCGGGTGCATCTGATTGGCTCGGCCAACGTCACCCGCGCGGTTTGGAACGGCATGCGCGAGCGCGGCTACGGCCGCATTCTGTTCACCTCGTCGGCTTCGGGCATCTACGGCAATTTCGGGCAGGCCAACTACGGCGCCGCCAAGGCGGCGATGATTGGTCTAATGAACGTATTGCATATCGAGGGGCAGAAATACGACATCCGCGTCAACACGCTCGCTCCAACCGCGCTGACGCAAATGACCGAGGGACTGCTGCCCCCCGACGCCGCCGCCGTGCTGACGCCGGAATCGGTGACGCCCGCCGTGCTGTTCCTGGTCGGCGAAAACGCGCCGTCGCGCGTCATCATGGGCGCCGGCGCCGGCGTGTTTGCGGTGACCCACATCGCGGAAACGCCGGGCGTGTTCCTTCCCGAGAGCGAGCGCTCGCCAGAGACCATTGCTGCGCGGTTCGCCGAGATTTCGGACCGCGCCAGCGCCGTGCCGCTGGAGAGCGCGTTCCAGCAGACGTTCAAATTCGCAACCATGGCCGCCAAGGCGAAACCCTGAAGGAAACCGAAATGCGTGAAGCCGTCATCGTCTCCACCGCGCGCACCCCGATCGGCAAGGCCTATCGCGGCGCCTTCAACGACACGCCGGCGCAGGCGCTCGGCGGCCACGCCATCGCCTCCGCGCTCGGACGCGCCGGAATCGCCGGCGCCGAGGTCGACGACGTCATAATGGGCGCCGCGATTCAGCAGGGCGCGCAGAGCATGAACACCGCGCGCCAATGCGCGCTGCGCGCGGGGCTGCCCACCAGCGTCTCCGGCATGACGGTCGACCGGCAATGCGCCTCGGGCCTGATGGCGATCTCGATCGCCGCCAAACAGATCGTCGCCGACGGCATGCACATCACGATCGGCGGCGGGTTGGAATCGATCTCGCTGGTGCAGAACGACAAGATGAACCAGTTCCGCGCCGCCGACCCGTGGTTGCTCGCTCATCGCGACGACACCTACATGTCGATGCTGGAAACCGCCGAGATCGTCGCCGAGCGTTACAAAATCTCGCGCGAGCGCCAGGACGAATTTGCGCTTCAATCCCAGCAGCGCACCGCCGCCGCCCAGGCCGCCGGCCGCTTCGAGGCTGAAATCGCGCCGCTGCCGAGCGTGATGAAAGTGCTGGACAAGGCGACCGGCGCCGTTAGCGACAAGCACGTCACGCTGAAACTCGACGAAGGCAACCGCGCCGACACCACGCTCGCCGGGCTCAATGCGTTGAAGCCGGTGTTCGCCGGCGGCCGTCATTTGAAGACGCCCGGCGCCTATATCACCGCCGGCAACGCCTCGCAGCTCTCCGACGGCGCCAGCGCCTGCGTGCTGACGGATTCCAAACTCGCAGAGAGGCGCAATCTGTCGCCGCTCGGAATCTATCGCGGCATTGCGGTTGCCGGCTGCGATCCCGACGAAATGGGCATCGGCCCGGTGTTCGCCGTGCCGAAGTTGCTCAAGGCGCATGGGCTGACCGTCGACGACATCGGCCTGTGGGAGCTCAACGAAGCGTTTGCCGTGCAGGCGCTGTATTGCCGCGACAAGCTCGGCATCGACCCGGAGAAACTCAACGTCGACGGCGGCGCCATCGCCGTCGGCCACCCCTACGGCATGAGCGGCTCCCGCTTGACCGGCCACGCGCTGATCGAAGGCAAACGCCGCGGCGTGAAGTACGTCGTGGTGACGATGTGCGTCGGCGGCGGCATGGGCGCGGCGGGGCTGTTCGAGGTGGCGTGAGGGGGGCATTCGACCTGATACGATTGGATTGGCGCGCCGGCTCAGCGAGAAGCCTGACGGCTGGCGTTTGCAAAGAGAGGGCCGGAGCCGGCATCGCAGACCCCCTTCTCCCGTTCGGGAGAAGGGCCGGGGATGAGGGGACTTTGGCTGTAACTTTTGAGGGCGGCCTCCGCAACCGGCCGCTCAGCGTAGTGGTCGCGCTGCGGGACAATTATGCAATCTGTATCTCGTCGCCGTAACCCGATGGAACTCTGCATCCCAGCCCCGGCGGTTGATTCGTGGTCCCGCCGCCGCTTGGCGCCTCAATTCAGGCGATCGTGAGTCCGGATAAAAATGAGGGGAGTCCTGAGCAGAGGCTTTCAAATTGGTATAAAAAATGCTTGGTATAAGCCTTTTCGCATAGATGAAAAAGATTACATTGGGGGAATTACCGATGAAATGATAGGGGAAATCACGAGATCGCGTTTCTTAATTGCAGACTACACATTCAATAGAGATAATGTATATTTTGAAGCTGAATTTGCTCTTGGCCTGGGGCTGACAGTATTTCAACCATGTCGTCAGTCCGAAGAGGGCAAGCTCCATTTTGACATTCGACACTTGAATACTCTCATATGGAGCGACCCGGCTGATTTGGCGCCGAAGTTGGAGAGGCCTATAGTTGCAGTTCTTGGGCGGGGGCCGCTGCTCGGCAATTCAGGAAATTCCTAATCGTCCGCATCGATCATCGACTGCAATTCGTCGAGCGTCACGATTTCCGTTTCTCCCCGGTGCGCGGCTTCGATCGCCGCGAGGGTTTCCGCGTTGGGAATCTTCACCGCTTCGTCGACCCGGGCGCTTACGACGGCCTCGCGAGACATGGCCAGTTCCTTCTTCGCGCTCACATTGGCACGAACGAGGCGGCCGCGCTCGGATTCAAATCTCCACCCCGTGGTCCTCGGCAAACGCCTCCACCTCGTTGACATATTGCTTCATCGCCGCATCCCGGCTCATGCCCTCGCAATTCGCCCAGGCGTCGTATTTGAACTTGGCGACGAGGTCGAAGGCGCCCGGCTTATCGCCTTGGACGTCGCCGTCCTTGGCTTGGCGGTACAGACCGTACAACCGCAGCTTCAGTCGCTGCGACGGCTGCGTCGGGCCGTCGGCCGGCAGCGCCCGTATCTTGGCGACGAGGGCTTCAAAGCGGGCTTCGAGGTTGCTCATGGGCTTACCTTTCGGTCACTTCGCCTTCTTCGCCGGCGGCTTCTTGGCCGCGGGCCCCTTCGCCGGGGCGGCCTTTTTTGCGGGCGCGGCTTTGGCCTTGGCTGCGGGTCTGGCCTTGACGGGCTTGCCCTCGCGCTCCGCCAACAGCGCCACCGCTTCTTCCAGCGTCACGGTCTCCGGCGCCGTCGACTTCGGGATATTGGCGTTGACCTTGCCCCAGTTCACGTAAGGGCCGAAACGACCGGCGCGCACCGTGACCACGCCGCCTTCGGGGTGGTCGCCCAGCGAGCGGGCGCCGGGGATGATTCCGGCGGCCTTGGCGGTGAGCGCGGCGACCGCCTCGTCCATCGTCAGCGTCTCCGCGCTCACGCCCTTGGGCAGCGTCGCATTGACCTTGTCGTGGGTCACATAGGGACCGAAGCGGCCCTGCTTGATCGACACCATGCCGCCGAGCGTCGGATGCTCGCCGAGGTCCCGGCCCGCGCCGCCGCCGCCGAAGCGCGACGAGGCGCCGCTCTCCTTGGCGACGATCAGGTCGATGGCGCGATTGCCGCCGATCTCCAGCACGTCGTCGTCGCGCGAGAGGTTCGCGTAGGTCTTGCCGTGCTGCACATAGGGTCCATAACGTCCGATGCCGGCGAGGATCGGCTCGCCCGACGTCGGGTGTTTCGCCACTTCGCGCGGCAGCGACAGCAGCGCGATGGCCTTCTCGATCGTCACGTCCTCGGGCTTCAACCCAGGCGGCAGCGACGAGCGCTTCGGCTTTTCGCCCTCGGCCTGCTGGATATAGTCGCCGAAGCGGCCGTTGCGCAGCGAGATTTCCTCCCCGGTCTTCGGGTCCTGGCCCAACACCCGGACGCCCGGACGGTCGCCCTCGGCGATCGGGGCCTCCTGGCCGGTGGGCGAGAGCACGCGGGTGAAGCGGCATTCGGGATAGTTCGAGCAGCCGATGAAGGCGCCGAACTTGCCGAGCTTCAGCGAGAGCTGCCCCTTTCCGCAGGACGGGCAGGAGCGCGCATCCGAACCATCCTCCCGCGCGGGGAAGATATGCGGGCCCAGCAGGTCGTTGAGGCTGTCGAGCACCTGCGTGGTGCGCAATTCCTTGGTTTCGCCGAGCGCGGCGGAAAATTCGGTCCAGAATTCGCGCAGCACGTCCCTCCAGTCGATCTCCGAATTGGAGACGCGGTCGAGCTTTTCTTCCAGCGCGGCGGTGAAATCGTATTCGACATAGCGGGCGAAGAACGATTCCAGGAAGGCGACGACCAGCCGCCCCTTGTCCTCGGGGATCAGCCGCTTCTTCTCCAGCTTGACGTAATCGCGGTCGCGCAGCACCGCCAGCGTCGAGGCGTAGGTCGAGGGGCGGCCGATGCCCAGCTCTTCCATGCGCTTGACCAGCGTCGCCTCGGTGTAGCGCGGCGGCGGCTCGGTGAAGTGCTGGGTGGCGTCGATGCGTTCGCGGGTCACCGGCTCGCCCGCCTTCATCGGCGGCAGCTTGGCCGAATCCTCGTCGTCCTCGTCGTCGCGGCCCTCCTGATAGAGCGCGAGGAAGCCGGCGAAGCGGGTGACCTGGCCGGTAGCGCGGAATTCGAGTTTGCGCGCCGCGACTTCGGCGAGAATGTCGACCGTGGTGCGTTCGAGTTCGGCGCTCTCCATCTGGCAGGCGATGGTGCGGTTCCAGATCAATTCGTAGAGCTTGGCCTGCTCGGGCTCGAGGTGACGCGCGATGTCCTTGGGGCGTCGGGTCAGGTCGGTCGGGCGGATCGCCTCGTGGGCTTCTTGCGCGTTCTTGGCCTTCACCAGATATTTGCGCGGGGCCTTGGGCACGTAATCGGGGCCGAAATCCCTGGCGATGACCCCGCGCGCGCCGTCGATCGCCTCGGGGGCGAGGTCGACGCCGTCGGTTCGCATATAGGTGATGAGGCCGACCGCGCCCTCGCCGACGTCGACGCCCTCGTACAGCCGCTGCGCGATCTGCATGGTGCGCGCGGGGGCGAGGCCCAGTTTTCGCGAGGCCTCTTGTTGCAGCGTCGAGGTGGTGAACGGCGGGTAGGGGTGGCGCTTGACCGGCTTCGCCTCGACGCTGGTGACCGCGAATTTCGCCTTGAGCAGCGCCGCCTTGAAATCTTCCGCCTCTGTCCCGGAGCCGACATCGAGCCGGCCGATCTTCCGGCCGTCGGCGCCCACCAGTCTGGCCGTGAACGGCGCGTTCGTAATAGTCTTCAGATGGGCGACGATCGACCAATATTCGCGGGTGACGAATTTCTCGATTTCCAGCTCGCGGTCGCAGACGATGCGCAGCGCCACCGACTGCACGCGTCCCGCCGAGCGCGCGCCCGGCAGCTTGCGCCATAGCACCGGCGAGAGATTGAAGCCGACGAGGTAATCCAGCGCCCGGCGGGCGCGGTAGGCGTCGACCAGCGCTTCGTCGATCTCGCGGGGGTGGCGGATCGCGTTCTGCACGGCGTCCTTGGTCACCGCGTTGAACACCACACGGTCGACCCGCTTGTCCTTGAGCAGCTTCTTGGCCTTGAGGATCTCGTAGACGTGCCACGAGATCGCCTCTCCCTCGCGATCGGGGTCGGTGGCGAGCAGGACGGCGTCGGCGTTCTTGACGGCCGCGCCGATGTCGTTGAGCCGCTTGGCGGCCTTGCCGTCGATCTCCCATTTCATGGCGAAATCGTTGTCCGGATCGACAGATCCGTCCTTGGCGGTCAGGTCGCGGACGTGCCCGAACGAGGCGTAAACTTCGTAGCCCTTGCCCAGATACTTATTGATGGTCTTGGCCTTGGCGGGCGATTCGACAATGACGACCTTCATGAAAGCGTCCCTTCAACGGCGCCGGCATATGGCTGTTTCGAAGGGAAATGTCGAGGGGGGCTTGGCCGCCGGCTGCGAAGGCCAGGGCAATCGGGTGAACGAAGGGGGCAGGGGTTCCCTCTCCCCGCTTGCGGGGAGAGGGTTAGGGTGAGGGGCTGGCCGAAATGGCATCGACTTTCATATTTTGATTCGTAGAAATATGGACTCGGTTTCGTGTGCTTCGGCCCTTCACCCCAACCCTCTCCCCGCGGGCGGGGAGAGGGAGCGCTTCCGCCCGAGCCTCCAAAGACGTTCACCCGATTGCCCTGCTGCAAAGGCGAACGAGGATTGCGTTGTGGTATGAATATGTCATACTGGCCAGACAGCGATCTCGGGAC
>Ga0302319_10025905_pt1 | contig 10354 bp, 7 predicted proteins | sample Bog_T0_2_FD_203319 | JGI IMG/M metagenome (GOLD analysis project Ga0302319, IMG submission 203319) | Peat permafrost microbial communities from Stordalen Mire near Abisko, Sweden - Bog_T0_2 | ecosystem: Environmental > Terrestrial > Soil > Wetlands > Peat | place: Sweden: Abisko, Stordalen Mire...
AGTGTTCTGCGGAATTCTGTGCGGCGCTCTGAGGCTGACAATGTGGTCTCTCGGGTTTAGACTGTCCCTCCGTGTCACAAGGATGGGCACTGAAATAATGACCAGTGGTGGAGGGGTTCGAGACACTATCGGAGCAACTGGCAAGGGTGACCGCCGAGTGCGAGCGCCTGCGCGAAGAAAACGCACGGCTATGCAATCTGCTGTGTGACCCCGCGCACTCACCGACCGGCTCGCAGGTCGGACCGTCGGCACCGCCCAATCCTGTTTCAGCGATAGCGCCAGTTCAACCGCCGGAATCGTCCGCCCGCCCCGATTTGTCGGTTCCAGCGAAGATCGCGTTGTTTCGGTCGCTCTTTCGCGGTCGGGAGGATGTGTACGCGTTGCGGTGGGAGAGCGCCGACGGCAAGTGCGGCTATTCTCCCGCAAGTATCCGCGACTGGAAGGCGGTTATGAGTGTGCCGCCGCCGGAAAGAAAGAAGCTCGATCAGGCCACGCGCCAGCTTTTACCGCTCACAGACGAGGCCGTTCACCAGCATCTCTCGGGAAAGAACACTCTTGGTATTTACCCTCTGCTCCCTGACGAAACCTGCTGGTTCCTGGCAGTCGACTTCGATCAGGAGTCATGGAAACTTGATGCCGTGTCGTTTGTGGAGTCGTGTCGCGAGATGAATGTTCCGGCAGCGCTGGAGCGTTCCAGGTCCGGAGACGGGGCGCACGTCTGGATATTCTTCAGTGCTCCGGTTTCGGCTACACTGGCGCGGAAGTTGGGGGCGGGACTCGTGACGCGAACCATGCAACGGCGACACCAGATGAGCCTCAGTTCCTACGACCGCCTGTTTCCGAATCAGGACACGATGCCTTCCGGCGGGTTTGGAAACCTCATCGCTCTTCCGTTGCAGAAAATCCCGCGCAGAGCCGACAAGAGCGTTTTCGTTGACGATGTTCTCAATCCATTCCCTGATCAGTGGCGTTATCTGGCCAGCATCCCCAGAATGGAACCGCTCGTCGTCGAGCGCCTGGTCCGCAGCCTGGAGCGGAATGGAAACGTTATCGGCGTCCGTATGAGTCTTGCCGACAATGAATCCGGTGAAGATCCCTGGTTACTGCCACCATCGCGACGTTTGCCGGAAAAGCCCATAGCCGGGCCGTTTCCCGAGTCGGTCCGCATTGTTCGAGCGAACCTTCTGTTCGTCGAAAAGAAGGGACTGCCGGAAACCATGCTGGACGATTGAACAGGCTGGCCGCTTTTCAGAACCCTGAATTCTACAAGGCCCAGGCGATGCGCCTGCCAACATACGACAAGCCCCGGATCATCGGATGCGCCGAGGAGCTTCCCCAGTTTCTGGCCTTACCCAGAGGTCTTCTGGATGAAGTTGAGTTGCTGCTCTCGCGGCACAAGATCGCCCCGAGGATTGAGGATGAGCGGTTCGCGGGAAAGCCGATCAACGCTACATTCACCGGCACCCTGCGAGAGAAGCAGCCGGACGCAGTGACGAAGCTTCTCAAGCACGATGAAGGCGTCCTTTGCGCGGGCACAGCGTTCGGGAAAACCGTCGCCGCCGCTTTTCTGATCGCCGCTCGACGAACGAACACCCTGGTGCTGGTCCATCGCGCGCAGCTTCTCGACCAGTGGCGAGAGCGTCTGGCGGCGTTCCTCGATCTGTCTATTGATTCGATCGGCCAGATCGGGGGCGGAAAGAGCAAGACCACCGGCATCGTTGACGTCGCGATCATCCAAAGCCTATATCGAAAAGGCGAGGTCAAGGATGTGGTCGCGGAGTACGGCCACATCGTTGTGGACGAATGTCATCATCTCTCGGCCGTTTCTTTCGAGCAGGTGATGCGCCGAGTGCGCGCAAAATATGTGACAGGCCTCACCGCGACGCCTGTGCGAAAAGACGGTCACCACCCGATCATCTATATGCAGTGCGGCCCGATCCGTTTCAATGTTCCGGTTCGATCGCAGGTTGAGTCGAGTCCGTTCGAACACCGGGTGATACCGCGCACGACGACCGTGACGTGGAACCAGGAGACCGCGCCCACGATCCAGGAACTCTACGCACTTCTCTCGAATGATGCCGCGCGGAACGAACAGATCATCCGCGATGTAGTTACGGCAGTGAAGAGCGGGCGATCACCACTGGTGCTGTCCGGCAGGACCGAACACATTGATCGGCTCTGCTTCCGGCTGCGCCAGTACTGTGACCGCGTTTATCTCCTCAAGGGTGGCATCGCCGGAAAAGAACGTGCTCGCCTCATGCAGGAACTCGTACTTGAAGAGCAACCGCGGGTTATCATCGCCACCGGGAGCTACATTGGCGAGGGATTCGACGATTCGCGCCTCGACACCCTGTTTCTGGCGATGCCGATTTCGTGGCATGGTACGTTGCAGCAGTACGTCGGGCGGCTGCATCGTCTTCACGACAGCAAGAAGATCGTCGAAGTGTACGATTATGTTGACGCGTCGATCCCGATGCTGGCGCGAATGTTCGAGAAGCGCCTCCGAGGGTACAAGGCGCTTGGGTATTCGATTCACGAACCAGAGCGGCGGTCGGCAGCAGACACGACGGGAACGAGCGATATCGACGGCCTGTGGTGAGATCAGAGCGCGACGCTCCATCTAGACGGTCTGGGAAGCTGAGTCGATGGCCGAGTCGTCCCGTAAAATCTTTAGTCCATTAATAATGGACATGATATATTTATGGACAGATGCCTGTTGATCCGACCCGTGATGAACCCCAGCTCGATCAGATTCGGGCTGTGCCCTTCGTCCGGCATCTCCGTCTCATTCCTGCGAAGTCCGGTGATCGGAGCGCCAGCGGCATTCTCGAAATCACCACGCCGCGGGGCAAGTACAGCCTTCCCCTCATTGTGAAGAGATCCTATCTCGACCGCAGCATGGTGAATGCCGTGATCGGCCAGATCCAGGGTGAAAGGAAGGCCGCAAAGGGCGGCGGCCGGAGTGTCAGGAACGGCGAAACACTCCTGCTGGCTCCCTACCTTGCCGTTCCGACCGCGAAGAGTTTCATCGACGCAGGCATTTCGTTCGCAGACGAGGTCGGCAACATACATTTGGCTCTGGGCGATGAATACAACTGGACAGTGATTGGCGAACGCAAGCCGCCAAAGCCACCTGAGTCGGAGCGGATGACCCCAGCAGCCGTCCAACTCTTGTTTCAATTTGCGACTAACCCGGAATCCGCGAGCTGGACTGTCCGCGACCTCGCCGCCGCCGTAGGACTCAGCAAGAGCAAGGTCGCTGAACTCCGCCTCCAGTTTGCGCATGAAGGAATATTCACGGCGCACGGAGGCGAGAAATCTCCTGGTGTCACGCGTGAGCTCCGAGACCGTCTCATCTCCGGTTACAACCAGATTCTGCGGCCAAAGCTGGTGCTCGGCCGCTATCGATACCAGGAATCATCCGTGGATCAGTTCGTGGCGCGCCTGTCTCGTGAAGCCGCAGCGCAGAAAATTCCATATGCGCTCACCGGAGGTCCCGCCGCCGATGCGATGCAACACTTCTACCGCAGTTCAGAGCTTCCCGTTTTTCTGGACGGGGAACACCACCGCAGCCTGCGGCTGCTTCCTGATCGGACCGGACCGGTAATCCTGTTCAAGCCTTTTGGCAATCTCGTCTATTGGCGTGAATTCGAGGGCAAAATGGTCGCGCCTCCGTGGCTGGTCTATGCGGAGCTGTTGACCGGCAGCGATCCCCGAGCACGCGAGGCGGCGGAGGAATTTCGTCAGGAGTATTTGAAATGACCGGCATCCTCACGCCCGATCAGATCGCTGACTTGACGGGGATCAGCCAGATCTGCGAAGAACTGGGAGCCGACCTGGTGGTGATCGGCGCCACTTCCCTGTTGATCCTCATGGGCGATCTTGGGCGTTTTACACGCGATGTCGATCTCACTGTTGCCCTCGACTTCGATGAGTTCGAGCGTTTAACCCTGCGGCTGGCCGCTATCGGATGGACACCGGCGCCAAAGCTGGAGCGCCGCTGGATCGCTCCGCGCCGGACGATCATAGACCTCTTGCCGGCCGGTGCCGAACTCCGTCGCAGCGGTTCCATCGTCTGGCCCGCGAGCCAGTTCAACATGCGCTTGGCCGGATTTGAACACGTGTTCGCGCACGCCGTCGAAATTCATCTGCCGGGAGGATTGGCCATCCGCGTCGCGCCGCCGATCGTCACGACCCTTCTGAAGATCATTGCCTGGGTGGATGACCCATATCGACGCGCCAAGGATCTCCAGGATATTCGTATCGTTCTGCGCCGCTACGAACAGGAGAGTGATCGGCTGTTCTCCGCCGCCGTCTTCGATGCGGAACTCCCGGATTTCGAATTCGCAAACGCATTTCTGCTCGGCCTTGATATGCGCGCGTTGGCGAACGGCGATGACGCCCGATTCGTGGAGCAATTTCTCGGACGCCTCCAGGCTCAGGACGAAGAGGGGCGCTTCGATGACGAATCAGACTTTGGCGTGAGGAGTTTTCGCGGTCAGATCAATGCGTTCAGGAAGGGCTTCACGGGACAATGAGGGCTGGTGCCGATGACTGTACCGCAAACAATTGTATTTGGTACGACGGAAAGCGTCGGTACGGGGTACGGGCTTCTTATTTGCAACGGACGATGGCACCCATGAACGACAACGTATTGGTACGGGTTGCGGTCCCGGTCGGGTCAGATGGGACGACGGTAAATCCCGGACGGCAGTTTGTTTCGGGGGAGCAAAGTGCCGGGAAAGCGGGGGATGCAGTCGAAATCGACCCGACTTTTCCGGGCCGGTCTAAATTCGGCTGATGGCAACCGGTCATAGCGTGGCAGCCGATTGCACAGCTTGGCAAATTTATCGAAGAGGGTTTCACACCCTCGGAGCTTCGATTTTATTCAGGTGGCCTGCTCCACCCCTTCGGGAGACCGGACCGGTACGCCTCTGGAAATCCGGAGGTAACGAGAATCATCATCAAGAGAGTAAGAAGAAGAAATCGGGTGAAGATTCCGGAAAACAGCCCCTATCCAACCCTCCGCGAGATCTCCAGGGACCAGCGGTCTTAGACATTACTCGTTCGTCGGTTTGACATCGGCCGATGGCACCAAGCCCACTCCATATCCCTGACAACACTTAGTCACAGGTGAATAGCCCTTGAATACGAACTTATATGCACCTGTGCCGCCGCTTGCTCCGTCAGCTCCGGTCAGCTCCGCCTGCACCAGGTAGATATTGCCTTTATGATCGGCTGCCATCTGATGGCCTGGCGGATGTTCTTGCGCTGAACCAATGGCAAATGAACCCAGAACCTCCAGTGTCTTCCGATTCAGGATATAGACGACCGGTGTGCCTGCTACATAAAGAAAGCTTTGGTCTGGCGAGAAGGCCGTTGACCTCGCTTGCAGGTCATACTTGCTGTTGAGGCCGACAAACTGCTCAGCGACGAATTTCCCTTCGGGTGTGAAAACCTGAATCCGCTTGTTTCCCCGATCCGACACATAGACGAGCCCATCGTTGGAAACATCCACATCGTGTACGGGTGATCCAAACTGCTGAAGAACTTCGGAGACCCCTACCCACGGGATTTCGCCAGGCTGGGAGCGCGGTGGGCGCGGTGCCACATCCAGCGGCTTATTCCCATAGGCACCCCACATTCGCTTGAACTTCCCCGTGTCCGCGTCGTACACCATCACTCGGCTATTACCATACCCGTCACTTACGAACAGTTCATTCGTTTTGGGGTACACTCGGAGGCCCGCCGCTCCTCTGAGGACCTCCGTGGCATTGCTGCCAGTCTGGCCGCTCTTGCCAATGGCCATTACGAATTTGCCAGCCTTGGTGAACTTGAGAATCTGGTTGTCGTTTGGAAGATTCGCGGGATTGTTGCGGGCCCCGTCGGCATTGCCCATAATCCAGACATAGCCTTTATAGTCAACAGTGATGGCGTGCTCGTTCGACGGCCATTGATATCCCGGTCCGCTTTCTCCACCCCAGCCCTGGATGAAGTTTCCCGCATTGTCGAACTCCATCACAGGGGGGGCGGCCATAGATTCTTTATCGGGTGAGGTTGAACGAGGATGCGCAAGAGTGCGTGGTCGACTAAGGATCCATACGTGATCGTCCGCATCTATTGCAACGGCCGACCCAAATCCCATCTTCCACCTAGCCGGAACTTTCGGCCAGGCGGGATCCTTCTCGAATTGAGGCAATCCGCCCTCTCCAATATGCGGAGCCGCAGCCGACGCGGCCTGGCTGGAGGCAGTAAAGTACAAACGCGGGACCAGCCAGAGCAGCAGGAACGCAATCAGGACAAGACCGGTCAACGACGAACGCTTCATGAGTTTCTCCAAATAATATTCATCCGGACTCGACCACCGTCAGCCGCTATTCGAGCCCCACCAAATGCGCGGGATTATGCTTCGCCATAGCATCGATCTCGCTCTCCGTAAACCCCGCCTTCCGCAACATCGCCAGATAAATCTTCCAGCCCTCCGTATGCACCGGATTTGCCGGTTGCCCCAGATCGCTCGAGAGGATCGTGTGATCCACTCCAACGGCTCGAATCGCCTTTACATAGTCGTCAAATGGAATCCGATTGGTCGCCGGCGCGGTCGGAAGCACCGAATTCGCGCAGAATTCCAGGTACGCGCCCATCTGCGCGGCCTGCTTCATCTGATCGACGCTCATCGCCACCGTGAAATAGAGCGGATGCGTCACCACTATCTTCGTGATCCCCTGCCTGCGCCCCTCCTCCACCAGCATCAGATCTTCGGCCGGCGTCGAATGCCCCGTTGCCAGCGCAATGTTCTCTTTCGCGATGATCTTCAGCACATCGATCACCTCCGGCAGCAGCTTCCCATTACGGCTCACCGGCACGGAAGGCCGGTTTTCCTTCAGCCCGCGGACGTTGTTTTCGGCATCGATAGTCGGCATCCACACGATCCTCAGATACTTGCCCTTAAACGCCGCCGACTGCGCCACCGCTTCCGAATTTACCCCCCCGACCGACCGGTTCAGTGCAATGGCTCCGAACAACTCAATGCCCGGCACCACCTCGCGCAGCAGGTAAGCGGCCTGAACCGTCGGCGCGTAATGATTCTTCAGAACCACTCCACGCATATGTTCGGCCTTCGCCAGGCGCGCCAGTTCCAGAACGTCTATCTTCCGCGGCGTCGAATCGGGATCGGCGTGCGTATGAATGTCCACGATGCCATCGAGCTGGGCAAATAATACTGCGGTCGACAGGAGCAGGAGAAGAACAATACGCACAGAATGCAATAGAGCGATGCCTCTCAAGACCATGCTTCCGTTCTCCGGCGATTGACGATTTGAATAAAACTGTCTGTCAGGCACGTAACATTTCTCGCATATGAGGCAGAAAATCATTCAGGGTCTCCATTCCGCGCTTCGTCCTCCGCTCCACGGCAAGCAGCCGGTGCCCATAGATATCAGTCCGGTGCCCCGTCGTGGTGGAGACAAATTGGAGTTGACCTTGCGCGGGCCCACAGATTGCGCGGGCCCACAGCCTGTTCGGCACTACGCTATTCCCGCAACCCATAAACAAACAGGGCATGGCCCGCGGCAATTGCCACGTACTGCCTGCCATCCAACTGGTAAGTCATGGGTGCAGCAGTTTGTCCACCCACGCTGGCCCTCCACAGGAGCGCACCCGTGCGCGCGTCCAGCACGTGAAAGAAACCTTCGTGCCCACCGGTGAACAGAAGGTCCGACGCCGTAGTGAGAATTCCGGAGTCGGTCGTGTCGGTCATCCGGTACTTCCACTTGGGCTGGCCGGTGTGAATATCGAGCGCGATCACGGCACCGTGGCCGACCTCATCGGTCCAGTTATTGATCGCGGCTGCGTGAAATCCCGCGGGGTTCGGCCATCCCGTAATGGCGGGTGTCGTTCCGGGACCTGAAAAGTGTTGTCCCTCCTTGTATTCGACTTCCTCGCGGTGAAATATCCCACCATAGTCTTCAAACGCGGAAACATAGAACAATCCGGTTCGCGGACTGTACGAAGGCGAATACCAGTTCGTCCCGCCCTGTGCCCCGGGATAACTTGGCTTGCCTTCGGGCTGAGGTGTCTGAACGGGCCGGCCTTTATCGTCAAGCCCGCTCGCCCAGGTGACCTTTACGAACGGGTGGCCTGACAGAAACTCACCAGTGATCCGGTCGAGCACATAGAAGAATCCGTTGCGGTTGGCCCAGAGCATGAGTTTCCGCATCCTGCCCGACCACATCGCATCCGCCAGCACGGGGATCTGTGTCGAATCGAAGTCATAGGCATCCCCCGGAGTAAACTGGAAATGCCACTTGATCTTCCCGGTATCCGCATCGAGCGCCACCACGGACGAGGCGTAGAGATTGTCGCCCCGGCGCTGTTTCGGATTGAAGTCGGGCCCGGGATTACCTGTACCCCAGTAAGTCAGATTCAGGCTCGGATCGTAGGAGCCTGTGAGCCACACCGGAGCACCTCCGTGCATCCATTCATCTCCCGCCGGCCATGTTTCATGACCCGGCTCGCCGGGGCCCGGAATGGTATAGAACTTCCAATCTTCCTTACCGGACTTTGCGTCATAGGCTGAGATGAATCCACGGATCCCATATTCGCCACCAGCCACTCCGACGATGACTTTATCCTTCACCACCAGAGGCGCGAGTGTCATGGCATAACCCTTGTTGTAGTCGGCAACCGCGATATTCCAGAGCGGCTTCCCGTTGCGGGCGTCCACGGCTACGAGGTGCGCGTCGACCGTCGCCATAAAGAGCGTATCGCCGAGAATGGCCAAGCCCCTGTTCACCGCTCCGCAGCAGGGTCTGGAACCCACCGCCGGTTTATATTGATAAATCCAGAACAGGCGTCCCGTTCGGGCATCGATCGCAACCACATCGTTCGGCGCCTGGGTGACATACATAATCCCGTCCACGACCAGGGGCGTGGCCTCGAACCTCTGCAGCGAGTCGGCCTGGAATATCCACTTCTGCTCCAGATTCTTCGCATTGGCCGCAGTGATTTGCGAGAGACTGCTGTATCGCTGACTGGAATAGCTGCCCGAGTAAGTGAGCCAGTTCCTCGGCTCGTCGGCGGCTCGCAACAGCCGTTCCGCGGTAATCTGCGCAGGCAATTGACACGCAAACAGCACCAGACAGAGAATTGCGCTTCGCATGATTAGTTTGCCTCCTTAAGCGACAACAGATAGGCGACGAGATCGCCAAGTTCGGCCGCACTCAATTCGCCCTTGTAGGCAGGCATGGGAGACACTTTGGACACTGTAAATTCCTTCAGATCGGATTTCATCAGTGCCACCAGGTGTTCGTGGTCATCCATTAACTGAACTGAGTATGTGTCTTCATTGAGACGGCGGCCGTTAATCACCGTGCCCTGTTTGGTAAGGGCGCGTACGGGGCGGTTGATGGGCATCATGGTCGGGCTGGGGTTGGAAAGCGTTGTTTCGAGAGCCTCTCCGGAACGAATGGAGCCAATCCCACTAAGATCGGGTGCGGTCCTCGACCCATTCCCCTTCACGCGGTGACAACCGAGGCACTTACCCTTGCCTTCGAAAATTGCCTGGCCACGCGAGGCGTCGCCCGCGACGCTTGCCGACCCTCCCAGTTCGCGCATGTTCCGGATGTATGCAACGAGGCCTGCGATTTCCATGCCATCGAACTTGTGCGGCGGCATCCCAACAGCGGGAACGCCCGAGATGATGATACGGCCGAGGTCTTCATCCGAGGTTACGGTACGAAATTTGCCGCCTCGAAGATCGATATTTGGAACACCATCACCACTCGCGCCGTGACAGACTGAACAGTTTGCTCCGTAGAGACGGGAACCGTGTTCAATCTCGGCCTGAGTGTATTGCCCGGCGTGCTCTTGTGCATTTGCAGTAAAGTTCGCCGCCAGCAACAGCGGCAGCGATGCGAAGGTGGATATTCGGCGCATTTCAGGCAGAGGTGGCTGACTAGAAAGTCATCTTGTCTTTGGCGGCTTCGATCTTGTGACCGTCGACGCCATAAATTACCAGCATGTCATCCCATTCGTGAAAATCGCCGCGTCTTGTCCGGTAAGCAATGATGGCCGCCGCCTCATCTTTCGTGAGGCCCAGCCGCTGCACCATCTCGTCGACCGTCGCCTTGTTCACATTCACTTTGGTGGTGTCTTCCACCCGGCCAAAGTTTTTAGCCATATAGGCCCCCACTGCTTCATAATTTTCGACCGGGCCCCCGAGGCCTTTTTGCGACATTCGGGTCACGGTATTTTTCCAGTCGGCCTCTGTCCGCCGCTGCCGCAGCAGGAACGCCGGCTCGTGACATTGCATGCAGATCTGCTGTACGAATTGTTTGGCGGGAGCTTCCGGAAA
>Ga0302319_10025907_pt1 | contig 10354 bp, 9 predicted proteins | sample Bog_T0_2_FD_203319 | JGI IMG/M metagenome (GOLD analysis project Ga0302319, IMG submission 203319) | Peat permafrost microbial communities from Stordalen Mire near Abisko, Sweden - Bog_T0_2 | ecosystem: Environmental > Terrestrial > Soil > Wetlands > Peat | place: Sweden: Abisko, Stordalen Mire...
GTTTCACGTTTGGGCTTGGGCTTGCCTTTCTTGTTTGGATTGACAGCGCAATTGTCCAGGCAAGCAGGCACCGCCACTTGCAATACACGGCACCATGGTGACCAATTTGATCCGGCTGGCGGCGGCATGCCTTTGCCACCCGAGACACGCCTGGAGGCGGGTTTGCGGCGGCGTCAATTTCAGCATCGCGACGCGTCTGGAGGACCTGAAGAGGAGGGGCCTGCTCAAGGACGGGGGCGTCATCCTCGACGTAGGGGCTTTTGACGGTGCATTCAGCGTGGCGTGCGCCTCGGTGTTCCCGAGGGCGGACATTTGGAGCTTTGAGCCGTCCCGGGAGACATTTAAGAAGCTTCAGGCGAACACCCGGGGACATAAGAATATCCATCCTGTAAACGCGGCAGTTGGGGAAAGGAAGGGTGAGGTTCAGCTTTCGACCGGAAAAATGATGCAAACAAACTCCCTTTTGCCGATTGGGGAGGAGCATCTTCGGGCATGGCCGGAGAGCGAGCGGAGTGGATTTGAAACGGTCGAAATGCTGACCCTGGACGGATTCTCCAAAGACAAGGATTGGACGGGGAATATCTTTCTAAAGGCCGATGTCCAGGGATACGAGCTGTCCGTGCTCGACGGGGCGAGCCAGCTGCTGCTCCGGGTCGGGGTGCTGCAGCTCGAATGCTCGTTTGCAGCCTTGTATGAGGGAGCCCCGCTTTTCCCCGAGGTCTTGCGATCCATGGACGGCCGCGGCTACGGGGTGGTGGAGGTGTCGGAGCTGCTGGCTCCCGGACCGAAGGAGTGTGCACTCTCCTGTGACGTGCTCTTCGCGCGCAAACCGCAGCCCGTAACCGGGCCCCAGCAGCCCGCTCGCGCATGATCATCATCACCCCTACCTTGGGGGCATCAAGGTTCCTCGACGAGACCGTCAGATCGTGCGAAGCAAACGCGCCAGGCGCCCTGCATGTGCTGTGCAGTCCGGCCGGGCAATGTCAGGATCTCATGGGTAGATATCCAAGATGCCAGGTGGTTCCAGAGGGGAGGACGGAAGTCGGAGTTTATGGAGCCTTGAATCATGTGCTAAGGATGTTCTGGGGCCATACCGGGTGGTTCTCCTATATCAATGATGATGACGTTCTGATGCCTGGGTTCGCACGGGCGGTCGAAATGGCAAAGGCGTCCCGGTCGATTGACATCATTTACGGGCAGGTGGAAATGATCACCAGGGAAGGAATGCCCATCACCCGGATTTCCGTTGCCAGAAAATCCTGGCACATTGGGCACTACTTTCGCACTGGAGTCGTCCCGTTCACCCAGCAGGGCACCCTGATCCGGGCATCGATGGTCAAGCAGCTTGGGGGGCTTGACACGCGCTACAGGCTTCTCGCGGACACCGACTTCTTTCAGCGAGCCTTCAATGCCAGGGCAAGGTTTGCGTTTCTTGATGCAGTCGTTGCGCAGTACCGCATCAGGCACGGGCAGCTATCGAGCGATTTGAAGGCGCAGGCAGCTGAGTTGCGGGAGATGCTTGGATACTACCCGCCGCCATCCTTGCGGTGGTTCAGCAGATTTGTTGTCGGCTGCCTGGGCGGATTTGGGAACCGTGAAGTCTTTGCGAGCCGTCTTGCGGCAAACGGGCGCCTTCGACTGAAGGTGATCCTGCCGGAGTTTCAGAAACAGTGAGGATCCCCGGAAAGTCCATCCTGGTCTTTGTGCTGCCCCGGCGGATGAGGCCGCATCTGCTGCGGCGCTTCTTCGGCGCCCAGATCGGGCCCGGCTGCCTGATCGGTCGTTCGCTGTTTCTGTGCGGGAGGATGTCCCTCGGCGCCGGTGCGAAGATCGGCAGCGGCAATGTGATCGGCCCGGTCCGGGCGCTTACCCTCCAAGATGGGGCGGAGATTGGGAATCTGAACTGGATCGCATCCCTGGCGGAGGAAGCCACAAGCCATTTCGGGCAACCTCGGTTCCCGGAACTCGTCCTCAAGCGCGAGAGCGCCCTGACAAACAGGCACTATATTGACTGTCAGGACCAAATCACGATCGGGGAGTTCTCGACCGTGGCCGGCATCCGCTCGACCGTGTGGACCCATGAGATCGACATTGGGGCAGGTCGACAAAAAACCCAGCCCGTGAGCATCGGTGCCTATTGCTTCATCGGAAGCAACGTGACCATCACTGCCGGATCAGCGGTTGGAGACAGGATCGTGGTGGGCGCCGGATCGGTCATCACCAAGCGACTTGATGGGGGGCCGGCATTGTATGCCGGAACACCGGCCCGTTATGTAAAGGCCCTCCCTGGAGATGCCGGTTACTTTGCCAGGACCCGGGGCAAGGTACTCTAACGTCATGAAGAAGGCGGTGTTCATATTATCGCTTCCACGGGCGGGATCCACGCTTTTGCTCCGGATGCTCTTGAGGCATCCGGATGTCAGGGGAATGAGCGAAGGGTGGTTCCTGCTTCCTGCATTTTTCGCCGCGAGGCGGCACGGAACATTTTCCGTATACCGCCACGACTACAGCTCCCGGGCCATTGCCGAGATGATCGCGGCGATGCCGTCCGGCCGCCAAGACATGTATGATGCCGTTCGTGCGTATGCGGAAGTGCTCTACGACCGGATCGGGGGCGGTGCGACCCACGTTGTCGACAAGACGCCGCCCTACAGTTTGATTGTCGGAGAGCTGATGGAGACGTTTCCCGACGCGTATTTCATTTTCCTCTGGCGAGACCCGGTGTCCGTGATCAGTTCCTTCATCAATGTGGATCCACGGAAGCGGTTTACGGTCGAAAACATCCGTGCCGAGCTCTACGGAGGGCTTGCGCGCCTGTGTCAGGAGTCGAGGCGGACCGACAGGCGCATCCTGAACGTGAAGTACGAGGATCTGAGCGTGGATGGGGAGGCGGTCCTGAAAAGGATATCGGGATTCCTTGGCCTCCGGGAGGACGCGGAGCTGGCTGGCCTGGCCGAGGTTTCCGTTCCCGGAACCCTCGGGGACCCCGGGGCCCTCAGGACATCAGGCGCGGTTATTGGCGGACGGGACGGGGGCAGGGCGGGCGCCCTTCGGAGCATCATCAGGAAGCGTTTCATGCTTTCGTATCTCGACTGGATCGGCAAGGAACGGCTTTTCCAGATGGGATATGATCTCGCTGCCCTGAAGGAGGAAGTTCGCTCGGTCAAGGCGTCGCTCCGCTTCCTCCCAGGCGACTGTGGCAGGCTGGTCTATCCCAAGCTGAACAGCCTGCTCCTCCTGACCGCAATCCGGGCGAATGTGCGTGATGCCATTCGTGGATGTGCTTTGTATAATGTGGATTAACGCGCCGCCCGGCCCTCGATTAGGGGGCGAAATAATGGGTCACTTAATGCCCTCCACATACAGCGATCCCGGTTTGTACTCGGCACCGTCCTGGGCATCGAGGTTGTCGGAGAGAAAAGCCGCGGACAGGCTGCGATTCCATGCCGCAATTTCGACGCGCGAAAACCCGCGACTTCGCAACATTTCGGGCAGGCTGATCGCATCAAATGTCCAGAAATGTCGGTCGCCCAATTTGTCGTAGGATTGGCCGCCGAGAAGTTCCTTGATGAGTTTCTTCAACCGTTGCGCCAGGGTCGGCGGCGGATCCCTGCGGTCAAGAAGTTGCAACAGCTCATAATTTAGCAGGGGTCGAACCCATTGTTGCACCTCAGGGCGGCCTTGCGCCATTTTCAGGAATTCAAGTTTCTGGCCTCCAGGCGCCGTCCTGGTCATTTGGTCGAGCAGCTGGATCGTATGCCAGCGATGTCTGACCGGGTCGCCGCGGTTCTCTTTCGCGCTGGCGAGGTAGATTCGAGCGTTGTACTCAAGATCGGGGACTGAAATCCGAAGCACGCCCCCCGGGCGCAGGCATCGATGGAGTTCCCCGAGCAATGCGTCCACGCGCCCGAGGGGAAAGTGGTCCAGGACGTGGGACGTGTACACCAAGTCGAAGGTGTCTGGCCCGTATGGCAGGGGCCTTCGCAAATCAACCCGCCTGACCGACGCCTGCAAATGGGAAAAGTCTGTGTTCTCCCAGGACGGGTCGCGGACAAACCGCGGGCCGCAACCCAAGTTCAACTTACGAGGCGTGGCACCAGTCGCCATGTTGGTAAAAAGCATGGCGCGTGCGTCCCGCCTGTGGCAAGTTGGTTTGGATGACAAGGGTGGCCAATAGGGCATTTTTGGGGGTTCGCGGAGGCGCGACCGCAACTCAAGTGACTTTTTGGAGGAGGATCTCATAATTTCATTGAGCTGATGCACATTCGACACATCCAGACCCTGTTCTCCCCCGAGCATGGTGGACCGCTTCACTCCCTGACGAACTACTGTGTCCATCAGGTTGCCCTCGGCCACCAGGTGAGTCTCCGGGTGCTGGAGGGATTTCCGGGGACCTCGGCCGCCGTCCGGCCCTCGTGGGCCGTCGATCAGAGGGTCTTTTCGGTGAGTTGGCCGAGCAAGCTCGGCTATTCGCGTGAATTCAGGGCGTCGCTTGCCAAGGACACCCAACCTGACCTGTTCCACATTCACGGTTCCTGGCATATTGCCCTGGCGGATGCCGCGCGGAGCGCCGCACGGGAGGGGATCCCGTATCTCCTTGAGCCCATGGGTTCTTATTCCAAGTACGAGTTTGGGCGTAAGCCGCTACGCAAGGCGCTTTTCAGGCGCCTCTTCCAGGATCGGATTCTTCAGAACGCCGCCTGTCTCCATGTCAATTCAAGGCCCGAGGGGCTGTTCCTTCGCTCCCTTGGGATTCGTTCGCCAATCGCAGTCCTGCCGGTCGGAGTGGACATCGGCCGGTTCGCCGAGGAGCTCGGGGCAAAACCGGCCGACTGGCCGGTGGAGGAGGGCCTGCCTTTCGTGCTGTTCCTGTCGAGGATTCACCCGACCAAGGGGGTCGACATGCTGTTGAGGGCCTGGTCAGGACTGAAGGAGAGGTTTCCAGGCTGGCATCTCGTCGTAGCGGGTACAGGCGATGAGGATCATGTCCGCATGTACAGGAAGCTGGCCCGCGAAGAGGGACTCGATTCGACGTGCTTTTTTGTTGGGAGCCTCAGCGAGGCCGGCAAGGTTTGGGCCATGCACAACGCGAAGGTCTATGTTCTGCCGAGCCGCCAGGAGAATTTTGGCAATGTGGTTGCCGAGGCGCTGGCCTGCGGGACTCCCGTGTTGACCACAACCTCGACGCCCTGGCTCCCGAGCGTCGATGGCAAGTGCGGATGGGTCTGCCCGGCGGACACACCTTCGATCTCCTCGGCCCTTGCCGAGGCGATATCCGCCCCGGAAAGCCGGAGGGCCGCGTTTGGCGCCGCTGGAAAGGCGCTGGCCTCGGCCAATTTCTCGATCGACCGCGTGGTCGGGAATCTGGACCGCGTTTGCAAATGGGCCGCCGGGGGCCAATGTCCGGCCGACTTGCTCGTCTGAATGAACCCGCTTTTGTCACTTGCCCGTGGGCTGAAGCTGTTGGCTGAACCGTCGGCCTGGCGTTACATGCTGGGCACCCGGTGCCGGTCCGTGGCTTCCTACCGGATCTGCAAGGCGGTCGGGCGGATCGAGCCCGGGTTTGGTACTGTGATCGACGTGGGAGCCAACCAAGGCCAGTTTGCGCTGGCGGCCGCATGGTGCTTCCCAAAGGCGCGGGTGTTTTCCTTTGAGCCTGTTCCCGCCACGGTGGAGGTGTTGAGGGAAAATATCCGGCGAAATCCGAGGGTCACGGTCTGCCCTGTTGCCCTGGGCGCAGCCAATGGCGAATTGGGTTTCTTCGAGAGCGCCTACTCGCATGCCAGTTCGGCCCTGCCGGTGCACGAAAACCAGAGACAGATCTGGCCGGAGACGGCAAAGGTCCATGAGATCAAGGTGCCTGTTTGCAGGTTGGATTCCTGGGACTTTCAGGGGTCGCTGGCAGGGCCGGTTCTTCTCAAGCTGGATGTTCAGGGCTATGAGCGAGAGGTCCTGAAGGGAGCCGAAAACCTGCTGTCCAAGGTCGACTATCTGGTGTTCGAGGCCTCTTTTGTCCGTCTTTACGAAGGCGAGCCGCTTTTTGAGGAGATGCACGAGTTTGTGAAGGGACTTGGCTTTGGGATCGTCGGCCCGGTCGGCATGTTGGAAGGAAACGACGGACAGATCCTCCAGATGGACATGCTGTACCAACGGTCGCGTCATTAAACGGTCGAGAATTCCGGGGTGTCGGTCTATGGACCGAGGGAGCTTTTCCAAGATGTTTTCCAATCGATTTCGCGGCCTGGTAAACCTGCATACTGCGGCGGTTCTTGTCTTTTCCATGCTGCTGTTCTGGGTGTACGCCCATGTGGAGCGGCTGCTGCCGTTCGTTCCACTAGGGTCCGGCCTTTCCCTGACGCCGTACCTCGTGTGCGTGGCTGTGGGCGTCCTTTTCAGTGCAAGCTACCTGAGACACATCTCCGGCCGCTACCACGAATTGAATTGGGTGGATGCCGTGCGGCTGACGACCCGCCAGGTGCTCTACATGTCGGCTGCGATCTTCGCGTTCATGTTCGCCTACAAGGACCGGAGCATGAGCCGCATCTTTGTAGGCAGCTACATGGCCTTCGCTTGGGTCGTGCTGCTTAACCTCAACCGGCGGCTGCCGAAGATGCTCTCCAACCTTGCCTTTGAGCAGGGGCACAAGGCTCCGACGATCTTCGTCGGGAGCCGCCAGGGCCTGACGAAGCTCAAGTCGTGGACGGCATCCCGGGAACTCCTCGGCCTGCGGCCGCTCGGGTTGGTGTCGGACCTGGAGCCGCCCGGAAGGAACGAGAACCTGCCTTTGCTTGGTGGGCTGGCGGACCTGCCGCGGCTTATCGACCAGATGGGGGCCTCGCAGGTGATCGTGCTGGAGATCCCGCGAACACGCGTGGAGGGACTCTTTCTTCTGGAGACCTGCCAGGAGAAGGGGTGCCGCCTCCTGATCTACAGCAATCTGGCCGAGCAATTGCGCCACCCGCTTGTGACGGTCCTAGAGCAGGGGCACCAGTTCTACATGCTCCAGGAAGAGCCGCTGGAAGACCCTGTGAACCGGATTTTCAAGAGGATGTTCGATCTGGCAATCTCGGTGCCGGTGGTTGTCCTGCTCCTGCCGCCGCTGGCGATCCTGGTCTGGCTGGCCCAGCTCGCGCAGTCCAGAGGGCGCCTGTTCTTCCTTCAAACCCGGACGGGCTACGGCCAGCGGGAGTTCAAGATCATCAAGTTTCGGACGATGCACGAACCCAGGCCCGCGGCGAATCGTGAGGCGGAACAGGCAAAGCGGGACGATGACCGGATCTACGGGATTGGAAATTTTCTTCGCCGGACGAGCCTCGACGAGATCCCCCAGTTCCTGAATGTGCTGCGAGGCGAGATGAGCGTGGTCGGGCCGCGGCCCCATATGGTCGCGCATGACAAGAAGTTCAGCATGTCGATGAAGGCCTATAGGACGCGGTTCTTTGCGAAGCCGGGCATCACGGGCCTGGCGCAATGCAACGGCCTGCGCGGGGAGATCACCGAGCCCGCGCTCTTGGAGCAACGGGTCCGGTTCGACATCACCTATGTCAGCGAATGGTCGCTGCTGCTCGATGTCCAGCTGGTGATCAAGACATTCCGGGTGCTGTTTTTCCCGCCCAAGACCGCATACTGATGGAAGGGAGCGAAAGGCCGGGCAGGGTGCGTTTGTTTGGGTTTCTGGTGCTGCCGGCGCTTGTCCTAGCCGCTGCAATTGCGGTCCAGGGGGTAAGGCTGCGGCACAGGTCGACCCAAATGCCGGACTTGCGCTTGGCCAGGTCGGTACCCGCGGCTCCCGTCGGCTGGAGCGGGAGAGATGTGCCGCTTGGGGGGACAGAGTACCTTACTGGCGAAGCCAAGAAGGCTCTTGACTACGACGACATGGTAAATCGTGAGTTCATCCGCGGGGGCGTGAAATTTGGCATTTATGTCGCATACTGGCGCCCGGGGAAAATGCCCACCCAGCTCGTGGCATCCCATACGCCGGACCGTTGCTGGATGGAAAACGGGTGGCAGTGTCTTGGGGCAAAATTCAGACAACCGGAGGTCGTTGGCAACGTAGCCCTGCAACCCGCTGAATGGCGGCTTTTTGCTCCGCCGGACGGAGGCCTTCCCACCTATGTGCTTTTTTGGCATTTGGTGGACGGCCGCGATTTCGATTATGGTCGGGTCTTCGACGGAATTTCGCGTCCCTCGGTTTGGGTGAAGGCTGCGGTCCAACAGCTCCTCCATGGCAATGGCGAGCAGTACTTTATTCGGCTGACCAGCAGCGTGCCGTTTGAGGATCTGTCGAGCGACCCGGGCTTTGACGAGGTCGTGAGCAGTTTGGCGAAGCTGGGACTAGAGGATAAAGGGGATTAACGACTGGAGGCTGGGCATTTTGGGTTGGGGTGCGGCTGGACGTGTGATTCAAAGGGGCAACGCCATGCCCAGATGTGCAGCAGGTCTTGCCGGAATGTTTTTTGTCGCGTGTGTTGCGCGGGGGGCGACGATCGTCCTGCCCGATGCGGAGGTGCCCGGCGAGAGGAAGGCGGCGAACGACCTGGCGCATGTGTGGCTGGAGGGCACAAGAGAGCTGGCGGTGATCGTGGGCGAAGGGAAGTTGGGAGGGGGCGAGAGCGGACCATGGTTTTATGTTGGGGAGACGAAGGTTGGGAAGGAGAGGGCGGCGTTGGCGGAGGGGTTGGGGGAGGATGGGTTTCGGGTTGTCGTGGTCAGCGGGAAGCCCGGCTCCGCGTTGCTTCGCCGGGGCGACCTTTCGAATTTCGAAAGGTCGGCGGGACGCCCGTCCCGACCCGCGGATTTTGGCATCGTCCTTCGCGGGAAGACTGGGGGGGCGACGGCGCTGGCGGCGGGCTGGTACGCGCAGCATGCGATGGGTGTGCGGTGGTTCCGGCCGGGAAGCCTGGGAGAGGTGGTGCCTTCGCTTTTGGGGTGGCTGCCGGACCCGATGGACCGGTTGGTTGTGCCCGCTTTCGTTTCGAGGGACTTTGGGAACCTGGGGGCGCTGGGCGAAGACTGGGGGCGGAGGAACGGGCTCCATGGCTGGCTGCCGCATGGCCATGCGATGGTGAACGTCTTCCCCAGGGCGCTGTTCGACAGGCACCCGGAGTGGTTCCCGGCGTTTGGCGAAGGGGTCAGGCTGACCCCTTATAGGCCCAAGGCGGACGATGACCACAATTGGCAGCCGAACTTTGCCCTGCCCGCGGTGGCGGACCATGCGGCGGAGGTCGCCGACGAATATTTTAGCACGAACCCGGACGAAACGGGGTTTTCGCTGAGCGAAAACGACAGCATCCGCTTCGACCAGTCGGAGGCCACGGTCCGCGCGCGGGGCCCCTTGCGGTGGTTTCGGGGAAGGCCGGATTATTCGGACGTTGTCTTCGGGTTCATGAACCGTGTGGCGGACGAGGTCGCCATGAAGCATCCGGACAAGCTTCTCGGGGCGTACGCGTACTACTGGTGCGAAAACACCCCAAGTTTTCCGGTGCGCCCCAACGTCCTGCCGTGGCTGACCGCCGACCGGGCGGAGTACTTCGATCCTGAATTTGAGAGGGAGGATCATGCGCTGATCGAGCGGTGGTGCCGTTCCGGGGCGAAGGTTGTGGGGATCTACGACTACCTTGAGGGCGTTCCCTACCTTGTCCCCCGGCAGACGACCCGGATGACGGCCGGGGGCATCCAATTCGCGTACGGGGCGGGCGTCCGGGCGTACGCCGCAGAAGGCGCTGCCAATTGGGGATTGGATGGGCCCAAGCTTTGGGTAGCCGCGCAGCTTCTCTGGGATCCTGGCCAGTCGGTGGATGCGCTCCTGGACGAGTATTATTCGAAGTATTGGAAGGAGGCGGCCCCGGCCATGCGCCGGTTCGACGAACTGTGCGAGAGCACGTGGAGGGCGCAGCCCAGGCCGGCGGCCTGGATCAAGTACTACGGGGACGCTTTGCAGGCGGGGCTGTATCCGGAAAGCGTGCGTGCCGAGCTGAGGGCGGACCTGGACGAGGCGGGGAAGCTCGCGAAGGGGAGCGACGTGCGGAAGCGGCTGGAGTCCGTGTCGGCTGCCTTTGCGGTGACGGAAAGCTTCGCCAGGTTCTGCAAGGCGAGCGACGCCCTGGCCGAAGCCGCAGTCGAGCCGGCGGGGTCGGTCGACTGGGCTCCGGTCACCGGGGTGCTCAACGCGTACACTTCTGCGCGAACGGCATTTCTGGGGGCGTATGACGACGCCGGGCCGCTGCGCGGGGTGGGCAGAAACGACCTGAATGTGTATTTGAGGAACGATCCTTCCCAGGTGGCGTTGGCGCGCTGGACCACGGGCGAGCTTGCGGGATTTGACGATCAGGGCTGGCTGACGCTGGACCAGCCC
>Ga0302319_10025909_pt1 | contig 10353 bp, 7 predicted proteins | sample Bog_T0_2_FD_203319 | JGI IMG/M metagenome (GOLD analysis project Ga0302319, IMG submission 203319) | Peat permafrost microbial communities from Stordalen Mire near Abisko, Sweden - Bog_T0_2 | ecosystem: Environmental > Terrestrial > Soil > Wetlands > Peat | place: Sweden: Abisko, Stordalen Mire...
GGGAAGCCTGTTTGCGTTCCTCTTCCTATTCACCCTGGACATGACGGGGAGGGACCGGGGCAATCCGTACCTGGGGATCCTGACCTATGTCGTCGCCCCGTTCTTCCTCGCGCTGGGCCTTGCGCTCGCCTTCTGGGGCGCGTGGCGGCGGCGCAGGGAGCTCGCCAGGCTCCGGGGCCTGGGCAAGCCGACCCCGCTCGCCATCGACCTCTCGAGAAGGCGCGACCGGGTCATCCTCACCGCTTTCGTTTCCGGCACGCTCGTCTACCTGCTCATGACGGCGGTTGGAAGCTATCAGACGTATGTCTACACGGAATCGGTCGAGTTCTGCGGGATGGTGTGCCATTCCGTGATGGGGCCGGAGCTGACGGCCTACCAGCGCAACTCCCACGCGAGGGTGGCCTGCGTTGAATGCCACGTCGGCGAGGGCGCGACCCGCTTCATCTCGGCAAAGATCAACGGCGTCCGGCAGCTCTTCGGGATCACGTTCGACTCCTTTCCCCGGCCGATCCCGATTCCCATTCACAACCTTCGGCCGGCCCGCGAAACCTGCGAGCGCTGCCACTGGCCCGAAAAGCACTCGGGCAACCTCGAGCGGACGATCCCCCGCTTTTTGTCCGACGACGCCAACACCCCGTTCACGGTCCGCCTCCTGCTCAAGGTCGGCGGCAGCGGATCCGCCCACGGCAAGGCCGAGGGAATCCACTGGCACACCGGCAAGGACACCAAGGTCGAGTACTTCGCGTCCGATCCCCAGCGGCAGACGATCCCCTGGGTACGGGTGACCGATCCCAACGGCGCCGTCACCGTGTACCGAAAGGCCGGATTCAAGGGGGAGCCGGATCCCCGCCAGATCCGCACGATGGACTGCATCGACTGCCACAACCGCCCCGCCCATCGGTACAGCTCCCCGGACGATGCGGTGGACGAGGCCCTGTACCTGGGCAGGATCGACAAGTCCCTGCCCGGGATCAAGCGGACCGCGGTCGACCTGCTTTCGAGGCCCTACTCGACCAAGGAGGAGGGCGAGGCGAAGATTTCGGATGCGCTCCTAAAGAAATACCCGGGAGCGGCGCACCTCGGCGACACCGTGGCCGCCGTGTCGGCGGTCTACCGGTATAATTTCTTCCCCGAGATGAAGGTCGATTGGAGCAAGTATCCGGAAAACATCGGCCACCTCGACAACCCGGGATGCTTCCGCTGCCACGACGGCAACCACGTCTCCGACAATGGCCGGCCCATGCCGGCGACCGCCTGCAACAGCTGCCACGTAATCCTGGCACAGGGGGCCGGCGCCGACTTGGCCCAACTCGCACCGGAGGGAGTGGCCTTCAAGCATCCGTCCACGGAAATCGACGGGCTGGGCCTGATCTGCAGCGACTGCCATAACGGCAAGAATCAGGACAACTGAGGGGCCTCAGAAGAGCCCCAGCAGCTGGCCGGGGTTCAGGCCGAACCAGACGATCAGGGCCGCGGCGGCCACGAGGGCAAGGGCGGTGGTGCGCGGCACTTGGATCGGGGCCGCGCCCGGAGCCGGGGCGGCCACCAGCACCTGCTTCAGGATTTTCAGGTAATAGAAGAGGGCCAGCGCGCTGAGTGCGATCGCCAGCAGGGCAAGCCAGCCCACGGGTCCGGCCAGGCCCCCGACCTGAAGGGCGGCCGAGAAGACCACGAACTTGCCGAAGAATCCCGCCAGGGGCGGGATGCCGGCCAGCGACAGGATGAACACGGTCATGCATGCCGCCAGCAGCGGCGAACGCCGGTGGAGACCGGCCAGGTCGGCGATGCTGTCGCAGCGTCCTCCCCGTTCGGCAGCCGCGATCACGCCGAACGCCCCGACCGTGGCGAGGCCGTACGTGGAGGCATAGTAGAACAGCGGGGCCGGGCCCGACCTGCCCGCAGCCATCACGCCGAGCAGCATGGCGCCCGAATGGGCGATCGCAGAATACGCCAGCAGGCGGCGGACGCTCGTTTGGGCCAGTGCGGCGAAGTTGCCCAGGAAAAGCGAGGCGGCCGCGACGACCGCGACGGCCGGGAACCAGTCCGGAGCGCCCGAAAACGCCGCGCCGATCCCGGAGATGGCCCCGGTGCCCGGCCAGAGCAGCCGGGTGAAAAGGGTGAAGCCCGCCAGCTTGGAGGCCGAGGCGATCAGGGCGGCGGACGGGGCCGGCGCTCCCTGGTACACATCGGGCGCCCAGAGATGGAAGGGAGCCGCCGCGACCTTGAACCCAAAGGCGACCAGCACCATGACCAACGCAACCTGCACCAGCGGATCCCCACCCCGCCCCGCGATTCCCGATGCGACCTGCGGCAGGTCGATCGAGCCGGTGACGCCGTAAAGCAGGCTGAAGCCGAACAGGAGGAACGCCGCGGCCATGCCCCCGAAGAGAAAGTACTTGAGCGCCGCCTCCGCCGATTCGGGCCTCCGCCGGTCGAATCCGGCGATCACGTAGAGCGAGAGGCTTGCGAGCTCCAGTGCCACAAAGGCGAGGAGCAGCTGCTGGGCGGCGGCCATGAGGACAAGCCCCGTGGCCGCAAAGAGGATCAGCGCCACGTATTCCGCGGAATGGTTCGGCGGCGCCGCCGCCCGCGCAGCGCAAAGGGTCATCAGGGTCAGTGCCAGCACGCCACACCGCGTTGCAACCGCAAGGCGGTCGAGGATCAGTACGCCGCCGAAGACCTGTCCGTGCGGCCCATGCACGGCGAAGGCCGCTGCGGCAAGGACCGCAAGGCCGCCGACCCGGAGCGCCGCGCGGTGGCGCCCCCCGGCCGAACCGCGTCTGAAAACGGAGAGATCCAGGCCGAGCACAACCAGGGCGCCGACGACCAGCGCCGCCTCCGGGCGGAGGGCCGAGAACAGTCCCGCGTAGTCCGGGTTCAAGGAGCCCCTCCCTTCAGCACGGACTGGAACAGCGGCGACTGGAGCGCAGGGTTGATCCAGTCAAGGAGCAGGTCGGGATTCAGCCCGATCACCACGGTCGCCCCCACCAGGAGCAGCGCACCCGCCTTTTCCGGCAAGGTGATCGGATCCATGTGCGGGGTCGGGCCGCCATGCGGGGGAGGCACCGCCGGGCACTGTCCCTCGCTCGTCCCAAAGAATCCGAGTCGGATCGCCCGCAGCGTGAAGGCGGCGGCCACGACCACGCCGACGGCGGCGACGGCCACCCAGGCCGGGGACACGGTCCAGGCACCGACGAGGATGCTGAGTTCAGCCGGGAACCCGCTGAACCCGGGCAGGCCCATGGATGCCATTCCCGCGATCACAAACACTGCGGCCGCAAAGGGAAGCAGCCGGTTCAGCGGCAGGGTCCTCAGGTCGGCGAGCATCCGCGTGTGCGTCCTGTCATAGACCATGCGGCCGACGACGGCGAAGAGCAGTCCCGCCACGACCCCGTGCGAAAACATCTGGAGCACGGCCCCACTGACGGCCCGTGGGTTTGCCGCTGCGATCCCGAGCAGGACAAACCCCATGTGACTCACGCTCGAGTAGCCGACGACAAACTTGAGGTCCTGCCTCGTCAGGGCCACGAGCCCGGCGTAGACAATCCCGACCAGCGCCAGCCAGGCGATCGGGGTCTGCCAGAACGCGAATCCCACGGGCGAGAGCGGGAGCGCAACGCGAAGGCACCCGTAGGCGCCTAGCTTCATGACCACGCCGGCAAGAAGCATCGAGGCGGCCGTGGGGGCCGCCACGTGGCCGGTCGGGGCCCAGGTGTGCAACGGGAAGATGCCGGCGAGGGTCGCAAAGCCGAAGAATACGAGGGCAAAGACCGCGATCTGGTCGCCGCGGGGCAGGAGAGCGGCCGCCCGGGCCATCTCGGCGAAGCCGAAGGAATGCGCTCCACCCGCCGCATAGACCCAAAGCAGCCCGGCCAGCACCAGGGCGCTGCCGGCAAACGAGTAGAGCGCCAGCTTCATCGCCGCGTACTCGCGGCGCGTCGAGCCCCAGATGGCGATCAGGAAGTACTTCGGCACAATCGCGACCTCGTAGAAAACGAACAGCAGCAGGGCATCGTCGCTGAGAAAGACGCCGTAGACACCCGCCACCAGGGCCAGAAACAGGGCGAAGAATTCCCCGGTCCGCTCCCCGATGTTCCAGGAAAACAGGACGCCCGAGGTCGCCACCAGCCCGGTGAGCACCAGCAGCGTGAGGCTGATCCCGTCGGCCGCCAGGTGGTAGCGGACGCCCATCGTGGGAATCCAGGGCAGGTCCACGAGCGTCTGCATTCCCGGACCGGGGACAAACCGGGTGGCCGCGGCCAGCGTGAGGCCCCAGGCACCGGCCGCCGTCGCGAGGGCGATCCATCGCGCCGCGGCCGCGGAATGCCGGCCGGACACCAGCGAGAGGATCGCGCCGGCCAGCGAGAGGTAGATGCACCAGGGAAGCAGGCTCATGGCAGCGGCAGGTGGCCGGCCCACGAGGTGATGAGCGGGTTGAACAACCCGGTCAGGATTTGCGGCAGGACGCCAAGGACGATCATCAGGGCCGCGAGGGGGATGAGGACGGCGAGGTCAAGGCCCCGGATGTCTGCAAAGGGACCCGCGGCGGCCCCGGCGCGCGGCCCATGGAACACGCGCTGCCAGAAGGTCATCAGGAAAAGGGCCGTCGCGAGGAGCCCAAGGCACGCGATCGCCGCCGCCCAGGGGACAAGGCCCCACACACCGCGAAAGATGAGGAATTCCCCGACGAATCCATTGAGTCCGGGAAGGCCGAGCGAGGAGAACATCGCCAGCCCGCAAAGGCCCGCAAACACGGGTGCCACCGTTCGAACGCCCCCGAAGTCGCCCAGCCCGCGCCGCCCGCCCGAGCGTTCCTCCAGGATCCCGACGCAGAAAAACAGCGCCGCAGCCGAGATCCCGTGGTTGAAGATCTGCAAAAGGGTTCCGCTCAGCGCAGCCGCATCCGAGGCACCGGGGGAACCAAGCCGCCCCGTCGCAGCCGAGACGGCGAACAGTGCGAGCAGGCAGTATCCGAGATGGTTCACCGAGGAATAGGCCACCATGCGCTTCAAATCCGTCTGCTTCATGGCGGCAAAGGCGCCCAGCACGACACCGCCGAGCGCAAGCCAGAGCAGCGGGAGGGCGGCCGCATGCAGCTGCCCGGGAAAGAGCGGCCAAAGGATCCTCAGAAAACCGTAGACGCCCATTTTCGACAGGATGCCCGTGAGAAACATCGAGACTCCCGTCGGAGCCTCGGCGTAGGCCGCGGGCAGCCAGGTATGGAACGGGTAGAGCGGCACCTTGACCGCGAACCCGAGGAAGACGCCGAGGAAAACCGCCTCGGGCCAGAATCCGCCGAGCGCGGAGAGCCGGGCTCCCAGTTCCCCGCTGGCGCCCAAATGCGCAAGCTGGACAAAGTCGAGGGTGCCCGTCGCCGCAAAGATCGCCACGAATCCCAGCAGGAGAAAGGCGCTTCCCCCCATCGTGTAGATCACGAACTGGAAGGCGGCCCGCGCGGCGCCGGGCCCGCCCCAGCATTTGATGAGAAAGTACGCCGGGAGGAGGCTCAGTTCCCAAAAGATGAACCAGTGGAAGAAATCGAGCGCAAGAAACACGCCGAGCGCCGCTCCCTGGAGAAGCAGGAAGAGCATCCCGAAGTGCCCCGGATCCCGATCCCCGCGCTGCGATGCGAGCAGTCCTGCGGGCGCGAGAAGCCCGGTCAGCAGCACAAGGATCAGGCTGAGCCCATCCAGCCCCAGGTGGTAGTTCACGTTCAACGACGCGATCCACCGGTGCGTCTCCACAAACTGGTAGCCCGTGTCGGCGCGGTCAAAGGAACCGGCGGCTGCAAGGCCGAGGCCGAGCGTGGAAAGGCTGAACACAAGGGTAAGGGCCCGACAGGCCCGCTGGCCCAGGTTCGGAAGCAGCACGAGCAGGAGAGCCCCGGCCCACGGGGCGAATACCAGGAGGGAGAGGACCGGGATTCCGCTCATCGCAGTCCTCCAAAAAGCGCAAGGAGCGCAAGGACCACGAAGGCGACGGCGAGCGCGCGCAGGTAACCCTGGGCCTCGCCCGTCTGCGCCTTGGAATAGGCGCGGCCGGTGCGGCGGAGCCCGCGGGTCACCGCGTCGAAGGCCGCGTTGATGCCGGCCTCGTCCGCCCCGGAATTGAGGGACCCCGCGCCCTCCCCCAATTTCCCAAGGGCCGCAACCAGCCCGCCCCAGACCCTCCGGTCAAGGAAATCGGCAAATGCCGCGGAAAGGGAACACAACCTGCCGACGGTCGCCGCGTACGCCTCGTCAATCTTCATGCGCGCGCCAAGAAACGCGAAGATCCCGGGCGCCGCGGCCTCCAGGGGATCCTTATCGCCGGCGGTCGCGCGCCCCCTGCGGGCGTACAGGGCCCATCCGGCCCCGAGGCCGGTCGCAACGAGGACAATCGACAGGACGGTGAGGCCTCCGCCTTCGAGGAGCGGCCGGCTTGGGATCCTTTCCCCCGTGAGTTGCGACTGGAGCCACGGCCACGCGGGGGTGCCCAGGAACCCGAGGCCGATCGATCCAATTGAGAGGACCACCAGCGGCACCGTGATCGTCGCAGGGCTCTCGTGGGCGTGGGCCGCCGCGGGGGATCGCGCCTCCCCTCCGAACACCCCGCACAGGAGCCGGGTCATGTAGAAGGCGGTGAGGACCACGCCCGCGAGCCCGGCGTAGAGGGGAAGGCTCGACACCGTCCACCCCGAGGCGGCGCGCAGGATGGCCTCCTTGCTCCAGAAACCGGAGAAGAGGAAAGGCACGCCGGCGAGCGCCATCATCCCCACGGCAAAGGTCGCAAACGTCGTGCGCATCGGTCCGCGCAAGCCTCCCAGCCTGCGGATGTCCTGCTCGTGGTGCGTTGCGTGGATCACGGATCCTGCCGAGAGAAAGAGGAGCGCCTTGAAGAAGGCGTGCGTCAGCAGGTGAAAGATCGCCGCCACCCACGAGCCGACCCCAAGCGCCAGCATCATGTAGCCGAGCTGGGAAATCGTGGAAAAGGCCAGGACCCTCTTCAGGTCCTGCTGCGCGACCGCGATCGCCGCACCCAGAAGCGCGGTGATGGCGCCGATCCCCGCAACCACCGTGAGGGCATGGACGGGGACAGAGGGCAGCGCCAGGTCGGCGGAGAACAGCGGAAACATCCTCGCTATCAGAAACACGCCGGCGGCGACCATCGTTGCCGCATGGATCAGGGCGCTGACGGGCGTCGGTCCCTCCATCGCGTCCGGGAGCCACACATGAAGCGGAAACTGCCCGGACTTGCCGGCCGCGCCGCAGAAGACCAGGAGGCCGATGCCTGTCGAGGCTGCGAGGCCGCCCGCAAGGCCGGGCGCCGCAAGCCCGCCAAGGACACCCGCCTCGAGCACGCCGCGTCCACCGTCATAAAACAGGAGCGACCCGGTTGCGCTGTAGAGCCAGACCATGCCGAGCAGGAGCCCGAGGTCGCCGATCCGGGTCACGATGAATGCCTTCTTCGCGGCAGCCGCGGCTGCGGGCTTGTGGAACCAGAAACCGATCAGCAGGTACGAGGCCAGCCCCATCACCTCCCAACCGATGAAGAGCAGGAGCAGGCTGTTCGCCAGGACGACGCACAGCATCGCCGAGGCGAAGAGGCTCAGGAAGCAGAAGAACCGCGTGAAGTTCGGGTCCTCGTCCATGTAGCCCAGGCTGAAGACGAAGATCAGGACCCCGACCAGGCTCACCATGGCGCACAGGAGCGCGCTGAGCGGGTCCAGGAGCCAGCCCAGGCGCACGGCCCCGTCCCCAAGGGCGAACCAGTCAAAATTGGAGAACGCGTGGACCGACGGAGCCGCAAGGGCCCCGCACAGCGCGAAACCCGACAGCACCAGGGCCCCCAGCATGCCCAGGATCGCCGCGGCGGCCGCCAAGCGGCGCCCCCGCCGCGGAGTGACGGCCCCAAGCCCCGCCGCCAGGAGCGGAAGGCACGGGATCAGCCAAACTTGGGCGGGGGTCGGGATCATGGGTTCAGCCCTTGAGGCGCGTGGCCTCCGGGAGGCGGATGTTCCGCTGGTTTCGGTACAGCGAGATGATGAGCGCGAGTCCGACCGCCGCCTCGGCGGCCGCAACGGCGATCGAGAACAGCACGAAGACGACCCCGGTGGCGGGCGAGCCGGCCGGCCCGAAGCGCCAGAAGGCGATGAAGTTCAGGTTCGCCGCGTTCAGCATCAGTTCGAGGCCGAGCAGGACGAGGATGCTGCTCCCGCGGGACAGCGCGCCCGTCAGGCCGACGGCAAAAAGAAGGCTCGAGAAGGCGAGGCAGAGGTGCAGCGGGCTCATGGCGCATCCTCCGGAAAATCGGGGCTGTCGACCGCGGCAAGGACCACCGCCCCGATCAGGGCGAGGGTCAGGAGCACCCCGATGACAAGCAGGGCCGCGGCATGCTGGCCCAGGAGCTGCCTCCCGAGATCCCGCACAGTCACCGTGGGTGCGGGGCCTTTCGACCCTGCCAGGGGCGAGCGCGACACCGCCCAGAGCAGCACGGCCGCGACCGCCGCGCCGGCAGCCACGGCGAAGCGGGAACGGGTGGTCAGGTTGTGCGGGGCTCCAAAGTCCTCCCGGGCACGGCGGGTGAGAAGGACGGCAAAGAGGACCACCATCGAGATGGCGCCGAGGTACACCAGCACCTGGGCGAACGCCACAAACTGGGCCCCCGCCCAGAGGTAGAAGGCCGCGACGCCCGACCAGCTGACCGCAAGGAGCAGCACGCTGTGCAACAGGTTGCGCCCGGACATCGCCACGATGGCCGTGCCCAGGGTGGCAAGCGCGATGAGGAGGAGGATCGCGTTCATGCGTACCGGTAGGTGCGGGGGCCGATCCCGGACCCCAGGCTGCGGCCGAGGAGGAGCGCCGGCCCGGCGACCAGGACGATGGCAACGGCCCACCGCAGGGGTTGGTGGGCGCCCTGCCAGCCGGCGCTGAGCTCCCAGAAGCCGGCCGTCACCAGGTTCACGAGGGCGAGGGGCACGAGCAGCTTCCAGGCAAGGCGGGTGAGCTGGTCGATGCGCAGGCGGGGCAGCGTCGCCCGGATCCAGATGAACCCCGACAGCAGCGCGAGCAGCTTCACCGCGAACCACGCGTACGAGGGGATGAACTCGAGAGCCGGGAGCGGCGCCTGCCAGCCGCCTAGGAAGAGCGTCACGGCCATTCCGCTCAGCGCGCACATCCCGAAATATTCGGCCATGAAGAAGAGCGCGTACTTGAAGCCCGAGTATTCCGTCAGGTGCCCGGCGATCAGCTCGCTCTCGGCCTCGGGGAGGTCGAACGGCGATCGATTCGATTCGGCGAGCGCGGAGACCATGAACACCGCGAATGCAGCCGCGCCCCAGGGCGTGAACACGAGCCAGCGGGGGACAAGGCCCCACTTCCAGCCCGCCTGCGCCGCGACAATCCCCGTCGTGGAAAGCGTCCCGGTCGCAAGCGCCACGGGAACCACCGAAAGCAGGAGCGGAAGCTCGTAGCTGACCAGCTGCGCCAGGGCGCGCATCGCGGCGAACAGCGAGTACTTGTTGTGGCTCGCCCACCCCGCCATGAAGACCGCCAGCTCGGTCGACGAGCTTGCCGCGAAAAAGAAGACGACGGCCGCATCGAGGTCGAGCGGCACCAGGTTGCGGCCGTAGGGGATGACCGCAAAGGTGAGGATCGAGAACGCCAGGAGGACAACCGGGGCCAGGAAATGCAGCACCTGGTCGGCTGCGGCGGGGACGACGTCCTCCTTGGTCAGCATCTTGATGCCGTCCGCGAACGGCTGCAGCAGCCCGAACCAGCCCGCCCGGTTGGGGCCGGGGCGGTTCTGCACGCGGCCCAGGATCTTTCGTTCCGCCAGCGTAAGGAACGCGAAGAGGAGGCCGAACACGGCCAGGATCGCGACGATGTCGATCAGGCTGTCCGCAAACCACCGGGCCCTTGCCGGCAGGAAGGCCGTCGCCCAGTCCCGCAGGAGAACGGGGGCGTTTTCCAGGAGCGAAGAGGTCGTCTTCACGGTTGCGCTCCCGGGGTTGGCGGGGGGGGCCCGGGGACCGCGGGCTTCGCCCCCGCCTTGGCGGCGGCGGCGGCCCGGGCCTTCTCTTCGGCCGCCCGGCGGGAGGCGGCGAGGCGGCCGTCCACCTCCGCTGCCTCGGTGGGATGGATGCTGTGAAAGTATTCGTTCGGCTTGGCCAGCGCGTGCTTGTCGAGCATGAGCCCGTCGAACCGGTTGGTCACCGCGATCTCGAACACCTGGTCCATCTTGATCGCGTCAAACGGGCAGACCTCCACGCAGATCTGGCAGCTCATGCACACCGCAGTGTCGATGTCGAAGATCGCCGGGTAGATCTGCATCTTCCCGTTCGCATCGGGCTTCTTGTCCCGGCTCTTCTCAATA
>Ga0302319_10025910_pt1 | contig 10353 bp, 10 predicted proteins | sample Bog_T0_2_FD_203319 | JGI IMG/M metagenome (GOLD analysis project Ga0302319, IMG submission 203319) | Peat permafrost microbial communities from Stordalen Mire near Abisko, Sweden - Bog_T0_2 | ecosystem: Environmental > Terrestrial > Soil > Wetlands > Peat | place: Sweden: Abisko, Stordalen Mire...
CTGACCACGCTCAGCCGCTTTCACGTTTTGATGGAATTCGATCACCATGCCCGGTTCGTAATTACGGACATCGCCCTTTTGCGCGTCGCTCCATCCCATTGATTTACGGCTGACAAATTCCCGTTCGTTGCCGATAGAACCGCGCTCCTTTAGCGCCAGGCGCAATTCATCGGTAAGCTTCTGGCCTTCCGCGTGCGTCGGCGCAATGATCAGCGCCGATTTACCGTCATCCGCCGCCTTCAGGTAATCATCGACGAGCATGGCGTGACGCTCTTCTCCCTGCGCCTCGACGATGCAGCCCATTTTGTCGAGCGCATCAAAACCCTTTTGCGCGGCTTTGCTCGACCCTTGAGAAATCGCCTCGACGGCCTTTTTATATCCGGGGTCAGTCTGGCGCCGGATCTCCGTTAAGCGCGCGAGGCGAACGCCCGCTTCCTTTTCCAGAAGCCGGAATGCATCCCCGGCCTCGACGCTCGAATGCTGGGTGTAATCGCCGGAGAGGATAACGCGGTTGCCGTTTTTCTTGGCAACGTCCATAAGGCGGCGCATATCCTTTGAGGACACGAGCCCGGCTTCATCCACCCACAAAACGCCCCCGCGTGTTTGCTCCTGAAGCTTTTCATTGCGCAGAAGCATTTCGAGCGTTTCCGCATTGGCGAAGCCCTCCTTCTTTAGAACGTTTCGAGAAGCCTGAGACGATGGCGCAAAGACAAACACCTTTTGCCCGGACTGCTCCTCAATGGCGTCGACAGTGGCACGCATCATCCGGGTTTTGCCCGTACCGGCTTTACCCACAACGCCGGTCACGGTGTCGCGACTATTAAGGATGTGGAGGGCGGCTTTCGTTTGTTCATTCGATAGGCCAGACAAATCGGGTGGTTTCTCGGAATCACTCGATTTTGAGAGACGAACCATGAATGGATGTTGCTTCCTCTGCCCGTCCTTCGCAAATTGCAGCATCGCCACTTCATCCCGTAGAACGGTCTTCGTGGTGGTGAACAGTTGCCCGTCATAGTGCCGGGCAAGCACCTCCCGGTGCTGTGCTATATCGGCAACATCTTCGGGTTTGATGGACCCGACGCCATACATTAATGCTTCTGCTTGGACGCGCTTCTCAGATACGGCGGAGGCATTCTGAAACGAATGCTCAAGCGCGTATCCCTTTGCCTGCTCCGGGGTGATTGGGGCGTCTCCTCCTTCCCATCCGCTGGCCGCCGTGCGCAGCGCAAGACGTTCGGCATCCGTGAGGCGGCTGTCCCATTCCGTGCGTAGGTCGGACATGGGCACGCGGTCTTTGCTTTTCTTCTCCCGCGTCTTCCGGCCGAGTTGGCTTTTCTCTCCGGCGTCGGTAATTCCGCGCTTTTCCGCTTCCGCTTCGATTACGGCAGTCCGGCGCGAGAACTTCTCTACGGTGGAGCGGTCAATTCCGGCAATTCTAAAACTGTTGCCGTCCTTCTCGATGCCGTAGCCGAGGCCCTTTAGTTTGGAGGCCAGGCGGCCATGGAATGCGGCCTGGTAATAGCCTTTATCGCGCACTACCGACCCGAGCTGGACGGCTTTCCATTTCTTCTCGACGGAATCGTATGTCGCGTTGAGAACGGTGGCGTGGATATGAAGTTGGGGATCGGGAACTCCATCCACCGGGCGCGTTGTTTTGTGGACATGCTCCGCCCAGATAATATTGCCGGTGTCCCGGTCGTGATCTTTCTTGCCTTTACGGACCCGCGTTTGCACGGCGGTTTCGATTTCCGCCATCGTTTCACGGACGGCATCTTGCATCTCAGGGAGAATGCGGGGATCGCCGCCGCCGTTTTCGCCGCCCATTTCCATTGCCAGGCTGACCGACTTCGGTGCATCGAAGGTGAAGTCCGTCAGGACGCGCCGGTCATCATCGGTGCGGGGCGTGAGCTGCTTGCCTGTTTTGGGGTTGATGTTGTCGGAGAGCCGGAAGAAATCGGCCTGCTGAACTTCCCCGGATAGACCAAGTCGCTCCGCACCCTTGCCATGCCAGACGCCCTTCATCTCGGCGCTGTCTTTGCCGTAGTAATCGCCGGGCGAAATATGCTGCGAATAATATTCCTTCGCGGCTGTGGCGCCTTTGAGATGGGTGATGAAAATCATGGGGGGATCAGCGAAGGAGGGAGCTACCCCGATACAACCAAAACGGGTGAGCCGCAACCTGAAAAAATTCCAGCGCAAAAAAGTATAGACTTGTCCCCTTGCGTAGCCCAAGGCGGCTGGCGCTCGTCTCAAAAAGGGATGTCATGGCCCTTCATCCGTTCGCGTCTGGGTGGTTGCTTCTTGCTCTCGGGTTTGGGAGCTGGAGCCGTTTCCGGCGCTACGGATTCCGGCTCCCGTCCCGTCTCATCACGCTGTCTGGCGAGTTGGTAATCCTGACGCATTTCCACAAACAATCCGTCCGGGGATTTGCTCGGTTGCGGCGCGGGGGATTGAACGTTCTCGGGCGACTCGCTTCCGCGTCGTTTTACCCAGTCGAGGAATGACATTTCAGCGCTCCATTCCCCGGCCCCGTGCATGCCCTTTATTGGCATCGGTAGGGCTCATCGCTTCCTGCGTTTTTTCCTGGCCACTCTGGTTATGGCGCAACGCTTCTTTGCCGTCCGTCCGGTTCGACGGCGCGTCATGCGACTGCGTCTGGTGTTGCGTTGCCTTTTCCATTAACGCGGCTGCGGGATGCGCCGCCTCGACTGCCTTCTGCTTTTCAGCGTCGGGCATTTGCTCCACGGGTTTTCGTGTGGCCTGCTCCTGGGATGCTTCCCGTGTGTACACTTCCTTCGCGGATTCAGGTTTTGGCTGCTGTGACGTTTGGGCAACAGGTTGTTGCGTCCGTTCCTTTATGAAGTCGAGAAATGCCATAAGGCTTTCTCCTTTCGCGTTTCACCGCGCCCGGTAATCTAAGCTGGACAGATCATGCCGATGAGCCCGCAGGAATTTCATGATTTCTGCAAAACCGTCCTTCGGGACATTGCCGTTTTCCATTACGCCGTCCGCACGAAGAAAAGAGCCGATACAGCGGAAAGGCTCGACGTAAGCCCGCAATGGGTCGGCCAGGTGATTCGCGAGCTTGAGGAATCGATGCGAGACCCGTTGAACGGCGGCGCGCTTATCGATCATTCGATAAAAAGGATAGAGGTCTCGGACGCCGGAAAACTGGTGTATGACTTCACGGCAAAGCTTTTCGATCTCAGCTCCAAACTCGTGGACGACCTTCACCGCGTTCAGCACGGCGGCGAATTGCGCCTCTCCATTGTCCAGTCGGCATGGGTTCTTTACGGTCCCAACTTCAAATCGGAATTCAACCGCTTGCTCCCGTCCGCGTCGATCAGGGAGGACATTATCGGCGGCGTCGATTACCCGCAGAGAATCGTTGAGGCCGTGAGCGACGGAAAATCCGATATCGGCATTACCAGCTTCCTTCCCGATCTGGATGACCGGCTGGTATTCCAGCCATTTGAAGATCGCGAGTTTGTCGCGGTCTTCTCTCCGAAATATCAGCATCTTCCGAAGAGGAGCCCCATCAAATTGGACCGGATCGTGAGCGCCGACCCAGCCCTCAAGGTCGCTATCCATCACAGGTCCGTCGATAGCCCGCTGACTAATCTTGTTATTTCGTATCTGAGGAGGAATGAGGCCGATCCGGGCAAGAACAGATTCGCCGAACACGCGACGATAGAGGACATCAAATCCGTCGTGAAAAGCTTTCCCGAAATAATGGCTATCCTGCCCTCCGATACCGTGCAGAAAGAAGGCGAGCAAGGCATTCTCAAGATCTACCGGCTGGACCCGGCGCCGCCTCCCTATACATGGGGCATGATCTACCGCGCCGGAAGCTCCCGCATCGCCGTGCAACGCTTCATCGAATGTGCGCGTCCGCTGTTTAAGAGTGTCGTGAAGAAAACGCGCCATAGAAACCTGCGCTCATCGTAGGCTCTACGGGCACTTCCATCCACTTACCCGCCACTTAATCCCACTCCCAAAGCGCAGCTTTCCTAAGATCGAATTTTCCAAAGCACGTCTTGTCCGTGCGCCGCAGCCGCCGCCGTATTCGACTAACCCTCTGATTTCTTTGAAAATGCGATCACGATGATTCTGGCAAACAGAAACATCGAAGGAGCACTCGATGAAGAAATCGTTATTTGTCGCAGGCGGCGTGATGATCGCCGCTCTATCGACGCTCGCCCAAACGGCCACGCAAACCCAACAACCGTCTTCGGAGCGTACACAGCAGGCCCTTAAGAAACTGGAGGATGACCCTGCTTATAAGTCGCTTTTAAGCCTACGTCAACGGCGAGCGCTGTCTTTACTGGGCGGGGTAATGGCGTTTTCACATTCGCATCTGTGCCCGCGCTGCTTTTCATTGCTCGCTGACAGCGGCAGTGCGCCGGACGACCAGGCCGCGGCTTAAGGGCGGCACGAATAGGCACTAACAGAATTTCATAAACGATATCAATCTGAGAAAGCTTATCCGGCCGCCGGACGCGGTTGCCTGGAACTCTCAGAAGATCTTGCCGACGAATACCTTCATCGGCAGGTATGGGCCGCCCGGCACAGCCAGAAACTCTGGAGGCCGTGTCGGGCGGAATCAATGAAGCGCCCTTGCCGCCACGCGCGGACAGGCAAGGCGCGGGGTGACGCAGCAACAAATCGCTAAACAGGCAGGTCTCGCCGGGAACGTCCCGGCCAGGCCGACAGGCGAGGTCTGCCCCAAGCGAATTCAATCAGGAGAATGCAATGTACGCAACGAAGCTTACAGGTTTAGTGCCAGCCACACTGCTGTGCTGCATCAGCAGTTTTGCCCAGCAGCCGTCGCCGGCGTTCCATTTCGATTCCGTCGTCAGGACGGGATCGATCATCGGCGGTGAGACGCTCTCGCCCGAGGCCAGGTTCGAAAACGTCGCCATTAACAACCGGGGCGAGGTGGCCTTTATCTCGTTCCATTGGCCGATCTCCGAAGCCTTTGGCTCCGCCGTCCTTACGCCCAAACGCGTCGTCGCCAAGAGCTACGACCATATCGAAAACAGAATCCTTCTGGATTTTGTGGCGCCCGCTTTGGCAATCGATGAACAGGGGCGCGTGATCTACGAGGCTACCTACCTGGAAGGCGGGACGACGCACGTCGGCGTCTTCAGGGAAGATCGTTTTCTCTTCGCCGTAAACGGACCGGGCAGCGCGGACGATTTCACATTGTCCCCGGATGGGCGTGTTGTGCCAAAGCCGGGAATCGCAGTAATGCCACCTGCGCCGACGGTAAAGGCCCAACCCAATTCCACGGCTCCGGCACCGAAGACGGACGACGGCGGTGGAAGCGCTCCCCAAATCAAGCTGAAAAAGAAGTGGCTGGACGTAGCAAACAAATACTCCCCGGTAGCTATTACGCCCGACGTCCTGTCGGGGCCTCCGAAGGCAAAACAGCCACCTCCATCCAAGCCGATCGCCACACAAAGCCGCCCGGATGCCCCGGCACCCGTAGCGGTCGCCCAACCCGCCCGGCCTACGGTCTGCCCCCTTCCCGTCTACCCTATGCCCGCGGAATGGGTCATCGGGGCGGATCTGAAAGGGCCAATCACGTCGAGCCTTTTCGACGGTCCTGGGCCCGCTAAGCCGCGCAGCTACGAGTCGCCCTTCTTCGGGCATATGGGAAGTCCCTTCAGGACAGTTCATTTTGCCGCCGACTGTTCGCCGCAGGTCATCGTCATCGGCGATGCGGCGCTGCGCGGGAAATTTGAACTCTGGACGCCGCAGGGACTATTGACAGTCACCCAGCCTGACGGATACCTGCAGCTGCCCGGATTTACCGGCAAAGGCTCGTCCAGCGATTTTGTACGGCGGGACGCTCCGCTCTGGATCAACCAGCGCGGACAGATCGCAATGTCGGTCAGCATTGCGCCGGAAGGCTACGCCATTGTGTTGGCGACGCCTCTGACCGGGCGGTAACTCCACTGGGCAGGCGCGCATGCTCGCTTTCCGGGCTGCGCGCCCTGCCCTCTCGACTCAAGGAACCTTATGACACTACGAAACGAAGTTCTTGACCGGCGGATACTTTCGCTTTCCGAAGTAGATGACGTACATGGCCGTGACATTTTTGAGGGAATTTTCGTGGCTGGCGCACCGGGCAGTGGAAAAACGGCAAATGTAGGCGCCCAAATCGCAAGAAGTTTTCTCAAAACACCGGGAATGTCCGGGCTGGTTTTAACGGCCAAGTCATCAGACACGCCCCAATGGCTCAACTATGCGAAAGAAACCGGGCGCATACGCGACACCATTGTATTCAGCGAGAAAAGCGGCTATCAGTTCGACCCCATCGCCTATGAATGGGGCAGGCCCGGAAGAGGTGCTGGGGACGTCGAAAACATTATCGATTTCTTCACCACGCTTGTTTCTCTTGGCAAGAAAGACACGGCGCACGGACATGACCCTTTTTGGGAGCGCGGCAATGAACAGCTTATGCGCAACGTCATTAAGCTGCTCGACCTTTCCGGCGAAACCATCTCCATTGTTAGTATCGACCGCTGCATAAAGTCACTGCCTACCCACCCCGGCGAATACGAGGAAGAAGCGTGGCAGAAGGAATCCTTCTGCGCGCATCTTATCGCCTCTATCCGGGCGCGGAAGGAGACACTTACTCCCGATCAATGGAGCGATCTCGATTTCGCGACGCAGTTCATTTTCAAGAAATGGCCCGCGTTTGACGAGAGGCCGCGTTCTTCGCTGGAGATGACGTGGAGCGGCATGGCCGATAAGTTTCTGTTCTCGCCGCTGAACCGAATTTTCTGCGGCTCCGTGTGCTCAATCAAGCCCGAAATGACGACGCTCGACTCGAAGATCATTATCGTTGATTTTCCGTTGCTTGAATACGGATTTGAAACGGCGAAACTCATTCAGGCCATTGTCAAACTAACGTTCCAAAGAGCATGGCTTCGCCGGGATCTCGCGGCATCCGGCAATCCCATATTTTTGTGGCAGGACGAATTTCAGTATTTCGTCACGCGCCGGGACAACTTCTTCCAGCAAACTTGCCGCGGCAGCCGTGTCGCGGTCGTATGCCTCACGCAAAACATACTCAACCTGGCCGAGGAACTGGGCGAGGATCAACCCGGCTCCAAGACTAAGTCGTTTCTCGCCAATCTTGGCACGAAATATTTTCTACAGCAAAATTGCCCGGATACGTGCCTCTTTGCCTCCGACCAGATAGGCAAGGAATATCGCTATATCGCCGGCTATAACGCAGGCGGCGATGAACGTCACTCGCATGCGGGCGTCAGCGGTTCAAACCAACTCGCTCACATCATCGAGCCGGTCGAATTCACCCGTCTCTTAAAGCCCGATTCGAACAATCCCTACGCGGAAGCAATCGTTTACCAGTCGGGCAAGATTTTCAACGCAACAAAAACCGAGAGAGAGCCCGCAGGAAGAAATTACCTGCGGGTCCTCTTCTCACGGGAAACCTAAAAAAGGAGCAATGCAATGTCCCAAACGCAGAGTGCGCCCCCGACCGGAAACGCCGGTCAGATGGGCATCGACAACATTCAGGAAACCGCCATGAATGTTATTTACACGGTCTCCGGCATCGTAACGATGCCGGTCGAGATCCTCCTCAGGCTGCAGTTCGGCACGACGTACTTCCCGGCGCCGAATCTGTTCTTGTCGGCGATCATGCTGATCCTCGTGTCGGCGCTGTTCGGTATCGCAACGGCCATGACCCAGATGATCCCCTTCGTCCGCGTCTCAGGGCCTGCGGGCATGTTTGGCATGGGCTCTTTCACTTCGCTGTTCTTCATCGCCGGTGCCGTCCATGGTTTCAGGACATGGCGGCGCATGATCCACATGGAGCTTGAGGAGAACTCTACCTTCGAGGGACCCGCGTTGTTTTTCTTCGCACTCTTGCCCAAGGGCAGCAGTTTCTGGTTCGTTCGGATCGTATATGAGCCTGCCTTTGTCTTCGCTGTTGCGATTGTATTGGGCAACCTCCTCATCATCCAGTTCCCTCTGGTGCTGTATTTGCAGTTCGCCGCGCTTTTTCTCGCGATGAAGCAATACATTGCCTGGTACAGGACATGGGCCTTTATCAGGCATCTGATGGACACGACCAATGTCGGCCCGATCATCGCCAAAATCGTCAACGGCACCGCGACCGAGAACGAACTGGCCCGCGTCCACCTTGCCAGTCTTCCGACGAATTTACCGCCTGACATGCGCCGGGCGACCGTAGCGCATATCGCCCGAGCTTTTTCAGCACCGATGCCAGAGGAGGCAAAATAATGAAACGCGATCACATCAAAATTGTTGTCCTGTTACTCGCAGTGGCAGCTTTCCTGTTTTTCAGGAGCGGCATTTACCTGCATCTCGCGCGGGCTCCCCAAGCGAACGCCAAGCCGACCCCCTTCAAGGCCGGTAAGGTGCGCGCGGGCAACGGTCCCGGCATACCGGGATCAGATCCTTCAATCCCGAGCCCCAATATGGCCTTGGCTGGCCGCGCCGGCAGATGGCAGGGGCAATCCATGATTGCCGGGCGCGGCAACTGCACGTTCAAGCTCGACATGATCCAGTCGGAACCGAACATCAACGCGTTCGAGGCCCAAACCAGCCTCGCCTGCGCGCCGATTCTGGCGGAGCAGGCGGGCAAGCCCGCGCCTGAAGTGATGGGGCTGATATTAGGCGGCCTCAGTCCCACATCGGCGGGTTTCACGGGAGCCATTGTCGGCAATGAATTCGAGTTCAAGCCCGACATGATCGTCGATGCCGCCGGCGACGGCTGCGTGATGCGCGAGATGAAGATCTCGCCCTTCGGCAGGGGCAAGGTTGCGGCGGGGTGGAACGACAGCCCGTGCAAGGGCGGCCAGATGATTTTGACCCGAACTCCGTGAAGTGAACCGGCCCGGCTCCGCGAGGGGTCGGGCCTTTACAGGGGAGGTTTTTATGCAGGAAGCTGTTCAACGCCTCGTCGATATCAACGAATTGTCGCGCCAAATCAATATCCCGAAGGGAACACTCTACAACCTCGTGTACCTTCGCCGCATTCCTTTCATGAAGCGCGGCCGCTCGCTGCGATTTGACCCCGATGAAGTGATCCGATCGCTACCTCATTACGGTATGATCGGATCGACTGGCAAAGGGTAGAAGGAGCCATTAAGATGGCAATCTACCAACGTAAACAAGCCGGATTCTGGTACGCCAGTTTTTTCGTGGATGGGAAGCGGGTGCAGGAATCGACCGGCACCCGGAACAAACGTGAGGCAGAGAAGTTTCTGGCCTTGCGGGTTTCAGAGACGCAGCGTGGCGTGTACGAAAAGCCCGTGCATACGACGCTGCCGGAGCTGTGGGAGCGATATATCGCTTACGCCAGGGCGCACAAACGCTCTTGGCAACGGGATGTTCAAATGTACGGGAACTTTGAGAGCTTTCTGGGATCGGTGCAACTGGCTTCCATCACCCAATTACGGGTGGAGGAATTCCAGCAGCATCGCGTCCGGCAGGTTGCTCCGGCGACCGTAAACCGCGAGACAGCCCTGCTCAAGCACATGTTCAACATGGCTGAGCGCTGGGGTTTTTATCGCGGGACGAATCCCGTCCGGTGGGTGAAGTTCCTGCCGGAAAACAACCTGCAATTCCAGACTGTCAGCGAGGAGGACGAGCGCAAGCTGCTCGACGCCGCGCCGCCTTATCTCCGGGAACTTATTCTTTTCGCGATTAACACTGGTCTCAGATGCGGCGACCTGCTCAATCTGACGTGGGAGGAAACGGATATAGACGAAAAACGACTATCGCTCATCATGGGCAAGACGCGCCGCAGGCTGGAGGTTCCGCTCAACGAAAATGCGTTGGCGATCCTCGCAGGAAAGCACGCGGTGCAGCACGGCCCTTACGTTTTCTACAACCCGGTGACGGGTGACAGGTTTCGCGACCTGAAAGCGGGCTTCAAGGCAATCCTGAAACGCGCCGGTCTGACCGGCATCACGTGGCATACCCTGAGGCATACGTTCGCCTCACGGCTGACGCGCTCCGGCGTGGACCTCGTGACGGTGAAGGAACTCCTGGGGCATTCCACCATCAACACGACCATGCGTTACGCGCACTCGAACCATGAGACGAAGGCGCGGGCGGTGGCGAAGTTGCCCACGTGTGTCAAAAGTGTGTCAGTGGTGCCGCGCAAGGCGAAAAAGCCCAAAACGGCAGTGTGACACTACTCGTAAAATGAAGGAATCAGATAAGATAGAAGACGGAGGAATGGCAGAGCGGTTGAATGCGCCGGTCTTGAAAACCGTTAGAGTCGAAAGGCTCTCGGGGGTTCGAATCCCTCTTCCTCCGCCATTTCCAACGAAGCCCGCTGCATCC
>Ga0302319_10025911_pt1 | contig 10353 bp, 10 predicted proteins | sample Bog_T0_2_FD_203319 | JGI IMG/M metagenome (GOLD analysis project Ga0302319, IMG submission 203319) | Peat permafrost microbial communities from Stordalen Mire near Abisko, Sweden - Bog_T0_2 | ecosystem: Environmental > Terrestrial > Soil > Wetlands > Peat | place: Sweden: Abisko, Stordalen Mire...
GCAACGTTATGATATCCCGATCTTCCTTCCGAGGCAGGTTACCTTCGACGACCTCTATCCTGAACTTCAAAGGGAGGGGGAGCAGAAAGCCAAGGAAGCTCCCGTACGTGACGTGATCCCGGGTCACTCTCCCAAATAAGCCTGGCGGACTTCGTCGCTGGCGAGGAGGTCGGCGCCGGTGCCGGTGAGCTGGTTTTGGCCGGTGACGATGACGTAACCGCGGTGGGCGATCTTGAGGGCCTGCCGCGCGTTTTGTTCGACGAGGAGGATGGGGATGCCTTTTTCGTTGATACGGCGGATGATGTCGAAGATGCGCGCGACGATCTGTGGCGCGAGGCCGAGCGAGGGTTCGTCGAGCATGAGGAGCTTCGGTTCGCCCATGAGGGCGCGGCCGATGGCGAGCATTTGCTGTTCGCCGCCGGAGAGGGTGCCGCCGAGTTGTTTGCGGCGTTCGGCGAGCAGGGGAAAGTAGCCGTAGATTTCCTCGAGCTTGGCGGCGTTGCGATTGGCGGGGAGGAGAAACCCGCCGCTGATGAGATTTTCCAGCACGGTGAGGCGCGGGAAAATATGGCGGCCTTCGGGGCAGAGGCAGATGCCTTTGCGGAGCACGGCGTCGGCTTTGCCGATCGGCAGCGGCTCGTTTTGCCAGGTGATTTGGCCGCCGCGCACGGGGATGACGCCGGCGATGGTGAGGAGCGTGGTGCTTTTACCCGCGCCGTTGGCGCCGAGGAGGGCGACGATTTCGCCCGCGCCGACTTCGAGCGAGAGGTCCTTCAGGACGTCGATGGCGCCATAGCCGGCGTGGATTTTCTCAAGCTTGAGCATGGCTGTTTGTTGACGCGTGATTCAACCCCTTCAGAGACCTCTGCAAAAGTCTCCCGTTCCGGTCTTTAGCCTTCCGGAGGAAGGCCGCAATCGTAGCCGGTGGTTGAGCCAGCAGGCGATACCACCGGTATTTAATTGTTTTGCATCCAACCCCGGCAGGGGTTGCACCGAGGTGGAATCCCTCCAGGATTCGTTCTCTTCTTCTGGGAATTCCGGTGGTGTCGCCCGCGAGCGGGCTCAACCACCGGCTACGATTGTAAAATCCCTTCGGGATTTTAAGACGCCCGTGAACGATTTTCGCAGAGGTCTCTTTCAGGGTTGGCCGTTGAATCGAACAAACCCAGGGTAGGCCCTGGCAGGCCAACCCTGGGCTGAATGATAGCAACCCTTTCAGGGTTGCAAGGCATGGGAGAATATTATTCACGGCGGCGTCTCGATTCCGTTCTGATAGCTAATGGGAAATTTCCTCGCCGAGGTAGGCCTTGATGACCTGCGGGTCGTTGCGGACTTTTTCCGGCGCACCGTGGGCGATCTGGACGCCGTGGTCGAGGACGAGGATTTCGTCGGAGATGGACATGACGACTTTCATGTGGTGCTCGATGAGGAGGATGGCGAGGCCTCGCTCGCGGATGCGGGAGATGAGCTGGACCATCTCGACGGCCTCCTGTGGGTTCATGCCGGCGGCGGGCTCGTCGAGCAGAAGGATGCGCGGTCTGGTGGCGAGGGCGCGGGCGATTTCGAGCCGGCGCTGGAGGCCGTAGGCGAGGCTGCTGGAAAGGGCGTGGGCGTAGCGGGCGAGGCCGACGAAGTCGAGGAAGCCGAGCGCTTCCTCGCGGCGCTGCTTTTCGTGATCGCAAAAATGCTTGGAACGAAAAAGGAGCGGCAGCGGCGAGACCGAGCTGTGCTGGAATTGCGCGACGAGGACGTTTTGGAGCACGGACATTTCGGGGAAAAGCCGGATGTTCTGGAACGTGCGGGAGAGGCCGAGCCGACAGACCTGGTGCGGGGCGCGGCCGGTGATGTCGCGGTCGTCGAGGTAGATGGAGCCGCCGTCGGGTCGGTAGATGCCGCTGAGGCAGTTGAAGAAGGTCGTCTTGCCCGCGCCGTTGGGGCCGATGACGCTGACGATGCGGTTGGCGCCGACGCGGAGGTCGACGTTCTGCACGGCTTTGAGGCCACCGAAGGTTTTGCTCAGACCCTGGGTTTCGAGCAGGGCTTTCATGGGTGGAGCATCTCCGTTTTGCGGCGGCTGCTGCCGAGCAGGCCCTGGGGGCGATAGAGCATCATGATGACCATGACCGCGCCGAAGAGAAGCAGGCGGTAGTCGGAGAGATGGGCGAGGGAATCGCGCAGGAAGGAGGGAACGACGGCGACGAAGGTGGCGTTGTCCTGGAGCATGGAGAGGCGCTTGAGATATTCGGGCACGAGATAGAGCAGGCCCGCGCCGAGGAGCGCGCCGTAGCTGTTGCCAAGTCCGCCGAGGATGACCATGGCCAGGACCATGACCGATTGCTGGAATTCGCACATGGCGGGGCTGACAAAGCCGACTTGCGCGGCGGAGAGGACGCCCGCGACGGCGGCGATGGCCGCGCTGAGGGAGAAGGCGAGCAGCTTCATTTGCACGACAGGCACGCCGACCGAGGCGGCGGCGACTTCGTTTTCGCGCACGGCCATCCAGGCGCGGCCGACGGGCGAGTGGTAGAGGCGCTGGACGAGGAAGACGGCGAGAAACAATATGAGGGCTGTGCAGATGTAGCAGGTCGCGTCGCCGCGCAGCCAGGGATGGAGGGCCGTTCCGCCGATGGGGCGGAAGATGGCGTAGTCCTTGACGATGATGCCCTGGTCGCCGCCCGCGACGTCGAGGTTGCGGATGGTTTCACGAAAGGCCTCGGCGAAGCCGAGCGTGACAATGGCAAGGTAGTCGCCGCGCAGGCGGAGGCAGGGTAGGCCGAGGAGGTAGCCGACGAGTCCGCCGAGCGGAAAGGCGAGCGGCGCGGCGAGCCACCAGGGAAAGTAGGGGATGTTTTGCTGGACGAGCGCGAAGAAGTAGGCGCCGAAGGCGAAGAAGCCGGCGTAGCCGAGGACGAGCAGGCCGGTCATGCCGACGGTGATGTTGAGGCCGAGCGCGAGGAGCATGTAGATGCCGACGTTGGAGAAGAGGCCGAGAGTGGACGGGCTCAGGAACGCGGGACCGCAGAGGACGAGCGGCATGGCGATCCAGGCCCAGGAATGTTCCCAGACCGAGCGGGCCTTTTGAAACGCGGGATTGCGCGCGATGGTTTGACCGAGGTCCCACTGGCGGTTGGCGCGATTGCCGGCCCAGATGAGGAGAGCGATGATGAAGACGGGGAGGAGGTCGTTGAAAAATTGCAGGCCGTGCAGAGGCGCCCAGGCCACGGTGATGGTGTTGTTGTCGAAGTCGGGTCGGAGTTGCAGCCAGAGAAAGGGGAAGGTGATGGCGGCGATCCCAAGGATGCCGAGGAGGTAGGGACGCAGGCGTGGAATCATGCGGTACCTTCCCGCTTTTCGCTGTATAGATAGTAGAAGTCGCAGTCTATAGCCAAATGGTATTCGCCAATGCGCTTTGTATCTTCGCGGTCGAGATGAAAGCCGGGATAATACTGATAAAAATACCCGACTAATTGGAGGTAACCGCCGTACTCCGAACAGAGCGAAGTAAAGGCTTCTTTTTGCGAGTCGAGTTGAGCTAAGACATCCTTAACGTGTGCCTCAAGATCATTGTCTCGGCTTAGTCGTGAATGCAGCATCCATCGGTTCATGCTTCGCTCCAATCGAGTCTTGGGATGAAGGTCTCCCTTGCGCCAGAATGTGGTTGGTTGGAGTCCAATTCGACGAGTTATCTCATCCGGGTCGATGGAAAATTCCTCCACGCAAAAGTAAGCATAAGCTTTATTGTCCTCTTGGTGTGGCATAGGCATCACACTTTGTCGGCGACGCGTTCGCCAAGGAGGCCGCGGGGACGCAGGAGCAGGACGAGCATCAACATGCCGAAGGTGGTGACGTCGTTCCATTCGCTGCCGACCTGGTAGGTGGTCAGCGCCTCGGTGAGGCCGATGATCATCGCACCGAGCACCGCGCCGGGAACGTTGCCGATGCCGCCGAGGATGGCGGCGGTGAAGGCCTTGAGTCCGATGCGATAGCCCGCGTCGAAGACGAGCACGTTTTCGTACATGGAGAACATGACTCCGGCCACCGCAGCGAGTGCCGAGCCAAGGATGAAAGTGAAGGCGATGATTTTATTGACCGGGATGCCGACGAGGCTGGCCATGAGCTGGTCCTGCGCCGTGGCGCGCAGGGCGATGCCGAGGCGGGTGTAGTTGATCAGGTAGAACAGCCCGGCCATGATGACGAGGGTGAGGCCGAGGATGGTGAGTTGGAGGTAGCTGACGTCGATGACGCCGAGGTGGACGTGGTTGTTGGAGAGATAGTCGCTGTAGTAGCGGGGGAAATTCACGGTGTCGCGGCTGACGGTGAGAAAGATGAAATATTGCAGGAAGGTGGAGATGCCGATGGCGCTGGTGAGCGGTGCGAGGACGTGGGCCTTGCGCAGGCGGCGGTAGGCGATGCGCTCGTTGGCGTAGCCGTAGGCGGCGGAAAAAATCATGGCGATGATAATGCCGAGGCCGAGGTTGAGCACGATGTGATTGCCCCACGCGACGGAGAAGACGCCGATGGCGAAGACGCAGGAGAACATGCCGATCATGAAGATTTCGCCGTGGGCGAAGTTGATCATGCCGAGCACGCCGTAGACCATGGTGTAGCCGAGCGCGACGAGGGCATACATGGCACCGCGGGAGACGCCGCCGATGACGATGGCGGTCAGCGTGGAGGAGGAGTCGGCGGTCACGTGAGGACTCCCTGGTTCCCTCGTTCCCAAGTTGTACTTGGGAACGCGCTTGCTGAGGCAGTTGTACGGCCGATCGTTGGGTTGATGATGAAATTAGCGCGAAGTAAAACTTCGCGGGGATCAAAGGACGTTCCCAAGTGAAACTTGGGAACGAGGGAAATACGATCCGTCATCCTGAGCGGAGCGGAGCGGAGTCGAAGGACCTTGGTGGCCCATGCGTAGCGTTGTGCCGCCGAATTTCGTGCCGTAGCAAAAGGCCGGCATGCCGGCTCTGAGTTAAGCCAGCGCCATTCGCTGCGGTAATTATCGGAAAAAGCGGCTGGGTCCTTCGACTCAGGCTCGGTCCACCGCCATGGGAAAAGAAAATCTGTCGCTCGCCTTCGCTCAGGATGACGGAACTTTAAAGACGACTCTTCCCTTAGGCAACTCATGGGGTGGAAGGCAGCTCCTGCAATTTGCCGTCCTTGACCGTCCAGATGACGTAGTCGGCCACCTTGAGGTCGCCCTTGGCGTCGAATTCGATCTGGCCCTGGATGGTGTCGAAGGGCTGGCCTTTCAGGACGGCGGCCACTTTGTCCGCGTCGGTCGACTGCGCCTTGTCGATGGCGGTGAGCAGCACCTGCGCGGCGTCGTAACCGTAGACCGAGTAGGAGCCGACGTCGCGTTGATAGGTGTCCTTGTAGGTCTTGATGAAGGTCTGCGCGGCGGGCTGTCCGGTATAGTCTTTGCCGAAGGAGACGAAGCAATTGGGGGCGTTGCCGCCGACGGTGTCGACGAACTTCTGGTCCTGGCAGCCATCGTCGCTGACGAAGGGAATGGCGAGACCGGCTTCGCGCAACTGGACAAAGAGCGGGCCGCCCTGGCCGTACATGCCGCCCCAGACGAAGGCGTCGGCTCCGGAGCCCTTGACCACGGCGATGTTGGCGCGGAAATCGCGGTCGTCCTTGCCGATGCCCTGGAACATGACGACCGTGCCGCCCTTGGCCTCGAAGGTGTTTTTGACCACGGTGGCGAGGCCTTCGCCGTAGGTGGTTTTGTCGTCGAGGATGGCGATTTTGGCGAGCTTGAGCTGGTCGTGCAGGTAGGCCGTGATGACGGCGCCCTGCTGGTCGTCGCGGCCGCAGATGCGGAAGGCGTAGGGGAAGCCCTGCTCGGTGTACGTGGGATTGGTCGAGCCGGGGGAGATTTCGATGATCTTGGCGTCGTTGTAGAGGCGCGAGGCGGGGATGGTGCAGCCGCTGTTGAAGTGGCCGATGACGGCGACCACGCCCGCGTCGATCAGGCTCTGGGCGACGGTGACGGCTTTTTGGCCGGAGGCTTCGTCGTCGAGGGTGATGGGCTCGATTTTTTTGCCGAGGACGCCGCCCTTGGCGTTCCATTCGTCGATGGCGATTTTGGAGCCGTTGAGCATGCTCAGGCCGATTTCGCCGTCGGAGCCGGTCAGCGCGCCGGCGAGCCCGATTTTGATCGTGGCCGGGGCGGGTGTGGCGTCACCGGACTTCTGGCAGCCGCTCAAGGCGACGCCAAGAATGAGAATGACGGCGAGCGAGAGGAGGGAAAGGAGTTTGCGCACGTATTTGTCTAAGTCAGCGGTGGGTGGAGGGTCAACTCTTAATGTAGCGGCGGTCTATGACCGTCGCTGGCCCCTTGCCTTTTGGTAGCCCGCGCTGGCTCAGCGCGGGAGCAGCCGCATGAAATGCGGCTGCACTTCCCCCGGAGGGTCAGACGCCAGGCGTGCCCGCCGTCCTGACCCTGACTTTCCAAATGGCGGAGGGGAGGTTTCGCACAGAGGACTAAAGAGGGACGGAGGACTGAAGAGAGGGGAAGCTGCAGGGGGAGTTTTTGATAGGATTAATATGATTAATAGGAAGGGGATGACTACTCCGGCGGTGCCACGGCGCGGGAGATGATTCGGACGGGGCTTTCCTGTGGGTCAGTGTCACTGGTTAATATTTCTTTGCGCATATAGAGTGCTTCGAGGCGGGATTGTTGCTGTTCCAGTCTACGGTGGGAGTCGGCGTCGTGGTCGGCAGCTCGGGCGTCGGCTACCGCTTTTTGTTGGCTTGTGATTTGATCTTGCAGGGCGTCAATACCCGGCTCGTGGCGTTTAACTTCCTCTTTGTCGTGGTTCGCTTTGTAGGTGTCGACGACGGCATTGGCAATGTCGGCGGCTTCCTGCGGTATCTCGCTATAGGCGGTAATTTCGACAAGGTCTGTTTGTCGGACAGATTGGACTCTGACGACCTTGTAGAGATGATTAATGGAGTCCTTTGAGTCCCAAAGTGGGTGCTCTGCCTGAAATCGTTTCGTCCAGATCGGGTCGAGTTTGAGGCTTTTGACGACATCCATCATGATATCAGGTGCCTGTATAACCTGCGTTTCAAGTTCGAGCCAATTATCGGGCTCAACATCCGGCGCTCGATAGATGGGACCCGAAATAACAACTGGCCCGGTCGGCAAAATTTGTATTTCAGCCGTCGCGCAGTACATGCGGTGAAGGGGGCTCCAGTTACAGCCGGTGAGCGCGAGGCCAATCACCACGACGAAAGCGAGGGAAAGAGATTTCATGCGCGTTCGTTCTTTAGCCATCCGAGCAAATAGTCAGAGGTCCTTCGACTGCGCCAAGACAAGCTTGGTTTGCTCAGGATGACGATCCTTAAATGAGTCGCTTTCGCGACACAAACGTGAGGGTCCGTGCCGGCTACCCATCAGCTTCTCCTTCTTCAGCCCTCCGTCCCTCTGCAGTCCTCTGTGCGAAATCTTCCCCATCAGTTTATTCGAAACGCACAAGGGCATAGTTCCGTTTGCCTTTGCGGAGGAGGAGGAATTTGGCGAAGAGGAGGTGGTCGGCGGTGAGGACGAGCTTGGTGTCGGTGGCGCGGACGTTGTTGAGGTTGATGCCGCCGGCTTCGATGTCTTTTCGCGCCTGGCCTTTGGAGGGGCTCAAGCCCGCCGCGATGAGGACTTCGATGAGCGCGCCTTCGGGTTGGCCGAGGATGTTGCGCGCGAGGGTGACGTTGGGGACCTCGGCGATGACTTCGTCGAATTGCGCTTCGGTGATGCCTTCGAGGGAGCCGCCGAAGAGGATTTCGCTGGCGCGGATGGCGTCGTGGGCGGCGGTCTCGCCGTGGACGAGCGTGGTGAGTTCCAGGGCGAGCTTCTTATGCGCGTCGCGGCGTTCGGGCGTGGCCTGGTGCTGCGCGGCGAGGGCGTCGATGTCTTCCTGCGGGAGGAAGGTGAAGAATTTGAGGAGCTGGATGACCTGCGCGTCCTCGACCTGGATGAGGAACTGGTAGAAGCGATAGACGCTGGTGCGCGAGGCGGAGAGCCAGACGGCGCCGGTCTCGGTCTTGCCGAATTTGGTGCCGTCGGTTTTGGTGAGGAGCGGCGTGGTGAGGCCGCAGACGGTGGCACCGAGTTTGCGGCGCACGAGGTCGGTGCCGGCGACGATGTTGCCCCATTGGTCGGCACCGCCGCCCTGAACGCGGCAGCCGTATTTTTCGTAAAGGTGGAGGAAGTCGTAGGCCTGGAGGAGGGAGTAGCTGAACTCGGTGAAGCTGATGCCGGACTCGCCTTCCATGCGCGACTTGACGCTGTCCTTGGCGACCATGGCGTTGACGGAGAAATGTTTTCCGACGTCGCGCAGGAAATTGAGGATGCTGATGGGGCGCATCCAGTCGGCGTTGTTGACGACGCGGGCGGGGTTGGTTTTGGTGTCGAAATCGAGGAAGCGACGGAGTTGCGCGGACTGGCCGGCGATGTTCTTTTCGAGATCCTCGACCGAAAGGAGATTTCGCTCGGCGGATTTGCCGCTGGGATCGCCGATCATTCCGGTGGCGCCCCCGGCGAGGGCGATGGGCAGATGGCCGGCCTGCTGGAAGCGGCGGAGCAAAAGCAGGCCCATCAAGTTGCCAAGATGGAGGCTGTCGGCGGTGGGATCGAAGCCGACGTAGAGGGTGGCTGGGGCCGCGCCGGGGGCGAGGAGCTTTTCGAGTTCGTCGCGGTTGGCCATGTCGGCGACGAGTCCGCGCCAATGCAGTTCGTGGAGAATGGAGGAGGTGGCCATAGATGTTTTCGGGAACGGCTATTCAACGGCTGATCGAGCTTTTCGACAAGCTTAGGCTGAAGCATTCTTGGTTCGACAAGCTGGGGATGACGATGCTTATTTAGAGGCGAAATGAACTCTGTGGTGCGACATGTCGGCGGCTTCCGCTGGGACGGGGTGCCCGTGCTCAATTACAAGGAGGAGGGGAGCCACTTCCGGGCGATCTCGCGGCAGGTGCTGTTCGAGGGCGGGCCGAAGCTGGGAGCGGAGTTGCGCTATTTCGAGATCGAGCCGGGCGGGCATTCGACGCTGGAGCGGCACGACCACATTCATTCGGTGATGGTTATTCGCGGGCGCGGGCAGTGCCTGGTGGGCGATGCCATTTACGAGATTACCGGCAACGATTTGGTTTATGTGCCGACGATGACGTGGCACCAGTTTCGCGCGACGACGGAGGAGCCGCTCGGTTTTCTTTGCCTGGTGAATTCCACCCGCGATCGGCCCGAGCGGCCGGATGAGGCGAGTACGGCGATGCTGAAGGCGTTGCCGAAGGTGGGGGAGTTTATTCGATTGTGAGTTACGCCTTCACTTGATAGGTAACTCGAGTCCTCTAAGAATCCATCTTGTGGTAGCCTTGTCTAATTTTTCAGCGGCCCCCGAAAAACCTCTCATGTCGCCACATGGCTCGAAGCCCCCTAATTTCTTAACGTAGTTGTTAAATTCTTCCAAGTAATCGAGTACATCTTTAATCGTGCTTTGTTGAAACCTTTTCCTGAGGCCTGAGTTTAAAGAGGGATGAGGAAGAAAAGCAATCGGTTGCTGGGTGTAGCGCGGCTGGCGATGAAACTGGGTCGGGAGCATATGAGCGACTACGGGGCGGTGACCAGCCGCAAGGACTTCACCCAGCGCCAACTCATGGCCTGTTTGGTGCTGCGGGCTTATTTGAAAACGACCTATCGGGGCGTGATCGAGATTTTGGAAACCAGCGAGGCGTTGCGCACGGAACTGGGCATGAAAGAGAAGCTGCCCCACTACAGCACGCTGGCGAAGTTCTGCGAGCGTAGTGCGGTGCTGGAAATCCTCACCGCCATGTTGCACCGGCTCGGCGCAGCGGCCCTGCGCCAGAAGTCAGAACCGGTGGCCATCGACGCCACGGGGCTGGAAACCAGCACGGCCAGTGCCCACTTCGTGAGCCGCAGCAAGAAAGAGCGCAAGAAGTGGGTGAAGCTCTCGGTGGCGGTGCTCACGACCAGCCTGCTGCCGTTGGGTGCGGTCTTGGATTGGGGGCCGAACAACGACAAGTGCCAGGTCTGGCCGCTGCTGCAACAATCGCTGTCGGGCCAACCGATCCCACCGCACAAGCTTTACGCCGATGCGGGTTACGATGCCGAGTGGGTGCATGGAGTCTGCCGCGAGGAGTTCGGTATCGCCACCACGGTGATCAAACCAGCCCGTTGCGCTGCCGATGGTTCGCGCCGGGGCGAGTACCGCAGCCAGATGTCGCAAGATTATCTCAAGGAACATGGCTACGGTCAGCGCTGGAAAGTCGAAAGCTACATGAGTGCCCTCAAACGCACCACCGGGTCAACCTTGCTGGCCCGCAAACCCGCCAATC
>Ga0302319_10025912_pt1 | contig 10353 bp, 4 predicted proteins | sample Bog_T0_2_FD_203319 | JGI IMG/M metagenome (GOLD analysis project Ga0302319, IMG submission 203319) | Peat permafrost microbial communities from Stordalen Mire near Abisko, Sweden - Bog_T0_2 | ecosystem: Environmental > Terrestrial > Soil > Wetlands > Peat | place: Sweden: Abisko, Stordalen Mire...
TGGTGGTGAGGGGGATGACGGTTCCGTCGGCGTGGATGGTGCGGCCCTTGATGTCAGTGACCTTGAACGTTCCGTGCTCGTAGGGGACGTGAATCGTGGCTTGTTCTTTTCCTTTTTCGGTGAGGACCTTGATGCGCTCGTAGTAGGAGTGGAAGTGGAGCGCGTCGTCGGTTGTTTCTTCGCGGTAGAGGTAGACGGCGGCGGCACCGGGGGCCTTGGGGTCGGCGGTCATCTTGAGCTCGTCGTCGGTGGGCTGCTGGAATTGGGCGAGCAGGACGGCGGGCGTGGCGAAGGTGAGGAGTAGAACAGCACTGCGCAGCAAGATGGCGGTCCGCATGAGTTTGCCCTCTGTTTGGAAGTATGTGGAAGTGTAGCGCGAATTGACGGCGAGCGTATGTGATTTGACGGTGCGAGTGCGGGCGGTAGAGGCCGGTGGGGGCGGGGAAGAGGCGTAAAGGGTAGCTGCGAAACGAATGATTGGAGGAGGAAGCGGTTATGGGAGGGATGGTTGTTGATTTTTGTATTAATAATTGTGGAGTTACGGTGGGCGGAGTGGGTGCGGGTGTGAGGGGGAGCTATGAGGTGGTGCGGCGGGCGTCGAGGAGGGTGGAGACGAGGGCGATGGGGAGGCCGACGACGTTGAAGTAGTCGCCGGTGATGCGTGGGATGAAGCGGGCGGCGCGGCCCTGAATGGCGTAGGCGCCGGCTTTGTCCATGGGCTCGCCGGTGGCGATGTAGGCTTCGATTTCAGAGTCGGAGAGGGTGAGGAACTGGACGCCGGTGACTTCTGCGGCGACCTGGGTGTGGGCAGCGGTGACGACGGCGACGCCGGTGATGACGCGGTGGGTGCGGCCGGAGAGAGGGCGGAGCATGCGGGCGGCGTCGGCTGGGTCGGTGGGCTTGCCGAGGATTTGGTTGTCGAGGGTTACTGTGGTGTCGGCTCCTAATACCGTGAGGGATTGCGGGTCGGGGTGCTTCGAGTCCCATGTCTCAGAAGCGAGACATGGGGCACCCGGAGTTTTGAACTGGGTGAAGACGGATTCGGCTTTTTGGCGGGCCAGGCGAGTGACGTAGGCGATGGGGTCTTCGTCGGGGAGGGGGTCTTCGGGGATGTGGGCAGGGTGGACCTGGAAGATGAAGCCAGCCTGGGTTAGGAGTTCGCGGCGGCGGGGCGAGGCTGAGGCCAGGACGAGCATATTGGGATTATGGCAGGGGTAGACTGCGGCTAGACAGAGAGGCCGGTTTGGAGGCCGCCGGGGGTGGCGAGGCCCCAGGCCATGGCGGGGGTGTTGTGGGCGAGGCCGAAGCGGCCGTCGGGGCCGAGGAGGATGATGCCTCCGTGGCCGCCGAGACGGTTATATAGATAGGAGATGGCTTCGCGGGCGGCGATTTCAGGGGCGGAGCCGGCGGCTACTCGGTCAGTGGCCCACTTGCCGAGGACAAGCTTCATGATGGGTTCGCCCCAGCCGGTGAGGGAGACGGCGGCGGCTAGATTATCGGCGTAACAGCCGCAACCGATGAGGGAGGAGTCGCCGACACGGCCGGGAGTTTTGTTGAGGGTGCCACCGGTGGAGGTGGCTGCGGCGAGGTTGCCATGGGCATCGAGGGCGACGGCGCCGACGGTGTCGTGGGAGCGAAAGCCGGGCGAGTCGGGATCGAGGGTGACGGCTGTTTCGGGATCTTTGTCGTCGTAGAGGATTTGGCCGGAGAAGGTTTCGTCTTCCAAGCCGGCGGAATGGCGGGCCTGGGCGTGGGCTAGACGGTCGCGTTCGCGGGGAAGGACGAGGTCGGCGTTATCAATGAGGACCATGCCGTGGGCGTGGGCGAATTGTTCAGCGCCGGGACCGACGAAGTAGACGTGAGGGCTTTTTTCGAGTATGAGGCGGGCGGCCTGAATGGGATTGCGAAGGCGCTCGACACAGGCTACGCCGCCGGCCTTCATGCGGCCGCCGTCCATGAGCAGGGCGTCAAGCTGGACGCGTCCGTCGGCGGTGAGGAAGCTGCCGCGGCCAGCGTCGAAGGTGGTGTCGTCTTCAAGTACGGTAACGGCGGCTTCGACGGCGTCAAGGGCGGAACCGCCGAGGGAGAGGATTTTGTAGCCGGTTTCGAGGGCGTTGCGCACGCCGGATTCGTGGGCGCCTGCGGCGTCGGCGGGGATGGCCCAGGCGCCTCCGTGGACGAGGAGGGTGGGATCGTGAGTGGGCTGGGTGGTCACGGGGATATGGTAGCGCACAAGGCAGTGAACAGTGGACAGTGAACAGGGGACAGGGGACAGGGGACAGTGAACAGTGAACAGGGGACAGTGGACAGGGATTACTGTCGGCTCGGTGGCGCCAGGGGCTACTTCGTGAGGTGACGCGTGGAGTTTTGCGGGGGTGTCAAAGGTGGTAGGAGATAAGTGGCGCATAAGTCGATGAAAACGATTGGGATAGGTTGAATCGATTGATTGCGGAGAATTCCGGTGGTTTTGGTTAGGCTAAGAACAACTGAACCGTAATCATGCTCAAGGGGCAGGCGCAAAGGCCTTTGCCGGCTTTCTTTGGTATAGGTCCGCGGGCGCGGAGACTTAGCGAAGAAGCGGCAACGACATTTCAGAATGTGCATTCGAGGGGTAACTCCAAACGGGAGTTGCCCCTTTTGATTTGCTACGGGAAATGCAGACCAACGTGGACCGGCGGGCCGGAAGTGGCGTAGGGATGGCTGGGCCTGTTTGAGCGCCCCAACAAGAAAAAGGATGAGACAGACTATGAAGCTCACGAAGGACGATTGGTTGTTCGGCGCCGGCAAACGGATTGGGCTGGGACTTGGACTGGCATTGGGGCTATTGCTGATGGCGTTGGCGCTGATGGCCAACGCGCAGGCGGTGACGACAACGACGGTCCAGGGGACGGTTTATCTGGCGAGCGGTACGCCTGGTGCGGGGACGGTGAACGTGAGCTGGCCGGCATTTACGACGGCGAATGGGCAGCTGGTTGCGGCGGGACATTTGATGGTGACGATTGCGCCGGATGGATTTTTGAGCGTGAATCTGACGCCAAACGTAGGGGCGACGCCGGCGGGGCTGTATTACACGGCGGTGTACCAGATGAGCGACGGCACGACGAGTACGCAGTACTGGGTGGTGCCGGCGGCGGCTCAGGCGAGCCTGGGGCAGGTGCAGTCGCAGGTGATGCCGGCGGCGCAGGCTGTGCAAACGGTGAGCAAGGCGTATGTGGACCAGTCGGTCACTGAACTGACGGAAAGCTTGCTGACGGCGTCGGGCGGAACGCTGAGCGGGCCACTCTACTTGAATGGCGATCCGACGCAGCCATTGCAGGCGGCCGACAAGCACTATGTGGATACGCAGGTGAGCACGGCGCTACCGCTTACGGGTGGCACGGAGGCAGGGCCGTTGTATTTGAACGGCGCCCCGACGCAGCCGTTGCAGGCGGCAACCAAGGGTTATGTGGATAGCTCAGTTACGAACCTGAACGCGGCGAGCGTGGGCGCGAGCGTAACCGATTTTGCAGGCGAGCTAACCGCGTTGCAACTGGGAGCGGCGTACCAGGTGGACCAGTTTCCGGGTGTGGACTTTGGGGCGAAGTTACAAGCATGCCTGGGGACGGTGAGCCCGACTTATGGCGGCACGTGCGACGCGCGTAATTTTACGGGCACATTGGCGATGGGATCGAACCTGACTGTATCGACAGGGAATACGACGGTGTTGCTGCCCTGCGCGACGATTTCGACGGCTAAACAGCTGATTGTGACGGCGGGGACGCGCAACTTGACCCTGCACGGATGCGCGTTGAGGGGAGCGAGCACGGCGAGCGGAAGCCAGGGCGGTACGGTGTTTTTGTACACGGGCACGGGCGCAATGGTGCAGGTGGGCGACCCGACGTATGCGGCGGACACGATGGGCTTTCATATGGATGACGCGGTAATCAACACGACAGGCGCCAGTAACTCGACCGCGCAGGGGCTGGTGGCATATCGCACACAGGAGTTGGACATCGACAGCTTGTATTTTCTGGGTAACTCAAACCAGACAGGCATGACTCTGGACGGGACGGGGAATTATACGGGCGGAAGCCTTTTCGACAACCAGTTCGACGGGTTTCAGACGGCGGTACATGCGATTGGGCACCAGATTGCGAATGCCGCAACCACGGACTGGATGAATGCAAGCACGTTTGTCCGGCTGCACATTGATTGCCCGACGAGCGGCGGGAATCCGGTGAGCGGGACTTACGGAATCAATTTGCAGCAGGGGGATGGAAACACGTTTACCGGCGGGGACGTGGAGGGATGCGCAACGGCGCTGCACCTGGGCGCGAATGCGCAGAACAATACGATTGTAGGGCTGCGGAACGAGAACACGACCAACCAGATTGTGGCGGATGCGGGCAGCTCATATAACAGCTGGATGACTGGCGGAACGATGTTTACCGGGCAACTTACGGACAACGGAACGCGCAACAGTTTTCTAGATAGTTTCCATCGCAGCTTCAACGGCATGAACGGGGACTGGTACGGAAGCCAGCAGGACGCCACGGTGACTAACCACTTCCGTTTGGGAATTGGCGCAGGAAACGAGCGGGGGCTATTGGACCGGTATCAGACCGATTACGGCTACAGATGGACGATGGGCTTGAGCGACGCGACGGCGGGCGAGCAGTACTACCAGATTCTGGATGAACTGAACAATGTGTACCGGCTGTCGATTGGGCAGTATAACCATGGGCAGTCAAGCACTAATAACCAGACGGTAATAAACGCGGCGGGGACGGGGGCGGTGGTTCTGAACGGCTCAAATAACTCGGGAACCGGCGGCGTTGTATTCGGATCGGGCGGTGCGAGTGAGACCACGGTAGCGACGATCAACAACGCAGGGAACGCGCAGTTCAATGGGACCCTGCAGGTAGGGGGCGCATCAATGTTCATCACGACGCCGACGGTGAAGAACCAGTTGGACGCGGAGGTCGACGCGATTCTGTGGGCCGGATTGACGGTTAGCCAGAAGGAGTCGCTGATCTACAAGGACTGGAACGGCAATAGCCAGTGGTATGCGGAGAAGGACGCGAGCAATAACTGGGAGCTGAATTCCGCGGTTGGGGGATTGGATAGCTTCAAGGCTTATCAGAGCACTAACAGCGGCGATACCTATATCGATGCGTCGAATTCGTCTGGCGTGGTGCGAGTGAACTACGAAACCGGCGCGGGGACGGCGTTCAAGATCTACGGCGGCAACAGCAGCTCTCTCTATGCAAGTTTTACGGGAACGACGTCGATCATGTTCCCAGGGTTAGCGGCGAGCAGTGGCCACTATTGCCTGCAGGTGGATAACTCGGGTTATATCACCAATACTGGCTCGGCCTGCGGAACGGGATCGGGTGGGGGCAGCGGTACGGTGAACTCGGCAAGCTCGGGTCAGATTGCATACTACACAGGTAACGGGACAACGGTTGGCGGTGTAAGTCAGGTTCCTGTGTCGGCAGGCGGAACCGGGGCAACGACTGCGACCGGCGCATTGACGAGCCTGGGAGCCCAGGCGGCTATTTCGGGACTGACCACGAATGGCTTGAACGGCATTGCGGTGGCAGGCAACGGCACGTTTGGAGGCAGTGTTACAGCGGTAAGCGTATCGGCACAAAATATGGCATCTATTGGACCGCGCTACGATGTAACTCAATTCGGCGCGGTTGGCAACGGCACGACGGATGACACGGCAGCGATTCAGGCGGCATTCAATGCCTGCTGGAACAATGGAACCGGAGTACAGCCCTATGGGGGGACCGTAGAGTTCCCCGGAAACCACACTTACATTATCAGCGGCACGATCAATGCGTACGATACCTGCCGGATTGAAGGTGTCGGAACCGGATCCGCGAATGTGGGCGGCTCACAGGCACCGGTGCGAATAAATTGGAACGGCTCGGCCGGCGGAACGGCTTATAACCTGACGAGCTTCACCATAACCAATAACACATCTTCGATCACCCTTGCGGCCAATCCTGTCAGCGGCGACACGGTGACCATCAACGGGACCGTGGTGACGTTCGTGACATCGGGAGCTACGGGAAATCAAGTGAACATCGGGGCGAACGCTACTGCGACGGCTACGGCGCTCTACACCATGCTGCAGGCGTCCACTAACGCAAACCTGGTGGCGAGCCAACCCTATACGAATTCGAGTGCGGGAGTTATTGGCTTCGCGTATCAATCGAGCGGTTATTGGGAGACGCTGTCTACCGGCGATGCGACTGCGATCAAGGTGGCGACGGCGCTTGCGATTCCGAGTTCACCAAGTGGCGGGAGGGCGCCGGCACTGCATTATGCGGCCACATTCCCGGTGGCCAACAGTCTAAGTGTGGGTAACTGGGTGCTGCTGCAGGGGTTCACCCTGGACGGGATCGTCCTGAACAGGACGGTAGCGCAGGTGGCGCAGGCTACGTCGAGTTCATTTACCGTTGGGCTGCCGTACACACCGATGGTTCCTCTGCTGGCCAACGCTCCGCTCACGGGGACGTTCTCCGATAGTGGAACGGCAACGATAGTCACGGTTGGTTTCGCTTTTGACTCGTATGCCAGAAATCAGCAGGAGGTTAGCAATATCGACCTATCCAGTGTGGGTCGCCTGGGGGTCGGCCTGTACTTCGGATCGCGGGTGGATACGGGCAGCAGGGTGTTGAATACCTGGGTGGAGGGTCCACTTTATTTTGGGTACTATTTTTCGAATGGTGGAATCAACGCGGAGTTTGACAAGGGCTGGAGGTCGGACGGAGCAGGGATAGCCGGCATCTATTGGAGAGTTATAACCGGGGACAACTTCAGATTTGCGAACGGCACAGACAATGTAAGTGTGAATAACTACGGCGCGGCTCTGATGTTGGATGCGTCGTCGTGCGATCTGGGCACGATCGAGGGCACGCTGTCGCATGTGGATATGGAGTCAGACCAATTCAACATTGGTTCAGGGCTTGGGATTATCACGTTGTACGATTGCCCAGGGAGCGCCTTCAATCCGCAATTTACTCTGAATCTGGATGGCACTGTTGAGAGCGAGGCTGCCGGGGTATTCAATCCGGGAATCATGGTTTCACCGGCTAACGATCTTGCGCTTCAACTGACAGTGGCGAACTCCGCAATTAACGGCGGCAGTGCAGCAAACCGATGGGTTGGTGTGCCGGCGCTTGTGCGGACGGACATGGGCGGATCGAATGGGGAGGTGTCTTTGCTGAATTACTTTCCCTCGATCAACAGCATTGGCGTGTCGAACTTCTCTGCGGGGATGACGGAATCGACGGCTCCTGCGCAGCTTATAGGGGACCTGAATGTCAGCCAGCTATGGCATTACGGGGTCAAGGCCTTCGATTTTCTCTACTCGGATGCGGCATTCGCGGCGCTGCCGAATGCCACGACGGTATTTGCGGGACAGATTGTTGCACCGCCGGCTTATTGGAGCGGGGCGAACGGCAAACGGTACGCGTTGGACGTGGTGTATCAGACGGGCACGACGGGCACGCCGAATGGTGGAAATACGACCTGTGTGACTCAATGGAGCGTTACGGCTTACACCATCCAGAACAACGTGATTACGATTACGGCCTCTAACAAAGTGGTTCCTGGTCAGACAGTGTCACTTGGCGGGTTCGGGACGTCGAGCTTCTTGAATGGGCAGGTACTGACTGTTTCAGTGAACGGGCTTTCCAGCTCGCAGTTTCAGGCTCCGATTACGTATGCGAATGTGAGTCTGACGACCGAGCCGGGAACGGTTCTGGGTTATGGCAACTATGTTTGCTCGAGCGCTACCGACTTATCTCCCGGCCAAACGATCGCAGTAGGTTCCGACAGCGGGAAGCTTATCAACAACGTGAACGCGACTAATCCGGCGCAGGTACTGGTGAACGTGACCACATCGGTGGGCGCATTCAGCAGCCCGACGGTCTTGTCATTTACGGCGCCGGTGATAGGGCCGGAGATGCAGCTGCCCACGAAGTCGGCGGCTGCTCCTACTTCGCTGGCGTGGTCGCAGGGGGACATGGAGCAGAATTCAGGAGCAACGGCCAACGGAGTTGCCGCATGGGTGAACGTGGCGGCGGGAACACCGGGAGCATGGGCAGGGATTCCGCTGGGCAACAGCAGCGGCCAGATTACTCCGGCTCAAATTACCACGCCGTCGACTACGGTGAACGGAACGACGTGCACGCTGGGATCAAGTTGCTCGGTGACGACGACGGCGGCACCGGCGGTGGCGCTGGCGCCGGGAGACCTGGCATGCGCGATGGCGGCGGATACGAGCATTGGAGCGACTTCGATTACGGGGGGAAGCACGACAGGCAGCGCGGCGACTCTGACATTCGGGAGTGTTCCGGGCTACTACTTTGCGGGACAGAAGGTTGGCGTGCTGGGAGCAAGTCCCTCAGGATTGATTGGCGGGCCTTACACACTGACCGCGGCTACTTCGACTTCAGTAACATTTGCCTCGGCTGTGGCGTCGGGAAGCGTGAGCGGGGGAGGCACGATGTACCTCTGGTGCAAGAACCAGTCGGGGGACTGGACCGCGATAAGTTCCACCAGGCAGTGGGCGAACACGTACACGGTGCCTGCATCTTACTTTGGAACGACGCCGAGGTTGACTGCGAATTTCACGCTTGATATGTGGACATCTTCAGTGCCACCGGCCTTCGGAGTGCAGCTGTTTCTGGGGACGCAGAGCCTGTATGCGTCGCATGGGGCTACCAGCCTGGGAGCTAGCCTGGCGGGCATATCCGGGGCGTTGAACTTTCAACTGCTGGGGCTTTCGTCAACGGTGGTTTACAGCAACGTTACGGATGCAACGATTCCAACGACGGTGGCAATTGGCAATTTTTCAAACAACTCCGCTCAACCGCTGAGTATCAGTTCGTCCTCTGCAGTTCTTGGGCTGGGCGGCTATTGGAGCCCGACTGGAGTGGCATCGATTACATCATCGAGCGGTTGCACTGTGGTGGGATCGATTGGGCAGACGGTGCTGCTGACCTCCTTTAACGACTCGAGCACGGCGACGGCGACGGGTACTCTTACAACGGCCAACACGATAGCCGGCGCTACGTGGGTGGTCACGGCGCGAGGGCAGAGCGCGACGGCGGCGCCCACATCGGCCACATGCAGCGCGGGTACGGTGACCTCGGCCTCAGGCACTGCAACGTTGACGACAACTCTGGGCGGGACGCCGGGGAACGCGGCGTTGAACCTGGGTATGGTGGTGACGCAGTAGGTGCGTCGTCATTCAATCGTTCAGATGGTGCGAGAAGCCTGGCGAGTTGCAGGATGGATGAGGAGGTGTGACTTTGCTTTCGCCCATTGAGGAGGACACGGTAGAGCGAGTGGAGGAGCTCGCGGCCGGGGAGCTGTGCCTGAACGAATTGGCCAGAGGGGAGCTGGAGGGATTCGGCAGGATCCTGGACCAGAGACCAACACGGCTTAATGGACGAACAGTGGGGATGGTGCTGGCCGAGCGACTTCTGGTGGTGAGGACGCGAGGGGGGAAGCCGGCGCTGTTGAGGGCGAATGCCGTGCAACATGCGTTCGAGCGGCGGCGGGGCGCGCGAAATATTGTGCTGAAGGCGCGGCAGATGGGGTTGACGACGTGGGCGGCGGCGCGATTTTTCCTGAAGACGATTACGCAGCCGGGGACGATGACGCTGGAGGTGGCGCATACGCATGAGGCGGCGGAAGAGATCTTCCGGATCGTTCATAGGTTTCTGGACTGGTTGCCGGAGGAGTTGCGCGAGGGGCCGCTGAGGACTTCACGGGCGAACGTGCGGCAGATTGTGTTTCCGGAGATGGACTCATCGTACCGGGTGGTAAGCGCGGGAGACCGGAACGCGGGGCGGGGATTGACGGTGCAGAACCTGCACTGCTCAGAGCTGGCGCGGTGGCCGGGAGACCCGGCGGAGACGCTGGCGGGACTGCGGGCGGCAATGGCGCCGGGAGCGGAGCTGATTCTGGAGTCGACGCCGGACGGGGTGGGAGGATGCTTCCACGAAGAGTGGCAGAAGGCCGGTGAGACGGGGATAGTGCGGCACTTTTTCCCGTGGTGGATGGAGCGACGGTACCGGGCTGCGGCGGTGGATGAGGCGAGCCTGACGGAAGAGGAGCAGGAGTTGCGGACGTGCTACAAGCTGGATCTGGGACAGATTGGATACCGGCGGGAGATACGGGCGAATTTTCGCGGAATGGCACGGCAGGAGTATGCGGAAGACGAGGAGAGCTGCTTTCTGGCGAGTGGGAGCTCAGTATTTGAGCTGGATGCGATCGAGGAGCGGATGAGGACGGCGCCGGAGCCTCAGGAGCGGCGGATGAATGGGGAGCTGGAGGTGTGGCTGCCGC
>Ga0302319_10025916_pt1 | contig 10351 bp, 4 predicted proteins | sample Bog_T0_2_FD_203319 | JGI IMG/M metagenome (GOLD analysis project Ga0302319, IMG submission 203319) | Peat permafrost microbial communities from Stordalen Mire near Abisko, Sweden - Bog_T0_2 | ecosystem: Environmental > Terrestrial > Soil > Wetlands > Peat | place: Sweden: Abisko, Stordalen Mire...
GGTGCACCTTCACATGGAGCGGGACGTGCTTCCGTTCGGGCAGGGGGATCAGGCCACGACGCTCCGGATCGCCCGGAACCGTGAATTCCAGACGCTCCTGGGCGCATTGCTGCTCGCCGCGTTTATATTTTGGATGCGCTGGGCGCGACGGCGCGACCGCGCGGTCTTCGCGGGGCTGGTCTGCTTTGGCATCGCCTACCTGCCCATCTGCGGCCTCTTCTCGCTCAATGCCAGCGTCGCCGAGCATTGGCTGTACGTTCCCGGCGCGTTCCTGCTGCTGGCGGCGCTGCTTTCCGCCGCATGGCTGCCAATCTCGCGGCCAGCGGGCATCCTGATTCTCGCGCTCTGGGCCGGGTGTCTGGGCGCGCGCACTTTCCTGCGAAATCCGGACTGGCACGACCAGCGGACCTTCCTCGAGCAAACCATCAAGGATGGGGGCGACAGCGCGCGGATGCTGATCAACCAGGGGAGCCTGGAGATTACCGATGGGAGCACGGGCCAGGCGATCGCCAATTTGAAGGACGCTCTGGCGCTATCGCCGGATCAACCTTTCGGCCTGATGAACCTGGGGGTGGCTTACCTGCACGCCAAAGAATACGAACTCGCCCGAAAGCAGTTCGAGAAAGCCCTCAATTTCCCGATTACCCGCGCCGATTCACTCGACGATCTCGCCGTCCTCGACTACCAGGAGTACCGCAAGGAGCGAGTCGATCTGCTCAAAGAAGCCGCCGAAATCGCCCCGGAAAACTGGCCGGTCCAAAAGCGCTACATCATGCACCTGGGCGAGCGCGGGCAGGTGGTCGCCGCGATCACGGCGGCGCGCGCTGTCGCGAACGATCAGCCGTGGCGGGCGGATACATGGCGGCTGCTTGGCGACCTATGGGTTCACGTCCATCAATTCGATTCCGCGGCCCACGCTTACCGCAAGGCCATGGACCTGGACGTCCACGACGATGAGACGCCGCGGAAGCTGCGCGGGATCGTGGGTGAGTGAGCGGCGCAGCGGCGCGAGGCGTTAACCCACGAACGTAAAGTTTACCAGTGCGGCATTATCCATCGTCTCGATGTTGGTCGGCTGGGTCGTTGAAAAGATGAATCCATCGATCGGCACGGCCTGGTCGGGCGGAGTCTGGTTCTGTCCCGACGCATTGGTATAATGCCCGTTCTGGTACTTGTCGTAACCAATCGACTCGGCGGTTATATTCGCCACCTTCGAGGCTGCGGCGAACAACCCGCTCGAATTGACCGCTGCGCCGATTGCCGCGATTTGCGCCGCCGTTATCGAGGTCACCGAGCCGGCCGCGCCGCTGGTATTGCCGGTGCCGCCGCGCCCCGCGAAAACACCTTGGGGCACCCCGCCTGAATAATTAAAGTAAGTACTGGAAAGGCCCGGCGCTACAGCGGTCTGGAATACGCCGAAGGAAATGCCCGTATCGTCGGAGGCCTGGCCAATCAATCCTACGGTATTCACATTGGTCACGCTGCCTCCCACGCCGCCGATCCCGCTGGGCGAGGCGCCGCCGTTGCCGGCCTGGATCACGTTGATCGCACTGTTCACATCCTTGTTTTGCGTGATCTGGCTGATGGCGCCGCCCGCGCCGCCCGCTCCCGCCGAGCCGGTGGCCGAGCCGCCGTTGCCTGCAAGAATCATCGCGGAGAGCGCGTCGGAGTAGGTCGCACTGACGATTTGAGTCGGGTTTTGCGGCGCGTTGAACCCGATGCCTTTCACGTTGCCGCCGATCCCGCCCGCCATCACTCCGTTTCCACCCGCGCCGGTCTGCAGCAGCAACCCGTAAGATTCGAACACGTCGGCGCTTCCGAGCAACGATTTGGTAATGCATCCGCCCGCGCCGCCCTTGCCCGCGCTGCCGCCGCCGTTGCCACCCGCGCCGGATACGACGCTTAACTGCCCGCCGCCGTACGTTAGGGTGCCTGGATTGACGCCTGGCTGCGTCTCCAAAGCGGCGCTCTCAACCCACCACCCCGACACGCCGATATTCAAGCCCGTGATGGTCCCGCCCGGACCGCCCTTGCCCGCTGTCGCGCTGCCGCCGTTTCCGGAAATGACGGCCGCACCGCCCAACTCCGTCCAGTTCAGCGGCCCAGTTGTGCTGGCGCCCACGGCGCCGCTGGTGCCAACGGCGCCCGGAGTAGTGATCACTGCATTCTGCGCAATGATGCTGGCGATCGCTCCGCCGGCGCCGCCGGCGGTCACGCCATTGCCGCCATTGCCGGAGGTGATGAGCAAAGGTGTCTGACCCGCCTGGTTGTCCGCGGGGTCCGGATCGTAATGCGAAATCCCGATCAGGTTGAGATTGCTGATCGACCCGCCCGCGCCGCCCACGAGCTTCGAGCCAGCGCCGCCGTAACCGGCGGTGAATTGCGCCACCACCGGATTGATTTCTGGAAAAGTGGTGGTTTGCGAGGCCGTCTGCCCCACCAGGACGACGATCTGCTCGTAGAGGGAGGTGGAAGTGATCCCCTTCAGCGATCCTCCCGCGCCGCCGGTCGCGCCTGCTCCGCCATAGCCGGCCGTTACAGTCACGCGCACCGTGCTGTCCACGTTGGCGTGCAGCGTTGCAGGAGTGACGTTCGCGTCGCTTACCGACTCGTTGGCCGGCTGGAGTGTCATGTTCACTTTTTGAATCGAGCCACCCGCGCCGCCTACTGCCGAGGCGGACGCCCCGCCATACCCCGCTGCGATCCCGACGTTGTAAGCGTTCTCGAGACCTAGGTCCGCCGGGGAGAGCGAATAGGTGATGCCGAGAATCGAACCGCCCGCGCCACCGTTGCCGCTGGCTCCGCCGCCCACGCCGCCGTTGCCGGCGGTCAAGCTCAGGTCGCCGCCATAATTCACCGCCTTTAACCCGTTAATCGTACCCGCGTTGCCTCCGGCGCCCCCGCTCCCGCTGCCGCCATTGCCCGAGTAGACGACAATATCGCCCGTCTGCATCGAGAGATTCAGTCCCAGCACGCTTCCCCCCACGCCGCCGGTCGCCGCGTGGCTGGTCCCGGCCGCGGTTCCTCCGGTTCCCGCGGTGATGTTGAGAACATAATCCGCATCGATGGCCGCCGGCACGCTCTGGCCGGTGACGGTCATCAGGACAGGCGAATCGCCCACCAGACCGCCCGCTCCCGCAGGGGCGTTTGTCGAAGCGCCGCCATTCCCGGCCAGCACGTTGATATCGCCGGCCAAAATGTTCATCCCGAAAATCTCGCCGCCCGCGCCGCCCGCGGCCACGCCGATCAAGGCGTTGACGCCATCTCCGCCGTCACCGGCGTAGAGATTGACCTTCTTGCCGCTGAAGGGCAGACCCACGTCGCCAAAAGCCCCGCCGTTATCGCTGTATGCAAAATGCTCGAGCGAGCCGCCCACGGCCGCGACGCCCGAGCCCGCTAATTCCATAACCGGCACGAAATTCTTGAGCGCCTCGGTTGAAGCAACCGACGAGGTAACCACGTAGGAAGTCCCTTGCAAGTTCCAGGTATTCAGCAGCGAGCCGGAACTGATCGAAGAGAGCACCTCGACGGGCTCGCTGGGCGCTCCCGTCGGCACGAAGTGCGCGACCAGCGCCTTGCCCGCAGTCTGGGACTGGGAAATGTCGTATGCCAGAAACAATGTGCCTATCCCATTGGACTCGTAAAGGTACACATCGCTGCCGGTCCCATTGAGCGCCAGTAGCATGCCCGACTGGGGATTGTAATCGAGATTCGCAATGCCGCCTCCAATCGTTGTTCCGCTGGGTGCGACGATAAAGGGCATCCCGCTTGCTGAGCCGGTGTTCAACACCGAATCGATCTGGCCCGACCCAAAGCCGATAAAGAGATCCTGGTACAGGGGGTTGCCCTGGATATTCGCCGTCACCATGCTTACCGCGCCGATGGGGAGCGGAACCATCGTCGTCGGCACCGACAAGTCTCCGACGCCGTCGCCCGTCACCTTCATCAGATCCGAGCTGCCGGTGGTATTGTTCATGATCACGGCGATGTCCACCTTGGTAGTCCCGGAAAAATTCCCGGCCGAGATCGCTACGGGAGGGAGCGGCAGGGCAACCGCAGACGCCTTGAGCGTATCGCCGTTGTAGACCCCGTTTGTGTAACTCGCCACGTAGAACACGCCTTTTCCCTGGTTGGAGTAAACCCCGAGACTCTCGGTGCCCTTGTACGCCACGACAATGTCCAGATCGTGCGCGTCACTGCCAGTGGTTCCAAGATCCACGGCCACGGCGCCAACGGGCGTAGTGCCAATCGGCGCAATGGTAGTCAGCTGGGTGGTCGAATCCTGGGTGACCGCGGTAAATCCTGGGACTCCACCGTCAGCGGGAATGTTGAGGTTGTTCTGTTCGACCACCATGTTCCCGGTCAGGGAATCGACGAGCAGGACGTCATTGTAGAGGCCGCCCGTGAACGGAGCAGCCACAATGATGCCGCTCGAGAGCGCATCTCCGCCAAAGTTGACGCCCTTCACGCTGCCGCCCGGGCCGCCCGGCGAGCCGGTCCCCCCTTTGCCCGCGTGAACGGTGTAGGCGGAACTGACGCTCTCCATATTCAATCCAATGACTGAGCCGCCCGCGCCGCCCGCGCCGGACGATCCGGTTCCGCCCTGGCCGGCCACGATGTCCACCACCCCGCTGGACGAGATTTCACTGATCTTGGTGATGCTCCCGCCAGCCCCGCCTTTCACCCCGTTGCCTCCGTTTCCGGCCATCAGGTTATAACTGGGCGTATTGGCCGGGAGGTTAAGATCAACGAACGCCGTCTTGATCGATATATTCGAGATCGACCCGCCGGCCAGTAGCGGCTTGCCCGTCGAGGGAGCAAATCCGTCGCCGGCGAACATCTGCAACTCCTCGGCGGCGCCCATCTTCACATTCGTAATCGAGGCCCCGGGCTCGACTGTCTTGACATTGCTTGCGGAAAACACAAAGCCGCCCTGCATCCCGGGCAGGATCGGATTCACGTCCACACCGGCACCCACCGTCACCAGACCTCCCGAGAGGACCTGGGAATCGAGCAGTGCATTCTGGTTGCCCGTAAAGAAGGCGCCTGTCCCCGCGTAGACTCCGGAGAGATTCCCGCTGATGTTCAGGTTGGTGACCGATCCGCCGGTAATGATGGCCCCGATGCTCCCCTTTTCGCCAGACATTGGGTGGGTCGTAATCCCGGTGATGTTGTTCGGCAGCAGCACGTCGCCGTTCAGACCGTTCGCTGGATTGTTGCTCGAGTTGGTCAAATGCCCGCTTGCCGTCAGATTGGCGACGATAGTCCCGACATCGCCGTATATGTCGAGCGATGTATTCGGCCCCACGGAGATCGCCGGGATGCCCCCCGGGCCGTCGTACCAGACAATCGCCTCACCGCTGAGCACCGTCACCACGGTGACCGTATTCCCGCCTATTGAAGATGATCCCGATTTGGGATTGCCGCTGCCTCCGAGCAGGTTCGCGCCGACTACAAGCAGGGCCGGCGCTATCCGCTGTTCGAGCGGCTCAATGAGGGTTCTGCGGCGGGAAAAGGCATTCATCGGTTTCATACGGCGGAAAGATTGAAAAACCCCTTCAAAGCACGAACAATGCCGACGGACGCCGCCGGGATCCTGTTGAAAAATCCAGGGGAAAATCTTAACCGCAGATTAAAACAGATTTACGCGGATTTTCATCGAGGACCTCGACGGCGCTTGCTCCAACTTCGCGTTCATCGCTGTTAATCCGCCGAGGAGGAGGAAGGGGCAAGTGGGGGTTGGTGGGCGGGCGAGCGGCTCAATTCCACCGGTGGGAGCCTGATAATTCGGATTTCGGATTTCGGATTTCGAATTTAGACTCTCTCCGTGAATCCGGCTCCGATCTTCCAAAAGCCCGGCAGCGCCCTCATCCTGCTGGGCCACGGCTCGACGGTCAACCCGGACTCGAGCGCCCCCACACTCTACCATGCCGGTGAAATCAAGCGCCGCGGCTGCTTCGGCGAAGTGGTTTGCGCTTTCTGGAAAGAGGAGCCGGGCTTCCGGCAGATCCTCGACATGGTGGAGAGCCCGGATATCTACATTGTCCCGAACTTCATCAGCGAAGGCTATTTCACTCAAAAGATCATCCCCCGCGAGCTTGGTCTGCACGGCCCCGTCACGACTCTGCCCGCGCGGCCCGGGCGGCCTGCCCGCATCCTCAAGTATTGCGAACCCGCCGGCAATCACCGGCGCATGACGGAGTTTCTGCTCGACCGGGCTCGCGAAGCCGCCCCCGGCGTCGATCCCGGCCGGGCCGCGCTGGTCATCGTCGGCCACGGCACCTCGCTCAATGAGAACTCCGGGCTCGCCGTGAACAAACAGGCCGCCCGCATCCGAGCCCGCCATCAATACGCCGAGGTGCTCGGCATGTTCATCGAGCAAACCCCCTTCGTCACCGGTTGGCAGCAGCACACCACCGCGCCCAATGTCATCGTCGTCCCTTTCTTCATCTCCGACGGCATGCACTCCTACCAGGATATCCCGGTCCTCCTCGGCATCCAGGCCGCGCGCGGCGCAGCAGCTGGCGGGGCGGAAATCTTCCGCCGCGATCCGTACTCGATCGGCGGGCGGCGCCTGTATTACTCGAGCGCCATCGGCGCCGACCGGCTCTTTACGGACGTGATCCTCGACCAGGTCTTGCGCTTCGACACCCGGCGCCCACGGCTCTCGTGCGCGCCGGACGCCGCAAGCTCCTTGTCGCCAGGGTGCGCGAGGCGGTAGAACAACCGCGCTCCGCAGCACCATGATCCTCCGCGCCCGCACTGTCGTACCGATGACCGGCCCGCCCATTGACAATGGCGCCGTCGTCGTCAAGGGCAGCCGCATCCGCGCCGCCGGGACGCTGCCGGAGGTGGCCGCGCATTACACCGGCGCCATCGTTGACCTGGGCGAGCAGGTCCTCATGCCTGGGCTCATCAACGCGCATTGCCACCTGGACTTCAGCATGCTCCGGTACGCCATCCAGCCGCAGCGCGGCTTCACGGCATGGGTCCAGCGCCTCAACGCCCTCAAGTGCTCGCTCGAGGACGAGGATTACCTCAAGGCGATCCAGCGCGGTTTTGCCGAGCTTCGCTCATGGGGCACCACGACCGTCCTGAATATCGAATCCTTCCCGGAGCTGATGAGCCGCATCCCGCCGCCGCCCATCCGCACCTGGTGGTTCTATGAAATGATCGACGTCCGCCAGCGCATCACCACCGAGAACCTCATCGAGGGCGCCGGCATTTTCTTCCGCAAACACGCCGAGTGGATCGGCGGTTTCGGTCTCAGCCCTCACGCCCCCTACACCGCCTCCGCCGACCTCTACCAACTCGCCAGCGCCTGCGCCCGCCAGGACGGCATGCTCCTCACCACCCACCTCGCCGAGTCCGTCGAGGAAGCCGCGATGTTCCAGCGCGCCTCCGGCCCCCTCTACGATTTCATGCAATCTCTCGGACGCGACATGAGCGATTGCGGCCGCGGCTCCCCGCTGAGCCTGCTGCTGGGCCAGGGATTGATCGGTCCGGATTGGATCGTCGCCCACATGAACGAATTGGACGAAAACGACTTCGCCCTTCTCGAAAAAACCCCGCTCCATGTCGTCCACTGTCCCGCGAGCCATCGTTATTTCGGACATCAACCCTTCCCCATGGAGCGCCTCCGCTCCATCGGCACGAACATCTCCCTGGGCACCGACAGCCTCGCCAGCACCGATTCCCTCAGCCTCTTCAACGAGATGCGCAACGTCTGCAACCGCCACCCCTCCGTCTCCCCTCTGGATGCCGTCGAAATGGCCACCCTCAACCCCGCGCGCGCCCTTCGCCGCCCATGCGAGCTGGGCTGCATCATCCCCAAGGCCCGCGCGGACCTCATCGCCCTGCCCATCGCCCCGGACGCAAAAAAGCTCTACGAGGAAATCGTTTGGCACCGCCGGCCCATCGCGTGGCACATGGTCAACGGTCAGGTCTCCACTTGAACATAAACTTGAACCTGAACTTGAACATTGGGCGGAGGGTTCAAGTTCAAGTTTAGGTTCATGTTCAAGTCCCCCGGGTTCGGATTCTCCATATTTTTCACAAAAATAGGAATCTGCTTCGCCCATTTTCCAATCTCCGCACCCGGCCGTCGCATTTTTGCTGACCCCAACACGTTCGAGAAGTGTTTTTTGTCACCTCTGAGAATTAATTCCTTGAATGCGCAAGGTTGCACAATTTTTACCTTCCATTTTCTCAGCTATGCGATAAACTCCATCCCTGCGAAAAGCCGCTATTATTCAAGAATCCGCTCTATAATCTTATGGCCAGAATCATGATCATCGACGATGAGCCCGCCATGGTGGACGTTATCTCCACTATCTGTCGGGAGCGCGGCCACGACCCCATCCCGTGCAACTCCGGCCAGCGCGCGGTCGAGAGTCTCGGCACCGTCGCCCCGGAAATGGTCATTTGCGACATGAAAATGGAAAAGGTCGGCGGGTTTGAAGTCCTCAAGGAATGCCGCGAGACGCTGCCGCAAACCCCTTTCATCATGATCACCGCCTACAAGTCCGTTGAGACCGCCGTCGAGGCGCTCAAGGCAGGCGCATTCGATTACATCGTCAAGCCGTTCAAGGTGGACGAGCTGCTCCACACCATGCAGCGCGCCCTCGAGTACCAGAACGATAAGCGCGAAATCCGCGACCTGCGCCGCATCGTCAAAGAAAAGTACAAGCCCCAAAACATCATCGGCACCAGCCCGCGGATGCAGGAGATTTACAACCTCATCGCCAAGGTCGCCGACACCGAATCGACGATCCTCATCCAGGGCGAGAGCGGCACCGGCAAGGAACTGGTCGCCCGCGCCCTGCATTTCAACTCCTCGCGCGAGCACCAGCCCTTCGTCGCCATCAACTGCTCCGCCCTGCCCGAGAACCTGCTGGAGTCCGAACTCTTCGGCCACAAAAAGGGATCCTTCACAGGCGCCGTCCAGGACAAGATGGGCCTCTTCGAGGAAGCCCAGGGCGGCACCATCTTCCTGGACGAAATCAACTCCATGGCCCAGGCCCTCCAGACCAAGCTCCTGCGCGTGCTCCAGGAGCGCCAGATTCGCCGCGTAGGCGAAACCAAGAGCATGCCCATCAACGTCCGCGTGCTGGCCGCCACCAACGAGTCGCTCATGGAGAAAACCCGCGACGGCGGCTTCCGCGAAGATCTCTACTATCGGCTCGCGGTCATCCCCATCGAGATGCCCGCCCTGCGGGAGCGCCTCGAGGACCTGCCGCTGCTGGTCAACCATTTCGTCCAAAAAAACGCCGATCACGCCGGCACCGAAGCCAAGAAAGTCGACCCCAAAATCTTCGACGTCCTCGGCCGCTACCGCTGGCCCGGCAACGTGCGCGAACTGGAAAACGCCATCGAACGCGCCTGCGCTCTTTGCGAGGAAGGGATCATTCGCACCACCGATCTCCCCCCGCACGTCGTCCGCCAGGCCGCCGCGTCGGGCTCCGACGAGAAACCCTCCGGCCTGCCCATCGGCCAGACGCTCGACGAATACATCCGCGAGCAGGAGCGCCGTTACATCGAGGAGACCATCAAACACAACACCGGCTCCCGCGAGAAAGCCGCAAAAATGCTTGGCATCTCGATGGCCACCCTTTACCGCAAGCTCGAGGTCAAGGCCGCCCGCGAAACCGCCAAAGCCTGAGCGCCCCGCGGAAAAAACTTGCCGTGGGTGACATCGTGCGCAAAGTTTATTGCCCACTTTTTTCTTGGGAAAAATTCCAGCGTAGCTCAGTGGTAGAGCGATCGGCTGTTAACCGATTGGTCGTAGGTTCAAGTCCTACCGCTGGAGCCATTCCATAAGACACTCACTGTGAGCGACTTACTCCAAACGATAAGCCGGTTTTCGGGTCATTGTCAGCAAAACTGTCAGCAGATTCCCTGAGAGGGCAATACTCCCTCACTACTCTGCCACTGCCCGCCGACTACCCGTTACCGGAAAAGTTTGGGTCCTTCTAAGCTCTCTACATGGGAGACGAAGTGAAATCACGATTCAGAATGTTCCAGCGCCAGGGCGGAGTTTTTTACTGGCAGAACGGTGAAACCAAACAGCAGGGCAGCCTTGGCACCAAGGAGAGGCACGTCGCGCTCAAACTGCTCCATGCGAAGAACCAGGCTTTTGAACAGCCGATTCTCAACCTCGCGCTTGCCCGGGCTTACGCCTCGGCGCATGACCCGAAAATGGCAACGCGCACCTGGCGCGTTGTCATGGAGGAAATGACCAGCCACGGCAAAGCATCCACGCAGGAGCGGTGCGGACGCGCCATGAACAGCAAGAGCCTCGATCTCATCCGGGACAAGACGCTCCTCGCCACCACCAGCGATGACATGCTCT
>Ga0302319_10025917_pt1 | contig 10351 bp, 8 predicted proteins | sample Bog_T0_2_FD_203319 | JGI IMG/M metagenome (GOLD analysis project Ga0302319, IMG submission 203319) | Peat permafrost microbial communities from Stordalen Mire near Abisko, Sweden - Bog_T0_2 | ecosystem: Environmental > Terrestrial > Soil > Wetlands > Peat | place: Sweden: Abisko, Stordalen Mire...
AATCCCGCCGACCATGCGAAGGTTTTGCCGCCGGCATGTTTTTCCAGCCTGGCGACGACGAAGACCAGACCACCCTGTGCAGCAAGCTTACCGGCATTAAAAAAAATTCCCCGCCAGCCGACAAAAAATGCCTGTTCGCGTTCCGTGGATGCCAACATGTAAAAACCGTCCGCCGCGATGTCGTGGGTGGCGGAACTGAACGCCAGCAGGACAAAAAAGACAATTGTCCACTGGACACCATGCGGCACGGGGATCGTCAAGGCGACACATGTCAGCCCGACGCCGATTAACAACTGCATGGTCCAGATCCATAACCGCCTTGTCTTGAGAACGTCCACCGCAGGACTCCACAGCGGTTTGACGACCCACGGCAGGTAAAGCAGACTGGTCAGAAACGCCGTCGCCTGGTTTGAAATGCCGAGATCGTTGTAAAGCATCACCGACACCGTCGCCACGAGTGCGTTCGGCATTCCCTCGGCAAAATAAAGCGTCGGAATCCAGCGCCACGGATTGCGGGAAGTTGGTTTTGCGTCGGCCATCCGCCCTTGAGTAGCAGGCTTTGGCGTGCGGCGCAAAAAATTTCCGGCTTGGCACCGGGGCCGTGCGCTGGTTGAGTCTGCGCGTGACCGGCGCATTTCTCAACTCAATCACAATCTTATTGGGCGGCCTGTTCGGCCTGGCGCGGTGGCCGCTTTCCGCCCGCACGCAGGATTTTTTCCGGCGCGCCCTCGGGGCCGCCGCCGTTTTCTCCGGGCTGCGGCTGGTCTGGCTGGGCGTGAACGGAACTTTCTCCTCGTGCCTGAAACAGATTTTCATCACCCTGCTCGCCGTGACACTGGGCAGCTGGACCGGCCGGCTGCTGCAACTCCAAAAAATCTCCAACCGCCTCGGCCACCACGCCAGCCGCCTGATCGCCGCCGCCGGGTCAGCCGCGTCACGTCCGGGCGACGGTTTCATCGCCTGCACTATTTTATTTTGCGCCGCTCCGCTCGGCTGGTTGGGCGCGGTGACGGACGGGTTGTCCGGCAATTTCTATCTACTCGCCGTTAAGGCCGTGATGGACGGTCTGGCGACGGCCAGCTTTGTAAAAATACTCGGCTGGCCAACCGCGCTCGCGGCGTTTCCCGTGTATGCTTTTCTGGGCGCGCTCACCCTGTCCAGCCAGGTGTGGGCCAGGCCGCTGCTCGATTCCCACGGCTTGACGGATGCCGTCAGCGTCACCGGCGGATTCGTCGCGTGCGTGTTGGCGCTGGTCATTTTTGAAGTCCGCAAGGTCGAACTGGCCAATTTTCTGCCCGCCCTAGCCTTTGCGCCGCTGCTGACCTGGTGGTTTCGATAAGCCCCGAAGCTTGGGCTTGTGGATCATGCTCTTTCTGGCATGATAAACTGATGTTTCGCAGGGCAAATCAGCAGCGCAAGCGCAAGCCGTCAGACCACCAACGGAGAATCCGGTTTTTCATCGGACTGCTGCTTTTCATCATTATCGTGGTGACCACCGCCCTCTTCTGGTTCTTGAACCGGCCGCTCTTCTCAATTCACTGAATCAACCCGCGTTTCCGCAGCATCGCCTCCATTGCTTTGTCCATTAGCAGATCCGCAAGGGGTCTGGTGGTTTCATCCAACAGGGTGACGGCCGCCTGCAACTTTTTCAAATCGCCCGAGCCGCCGGGATTTTCCGCCGCCAGCCCGGTTTCCACCTCGCGCGCCGCCGCTTCGATTTTTCCGCGGTAATCGCATTCAATTTCCGCACCGTAATCGGCAATGGCCTTGCGCGTCGCCGTCAACGTTTCCTCCGCCTTCAACCTGACCTCGATCCAACGCCGGAACGCCAGATCATCAACAGCGTGTTCGACCGATTCCTCGACCATCTGCTGCACCGCCGCATCGTCCACGTCCACGGCGGATTTCATTTCCACAATTTTTTCCCGGCCCGTTTTTGTGTCGCGGGCCAGGACATGCAGGATTCCGTTGGCATCAATCTCAAACTGCACGCCCACGCGCGGCACCCCGCGCGGTGCGGCCTCGAAATCAAGCGTGAACTTGCCCAGACTCCAGTTGTCCTTCGCCCGCTCGCGTTCGCCCTGCAAAACATGGATGAGCATATTATGCTGATTGTCCATCGCCGTGGTGAAAAGCTCGCCGGCCTTGAGCGGAATCGTGGAGTTGCGTGGGATGATCACGTTCATCAAACCGCCGAATGTCTCGAGACCGAGCGACAGCGGCGTGACATCCAGCAGCAAAACATTTTTGAAACCGCCGCTTAAAATCTCCGCCTGGATCGCCGCGCCCAGCGCCACGGCTTCGTCGGGATTTTGCGACGTGTTCAACTGCGGCCCGGCGGCTTTGTGATAATCCTGGCCGAGCCGCAGGCTCCCGCGCGTTTCTTCAAAATCCGCGCAGCCGAACAGCTCGCTGACAAATTTTCGCACCAGCGGCATCCGTGTCTGGCCGCCGACGAGAATCACCTGGTCCAGATCCTTCGCCGCCAGCTTCGCGTCCGTCAACGCGCGCAGACAATGCGGCCGCGTCTGCGCAATGATCTCGCGCGTCAAATTTTCCAGCCCGGCGCGGGTTAATTGGCAGCTCAACGAAAAATCCGCCGTGAGAAATGGCAGCGTGATTTCCACTTCGGTTGCCGTAGAGAGTTTTATTTTTGCCAGTTCGGCGGCTTCGCGAATTCGGGATTGAATGATTAAATCGTTAAAGGGTTGAAGCATTGATTCGTTTCCCGATTCAACAATTAAACGATTTAACCATTCAACAATTTTCTTGTCCAGATCATCGCCGCCGAGGCGCGTGTTGCCGTTCGTTGCCAGCACCTGGAAAACACCCTCGTTCAACTCCAAAATGGAAAGGTCAAACGTGCCGCCGCCGAAATCATAAACCGCGATCTTTGACTTTTCCTTGAGCTTGTCCAAACCGTAGGCGAGCGCGGCGGCGGTCGGCTCGTTGACGATGCGCTCGACGGTGAAGCCGGCCACCTCGCCCGCGCGTTTGGTGGCGTTGCGCTGCGCGTCGTTGAAATAGGCAGGCACGGTGATAACGGCGCGCGTGACAGCTTCGCCGAAATAATTCTCCGCGTCGCGTTTCAACTTTTTCAACACCTCGGCGGAAACCTCCTCCGGCGCATGCTTTTTACCGTGAATGGGAATGGTGACCGGGCCGCTCCCGGCGCAGTCCAGCGCAAAGGTGACGGATTTCTCTTCCTCGGAAATTTCCGCACCGCGCCGGCCCATGAAGCGTTTCACAGAATACACCGTTTCCGCCGGCTTGACAACGCGCACGCGGTTCGCTTCGTGGCCGACGACCGCCGCCGCATCCGCCACCGGAAAATGCACGACGGACGGCGTGAGGCGCCGGCCCTGGGCGTCTGCGATGACAAACGGGATGCCCGAATCCACCGTGGCGACGAGGGAATTCGTGGTGCCCAGGTCTATGCCGACAATTTTGCTCATGTGTTGCTGCCGATATTTGAACCATGAACCGGCGCCGATGAACATACTTTTCCGCAGAAGTTTTCCACCTGCCAGCGGGGCGGGTAAAGGTGATGCAAATGGATTGTCACTAATGCCAGGGGCGATTCGCTCGAATATCGAACGGGGAAAATTCCGAGCCCAGCCGCAATTCGCGCTCTGCCGCTGCAGTCAGTCGGCCAGCCAACCTGCCTGCGACGGGTCGCACGCGGCCTGATTGGAACTGTCGGCGGGTTTATGGTGGCTGGCCGCGAGGTTCTGTCGGCTGCAAATACCGTTTGTCCGAATACAGTCATCAAATGTTCTTGCCAACCGGAAATGGACTTTTCAAGATGCACGAGAAGGACATGATACCATGAAGCTCAAGCTGCCAGCACCAAGGTCGGACTTGTTGCGGAAGAATCCGCTGGCAACATGAATTTTTTTGCATATGAAAAAATATTTATCCATTGCACTCGCATTGGGCTGCACCTTGTTGGTCATATTTTTTGCCGTGATAAAACAGAGTGACAATGCACAGCTTGAAACGGATGCCGGTGCGATTGCCGATTTTTCGAACCAGTTGGACTCGGCACAGGCACAAATCGCCTCTGGTAATGGCGCGATGCTCACACTATCCAACAGCCTCAATGAAAGCCGGTCGGCGTCATCGGCGTTTTCAAACCAACTGTCGGATGCCCAATCCACCCTAACGCTTGACGCGGAACAAATCACCAATCTAAACCGGCAGGTGGCGGAGGGGGAATCGGAAAATCAAACTTTAAGCCAGCGCGTCATGGATCTGACCAACCAGATAACCAGCCAGGTAACCGGCCTCACCAGGCAAATCGCCTTGACCCAGGCCAGTCTGGACCAGGCAAATAAAGACTATGCCCTCTTGGAGAATCGTTTTCGCATAGACGTGGCCGAGCGGGTCGTTGTGGAACGAAAATTTTACAATCTTTCGGAACTTCAGGCTCAAGTGCAAAATTTAAAGGAAAACCCATTTTATGCGATTTCCCCCGAGAGCATCTATGCCGGTTTGGATGTGGAGGTAAAATCAAACACGTTGCATGTCATTTCTCCGAACTGATTCGGATCTCTACCTGCGTCATGAAATTGACGGCAGACACCAGCGGTTCAAGCCGACGTGCAATAGCAATCCGGCGGCGAGCAGAACTTGAAGCTGTTGGCGGATTTTGTCGCGGCCATGTCGGTTGGCAGATTCTGTTGCCAAGCCATCTTGCGAGGGATAAAAACCAAGGCGTCTGATATGTTTTAGACGGGTGGTGTGGCGCTTTTGCCGCGTTGAATGGGAAAAACGACAGATCAGAAGATTCTGTTCTAATCCGGCGCAAGGGGGGTGCGATCAGGCCATGCAGATTAAAACCGCTCCGATAAACGCCATCGCTCCGAGCCAGTTCACAGAACGCATGCCCAAGCTGCTGTCGCCGAATTGTTTCAGCTCCGGCAGCTTGATGTTGCTTTCGCCGGCCACAGTGGCCGCCATGAACAGGATCGAAACCAGCGCCATCAGCCCAAAACCGATTAAGCTTATACTCATACTTTGTGAACAGCATAGCACATGCCGCCGGTTTTGCGAATAACTTTTTTAAAAATGACCTTGACAGGCAAAATCTAGCAGCCCGCACTCGTCAAAGCGAAACATCCTTACCCTGTCCTGATGAGAAGCAAACAGGGATGAAAATGAGTGTTTTAATCTAGCAGTTTCAAAAACGCTGCCTCATCCAAAATCTTCACGCCCAGTTCTTGCGCCTTGGTGAGCTTGGAACCGGCTTCAGCGCCAGCCAGCACGAAATCCGTTTTCTTGCTCACGCTGCCGGTCACTTTGCCGCCGAGCGCTTCGATCTTCGCCGTCGCCTCCTCACGCGTCAGCGTCGGCAGCGTGCCGGTCAGCACAAACGTCTTGCCGTTGAAGACGCCTTTGGTTGTGGCGGCGATGGCGGCCTTTTCGCTCACCGGCTTGATGCCTAATTCGCGGATGCCGGCGAGCACTTTCTTGCCCGCAGCGGACGCGAAGAAATCCAGCACGCTTGCCGCCGCCACCGGCCCGACTTCCACCAGCTTCGCTTTTAACCCGCCCGCTTCCACCCGTGATTCAATTTCAGCAATTTCCGCTTTCAATTCCGCGTTGCGTTTTTCACGCGCCGTTTTTTCTTTTTCATCCTTCGGCGGATTTTTGCGTGAACGCGGGCTGGTTTCAGCGCGTTCACTTTCTTTCGCGCCGAGGTCGCGGATGTCGCGCAGCACTTCGGAACCGGCCAGTGCCTCCAGCGATTCGTGCGTGGCGGCGAGCTGCTTGGCGGTGGCTTCGCCCACATCGGCAATCGCCAGCGCGTGAATCCACCGCGACAGCGGCGCGGTCTTGGCGCGCTGGAGGGCGTCTAAAATCTTCGTGGTGTTCTTCTCGCCGAACGTGCGCGGCTCGTCGTCCGTGCCGAGATTCAATTTGCCGAGCACTTCCAGTTTCAAGTTGAACAAATCGAGCGGTTCCTTGACGAGGCCGCGTTCAACGAGTTTTTCCGCCACGATGCCGCCGAGCGATTCGAGGTCGAGTGCCTTGCGTTGAGCAAAATACTCCACGCGCCGTGTGAGCTGCGCCGGACAGCCCGCGATGTTCTGGCAGCGCCAAGCGACTTCTTCATCCGAAGCAGTGTCGCGCGAAGGCTGCGAAGGGGGGAAAGGATCGGAAGTAAATAAATCCTTTTTAGCTTCGCTGACTTCGCGTTCTTCGCGCGACCCTTTTGCGGTTTTGATTTTGTCCTTCGCAATCGGTCCGCCGCACGCGGGGCATTTGCCACCAACATGTTTGAAGAGATCAAATTCCTGCGCGCCGGGCGGCCGCTTGGTTTTCACCACCTCGAAAATTTCCGGGATGACCATGCCGGCCTTGCGGACGACCACGGTGTCGCCAATGCGGATGTCTTTGCGGCGGATTTCGTCCTCGTTGTGCAGCGTGGCGCGCGCCACGGTGGAGCCTTGCACGAACACCGGTTCCAGCTCCGCCACGGGCGTGAGCACGCCGGTGCGCCCGACTTGCACGGTGATGGCATTCAAAATCGTTTCCGCCGGCGTGATCCACGGCATGGGTTTGTGAACGATGGCATAACCCGGCGCGCGGCTGCGACCTGGAATGCGCGGCCAGTCGGCGAGCGTGTTCACCTTGAGCACAATGCCGTCAATTTCGTAAGGCAACTGCCGACGCAGGTCTTTGTCCTCGTCGTAGTGCGCGATGATTTGATCGCGATAAACTTTCAGGACTTCTTCGATGCCGTCGCAAACCCACCAGAGTTTTTGCGTGGGCAAGCCAAACTTGCCTAGCGCTTCGAGCATTTCCGAATGCGTTTGGAATTCAATACCGTCCACCGCGCCGGTGGCGTAAAATACGGCGCGGACGGGGCGTTGCGCGACGAGCTTGGGATCAAGCTGCTTGAGCGTGCCAGCGGTGGCATTGCGCGCATTGGGAAAAGGTTTTTCACCTTCGGCGGCAAATTTGGCGTTGAGCGCGTCGAAATCTTTGATGGAAATGTATGCCTCGCCGCGAACTTCGAGCAGGGCAGGGGGATGTTTAAGATTTAATTCCAGCGGAATGCCGCGCACAGTTTTGAGATTGGCCGTGATGTCGTCGCCTGCCGCGCCATCGCCTCGCGTGACGCCGAGCGCGAGCTTGCCGTCGCGATAGTGAACGCCGATGGAAACGCCGTCCACCTTCGGCTCGATGATGTATTGGACTTTGTCGCGGCCGAGATGTTTGCGGATCGTCGCGTCCCAGGCGCGAAGCTCGGCCAGAGTGTTTTCATCCTGCAAGCGGTTGCGCTGGTTGCGGTCAGGCATTTCGTCTTTCGTTGGCGAATCACTGGCCTGAATCTTGTCGAGCGAGAGCATCGGCACCAGATGTTTGACGCGCGCAAATTTTTCGCTTGGCGCACCGCCGACGCGCTGCGTGGGCGATTCGGGCGTGACGAGGTCAGGGAATTTTTTTTCGAGCTGTTGTAGTTCATCGAATAGCCGGTCATATTCGTAGTCGGTGATGATCTGGCGGCCATCGACGTAATAGGCGTGGTCAGACACCTGAATCTGAAAGGCCAATTCGGTGTGGCGTTTTTTGGCTTCGGCGTGCGTCACGCGGGGATTGTGCCGTGCCACGAGAAGGAAGGAAAAACTTTTTTGACGGGACGGCGTTATGCTCTACGCTGCTGTTGTGCGCGGCAATCTGGCAAAGGCCTTTGAATTTACGGACACGCAGGTGTTCCGGCGTGCGCCGCTACCCCGGTCTTACACGGATTTTCTTGGGCGGAAGCTGTTTCTCTTTCTGCTGACGGTGCAAGGCCTCGGCGCGTTTGCGTTGATCACGCTGGGCGTCATCTTGAAAAAAAACGGCGTGGCGAAAAACGTCATCCATCCGCGCATCCGGCAGGAAATTGCCCGCGCCGGCGTGGCGCTGTTGCCGATGTTTTTCTTCGTGGCGCTGGCGTTGGGATTTCTGGTGGTCGGCCAAACGGTCTCGGCCCTGGCAAAGGTCGGCGCGATCAGCTATCTCGGTTCGACCATGGTGATCGTGGTGGTGCGCGAACTCGGGCCGCTGCTTGCGGCGATGCTGGTGCTGGCGCGCGTCGGCACGGCGAACGTGATCGAGCTCGGCACGGCGCGCGCGCTGGGCGAGGTCGAGGCGCTGGAGGCGCTGGGCATCGACCCGGTGCATTATCTCATCGTGCCACGCGTCATCGGCATGGCACTGGGGATTTTTTCGCTGACGATTTATCTCATCCTCGGCGCGCTGGCGAGCGGCTATCTCTTCGCCTTTTTGCAGGATGTGCCGCTGACGCCGGGTGATTATTTCAAGCAGATCGTCGAATCACTGGGCTGGCTGGACTTCGCGCTGCTGGCGCTGAAGACGACGGCGTTCGGGTTTTTCATCGCGGTCGTGACGTGTTATCACGGCCTGGCGCAGCCGTTGCGGCTCGAAGAAGTTTCGCGCGTGGCGGTGCGCGCCGTGACGCAGGGCGTCATTGTATGCGTGCTGATTGACGCCGTGTTCATCCTGCTTTATCTCGTGGCATGAGCGAAGTCCAAGGCATCCCGGTCATCGAAATGCGCGGCGTGAACGTCGCCGCGATGCGGGACGCGTCGTTCACGGTGGTCGAGGACGTGAACTGGTCAGTGGCGGCGGGCGAATTCTGGGTGGTGGCCGGGCCGGAACACTCCGGCAAGAGTGATCTGCTGATGCTGACCGCCGGGCTGATGCCGCCGGCCGGCGGCAGCTACCGGCTGTTCGGTAACGACGCGAAAAATTTTGGCGAGGCGGAACTGGCCGGGCGGCTGCGCGTCGGGTTTGTTTTTCAGGGCGGGCAGCTGTTCAACCAGTTGACGGTTGCCGCAAACGTCGCGCTGCCGCTGCGGTATCAAAAGAATTTCACATCCGCCGAAGCGGAGCGCGAAGTGCAGGCGTTACTGGAACTGATGGAACTTACGCCGCTGGCGGACGTGACGCCGTCGAATGTGGCGGCCAACTGGCGGCAGCGCGCGGCGCTGGCGCGGGCTTTGGTGTTGAAGCCGGACGTATTGTTGCTCGACAATCCGCTGGCGGGTCTCGGCGCGCGGCACCGGCATTGGTGGCTCCAGTTCCTCGAACAGGTGGCTTGCGGGCATGAACACTTTGGCGGCCGGCCGTTGACGCTCGTCGTTACCGCCGATGATCTGCGCCCGTGGCAGCAGGCGCGCCGGAAATTTGCGCTGCTGCATGGCAAGAAATTCATTGCGCTTGGTGACTGGAATGAAGTGGAAACGAGCCGCGATCGCATGGTAAAAGAATTGCTGGCCGCCCAGTTGGAAACCGCAACCTAAAAAATAATTTATGGCACTGCAAGATTTGACCCCGCAACTCCGCACGCGCTTGAGCCGGATGGAGCGCGCCGTGGGCTGGTTTGTGTTTCTGGCGACGGCGCTGCTGCTGTTCGGCTTTGGGTATTACATCTACCACACGGCAGAGCGCAAGGGCTGGTTCAAGATCAAGGCACCATTTTTCACCTATGTCCAAAGTTCGGCAGGCCTGAACGTGGGCGACGATGTGGTGATGATGGGTTTTGCGGTGGGGAAAATCACCAGCGTGGAGCCGCAGATGCCGTATGAGAAGCACAACGTAAAAGTTCAATTTGAAATCAAGGAGCCATATTTCCGTTATCTTTGGGTGGGTGGCTCGTATTTGAAAGTGAACGCCGCCGGGTTTCTCAACCAGCGCCAACTCGAAGTGACCCGCGCGACCAACGGATACGCGATTGTCGTCACGCAGCCGATTTCAGTTTTGGGGCTGGAGGAAGCAAAACAGACGGCGATTGCGTCACCCGGTGACTGGCAGCTGGCGCAGGATGTGTTTGATGAAAACACCAACCTGATATTTCATGCCTACGACCATGTTGAAGCCGTGCTGGACGAGAGCAACGCGCCGCTGCTCGCCCATTGCCTCATTGAATCCAATTCGATTTATGTCTTCAACAACCAGGTCAACCGCAACCGCATCGTCGCCTCCTGGCATCGCGGGAGGCACCGTTACGAAAACTTCACGCCTGATTCCGAGGACGCGTATCTGCATGCTGTGGAGACGCCGCCGGTTTCCGATCAGTTGCAGGCGATGGTCACGCAGGTGCAGAACGCGCTGCCGGGAATTCTGGCGCTGACCAACCAGCTGGCCGCCGTGCTGGACAATGCGGCGACGGCGACCGCGAATTTGAACACCACCATTGTCGCCGCGCAGCCGCTTGTCACGAACTTTGCCGCCATCAGCGGCCAGTTGCGCGAACCGGGCGGGGCGGTCACCTGGGTGCTTGGCACAAACGCTGGCCTGCAGGTTCAGGGGGCGCTGACGAATTTGAATGCATTGC
>Ga0302319_10025919_pt1 | contig 10350 bp, 9 predicted proteins | sample Bog_T0_2_FD_203319 | JGI IMG/M metagenome (GOLD analysis project Ga0302319, IMG submission 203319) | Peat permafrost microbial communities from Stordalen Mire near Abisko, Sweden - Bog_T0_2 | ecosystem: Environmental > Terrestrial > Soil > Wetlands > Peat | place: Sweden: Abisko, Stordalen Mire...
AGGTAACGGATTCAAGCTGCCGCGAGCCGTTGAGGCGGTAAGCCTCGGTGGCCACGGCTTCAGGAATGACGGAGGAGAAGAGTCCCGCGTGAAGGTGCAGGACGGTCTTTGAATGCTTATCCAGGGCCCACGCTATGCCTGTGCGCGGCGCGAAATTCGCGTAGTTGCCGGGTGTGGTTTGGAGCGCGTAGCGGAGGCCGCCGGAGAGCAGAATGCGCGAGCTGAGCTTGTATGTGTTTTCCGCATAAAGAGCAAGCTGCCACTGAGTGAAGGGGATCAGCGCGGTTCCGGTGGTGAGCTGGTAGCTGGTGGGCGTGCCGCCAGGAAGATTCAGGAGCGTGCGGCGGTACTGTTCGAGTCCTGTGATGACGGTGGTTTGGCCGGTGGCGTTTCCGTTGGCGTCGAGCCCAGGCGCGGAGCCTCCGCCGAAGGTGAAGCCGCCGTTGAAGTTCACCGGGTCGGTGTTGTGCACGAAGATGCCGAGCGACTGCGCGCCGAGCTTCCAGGTTTGCTTGCGATGCGTGTAGATCACGTCTTCGTCGACTTCGAGGTTGCGCTCGCGATCGTTGAGGGCCTGGGCGGAGCTGCCGCCACCCTGGAAGAATCCCGCGACCTGGAGGCTGGGGGCGGTTGAGAGCGGGGATTGTGCGGTGTCTTTCCAGGTCCACGCGGCGTGGGTTTCGTGCAGCAGATTGGCACTGAGAGTCTGGGTGTTGGTGGCGCGGAGATCGTATTCGCCGACGGTGCTGTTGTAGCCCGCGTCTTCGGTGACGAGGCCGCCGATTCCCTGATTGGTGAGGTTGTTGGTGTTGGCGGAGAAGGAGAGAGTGAAGACATCGTTCTTCGCCAATTGCCAATCGGTGCGGGCGGAGGCGATCCAAAGACGCTGGGGCGCTGTGACGGTCTGGCTGAGCGCGGTTTGATCGTCGTTGGCGTCGAGGGTGATGGCGTTCACGATGTTGAATTCATCGATGTCGCGCTTTTCGAGGGCGAGGAAGTAGTCGCTCCTCGTTTTCCTGATGGGACCGCCCAGCTCGAAGCCGTAGCGGCGTTTGCCGGCTGGAGTGGCGACGGTCGAGAAGGGATCGTTGGCGTTGAAGATGGAGTCGCTGTCGGTGAGGAAGAGGGCGCCATGGATGGAATCGGCACCGGGCTTGGTGTAAATCTCGACGCGACCTCCGGCGTAGGGAGGCGTGTCATATTCGGCGGAAAAAAGATCAGGCGCGGTTACAATTCGCGCGATGGAATTCTTGGGAGGCAGGGCGCTGGAATTCTGGAATCCGTCAACGGTGATGCGCGCGGCTCCGGGAGCGCCGCCGTTGGCCGCGGCTAGAATCTGCAATTCGCGCTGGAAGTCGTCAGGGTCGTCGGCCAGTTGCTGGATATCCTTTTCCGACAGAGTGTGGGAGCCGATGCCCTTGTCGGCATCGAGGCTGACACCATCGTCCTCGCCGACCTGGACATTGGTTTCGACGCGTGCGAGCGCGAGATGGAAATCCTGATGCGCCGGTGCACTCGCACGGATTTGAACGGCAGCACCGGCCGGAGCGAATCCCGCAGCGGCAGCTGCGATGCGCAAGGTTCCCGGGGCAAGACATGGCAGGGAGTAATGGCCTGTGGCATTGGAGGTCGCGGAGGCGCCGCCCTGCGCGCGGACTTCGGCTCCGACAATGGCAGCGCCAGTTGGATCGAGGACGGTTCCTTCGACGGTGGCGGCACCTGCGCAGTGCTGGTCCTGGGCGATCGCAGCGAGAGCGGGGAGGGTGAGCAGAGCGAGTGCGATCCATGTGCGGTGGTGGCGCATAATTCCTACCTCTTGGAAATGATCTTCGGTGAAGTTGAGGGGCCCGGCCAGTGTGGAATGTCAGGAACCGCTCATGACAAACGTCATGCAAGTGGAAAATCGCATGGCGTTTCATGATGCATACGCACAGCGCATCGATGCGGTTCGGCGCGAACGCGTGCGGATGAATGCCGTGTTACGGAGTCATCGCTGAGAGCTGAATCTGGAACTAACCAGCCGAGGTTAAGAAGTTAACCGAGCGCACGGATCAGGAGTCGTCTGATTCGTTGAGCAATTCTTCGAGGCGATCGAGCCGGCGTTCCCAGATAGTGCGGTGGTCGCGAATCCACTGCTCCAGGCGGTCGAAGCCGGCGTGATGAATCTGGCATGTGCGAACGCGGCCGAGCTTCTCAGTGGAGATGAGGCCGCAGTCTTCGAGGATCTGAAGATGTTGACCGACGGCCGTCACGGTTATGTCTAACGCTTCGGCGAGACGCGTGACGGAAGTGGGGGCCCGGCTAAGGCGATCGAGGATGGAGCGGCGCGTAGGATCGCCGAGCGCGTGAAAGAGGCGATCGATAGTGAGGTCTTTCTTCTTCAAGCCAATCCTCGTTCCCGCCGATTCGCTCGCGGGTCGACACAGCGGGCGATCGGGGCTGGCGGTTGGGGCTATGCGGCGATCGCGACAGAGAGCTGGTCGAGGAGCTTGCGCCAGCCGCCTTCGCGCATTTTCGGGCCGTCGGAGCCCTCGAAGAAGGCGCCCTGGTGGGTCAAGCGGAGATCGGTGCCCTGCGGGATGGGCAGGAATTCGAAGGTGACGAGCGACGAGGAGAAGCGATGGTCCCCGAGGGTCATGGCAGAGGCGGAGACGACGCGGCGGTTGGGGACAATGTCGTAAAACACACCGTCGTTGGTGAGGGCGACGCCGGGAAAAGGCGACCCGGGGCGGAAACGATAGAGGGTGTGCTCTTTGCCATCCACGCGGAAATCCATTTCGAACTGCTCGACATCGTGGGTATCGCTTTCGGCGAACCAGCGGCGTTTTTTAACAGGGTCGGCGAAGGCGGCAAACAATCGCTCAGGAGGATAGGGGTAGCGGTGCTCGATGACAAAGGTGGCATGGGTAACAGAGAGTTCCATAGAATGGGGTTCCTTTCGACATTAGTGAAGTGCGTGCTTCAGTATTGAAGATTGCCTGAGGCCAGCGGGATTGTCAAGTGGATACTTCAGTATTTTTCAGTCGCGACAGATTGAGGCTCATTACGGCCCGTCCTGGTGTGCGGGAAAGGTAAAGCCCGAACTGCGGGGCTGCGCAGCCGGGCCTGTGGGGGATCTCTGGTGAAGACTTATTGAGGCAGATTGGTCGCGGCGCCCGTTCCCGGAGCGGGCGTCACATTGGTAACCTGCCAGCCGGAGGAGCTTTTCACCAGCGTGGCGTTGCCGGTGTGCGGGCCCGAGGTATCGCTGTCGATTTTTGGGAAGGCGGCTTTCATCTCGGTAGAGCTGGCCCAGTCCGGAACGCCGTTGACGAGGTCGTGAAACGCAACGTTGTACTGAGTCGCGTCCGCATCGGGAGGCGTGTAGCTGTCGATAGAGGTGACCTGCCAGTGGCCGAAGCAGAAGTTGCCGTAGCCAGGCTGGGTTGGATCGGCGGTCCAGGTGGAGCGTCCTTTATCGGAGAGATCGTAGTCGTTGACCTGTTTCGATCCGATGAGAAAGCGCTTCTTCTCGGCGGGGGTGCGCGTCAACAGGCCGGCATCGGTGAAAGCGTCGAAGCCTTTGGTTTGATCTTCGTTGTTGGTATCGGCCTGGGCGGGAAATTTGACGGCGGCAGACCAGACGCAGACGGGCTGAGCGCTGTCGTACACGTTGATGGCAGACTTGAAAGCGCTCTGGTCGACAGCGTTTTTATTACATCCCAGAGCTGGAATGAACAGGGTGAGACTCAAAAGACAAACGGTTTTCTTTGCGAACATGCCATGTATTCTCCTCGGGTGATTAGGATGCGGGTTTGTTCCATCGCAGGCGAGGCTGGGCGCGAAACGGCGTGTGGTAGTGTTGGGATAAGGTCGTTTCGGGGCGTCTGCGCGCGTCCCCGCGCTCTGTGCGCTATGCCGCAATCGCCCAACGCTGTTTCTCCCACTCCGGCGGCTCCGAGCGCTGGCCCCGGCGTGACACCAGCACCACAGCCCCATCGCAGCGCACAATGGCTGCGGCGCGCGGATTTATTTGTGCGGGTGTTGGTTCGTCTCTACATCGGACTGATTCTGATTTTTCTCCCGTGGACCAGGGTGTGGGCCTTCAACCGTTTCTTCCTCTATTACGGGCAGGTGTCGCGGCTGATGGAGAGCGGAGCGGTGCGAGGACTGGTTTCCGGTCTTGGCCTGCTGAATTTGTGGATCGCTATTTCAGAGGCGATCCATTACAAAGAGAGCTGAGAAGGAAGAGAAACTCACGATGCCCCGCAAGCCGCCCAACCCGCTCGAAAAGGCTGCGCTCGCCTACGAGAACGACGCTTTTCTGAACAGCCCGGATGGGCGGATTCTGCGCATCCTGGCCGAATATTCAGAACCATTGGCCCGCTTTCGACGGGAACGGATCCAGGACACGGTGGTTTTCTTCGGCTCGGCGCGCTTCCGCGCTCTGGACGAAGCCAGTCGTGAACTGGAGCTGCTGGAAAACACGGGATCGCAGCAGCCGGCTCCGGAACATGAGCAACCGGCGCGCCAGGATGAGATCGAGGAGGGAGCCGAGCAGGGAAATCTGAGCGAACTGCGGAAGCGCCGCGCCAAAGCTGCCGTCGAAATGGCGCACTACTACGAGGACGCGCGCCGCCTTGCGTTTCAGCTGACGCAATGGGCGAGGGAACTCAAGTCGCGGCGGAATCGCTTTGTGGTCACGTCGGGCGGAGGGCCCGGCATTATGGAAGCCGCGAATCGGGGCGCGTGGGAGGCCGGGGGCAAAACGATCGGGCTCAACATCAGCTTGCCGTTCGAGCAGATGCCCAACCGCTACATCACGCCGGCGCTCAATTTTGAGTTTCACTACTTCTTCATGCGGAAGTACTGGTTCGCCTATCTGGCGAAGGCGCTGGTGGTTTTCCCTGGAGGCTTTGGCACTCTGGACGAGATGTTCGAAATCCTGACGCTCTCGCAAACGCAGAAACTGGCGAAGAAGATCACCGTGGTGCTGTACGGCTCATCGTACTGGCATGGCGTGCTGAATCTGGACGTGCTGGTGGACAAGGGAGCGATTTCGCCACGGGATCGGGAACTTTTCCAAATGGTGGACAGCACGGATCAGGCGTTTGAAGCCCTGCGGGATGGACTGACGAAGAACCACCTTGAGCCTGAATCTGCGCAGGACGCGGACCTGCCGGAGATCGCGCAGACGCGACGTTAGGGTGAGGATACGGCGGGAGGGCGCTGTTGCCCAATGAGTTACCACAGGGTTCAAACCGGACCACGGCTCGTAAATCCTGAAAATATAGAATGATAAGCAGTCCCCGGAATCCAGCAGGTAACGTTACCGTCCGCTGATTTGACCGACCATTCTTGCACCCGTAATGCCCCGTTCATGGTGCATACAGATACTGGCTGCAGTAGCACGACCTCGGGAGGTTTCCATGGCCGGTCTGCGCCGCATCTCTTACCTGTGGAAGGAAACTGACGCTGCGAGTGGTTATGCCACGGGCGTTTCGCTGCACAGCCACACGAATCAGTCGAAGGAGACGCTGGATTTCCTGGCGAACCTGGGGAATCAGTATCCGTTGCTGCGACCGATTCTGGCGCGGGCCGAGAAGCAATCGCGGCAACGCCACAGCATCCCGGTGAATTACGCGGCGGCGTACTGGACACCGCCATTGACACCGCGCCTGGCGTTCGACCTCGAAAGCAATCAGATTGCGCAGAAGCTGAACGTGAATCCGCTGGTGTCGATTACGGATCACGATACGATCGCTGCGCCGATGTTGCTGCGGACGGTGGCTTCGGCTCGGCACATTCCGGTATCGGTCGAATGGAGCGCTCCCTTCGGAGGGGATCAGGCGTTCCACCTCGGCATCCATAACCTGCCCAGCGACACAGGCGCAATGTGGATGAAGACCTTCGCGGAATATACGGCGAAGCCTGACGAAAAGCGGCTGACCGAAATTTTGGCCGCTCTGCATGCATTGCCCAACGTGCTGATTATTTTCAATCATCCGATGTGGGATCTTTATCTGATCGGCGCGGAAAAGGCGGCGCAGCGGGTCAGGGACTTCCTCGATGCGAATCACGAATTCATGCATGCATTCGAACTGAACGGGCTGCGTCACTGGGAGGAGAACCGGAGGGTGAAGCAGCTGGCGAAGCAATGGGGCAAGCTGCTGATCTCGGGCGGCGACCGGCATGGCCTCGAGCCGAACGGGAATGTGAACCTTTCGCAAGCCGCAACATTTACGGAGTTCGTGCACGAGGTTCGCTACGAAGGGCGCAGCCACGTTCTCTTTATGCCGCAATACGCGCAGCCATGGAAGCATCGGATTCTGGAATCGACGCTGGATGCCATTCGGAATTATCCGGAGTTTCCGCAGGGTTCCCGGACGTGGGACGAGCGCGTGTGGCACCCGGATCGGGATGGCGTGGTTCGGCCGTTGCGGGAACTGTGGCCCGAAGGGTCGGCGCCTGCATGGATGGAGATGATTCTCAGCGGCGTGCGCCTGATGGGGAGCCGTCCGGTCTCCGATAGCCTGCGGTTGGCATGGAGCGAGTCGCGGGAGCTGCGGTTTACGCTGGGCGAGGATGCCGTTTAGAACGGAACGGGGCGGGGCCGGCTCATCGACCTGTCACAGGGATCGGATATCATTCGTTCTTTGACCCGAGTTGCTTATTTCCCCGATTCGTTTCATGAGATCAATGGCGTGGCGCACACGTCACGCCACTTCGAGGACTTCGCGCGCAGGCGCGGGCTGCCGTTTCTTTGCGTGCGTGCGGGAGACCGATCCGATCGCCTGTTGACGGAAGGCAAACTGACAACGCTGGAACTTCCCCGCGGCATTCTGTCATTTCCTCTGGATAAGGACCTGAAGGTCGATCCGGCGTGGGTGAGGCACATTCCCATCATCGGGCGAACACTCCGCGCATTTGGTCCGGATATCGTTCACATAACGGGCCCGAGCGAGCTGGGAATCCTGGGAGCGTGTTTCGCCGGTTGGCTGGGTGTGCCCCTCGCCGCCTCCTGGCATACGAATGTTCACGAATATGCGGCGAGTCGTTCGCGTTGGTTCTTCGAGCCGCTGGGCAAAGAGCAGACCGCAACCGGCACGCGACAGATTCAAGAGATCATGCTGATGGCCACAACCGGTTTCTACAGCCTGGCCTCGGTGCTGTTCGCGCCGAATCTCGATCTGTGCCGGCTGCTGGAAGCGCGTACCGGCCGCCGCTGTCACCTGATGCAGCGGGGCATCGATGCGCAGTTGTTTTCACCGGAGCGGCGCGACCGGGAGGAATCCGATGCGGATTTCGTGCTGGGGTTTGTGGGGCGGCTGAGCGTGGAAAAGAACATCGCGTTGCTAGCCCAGGTACAGTCGGAGCTGGAGGCCCGCGGTTTTCACAATTTTCGTTTTCGCATCGTGGGCCAGGGAGGCGAAGAGGGCTGGCTGCGGCAGCATCTGCCCCGCGCCGAATTCATGGGCGTCCTGCGGGGCGAAGCGCTGGCGCGCGCCTATGCGGGCATGGACGTCTTTGTATTCCCGTCGCACACCGATACGTTCGGCAACGTGGTTCTGGAGGCGATGGCGTCAGGAGTTCCCGCCGTGGTGACGCCGGACGGAGGACCGCGTTCACTGGTTCAGGAGGGGAAAACGGGATTCATTGCGGGCGATGCGGATTTTGCCACGGCGACGGCACGGATTCTCGAGGATCCCGCATTGTTGGCGAAGATGCGGGCCAGTGCTCGTGAATACGCGCTGGCGGCAAGCTGGGATGCGGTTTTTGAAGGCGTCTATGCGGCGTATGAGCCGGTGTTGCAGGCGGAGTCGACGAGCGCGGCGTAGGCCGCTGGGGCGGATCGCAGTTGAAGGCCGATGTTGGAGGTCAGGCGGGAGGCGAGAATTCCAAGCCCGCCCGCTGCGCGGCCTCTTCGGTTGCAGAGAGATTGAGCTCGGCTAGGGGCACGCGTTGCTGGCGGCCAGCGGCCGCCTGATCCAGCACGATGACGGTGTCGGAGGTCAGGACATAATTGCGGATGGGCTCCTGATGACCGTCTTTGAAAATCAGCGTTAGCTGCGGTTCCGGCGCAAGGGGAGAGTCGGCGGGCAGCGGGTCAGCGGCGACGGGATACGGGGATTCCTGATAATCGGAGCGATTGCCGGAGCCGGGTGGATCGATCGACTCGGCAGGTTGCTGCGCGGCATTTGAATTCGAGTCGTAGCTGTTGTTATCCCATCCGAGACCGGGATAGCCGAGATCCCAGGGCAGGAGTTGCCAGGAATTGGCGTACGCGGGATAGCCAGCGTAGGCGTATCCGCGATACGGCGAACGGTAGCGATAGCCATCACGACCAGCGCGGCTCCGCGCGGGTGTGCCACTGCCAGGCAACTGATAGCCGGGGACGAATGCGCGGCCGGGGGCCGTCGAGGTCATGCGGGGAGCAGAGGTGAAGGTGCGGGGAGCGAATCCCGACGAACGGCCATAAGAACCAGGCGAAAAACCACCGCTGAAGCTGTGGCCGGCGGAGGCGCTGCCGTGACTGCCGCTGAAGCCACCGGGATGGGCGCCGGTGTGTTGAGCGAGCACCGATGGGAGAGTCGCCAACAGGGCCGAGAAGAACGCGACTGGGAGGGTGCGCCGCATGGGAGAATCCTACGCTTAGTTAGCCGCGGGAGAAGGAGACAGGACTCCGAGGATTCGGTTAGACGAGATCCGGTCAGATGAGTTCCATGCCCCACAGGTCGTGGAGGTGGATAACGCCTTCGATGGCGCGGTCTGCGCTGACGACGATGAGCGAGGTGATCTTCTTTTCCTCCATGGTGTGGAGGGCGCGAGCGGCGAGTTCCGGGGCGGCGATGGTCTGCGGGGCGGGATTCATCACTTCGCCAGCGGATTTGCGCAGGCCGTCCGGGCCATCGCGTTCGAGGAGGCGGCGCAGGTCGCCATCGCTGATGATGCCGACGAGTTTGCCGGTTTTCTCGACGGCGGTCATGCCCAGCTTCTTGCGGGACATTTCGTAGATCACGGCGGTCATGGGGGTGGCGGCGTCAACGCGGGGGATGGCATCGCCGGCGTGCATGAGCTGGCGTACAGTGGCGAGACGCTTGCCCAGCTTGCCGCCGGGGTGAAGGGCAGCGAAGTCTTCGGCACGGAAGCCTTTGCGAAGGGAGACGGCGATGGCGAGGGCGTCCCCCAGGGCGAGCATTGCCGTAGTCGATGCGGTCGGAGCAAGGCCGAGACCGCAGGCTTCGGCGGGGACCGAGCAGTCGAGGGCCACGTCGCTGGAACGCGCCAAAGTCGACTGCGTATCGCAGACGAAGGAGATGAGAATGTTGCCCATGCGCTGGAGGGTGGCGAGGAGGCGGAGAATCTCCTCGGTTTCGCCGCTGGCGGAAAGCGCGATGACCACGTCGCCTTCGGCGATCATGCCGAGGTCGCCATGGACAGCTTCGGCCGGATGCATGAAGAGAGCGGGGCTGCCGGTGGAGCTGAGCGTGGCGGCGACTTTTTGCGCGACGATGCCGCTTTTCCCCATGCCAGTGACGACGACGCGGCCGCGCGCCTGGCCACACTCGAGGACGCGGGTGACGGCGCGGTCGAAGTCCGCGGCCATCGGGCCGTCGAGCCGATCCGCGAGCGCAAGGAGAGCCTCGGCCTCGATGCGAACGAGTTGGGACGGAGTGTGCAAGCCGCTCATGTCGGGAGAGTCCGCTCTGAAACTCCTGATGCTACCACTCTGCGGGGGCGGGTTCTGCGCCGGGGGATGGTCCACTTGTAGAATGGGACTCAGCGAGGGAATGTGACTTTACGGCGCAATTTGCTGGTTCTGGCAGCGATGGTGACGGCTCTTGGGCTGATGTTTGCCGCTGGGACGATCAATTTTCTGCATCGGCGCAACGCGGCGCAGGCGCAGCAACCGCAGATCACGCTGGTCCCTGACGATGGTTCGGGCGCGCCGGGTACGGACGCCTCGGCGGCGGCGATGAGCCCCGAAGAGGACAACTCGACGGAGCTGAACGGGAAGATGGCGCCCGGCTTCACCTTGCCGGATCTGAACGGCAATAAGGTTTCGCTGGCGAGCTACAAGGGGCGGCCGGTGGTCATCGATTTCTGGGCGACGTGGTGCGGGCCGTGCAAGGTCGAGATTCCGTGGTTTGAGAAACTGCACGATCAGTATGCAAGCCAGGGGCTGGAGATTATCGGGGTTTCCGCCGACGATCTGGATAAGGACGACGCTGCCAAGCTGTTCACGGAGAAGCGCGACATCGCGGACTTCGCCGCCAAAATGCATATGAATTATCCAATCCTGATCGACGCGGCGTCGATTGAGAACTCGTATGGCGGGCTGGATGCGCTGCCGACAACGTTCTTTATCGA